>Ga0114129_10007913_pt1 | contig 15132 bp, 11 predicted proteins | sample RhiMetdeltSRZDD1_FD_80071 | JGI IMG/M metagenome (GOLD analysis project Ga0114129, IMG submission 80071) | Populus rhizosphere microbial communities from Tennessee, USA - Rhizosphere MetaG P. deltoides SRZDD1 (version 2) (version 2) | ecosystem: Host-associated > Plants > Roots > Rhizosphere >...
ACTCGGCAACCAGTTCCGCCTTCTTTTTGACCTGGTCTTTGGCCTTTTCCAATTCCTTGCGGAAGATGATATTTACGGCGCCATCTGGGCCCATGACCGCGATTTCGGCGGTTGGCCAGGCCAGGTTGACATCGCTGCGAATATGCTTGGAGGACATAACGCAGTAGGCACCGCCGTAGGCTTTGCGCGTGATAATGGTCAATTTTGGTACGGTTGCTTCGCAATAAGCATACAGCAATTTTGCACCGGAACGGATGATGCCGTGATGTTCCTGGAACGTTCCAGGCAGGAAACCGGGCACATCTTCGAAGGTGATGATGGGAATGTTGAACGCGTCGCAGAACCGCACAAAGCGCGCGCCCTTTTCGCTGGCGTCAATATCCAAAACACCCGCCAGCACGGCTGGCTGATTTGCCACGATCCCCACCGAATGCCCGCCTAATCGTGCAAAACCGACGACGATGTTCTGCGCGTAATTCTCATGGATCTCAAAAAACTGACCGTTATCCATGATGGGGCGAATCACATCCTTGATATCATAGGGTTTGTTGGCATCATCTGGCACGATGTTATTGAGTGTTTCATCCATGCGGAGTGGATCATCACCACCTATGAAGGGTGGATCTTCCATATTATTTTGCGGCAGGTATCCTAATAGTTTTCGAATCAAATAAAGTGTATCTGCTTCGCTATCTGCCGCTACGTGGCACACACCCGATTTTTCCGAGTGTACGCTGGCGCCACCCAGGTCTTCGAATGACACTTCCTCGTGCGTCACCGTCTTGACCACATCAGGTCCGGTGACGAACATGTAGGAGGTGTTACGTGTCATGAAAATGAAATCAGTGAGCGCAGGGGAGTAGACCGCGCCGCCGGCACATGGCCCCATAATGGCAGAAATTTGTGGGATGACACCTGAAGCCATCGTGTTACGCAAAAAGATATCGGCATAGCCTCCCAGCGCTACCACGCCCTCCTGAATACGGGCCCCACCCGAATCATTCAAACCTATCACCGGAGCGCCGTTCTTCATGGCCATGTCCATGATCTTGCAAATCTTGGCCGCATGTACTTCGCCGAGACTTCCACCAAAGACGGTGAAATCCTGCGAGAAGACATACACGAGCCGGCCTTCGATCGTTCCCCAACCCGTCACGACGGAGTCGCTCATGAATTTCTGCTGGTGGAGTCCAAAGTCATGGGTGCGGTGCTGGACGAATGCATCCACCTCATGAAATGAGCCTTTATCCAGCAGGAGGTCGATGCGTTCGCGCGCGGTCAGGCGTCCCTTTTTGTGTTGCGCTTCGATACGATCCGCTCCACCGCCCAGCCGCGACTGTACCTTCAGATCATTAAGAACCTGAATTTTCGTTTTGTTGCTCATACTCCTCGCTTCTCGTGAAAAAGTCTCGCGTGCTTTTGTGTAGCGTGCTCACCAGTGTAATGCTCAGAATGAGGATTGTACTGGCCAGCGCAAATGGAAGATCCACTCGGGGTGACTGGAAGAAGATGCGCTCCATCCAGTATTCTATCAGCCAAATTATGGCTGAAGTAAGAATGGCCCGCCGCGTCCATGATCTGCCTGTGAACATACTCCACAGCAAGACGCCGCCTGCCACGCCCCAGCCTGCTCCCGTGACGGACAGATACAGCGGGCTGAGGCTGGATTCGAACTCAAGCAGTATATCCCACCAGCGCAGGGCCGCGAAGAATCGCAGCGTACCCCACGCCATCAGCATTAACACCATCCATAGGAGCAGGGTTACACCGAAAGGTCGTTTTCTGGTCATCGGGTTAGGTCAGACGGAGAGTAGTTGTATCCGGGTATGAGAGGCTCATGAAACAGCCTCCAGCACCAGCTGGTTGTGAAGCGGAGACTGCTTTCATCCGCTCAAGGTGCGTTAAAGTGCAAGAGACTTTTTCCGCCGTAATATTTATCGGTTGGTTCCAGATACGGCGTAAACTGCCCGCGGTAGGGCAGCTGATTTAGGATCACCATATTTGCGAGTACATAATCCATACCTTCGTCTGCCAGGTGTTCACCAGCTTTTCTGTCCTTGAGCAATAGGTAGTATTCGTAACTGTTGATTAAACCGTCCATGTTGATTACCTTGCGATCATGAATGAAGTAACCAGCATTTCCTCCACCCGTGAGACCAATGATGCTGCCAGGCTCAGTATTCATCTCGAGAAATGCCGCGATATCATTGTTTGGATCGCCAGGTTTCCATTCACCGTACGTCATGTTGCTGCGAATCAACGACCAGAATGGGGTCAGTAGAGATACACCATACCAGAGGACCAGAATCCAAATCACGGGTTGCATAAAGCGAATCTTTTTGATCAACTGAAATAACATGCCCAGAATTATGCCGCCAGCCAGCACGATGACAACTGGTTGAGTGATCCAGTACCATTCCTTGAAGGCCGAATAACCCAGAGCATTGTAAGACAATACCTGCAACCAGGTGCTGGCGAACAGCGGTATGATTCCCAACTGGACAATGGATGCTTTGGCCTTCTGCCGACGGATGAAAAGCATGAGATAAAACAATACGATGAAGAGAGCCAGGATGATGAGATACCGTGAGCTATCAAAGAGACCCGTTATGAGGCCGATTCGATACAGACTTTCAGCGATGGAACCAAAGTAATCTGAGAGTGGGTGCCAGGTGTTGGCATCGGTTTCATAGCTCAAGCCGAAAAAAGACAGATTATCCGCCACCGAGCCGCCATAGACTCGTCCTGGAAGTGAACCCCACCAGCTTTTGATCTGTCCGCTGACCGGGGAGAATGTGCCAAAATACAGCCTGTTGAAGATCATGTACAGAGCCATACCTGAAACGATGACACTGTAATAGGCAAAACCTTCCGCCAGCCATTTTCTCCAATTGTTCTGAAGATAGACTAAAGAGGTGGATGAATGTCCGTCGGTTGAGTTGGAGCGTAATCCCCGCGCTCCGAATCGAATGGCGCCAAAGAAAATTGCCGTCAAGATCAGATCATATATAAGAGTGACGCGCGGAAACCCATCGAAGTGTTGGACGGCGGCCAAAATGAGCATCAATATGGTGGTGAGAGCTGAGCCGATGACCAGGAATAGTGCCAGCCGCGTCATTAGTTTCGATATTTTGGATAAAGCTGCATGATCATACAAGCCTAGAAAGTAGGCCAGAGGAATCTTGACCAGCAGACTCACAGCCACCATAGTGGCGGCCGCATCCTTAAACGTGTAGTATTCCTTCAGTGACAGGCGTAGAAGAAAAGCCAGCAAAACGGAGACGAGAATAGAAACGATATCCAATGGCAGGAAATAGCGCAAGGGTGATGAACGGAAGACAACCCAGATTCCCACCATGCCAGTCAGAAAGATCAAATCCAGGCGGCTGAACGCGGTCAGCAAAGCGATAAGGCCCAATCTGAATAATTGCTGTTTTGTGACTGATCCCTTTCGCCATGTGGTTTCGAACTCATACAACTTGTAAACCAACAAGACTACAAAGAATACGGCAATTCCCGTTTCCAGGCCCTGCTGATATATGCGGACCAGGATTCCATACGTGAAAGCCCAGTACACAGCTGCGAACGCACCAATAGCAGGATGAAACACTTTCCCGAGAAGGCGATAAAAGAGAATCGCTGTCCCGGCGGATAACGTGCTCATCACCAGCAACAAAACCCGCAGTGGCAGAATCACGTCAAAGCGTGTCAATGCGAAAATTGGGATGCAGATCAGCATCCACAATGGATGATAACCGTTCGAAGGATTGATGCCATCAAACGTACTTCCATTGCCTTCGCTGATATTCTGCGCTACCTTGAAGTAGTAATAGGCGTCATCGCGTGTGAACCAGCGCCACGACAAATTCTGTGAATCAGAAAGCGCTGCATAGAAACTAATCCCCATTAGAACGGTCACAAGGAGAATCTCAAACCAGGGGAACCGTCTCATCATCCGATATCCAAAGTAATCTTTCCAAAATTTTCATTCCTCCACAGGCGTTCCTGCGCGGCCGCGGCCTCCTTAAGGGGATATGTTTTATCCATGATCGGCTTCAACTTTCCAGACACGATCAAGCCCATCACTTCTCTGAATTCCGCCAGTGTGCTCATCGTCGAGCCGAGGATGCTCAGGTGCTTTGCAAATATGTAGCGATTATCGATTTCGAATTTCGGTGCGCCGCTATTGCCGACTGTGAGCAGTCGGCCGCCTTTGCGCAATGCGCGCAGACTCATCATAAACGTAGTGCCAACATTATCAACGACCACATCCACACCGCGTTTGCCGGTTGCCAAAAAGACGGCCCTCGACCAATCTGCTTCCTTCGAGCGATCGATCAGGATGCTCGCGCCAAGGGACTCCGCCATAGCCAGCTTCTTTGCATCAGACCCAACAATCACGACCTGTGCGCCCAGCCATTTGGCAATCTGCACGCTGGCCGTGTTGACTCCACCACCCGCACCGACAATTAATACGGTTTCCCCTTTCTGTAAGTTCCCACGTTTGACCAATGAATGCCAGGCGGTTTGATAGACCAAGGCGGCGGCAGCCGCTTGATGGTAATCAAAATCCGTTGGCAGTTTATATATTTGTCTTATAGGCACTGCGACATATTCTGCATACGTCCCCCGGATCGTTTCGCCCAGCAAGTGCCAGGTACGGCACAGGTTATCTTTGCCCGCGAGACAGGACTCACACTTCCCACATCCAAGATTGGCATTGATGACAACGTGGTCCCCAATTGCGAAATCGCTGTTCTCCACTGCTCTCGTATTTACTGCGCGATGGATCGCGACGATTTCCCCGGAGCCATCCGCCCCATTGATGTGAGGCAGGTCGAGCTCTAACCCAGGCCAGCCATTTCGAACCATCACGTCCATGCGGTTCAGAGCCGCTGCCCGTAAACGAACTAATGCTTCACCAGGTTTAGGTTCAGGCGTGGGGAATTCCGCATATTCCAGGACCTCCGGCCCGCCATGTTGCCTAAAGAGGGTTGTTTTCATGCGGATGATTGTAACTGATTAGGGAAATTTTCGAAGCCAGTGGTTGCGTCAATTCTGTTCATACTGATAAAGCCAAAACAAGGCCTCGCCATTCCATGATTTCTCTATTGTAAGTGATCCGTGCGGGTATTCCCGTTGAATGGTTTCAAGTGTGGCCCGGCTTTCAGGCAGAAATACAAATAGTACTGTCTTGCCATTCAATCGACTTCGATCGAACGACTTCCACTCCTCCGGTCCGTCCAAGCCCGCGACTTGCGGAGCTAAATAGGCAGTGCTGGCAATGGAAAAATATCCCATGCGTGAATTGTGCATGAACACGACTTGTGTGCCAGGAGGCATGTTTTTTAAAATATTGGCCAATTGCTGGGCAACCATCGCATTACTATTCGTATTGTCCAACCAGGTTGAGGCTGTGTAATCCACAAAATAAAAATACAGATCGCTGATCATGGCGGCCACAAGAATGAGATAAGCCAGCCCTGCGATAAATTTTCGAATGTTCGGCCACAGCCCTTCCACGGTATCCGCGATCTTGTGCAAACCGTATCCAACAATCAAAGCGCAGGCAGGTGAGGCTGCAACATATCGTTGAGCGGCTGGCGGGGAATCGCTAAGCCCACCCGCAAAGCCGAAAGCAACCAGCCACAATGTTAGCAGGACGAGACGGCTATCTCTGTTTTCAAGACATAGATAAAGAAGCCCGATGTAAAAAAACGGCACAACCATTGGTCGGAGCATAGGCGATTCAGGCGTATACCAAAACCTCAGGTCGGAATGCGTGTATGCCCCCATGGCGGCAGTTAATTGTTGAACCCAGAAATTCCATCCTGTATCATTTGCCAGGTCCATTGTTTTGACAACTGACACACGCGCAAAAGGAGCAAGGAATTCATTCGGATGAGCCCAATAGTACAAAAACAGCGGCATCACGACCACGCTTGCGATCAGAAACCCTCCCGCAACATTCGGCAAAGAATCCATGAAGCGTTGACGTCGAAATCCGAAAGCCAACAGGGCACTGATCAAGATGAGCGCGATCAGTAATTTACTACTGGAGTAAAAATATTGAGAAAATCCCAAACTCCAGCCTGTCAGCAAATAAGCCCAGCGTTTCTGGGTTTGCCAGCCATACCAAAGCGTGCCGACTGTCACGGTGAACCATAGGCCATCCCAAATGTTATTCACACCCAACCGACTGAAATGAACGTGAAAATGCAAAACAGCCAGGATCAACGCGGCAAAGAGGCCAGCTCTCTGGCCAAACATAGCCTTCCCACACAAATAAACACCACCCACTGTTAGCGCCCCACCGATCGCTGAAAAAATTCGCAGCGCTTCCGTGGTCTGACCGAACACTCGGATAAATAAGGACTGAAAAAATGTGAAAAGCGTGGGAAAGGAAAACCAGCCTGTAATGAAAATGTTATTCCATTTGCCGCTGGCAAACTCCGCGGCATTAATGCCTGCAGAAGCCTCGTCACCGGTCAGCAGGATGGGAATACTTTCTGTGGCAACGCCCCGAAACAGGAATGCAAGCATGGTGACAAATAAGAACCACAGGAGGTCTGTCGTCCCCAATCGTAGCGGCCCCTCCTCCGATTTCCAGCAACCAGCCATCATCAATAGGATCCCAAGGATCCAGGATGTTACTGCAACATATGGACTGTCCATTCTGATCCAGAATCCGGCGGCATTAACCGCCAGAACTGTAAAGATCAGACTCAGCAATATCAGGATGATTTGTAAAGCGGTCACGCCAAGCCAATTTCCGAGCCGTCTTGATATCTCCCGCCACTTAGCATAAAGCCCTTCGTTCCGTAAGAAGAGTAGCCCAAGGGCGAGAAGCAGAATGCCAGCACAGAGCGCCCAGTTAACAGAACTCTGCTTTTCAGAGGGCAGGGTCTGCTCCAGTTGCTCGTAAAAAAACAGGGTCAAAACACTACCGAGGATAAGTGTCATGACCACCGATTTTTTTTCTTGCTCCATTATTACCTAAACCCTGTGTCTCTAACTTGCATCCGTTCCAGCAGGAAGAATTATTTAAACCCCATCTCGCTTCTTGAAATGACCAGCCTTTGAATCTCGCTGGTCCCTTCATAGATCTCCGTGATTTTGGCGTCACGGAAATATCGTTCCACAGGCAACTCCTTGCTATATCCCATGCCGCCGTGAATCTGCACGGCTTGGTGGGTCACATACATCGCGGTTTCACTGGCAAACAACTTCGCCATGGAGGCTTCCAGCGAATAACGGCTGCCATCCTTTTTAGACTTTTCCTTGGCCAGTGCTGCGTTATAAATCAAAAGACGGGAGGCTTCAATGCGCGTCTTCATATCTGCGATTTTGAATCCGGTTCCCTGGAATGTCCCGATTGGATGGCCGAACGCTTCTCTCTCAGCCGCATACCGGCGCGCTGCTTCGTACGCCGCCTCAGCAATCCCAAGCGCTTGTGTTGCAATCCCAATGCGACCGGCGTCCAGCACGGTCATCGCCATCTTGAATCCTTCGCCTTCTTTTCCCAAAAGATTTTCAGCCGGGACTCGGCAGTTTTCGAAGATCAACTCGCTTGTCGCCGAAGCGCGGATGCCAAGTTTTGGTTCCTTCTTTCCACGGGTTAGACCCAGTGTTTTTCCGTCCACCAAAAATGCGCTGACACCTTTCTGCTTCTTCGTAGGGTCAGTCATCATAAACACGACGAAGTAATCAGCTACCGGTCCGCTGGTGACCCAGGATTTGCGTCCATTCAGGATATAAGAATCGCCGTCACGCGTGGCGCGGCTTTTCATGGTCCCTGCGTCTGAACCAGATTGAGGCTCCGTCAGCGAATACGCGCCAATGGCTTTGCCTGATGCAATCGGTACAATGAATTTTTTTCTCTGTTCTTCCGTGCCAAATTTCATAATGCCATGACAATACAGGGAATTATTTACGGACATGATGACCCCGTGCGACGCGTCTGCCTTACAGATTTCCTCAAGGGCCAGTACGTAGGCGAGCGTATCCATGCCCGCGCCGCCATATTCCTCCGAAATTTCAATACCCATAAAGCCCATTTCCCCCATCTTCTTGATGGTTTTGTGCGGGAATTCCCCGCTTTCGTCGAACTCTGCTGCGATGGGCAGGATTTCATTCTGCGCGAAATCGCGCGCCGTATCACGGATCATTTTATGTTCTTCCGTCAAAGAAAACATGGCAAGATCAGGCATTTTTCCTCCAGAAGTTGAATCGAATGGCATTATACCCTGTTGGGCACACATACTCTGTGGGCACAAACCAGCCCTCTGATAAAATATGCTTAGGCGAACGTTCCACTTCATCAAAATAGCATCAGGATTCTTATGAAAAACGTGCCAACAACCGAGGAACGTGTCTGGGCAATGCTCTCTCATCTCTCTGCGATTGCGTTTGGCATGGGGATTCTGCTTCCCGTCATTGCCTGGTCGGAGCAGAGGCGGAAGTCGAACTACGCATCTTTTCAAAGTTTACAGGCTCTGGGGTATCAATCACTGGGGTACACATTCTGGATTCTAGGTTCGTTCGTAATTATTGTTGTTCATTCCCTTTTTACCGTGCGCCAGGTGGTCTCCGCTACGCAAAGTGGCGAAGATCCAGCCAGTTTTTTAGAACCAGTTATGACCCTCCACTTTCTAGTCATGATTGTGCTAATAGCAGTGTACTTTCTCCCTCCCGTGATCGCCGCCGTCGCCATATCCATGGGTCGGGATTTTCGCTATCCGATCCTGGGAAATCGCCTGGCGCGTTACTTAGGATACGACTCGGCACAAAAATCAGATGGACAGACCTGGTTAATCGAAGAGCATGAGGACCGCTGGGTTGTGGCCATGGGTCATTTCAGTGTCATCATCGCGTTATGGGGCATGCTGGCTCCGCTGACAGCGTGGATTTTGCAAGGCAGGCGAAGTTTTTTCCTGAAGTTTCAATCCATTCAAACGGTGGTATTCCAGGGTAGTGTGATGCTATTGTATCTGTTGGCAGGTGCCATTTATGTATTCGGTTTGATGGCATTGATACTCGCGGTTGGAATCGGGGGCGATGAATCCGGCACATCTGGCGGAATGATCGGATTAGCCATCCTTTTCATTTCCATGCTGGTTGCCATTTTCATTGTGCTGCTCATACCTTCGTTCCATATCCTGGGTCAATGGGCAGGGTATCGCGTTCTCAAAGGTGATTACTACCGCTATGCTTTAATCGGCAGATTAGTGGAGAAATGGATTTCCGGCCGTTCTTTGCCGCCATCCAAAAAGGATATTTTGCGAAGCACGCCAACTTAAGCACAATTCCAGTCTCGAGGAGAATGCTCCATGAAAATCTTGATCGCAGTAGATATGGAGGGAATTACCGGTGTGACAACCTGGGATCAGGTGACGCCCGGTCATGCGGAGTATGCCCGCTTTCGGAAGTTGATGACCCAGGATGTGAATGCCGCGATTCGTGGAACCTTTGAAGCCGGCGCGGCCGAAGTCATCGTAGCAGATGGGCATTGGAACGGTTCGAACATTTTGATTGAAGAGCTTGATCCACGGGCACGGTTGAACACGGGCTCGCCCTCGCCGTTTTCCATGATGCAGGGCATCGATGAAAGCGTCGATGGCGTGATGTTCATCGGTTATCACGCGCGGAATGGTACGCCGGATGCCGTTCTTGATCATACCTGGTCAAGGATGACGGTTGCCAATGTGTGGTTGAATGACACATTGACTGGTGAGTATGGCTTGAATGGCGCGGTGGCAGGTCACTTTGGTGTGCCCGTGATTATGGTCTCTGGTGATCAAACGGCTTGTGCCCAGGTGGTGGACATATTGGGCGATATGGAGACTGCCATAGTAAAACAAGCCACTGGACGGTATGCCGCTGACTGCCTGCCTCCACAAATGACGCAAGAGCTGATCTTCATGAGCGCTGCGCGCGCAGTGACACGTCTGCAGGACAGTGATGTGCCTGACCCATTCGTGCTGGATTTGCCCGTGCGCGTGACCGTGGAATTTTTTACATCCGACATGGCGGATCGCGCCTCCAAGATTCCGTTCACGCAACGAGATGGGACGCGGGTCTCTTTGACCACACCAGAGATGGCTTCCGCGTATAGCGGCTTTCGTTCCATGGTCACGTTGGCGTTAGCATAAGGGTAGACAAATCTACTCGAAGGCGCGGCAGGATTCGGCCTCTAGAGACGCGTCGCGTGTCCCTATCGGAAATTGTGCGTTGACTATGATGCCGATTTCTTCATATAATTGATAAAGAGTCTCCGTATCCACATGTTGATACCGTGTGGTGCTCTGAAAGGAGGTGTTCGACAACAGGTAATTGATGCGCTTTCATATACCTTGATGGTCCATAAATTTCATAAGGAGAGAGAAATGAAATCCAAATGGTTCGTATTGTTTAGTGCGCTGGCTCTTGCCAGCCTTGTGCTTTCAGCTTGTGGAGGAGCAGGTAGTGGTGGGAACATGAAGACCGAGATTGGTGCGGGCGAGGGACAAGTAGATATTGTGGCCTGGGCCGGTTACATCGAACGCGGCGAGAGTGATCCTGCTTACGATTGGGTGACTGCCTTTGAAGCTGAGACGAGCTGTAAAGTCAATGTGAAAGTTGCGGCAACTTCCGATGAAATGGTGTCGCTCATGAATCAGGGCGGATTCGACCTTGTGACTGCATCGGGTGATGCATCAAATCGCCTGATTGCTGGCGGCACAGTTCAACCTGTCAATATTGAGTTGATTCCGTCTTACAGCACGGTAGACGAACGCCTGCAAAATGCGCCCTGGCATACGGTGGACGGAGTTCACTATGGAACGCCTTACCAATGGGGCGCCAATGTGTTGATGTACAACACGGAAGTGTTTCCTGAAGCGCCAACCTCCTGGGATGTCCTCTTTGAAGAAATGAACCTGCCGGATGGCAATTCCAATAAGGGCCGCGTCCAGGCATACGATGGCGCGATCTATATTGCAGATGCCGCGTTGTACCTCAAGGCGCATAATCCTGAACTTGGAATCGATGACCCTTATCAATTGACGCAGGAACAGTTCGATGCCTCCGTGGCCCTGCTCAAGAGTCAGCGCGCACTGGTCAGCCGTTACTGGCATGATGTTGTCGTTCAAATGGAGGATTTCACGAGTGAGGGTACCGTGGCTGCCTCCTCTTGGCCCTATCAAGTGAACCTACTCCAATTTGAAGGCAAGCCAATTGCTTCGGTCGTTCCTTCCGAAGGCGCGACGGGCTGGGCAGATACGACCATGTTGCACGTCAATGCCGCGCATCCCAACTGTGCATACATGTGGATGGAGCATTCGCTCAACGCGCAGGTGCAGGGTGATGTTGCCGCGTGGTTTGGTTCGGTGCCTGCCGTGCCCGCAGGTTGTAACGCCAGCGAACTTTTGACGGACGCTGGATGTGCAACCAACGGATTTGATAACTTCGACAAAATCCATTTCTGGAAGACACCTACCTGCGCAGGTGGAGATTGTGTTCCTTATAGTAAATGGGTTGAGGCCTTCAACGAAATCAAGGGTCAATAACCTCTGATGAATAAACCAACCGCGTTGGATACAGTTCAGCCAACGCGGTTGGACTTTCTGTGAGAGACAATGAGTAAACCTGCCGCCATTAATTTTTCAAATGTCTCGCGTCATTTTGGGGACCTCAGGGCGGTTGACAACATTTCGATGGAAGTTCACGATGGGGAGTTTTTCTCAATGCTCGGACCGTCCGGTTCCGGCAAGACGACCAGCCTGCGCCTGATCGCCGGATTTGACCGTCCCGATTCTGGAAAGATACAAGTCTATGGAGAGGATGTCTCAGACCTACCTCCGTATGAAAGACCCGTGAACACTGTTTTTCAAGATTACGCTCTTTTTCCTCACATGACCGTCAGCGAGAATATCGCCTATGGGTTGATGATCAGGCGGGTTTCCAAAGCCGAACGTGCTAAGCGAGCTAATGAAATGCTCGAACTTGTGCGTCTACCTGGCTTGGGAGACCGCAAGCCTTCACAACTCTCAGGGGGACAACGTCAACGCGTGGCGTTGGCGCGGGCGTTGATCAACCAGCCAAAGGTTTTGTTGCTGGACGAACCACTCGGGGCTCTGGATCTAAAGTTGCGCCAGCAAATGCAGATTGAACTCAAGAATATTCAGCAAACCATCGGCATCACATTTATCTTTGTGACGCACGATCAGGAAGAAGCACTGACGATGAGTGATCGGATTGCCGTATTCAACCACGGACGGATCGAGCAGATCGGCACGCCAGCTGAGTTGTACGAACATCCCATTTCTGCCTTTGTCGCGGGTTTTGTCGGTGTATCGAATTTTGTGGGCGATGAAGTTGCTCGCACCATCATGGGTCGCCCGGAGACGGGTATTCCGGAGATGTTCACGATCCGCCCCGAGAAAATTCATATCGCTGAAGTGGACGCTAAGGTTGATTCAGACATGTATAGTGCCGAAGGGCGCATTCGCGAAGTCGTATATCTTGGAATTTATACTCGTTATATTGTTGCTTTGGAGTTGGGTGGTGAATTAACCGTTGTGGAGCAGAATCTGAACACAACCTCCATGGACGCGCTCGCCACGCGTGGAAAATCTGTGCGCTTGTTGTGGAAGCGTGAACATATTCAATCCATCAAGTCGAATCGCTAATGAGGAATCAGGATATGGCAACCCATTCAACAGATTCCAGTTCTTCGAAAATCCGTCAACTCTCAACATATTTGTATCGGCGCCCCAAATTAGTGTTAGGGCTTCTACTTGGCCCACCCATGTTTTATATGGTGGTTGTATATCTTGGCTCGCTGCTCAGCCTGCTGGTCAACAGTTTTTACTATCTTGACGATTTCAGCGGTAAGGTCATTCACTCATTTACGTTGCAGACGTATGCCCAATTATTTACTGAATCGAATCTTCGTATCTTCTCCCGAACTTTGATCATGGCGCTATGCGTGACCATTGCAGATGCGCTTATTGCATTTCCGCTTGGTTATTACATGGCGAAATTTGCTTCCCCGCGTATGAAGTCATTTCTGTATCTGGCAGTTCTTGTTCCGCTCTGGTCGAGTTATCTTGTGCGCGTCTATGCCTGGCGTTTAATCCTGGCCAAGGAGGGTATTCTGGGCTGGGTCATAAGCCGGATAGGCTTGCAACCCGTTTTGGATTGGGTATTGAGTAACCCAGATATAGGCGGTCCGTCCATTGGACTTTCCGTATTGGGAATGTTCATCACGTTTGTCTATATTTGGCTTCCGTATATGATTCTGCCCATTCAGACTGCGCTTGAACGGGTCCCTAAATCTTTAGAGGAAGCCTCCAGCGACCTGGGTGCGAAGCCCCTTCAAACATTTCGGAGTGTGATCCTGCCGCTTGCTTTCCCAGGAGTGATCGCAGGGTCCATTTTTACTTTTTCCCTCACGCTGGGTGATTATATTGTTCCGCAGGTATTGGGAAATTCAAAAGTGGTGATTGGTGCAGCCGTCTATTCGCATCAGGGCACGGCCGGAAATATTCCACTCGCGGCGGCATTTACGATGGGGCCAATTTTTATCATGCTAATTTACCTGCTCATCGCCAGAAAGATGGGAGCCTTTGATGCCCTCTAAACAGTCCTCAAACCAAAAACGTTCGCCATTCTTCTTATCGGCAGGCGCCTGGGCAGCAATTCTCTTTTTGCATTTCCCTGTTTGGATTATCTTCTTGTACGCGTTTACAACCGACGAGTCGACCTACTCCTTTCCGCCTCCTGCCCTGACGACACGTTGGTTAGGGGTGGCCTTTGGGCGCGGTGACATGTGGGATGCTCTCGTACTTTCGCTAAGCGTGGCTGCGATCGCAACATCTGTTGCAATCGTGTTGGGAACACTCGCTGCCGCGGCTGTATATCGGAGTGACTTCTTCGGGAAGGATGCAGTTTCCTTACTCCTGGTGCTGCCGATTGCGTTACCCGGTATTGCAACAGGCATAGCCCTCCGTACTTCGATTGGTTCCATTGGATTGCCATTCTCCTTTTGGACAATCGTGATTGGACACGCTACATTTTGTATCGTCACGGTATATAACAATGTGCTGGCGCGCTTCCGGCGCACGGGTGGCTCGATGATTGAAGCTTCCATGGATTTGGGAGCGGACTCGTGGCAGACTTTCCGTTACGTCATTTTGCCGAATATTGCAACGGCCTTGCTTGCCGGCGGTATGTTGGCTTTTGCACTTTCCTTCGATGAAATCATTGTGACGACATTTACAGCAGGCCAACAGGAGACACTGCCCATTTGGATCTTCACACAATTGGCACGCCCACGCAATCGTCCGGTTACAAATGTCGTTGCAATGTTAGTCTTTCTGATTACGCTCATTCCAATTTATCTCGCGCAACGACTGACTGCTGATACATCTGATACAGAGGGTGAGGCCAAGTAATCTTTATGTCATGCCAGGGTGGCAGTTATCCGCCTGTAGCAATCTCTTTATAGTGAGGCAGATTGCTACATCGAAAGGAAAGGTCATCGCGACGACACGTTTCTTATAAGGAAGCAATGGTCGAGAGGGAATGAAACGTGAAACAAGTCCAAAATTCATCCATCCAAAAGATTGACATCACGTCAATTCCCATTACAATTGCGTTCAATGCCACAAAGGAGCGTTTGAAATTCTAACGACTCGCACGAGTGTGAATGCAGAAATACTTGTGCCCTCTTTCTAAATTACGCCACGAATAAAATCTGGCTTCCGCCGCCCTCCAACTAATACCTGGTGAGGCGGCGGGACTGCTTAACGTAAGTGCAGTCAACACAGTGGTTCAGAGCTGTTGTGCTTTGGCTGTTTTTGTTTGTCACTTTGGCGTACCTTGCCAAAGATATTCTGGGCGAATGCCTTTACCAAAACGAAAGGAAAGAATGACCGGTCAATTTCACTCCTACCTAAACCCGAAGTGTGATTCGGGCACGTTCGAAGAAAAAGGCGGATGCGGTGTGTTTGCCCGCGAGCCAATCAAGAAGGGCGAACTGCTGGCGTTATTTGGAGGTCGCATTGCGGTGAAAGATGAACTCGATCCCAACATGCCGAACTTCACACAACGAGTTCTCCAGGTCGAGGATGAGTTTTATTTGATCACTCC
>Ga0114129_10007914_pt1 | contig 15132 bp, 10 predicted proteins | sample RhiMetdeltSRZDD1_FD_80071 | JGI IMG/M metagenome (GOLD analysis project Ga0114129, IMG submission 80071) | Populus rhizosphere microbial communities from Tennessee, USA - Rhizosphere MetaG P. deltoides SRZDD1 (version 2) (version 2) | ecosystem: Host-associated > Plants > Roots > Rhizosphere >...
ATCCAGCTGGTGAAGGTGTATATCGCCGAGAAGCGGAAGATCTCGGTGGGCGACAAGATGGCGGGCCGGCACGGCAACAAGGGCATCGTCGCCCGGATCGTGCCGGAGGAAGACATGCCGTTCCTGCCGGACGGCACTCCGGTGGACATCGTGCTCAATCCGCTCGGCGTGCCGAGCCGGATGAACGTGGGCCAGATCTTGGAGACCCATCTGGGCTGGTGCGCCCGAATCCTTGGATTCGAGGCCAAGACGCCGGTGTTCCGTGGAGCCGACGAGGGTGAGATCGGAACCCTGCTGCGGCTGGCCGGTTTCAAGTGGGCTGCCGAGGGGCTTCGCCTGCGGGCTCGGCCACCCGAGTTCGAGCTGGAGACCATCGCGCGGACGGTGCAGGACCTGAAGAAGGTCGCGCCGAACGGCGAGCGCACCACCCTGCTCCAGGCAGGAATCGACGTGCTTGGCGCCAGGGGCGCGTCGGCCGAGACCAGGGCGCTGCATCACGAGCTGCGGAAGTTCCTGGTGGAATCGGCTCGTGAGCTGGCGGAGCGCGAGGTCGAGCAGCGGAAGCACGAAGGGGAGTTCCACCAGGCGCACGAGGCCGACCACGCCGGGCAGAAGGCATGGACCCGCGCGGTGAAGGAGATCGAGAAGGCCACCCAGGCCTCACCGGCCGAGGCGCTCGAGACCGCGGGCAAGCCGGCATTGGCGGCGCTGCTCGCGCATCAGGCGGACGCCAGTCTCGACGCGGCCGCCGACGAACTCCTCCGCGCGGCGGGGCTCACTCCGGCCGGAAAGGCGCGGCTTCGTGACGGACGCACGGGCCAGCTGTTCGAGGGCGACGTGACGGTAGGCTCGATCTACATGCTGAAGCTGAGCCACCTGGTGGACGACAAGATCCACGCCCGGTCGATTGGACCGTACTCGCTGGTGACCCAGCAGCCGCTCGCGGGCAAGGCCCAGTTCGGCGGCCAGCGGTTCGGCGAAATGGAAGTGTGGGCGCTGGAGGCGTACGGCGCGGCCCACGTGCTGCAGGAAATGCTCACGGTGAAGTCGGATGACGTGAACGGTCGCAGCAAGGTGTACGAGGCGATCGTCAAGGGGCAGAACTTGCCCGAGCCTGGTATTCCGGAGTCGTTCAACGTCCTGGTGAAGGAACTGCAGGCACTCGGACTCAAGGTCACGCTGGGCACCACCGAATCCGGCGACGAGTAAGAGGGATACAATGATCGATTTTCGCAGCGGACGCGAGCCCAAGAGCTCGAGCTTCGACTATATCAGCATCCGCATCGCCTCTCCGGAGGAGATCCGCGGACCCCGGGACCCCAAGGAGCGCGAGCGGCTGGAGCTGCAGGGCCAGCGCACCTGGTGGTCGTGGGGTGAGGTGACCAAGCCGGAGACGATCAACTATCGCTCGTTCAAGCCTGAGAAGGACGGCTTGTTCTGCGAGCGGATCTTCGGCCCGGTCAAGGACTGGGAATGCCACTGCGGCAAGTACAAGCGCATCCGCTACCGCGGCGTGATCTGCGATCGCTGCGGCGTGGAAGTCACGCTGTCGAAGGTCCGGCGCGAGCGCATGGGCCACATCGAGCTGAGCGTGCCGGTGGCGCACATCTGGTTCTTCAAGACGCTCCCGTCGCCGATGGGGAACCTGATCAACATCACGCTCCGTGACCTCGAGCGGGTCATCTACTACTCGAGCTACATCGTCATCGAGCCGGGTGACCAGGAAGTCGAGGCCAGCCAGCTCCTCGACGAAGAGGAGTACCTCACCCTGCGACAGAAGGCGCGGGACGAGGGCGACACCGGCTTCCGGGCCGACATCGGGGCTCCGGCGGTGCGCGCGCTGCTCGAGCGGCTGGATGTGAAGAAGCTGGCGGAGGAGCTTCGCGCCGGCGTGGCGACGGAGACCAGTCAGCACCGCAAGAAGCAGATGCTCAAGCGGCTCAAGATCGTGGATGCGTTCCTCTCCTCGGGTGACTCGGGCGATCTGCCCAACATCCCGGCCTGGATGATCCTCGATGTGGTACCGGTCATTCCGCCTGATCTGCGGCCGCTGGTGCCACTCGACGGCGGGCGCTTTGCCACGTCCGATCTGAATGATCTGTATCGGCGGGTGATCAATCGGAACAACCGGCTCCAGAAGCTGATCCAGCACAAGGCGCCGGAAGTCATCCTCCGGAACGAAAAGCGGATGCTGCAGGAGGCGGTGGACGCGCTCTTCGACAATGGCCGGCGCTCCAAGGCCATTCGCGGTCGTGGCAAGCGGCCCTTGAAGTCGCTGTCGGACATGCTGAAGGGCAAGCAGGGCCGGTTCCGCCAGAACCTGCTGGGCAAGCGCGTCGATTACTCCGGCCGCTCGGTCATCGTGGTGGGTCCGGAGCTGCGGCTGCACCAGTGCGGTCTGCCCAAGGCAATGGCGGTCGAGCTGTTCAAGCCCTTCATCATCCATAAGCTGGTGGAGAAGGGAATCGCCGAGACGGTCAAGCGGGCCAAGAAGATCGTCGAGCGGGAGAGCCCGGAGGTCTACGAGATCCTGGAAGAGATCATTCAGGATCATCCGGTGCTGCTCAATCGCGCGCCGACGCTGCACCGTCTGGGCATCCAGGCGTTCGAGCCGGTGCTGGTGGAAGGGAAGGCGATCCGGATCCACCCGCTGGTATGCGCCGCTTTCAACGCGGACTTCGACGGCGACCAGATGGCCGTGCACGTGCCGCTCTCGTTCGAGGCACAGCTCGAGGCCCGGCTGTTGATGATCTCGTCGAACAACATCCTCAAGCCGTCCGACGGCCGGCCGGTGGCGGAGCCGTCGCAGGACATGGTGCTCGGCAGCTACTTCCTCACCAAAGACCCCGCGGGGTTCGAGGAGGAACTGCGGCGGGCCGGGGCGGGGAAGAAGGAAGAGACCGAGAAGCGTCTCTGGAAGGACGCCAAGCATTTCGGCTCGCTGGCGGAGATCGAGATGGCGTTGCTGGCGGGCGCGGTTAAGTACCACACCCCGATCCACTTCTGGTACGTCCCGCCGCGGGAAACCGTGGACGAGGAGATGCGGCGTCCGCGCTGGGTCCGGACCACCGTGGGGCGGGTCCTCTTCAACAGCATCGTGCCCAAGGCCGTGATCGTGGAGCGTGGCTTCCGGAACTATGTGATGAAGAAGAAGCAGCTCTCCGAGCTGGTGCTCGAGGCGTACCGCCGGGCAGGTCTGTCCGACACGGTCCTGTTCCTCGACCGGCTCAAGGAGTTCGGCTTCGGCTTCGCCACCCGCGGCGGCGTCTCCATCGGGATCGAGGACCTCGAGATCCCGACCGAGAAGGCCGATCTCCTGAACGATGCGGACGGCCGGGTGAAGCGGTTCCAGCGGGCCTACAACACCGGTCAGATCACGTTCGGAGAGCGGTACAACAAGGTGATCGACGCCTGGACCCACGCCAACAACGACGTGGCCGAGGCGATGGTGAACCACATGCGGCAGAGCCGGGGCGGGTTCAACCCGGTGTACATGATGTTCGACTCCGGGTCGCGCGGTTCGCGTGACCAGATCCGTCAGCTGGCGGGCATGCGCGGTCTGATGGCCAAGCCGCAGAAGAAGCTCACCGGCGGCATCGGCGAGATCATCGAGAGTCCGATCAAGTCGAACTTCCGCGAGGGCCTCACCGTGCTCGAGTACTTCATCTCGACGCACGGCGCGCGGAAGGGTCTTGCCGATACGGCGCTCAAGACGGCGGACGCCGGGTATCTCACCCGCCGACTTGTGGACGTGGCGCAGGACGTCACGATTACCGAGGAGGACTGCGGGACGATTCTCGGACTCGAAATCGCAGCACTCAAGGAGGGCGAAGACATCATCGAGCCGCTCCGGGAGCGCATCGTCGGCACGGTGGCGTCGGAGGACGTGTTCGATCCGCACGAGCTGGACGAGCACGGCGACCCGCAGCTGCTGGTGCAGGCCGGCCAGCTGATCGACGAGGAGATAGCCGACGACATCGACGACTCCGGTATCGAGAAGGTCAAGATTCGCTCGGTACTGACCTGCGAAGCTCGTCGGGGTATCTGCCGGATGTGCTACGGTCGCAACCTGGCCACCATGGACATGGTGGACATGGGCGAGGCCGTGGGCATTCTGGCGGCCCAGTCGATCGGCGAGCCGGGTACGCAGCTCACGCTACGGACCTTCCACATCGGCGGCACGTCGTCACGCATTGCGGAAGAGGCGGAGCGGCGGGCGCGGTCGGACGGCAGGGTGCAGTACACGGAAGGTCTCGAGTGGACCGACCTGCCGGTGGAGTACGAGGACGGCACCAACGCCACCATCCGGGTGGTGCTCACGCGCGAGGACGAGTCGGCGGCGGAGGAGCACAAGGAAGGCATCCTGGTGGTGGACCCGAAGGACCCGAAGCGGGTTTTGAACCGGTATCCTGTCCCGGAGGGCGCACTCCTCGCCGTGAGGGAAGGGGATACCGTCACGAAGGGCGACAACGACCGCCGGGCGACCATCCTCTATACCTGGGATCCGTACAACGATCCCAGCATCATCAAGTCCGATGGCGAGCTGCGCTGGAAGGACCTGGTGCCCGGCGTGACACTGCGGGAAGAGCTCGACGAAGGAACCGGTCTGCGGTCGATCGTGGTCATGGCCGATCCGGATCGGGAGCTGCATCCCAGCGTGCTGGTGTATACCAGCCACCGCAAAGACCCGCAGGAATACACTCTGGCGGAAGGCAGCCGCATCATTCTGGGCTCGCCCACCGACCAGGTGAGCCGGGCCATGGAGATTCCGGACGAGGCCAACCCCTGGAGCACCAAGCTCCATGTCGACGAGCGTCCGATCAACGAGGCGTGGCCCTCGAAGAGCAAGAAGGAGAGCAAGGACAAGACCGTCTTCCTCTCGACGCCGGTCAAGGTGGCGAAGGGCGTGACGGTCACCAAGATCCCGCGGCAGGCGTACAAGACGCGCGACATCACGGGCGGTCTCCCGCGCGTGGCGGAGCTGTTCGAGGCGCGCCGGCCCAAGGATCCGGCCACCATCTCCGAGGTCGACGGCGTGGTGAAGTTCGGCGAGATCAAGCGCGGCAAGCGCGAGATCTACGTCTACCCCGACGGCACCGACAGCGAGACCCCGGCGCAGCTCTACGAGGTGCCGGCAGGCAAGCACCTCCGGGTGCACGAGGGTGACCGGGTGCGGGCGGGCGACCGCCTCACCGAAGGACCGGTCAACCCGCACGACATCCTGCTGATCAAGGGACCGCGTGCGGTGCAGGAGTATCTGCTTAACGAGGTGCAGGAGGTCTACCGCCTGCAGGGCGTACGTATCGCCGACAAGCACATCGGCGTGATCGTGCGCCAGATGCTCCAGAAGGTCCGGGTCACCGACCCGGGTGATACCGACTTCCTCGAGGGAGAGACGGTGGACCGGTTGAGCTTCCGGGACGAGAACGACCGGACGCTGCGGCGGAAGGGTACTCCAGCGCAGGCGGAGCCGGTGCTGCTCGGCATCACCAAGGCGAGTCTCACGACCCAGTCGTTCATCTCGGCGGCGTCGTTCCAGGAGACCACGCGGGTGCTCACCGATGCGGCGATCCGTGGGGCCAAGGACGACCTCCTCGGTCTCAAGGAGAACATCATCATCGGGCATCTGATCCCGGCGGGCTCAGGCATTTACCGGTACGCCGAGATCGACATCGAGCCGCCGGAGGGATACGAGCCTCCGCCGCCGGCTCCCGCGGAGAGCGAAGTGCTGGCGCCGGTTGCGGCGCCGCTCACCCCGGTTCCGGCGCTGTTGGGCGAGGAGGAAGAGTAGCAGACGAAGACAGGCGAGGCACGAAGGGTCACTCCGACCTTCGTGCCTCGCTTCTTTTTGTGCGCCCGCGACGCAACGCGGCGCCGAACATGACGAGCAGGCCGACGCCAACTACCGGCACCCCGAAGTGATAGCGGTTCCGCTCCCGGAAGGTCCGGGCGCCCGCGTTCAGGCGGGCTTCGCGTGGTGCGCTGGAGTCGTAGCGGACCGGAAGGAACGCCCCCGCGCTGAGGCCCCGGACGCTTCCTGAATCCACTGCATCGACGGCGAGCACCGAGTCCAGGCGACCGGGTATGGCGAAACGAAACTGAATGAGCTGGTAGGGCAACGCGAGCTCCCGAAGACCCAGGTCGACGTTCCCCCCTCCATGGGTGCGGACGTATCGTCCTGCGGGAGATTTCGTGATCAGCCTGACGTCCTCGATCTTCGCAGTCGTCTCAGCCGGCCCGAGCCGAATGGGTGTCGGTGCGGGGAAAAGCAGGGGGAAGGCCAAGGCGATCCAGACGGCCCCAGTGGCGAATACCGCCGGGGTGGCGATGCGGGCCACGAGCCACAGCGCGGCCGCGCCCATGGCAAGCCAGATCACGAGCCAGGTCAGGAGCCGATTATCAATCAGCTCGGATCCCGCATCCCGCAGGACCTGTACTGTCGAACCGTCCGCCGCACGGGCGTAGAGCGGGAAGGCCGGCAGATAGCGAATGGCGATGTGGTCCCCAACGCGAACCGAGTCGAACCGCTCGCGCCGCATGGTGAGCGTGGCCGTTCCGAATGCCCCGTCGCCCTGTTTGAACTCAACACCCACTCGAAACCACCGGGACCAGTCACCACCCGGGGAATCATGCTGTGCGATTTCCTCCCGCTTACTGCTGACCGTCGCAACAGCCGGGGCTCCGTTGCGATCGAGCCAGACCGAGCCGCCGAGCAGGATGCCCGAACCGAGGAGGACGTATACCAGCTCCAGAGGACTGATCCGACGTCTTCTGTGGGGCATGCAATCAATGCGTCCGGCAGTGCGCTGCGATCATGTGTCACTCGATCATTCTGGCGACCAGCCGCACCATGGCGTCCTTTCGGCCGGGGGTCGTGGCGCCGAGGGGATCATTCATTCTCGCGTAGTAAAGCTTCCCCTGGGCCAGCGCGGCAGCCCGGCTCTGCGACTTTCCTCCAAAGGCCCAGCCCCCCTGGCCCACCTTGATCCGCTCCGCCGGTGCTCCGGCGATGATATTCGCTCCCGACTGGATCTCTTGGAACACCGAGTCGGCCGCCTCCGCCCGCTTGATGGAGAGCTCGACGTTGACCGTGGGATCTGCTTCCAGCGCGTATGAGCAGAACTTCACTCCATACTTCGTGCCGTTGACGAAGAGCCGGACCGGTGTCTCGAGAATCTCGCTCACCAGAGCCGCCGACAAGGGACAGCCGTCGGCGGACACGCGGGGTCCGGCCGGCTTGGGCTCTGCGGCCAGCCGCTTGAGTGCCGGGCGGGCCAGCTGGATCGCCCCCGCGGCATCCGTGGAGGACATGAGATAGCCGATGCTCAAGGACCGGGGCCCTTTCAGGAGAACGAGGTCGCCGGACAGGCCGAGGGCTATGTCGTCCCAGGGGCCCTCGAGGGTGTCGGCGACCACGCCAGGAAGGTCCGCCACCTGGCTCACCAGCTCCCCGCCCATGCGTTCCGCGTTGAGGGCCATCTTTCCGTAGGTCCACTCAGGCGTGAGAACCAGGATCCGATGTCCTGGAGTGAAATAGCCGCAGCTCTTCCCGGTCGCATCCGCCAGGGGCGTCCCCTCCCGCGTCCGGAACGGAGGGACGGCCAACTTGCCAAGCACCGCCTCGGCCTCTGCGTGGGTGAGCAGGCTGCATGGGTCGGGGCCCGGAGGCGGGGACGTCGAGTGATTGGCAACCGGATGTGCGAACGGGCGGTCAGGGATGCGATCGCGCACCCGGGCCGCCATGGCGACCACCGTGTCCGCCGGCACGCGCAGACTCTGAAGGGCGATCGTCACAGAGACGTGGCCGACTCGTCCGGTGAATCCTGCTCGGCCCAGCGGAGCGCCGACCTCATCCCATCCTGCGCGACGCTCAGTCTTCGTCGTGAATCCAGATCCCGCCTCCGAGGCCAGCTTCTCTCTGACAGCCGCAACACCCCGTCCGAAGGCCAGTCCACTACCGCTCAGGTCAACCTCGACGAACAATCCGGGCCGCTGCGGCTGGAACGGCTTGAGATCGTCAGGATCCGCGCCGGAGCGCTGGGCGTCTTCGCGCACCTGTCGCTCCCACTCGCGGAGCTTGGCCCACTCCGGCATTGATGAATCGACCGGGAAGTAATACCAGCACCCCTTTCCCTCCCGCGCCGGCCGGTCCTCGATCGGCCCGACGATCCGCTCGATCTCGACGAGCGGGATCAGGTTGCATCCGTCGGGCTCTGCGGCCGTGGTCACAAGGACAGCCGCCGGGCGGGCCTCCGCGGCGGGCTCCTGTCGCGAATCAGCTTCGGTGCCGGAGCCACAGGACCACGCGGCAGGAAGGGCCACGGCGAGGACAAACCGGAGGCGCCGGGTCATTGCCGATTCCGCAGCTTGGCCTCGAGCGCCCTGGCCATGGAGATCATGGTGGACCTCACTGAGGCTTCGGTTGCCGGCGCCTCCACTTCTGCGTCGATGATGAGATCGTTGGTCCCCATCTTGACCCAGAGCGCCGGCGCCCGTTTGCTACTGCAAGGACAGCATTCGAAGTATGCGGCGTCGCCCAAGGCTTTCACACTCTCTCTCTTGCACTGCCCTCCGGGCGGGAGCTTGGTGGTGCTGTGCCGTTGGGTGTAATCCGCCCCGGAAATCAGAGTGAACCCGATAGTCGGGGGCTCTTTAAGAGAGGCCGCAGCACCCTCGTATGCACATGCCGACCCGCCGGCGATGCCCTCGCCAGGGTCGGCAGCCGACCAGGGACGCTCGTAGTCCTCCCGCCCTGTGATCTTCCTGATCTCGGCTACGCTCAGCAGAGCGCAGGCGGGGTTCTTGGCCGCGTTTGTAGAGGTGTTCGAGGGATTCGGAGCCTGAGCTGAGAGCTTGCCGCCCGCAACATGACCCAGGAGCACACCCCCGGCCAGAATGGTGATGGCTATCGCAGCACGCATGACGAATCTCCCTTCGATCTGTGTGTGGGCCCGCATTCACCGCCGTTCGCCAGCGCGAGCTTTGCTCGTCCGACTAGGGCGGTCGTTGAGGAAGAAGACTCCGTCGGAGCCGCCGCTCATCATGGCCGTCGTCGTACCCGAAGGGTTCTGAATCCGAACGCTGGCTCCCGACATGACCACGCCCGGCTTCTCACCTTCACCGTTGGCGACGACGGCGCTTCGCCTTCTGCGCTCATCCCCATCCCGGTGACGATTTTCCCTTGCGGGTCCCGGACGAGCAATGAGTAATTGTCCGCGACATTAGACGCGCCCTTGGGTTGAAGGTCCCGATCACTTTCCAGCTCCCCTGGCATCGCTGCACTCCCGCACCAGCTCGACCCGGCGGTTGCGCGCGCGTCCCTCGATCGTCGCATTGGACTCGCGGGGGCGCGCGCTACCAAAGCCAGCTGTCTTGAGCCGCGCCGGATTTACCTTGTGCTTCTCCGCCAGCTGCCGCAGCACGGCCTCGACCCGGCGCTGCGAGAGCGCGAGGTTTGACGCCGCGGACCCGATGCTGTCAGTGTGGCCCTCGAGCGTCGCGGTCCAGTCGGGGTGGCGCGCGAGGATGGTAGCGACGGACGTTATCGCCCGGTCGGATGCAGGGTCGAGCTCCGCGCTGTTAAAGGCGAAGTAGATGCCGGGGAGCTCTACTCGGCATGCCGAAGTGAGGCTGCGCTCCAGCATGGGGCCGAGCGCTCCGCCCTCGCTGCCGTTGCCATGGCCGCCGCCGCTGGTGCCGCCCGTGGGACCGGCCTGAGTGGGCATGTCGATCCGCACGGTCTGGAGCACGTTGCCGGGCTCCTGGAACGCGCCGGTCCACTTGAGGATGAGCGGATAGGTGCTGTCTGCCAGTACCAGGAGTTCCGGTTCCCAGTGGCCCTGCCGCGCGGTGAAGCTGCCGCGCACGCGGATCGCCGGGACCTCAACGCGCTGCCCGTTCACCAGCAGCGGGAACGGAATTGTCCCGGCGCCGACCGGCGACAGGGTGCCGCGCCAGCGCACCGGCATCTCCCGATGCGAGTGAAGCCCAAGCCCGGCGGCGACCCCGCCAGTGCCGGCGGGCCGCTCCAGCGCCATGATCTGGAAGGTGTCGGCGACGCCGCTCCGGAGCCGGTAGTACACCGCGCGCGACACCGCATGCATTGTGTACCCAGGGTGCGCTTCAAGTCCCTTCGGGTCGTAAAACACGGTGAGTCGGTGCGCCGAAGCGACGTCGGCAGTCGCCTCGAGGTAGCGGAGGAGCTGCCGGATGGTGTCGCCGGTGGCGTGGACCTCGATGAGGCCCCACTCGAAGCGCAGCCCCTCCTGTGAGGCAAGCTTGACCAGATGCACCGACTCGCGATCGCCGCCCTCGAAGGAGAGCGTCTGCACAATCGCCGCGCCGGTAGTGAGCGGGAGCGGGAGTGCGCGCTGCTGGGGCGATGCGCTCCCTGCAGCGAACGAGAGCAGCAGGAGAAGCGCGGCGGACCCACGCTCGGTGCGCATCGTCACCGTCCCCGCGCCTCCGCGGAGGTGGCCGCCGCCATCTCGATGGTCAGCTGCAGCCTGCCGCGGCTCGCCGTGATAATCCCTTCACCCAGCGACACCGGCACGAGGATGCGAATGCCGCGGTCCCTGGCCAGCGTCAGTCGCATGACCGGCCGTCCCTTGAATGGGAGCCATGGCCATCCGTCCCGAGAGACCGTGACGTCCGCCCAGGGGACGCTGAATCGCGGGTGCCCCGGCCGAAAGAGCGCTATCACCGAGAAGTGGAGATGCGAGTCGTCCGCCGTGAGGCGGGTGCCACTGCGGTACCATGTGATGCGCATGATGAGGAAGTCGCATCGGAACAGGCGACCATCGCGGACCGGCCGGCTCGGATAGAGGGCAGCGAGTCGGCGCCAGCCGCTCCACATTCCGAGAAGCGTGAAAGACGGAATCCACGCGATCAGCATCCAGCCGACGATCAGGATCAGCCCGACTGCGTATAGCGGGACTTGGCGGAACGCGAAGCGGAGCTCACTGGCTGGAGGCAGGCCGACGGCTACGGGCGGAGTGCTTGTCCGCTGCCAATTGCGGTACCCCACGCCTCGGAAGTGGCCGCTGTCGGTGTTGTAGGCCAGGAATGACCAGTACAAACTGGTGTCGCGCAGTGTCAGCTGGGGAGTGGAGTCGCCGGCCGCAGGCGCAAACCGGACCTGCCGGGGCTCGGCACCGTTGAGTGGCCGGTCGACCCAGGCGCACGTGCTCGGCTCGAGTCCTTCGCCGTTCCAGCCCGCAGCCCTTCGGCTCGGAGCAAAGGTGAGGGCCAGCCGCAACCTGGTTGGACTGTCCGCTAACGGCTCAAGCGTGTCGAACACCAGCCGTTCTCCCCCCCGGCAATTCAGTGGGAACTCACGGCGCCCATTGCGCGTGCTTTCGGGGGACGACTGGAGTGCCGCACAAGCGGGCGGGGCTGCGACGAGCAGGCCGACGGCGGTGATCAGCGCCTGTTTCAGCACGAGGACCGTCGCCGCCCGCCTAACAGCCCTTGCCCATGATCCAGGAGCCCGGTATCCCAACGACTGCTGCCGGCGGGCGCGTTGGGTACGTCTCCACCTTGCCGCAGCCACCGGCAGTCACGCCAGCCTCGACCATGGAATTCCCGGCGGCGTTGCCCAGCTGCACCTTGCCGCCGCCGGAAGATCCTTGCATGATCGACACGATCCCCACGTGGTTGTCATTGCTCATCTCGAGCGACGGCTTGCCGTTGGTCAGGCTGAGCGATGCACGCGAAATGTTTTCGCCATCGCGGATGACGAAGGCGCCAAAGCCTTTGGCCGACCCCATCACGACTTCAGGAAACGTCGTCGAGCTTCGGGTCTTGAATAGTCCTCCCGCTTCGAGGGCCGAACCCCAGAGCACGCTCTGACCAGATGCCGTCGCCATCTCGAAGCCCCGCGGATCCTGCCGCACCCGAAAGATCATCTTTCCGGACGCATCGACGACCTCGAAGGGCGCCATTACCTTGCCGCCAGCCTTGACCTGTTCGGCGTTTGCCAGCTCCTTCTGCACGTCGACCAGCTTGCTGGACAGGATATCGAGCTTGCGCCTGAGCTCATCAACCCGGTCCACTCCTTTCTCCTCCTCTTTCGGCGGCACTTCCCCTATGTCGCCGCCCTCGAGCGATAGCTCATAGCTGGTTCCGCCGGTCGGGCAGGTCTCGCGGGCCTCGTATCGGAGCACCCGATCGGCTCCCACACAGACATGCAACGACGCCTTGTTTCCGGGGCGGGAACTGATGGCTGCACCACCCACGAGGACCAGGGCCAGCACGCGGATTGTCGTCATATGATCCCCTTGGTGGTGACTTCAGCCTTCCGGATGCGTGCTGGGTTTACCGGCCTCCCCCTTTGGCGGCCGCGACGATCTGCTCGGCGGCATGCTGTACCAGGGGGGTGAGCAGGTCCTCACCGTCCTGCTTGGCCTTGCGCTTCTCCTGTCTCTCGATCAGGGCCTTTCCATCCGGCGTCTCGAGCCGATAATCGAGCGTGAGCTCGTCCTTATTGTGGATCGTGACTGCGTAATCGTAGGCCGCCTGTCCGGCCGCACCGTACGCGGCCTGCCCGGCGATACGGCCTGCCGTTGAACCGCTCGCCACCCCCGCCTCCCACGCGCCCTGCTGCACGGCGCCGGCCGCCGCTCGCCCGAGCAGCCCGCCGCTTCCGTGTTTCTGCACGTGTTGCATTGTCGTGAGCAGTAGGTACGGACAGCCGGCCTGCTTCGCTTCCTCGCGTACCTGCGAGGCCAGACGCGCCTTGAGGGGCTCGGGCCTGAGCGAGGGTCCCGTCAAGTAGCCGACGAATGTTTCCCGCACCGCGTCCATGGCCGTGTTCGCATTGCCGGTGCTCGTTTCGACGCCTGCCGGTGCGAGACAAATCCGGGTCACCGCGGCGCTGTCCTGCCCTGCCAGGCGCACGTTTGCGACGACCGACAGGATCCCCGCCAGGGCCAAGGTCATGCTATGGGACGATTGTCTGATCACGTTGCACCTCCTGATTCCGAGCAGAGGCGTCCAGACCTCGCTCACGTGGTATCACCGCGAACGCGCCCAGGCCGGGCACTGCTTCGCCTGATCATGACCGTTAACGCCCCAATGACCGGCCGGCCGCCTCACGAAGGCAGAGCACCACGGCGCGGAACACCGCTTCTTCGCCGTAGCTCGATCTCGGGTTCGCGTGCGCTGCTCAGGGGCGCCGGGCGCTCCATTCAGGATTGCATGAGGCGCCCGCATCTTTGGCGAGCACGGGGGCCGCGCTCTTGGGCTGGCGACGAGCTAGGCCCACGATCCCATGGGGCGGGAAGACTTGCTCCAGAAGATGTTGTTGGCGATCTGGACGGCGCTGCCCCGCTACCTGCCGGCTGGTGCGGAGGAGCGACGCGGATACGATGGGGCGCATCGGGAGCCCTCATATCCTGGGCGGCCGGTGGAGCTCATGGAGCAGCCTGCCGTTGGAGCAGGACGTCGGTGACGACGCGGCCTTGGGCGGCGCGGCGCAGGTAGCGGATGAGTGGCTCCCTCATACCTGGAGCACATGCTTCGTACGCCATCAGCCGCACCAGCGCACTCACGGGATACACGGCGGCGGGCCGGGCGAACGGCGGAACAAGCTCCAGTCGCACGGACGCCGTGTCCGATGCGTGACGGACGGTGTCGCTACCCGGCCGCGTCTCGAGTGTCTCCACCCGGCGCGTGAGATGGGAGTATCCCGTGGAGCTCTGCGTGGGGCCTACCATCGCCGCGACCCGTTGGAGCGTAGAGCGGTCCTCGTAGGCCCACAGTCCTTCTGCCGGTGCTCCGGTAGCCGGACGCGCCGAGTCGTCGCGACACTCCGTATCGGCGGTGGTGAGCTGCAAAACGGCAGCGGCCGCCGATCCATGCCTGTCGGCGCTCAGGTCGCAGGCGGCAGCACCCCCGGCGGCACCGAGCACCACGAAGAGGAGCGGCAATGGGCGGCTCACGGGGCTGGGTCGCGGTTCCGAGGTCAAGGCAGCCGCTCGGCGATGCGCCGGAGGAGCGCCACGCGCCCTGCGTCCGACGAGTTGCCGCTTGGGTCGAAGGTGCCCCGAAAGTCCGTGAGCGAGGCGGCGTACTTTCCCTTCAGTACGTAGTAGGCCAGCTCGCCCATCTTCTGGTACTTGAAGATTTCGGGTCCCGCGCCGGCCACCGGTTGTCTGTCCCGCTGCCGAATCCCGCTCACGAAGGCGATCGGGGAGGCCATGACGTTGAAAGTTCCCCGCAACACGGGCGTGCCGCTGCCGCTCCGGTCCTTGCTCTCGTACGCGAACTCGCAGCGGCGCGACTCTCCCCATGGCACTTCGCTCGGAGTGACCTCGAACTCCTTTGGCGTCAGATTCGCCACCTCCGTGGGACTGAGGGTGAGCAGCAACTGCCCGGAAATCTCCTGCTTGGTGAGGAGCGCGCATGGGTCGATCGGCAGGCGGGCCGGCGCTGCGTCGTCGATCGGCTCGGCCGCCCTGGCGGCGGCATCCCTGGCATCGGGTTGCTCACTCTGGGCGCGCTCACGACACGCCGCTGCGCTGGATGCGAGCACGATTCCGGCAAGGGCGAAGGCACACAGTGGCTGAAGAAGCGGAACAGTCATGTCGGAAGCCTCATCGGATCGGGCGGTCGCAAGGGCGCACCAGCTCCACCCGTCGGTTGCGGGCGCGCCCCTCTACGGTGGCGTTGGACTCGAGTGGGCGATTCGGACCGAAGCCTCTGGTCGTCAGGCGGGCGGCGCCGATCCCGTGCTCGTCGGTCAGGCTGCGCTCGAGCGCGGCCGCGCGCCTGGTGGACAGGTCGAGGTTATAGCGGGCTTCACCGATGCTGTCGGTGTGGCCTTCGATCGTGACGGTCCAGTCGGGATGCCGGCGGAGGAGGTCGGCGACCGAGCGGGTCCAGGGTCTCGACGCCGGGTTGAGCTGATCGCTGTCGAACTCGAAGTAGATCCCCGGCACCGGTACGCGGCATTGCGCGGCCAGCGCGCGTTCCATTCTCCCGGCTGCACCCGCGCCGGCGCCAGTTCCGGCGCCGGCTCCGCCGGCGGCATCGCCTCTGAGCCCGGTACCCGCACCGGTGCCATCCCCGGCCCGCGCGCCGGCAGCTCCGATCTCCGAGTCGCGGGAGTGCGCCTTCGCGGCACCAGCCCCC
>Ga0114129_10007916_pt1 | contig 15130 bp, 17 predicted proteins | sample RhiMetdeltSRZDD1_FD_80071 | JGI IMG/M metagenome (GOLD analysis project Ga0114129, IMG submission 80071) | Populus rhizosphere microbial communities from Tennessee, USA - Rhizosphere MetaG P. deltoides SRZDD1 (version 2) (version 2) | ecosystem: Host-associated > Plants > Roots > Rhizosphere >...
AAAACCGACCCCCGTCTGGCGGCTAACCGTATGTGCCCGGGCGCTCAGGTCCACAATGATGCGAGCCATGCCGGTCGCGGTCCTGATCGTGGACGACAACGCGCGCTTTCGCGAGCGCGCGCGTCGGCGGCTCGAGGCGGACGGGTTCACGGTCGTGGCGGAGGCCGCCGACGGCGCGGCGGCGCTCAGGGCCGCCCGGCGACACCGGCCCGAGGTGGTGCTCCTCGACGTCGGCCTGCCGGACATGAGCGGGCTCTCCGTGGCGGAGCAGCTCACGCGCGAGCCGGGCGCCCCGGCCGTGGTGCTGACCTCGACCCACGACGCGGCGGACTTCGGCGAGCGGGTCACGAGCTGCGGCGCGCGCGGCTTCGTTCCCAAGGCGGCCCTGTCCGGTGAAGCGATCGCGGCGCTCCTGCCCTAGCGAAGCTCTGCGCGACGCGGGATGATCGTCCCGGCGATGGCGTCCCTTCCACGGACGGAGCAGGCCGTGGCGCGGAGTCTGGCGCAGACGGCCGACCCAGGCGATGCACTGGCGCGCGCTCTGCGCGCGGTCGGCCAGAGCCTCGGCTGGCGACTGGGCGCCGTCTGGGAGCCCGCGCCGGACCGGCCGGAGGCTCTCACCTGCGTGGAGACCTGGCACGCGTTCGGCATCCCGGCGGAGGAGTTCGAGGCCGCCAGCCGGGAGATCTCGCTGGCGGCCGGCGAAGGGCTCCCCGGGCGCGTCTGGGAGACCGGCGAGCCGGCCTGGATCCCGGACGTGCTGGCGGACGACAACTTCCCGCGCGGGTCCGCGGCGCGCCGGGCGGGCCTGCACGCGGCGTTCTGCTTCCCGATCCGGAGTGCACGCGGAGTGCTCGGGGTGATCGAGTTCTTCACCGGCGAGCCGCGGCGCATGGACCCGGACCTGCTGAGGACGATGTCCACGATCGGCGACCAGATCGGCCAAGCGGTCGAGCGCCGCCGCGACACCGAGGCGCTGCGTGCCAAGGAGGCGCGCCACCGCGCGATGCTCGACGCTGCGCTCGACTGCGTCGTGACGATGGATCACGAGGGCTGCGTGGTGGACTTCAACCCCGCGGCGGAGCGGACGTTCGGCTACTCGGCTGCCGATGCGGTGGGCCGAGACATGGCCGAGCTGATCATCCCGCCGGAGCTGCGCGAGAGTCATCGGCGCGGGCTCGCCCGCTACCTCGCGACGGAGGACGCCGTGGTGCTTGACCACCGCCTCGAGATCACCGGGCTCCGCGCCGACGGCACCACGTTTCCAGTGGAGCTGACCATCACCCGGATCGACGTGCCCGGTCCGCCGACGTTCACCGGTTACCTCCGCGACATCACCGACCGCAAGGCCGCCGAGGCCGAGCTGCGGGCGTCGCGGATGCGGATCATCAAGGCGGCGGACGAAGCGCGACGCGAGCTGGAGCGCGACCTCCATGACGGCGCGCAACAGCGGCTCGTGGAGCTGGCCCTAGACCTGCGCATGGCGCGAGCCCGGCTGGACGACGAACCCGCCCGCGCTCAGGAGTTGCTCGACGCCGCGCTCGCCGACCTGGCGGAGGCGACCAGGGAGCTGCGCGAGCTCGCGCGCGGGATCCATCCCGCCGCTCTTACCGAGGGTGGCCTGCGGCCGGCGCTGGAGGCGCTCGTGGCCCGCTCGAGTGTGCCGTCATCGCTGGTTGCCGTACCGGATGCGCGCTTCGCCGCGCCGGTGGAGGCCACCGCCTACTTCAGCGTGGCTGAGGGACTCACGAACGCCGCGCGTCACGCCGCGGCGACGCGCGTGGAGGTCGCGGTGATTCGCGTGGACAACAGCCTGCGCGTGGAGGTTCGCGACGACGGGCGCGGCGGTGCCGGGACGAGCGCGCGCTCGGGACTGCGAGGGCTGGCCGACCGCGTGGCGGCACTCGACGGTGTGGTCGACGTGGTCAGTCCGACGAACGGCGGTACGGTGCTGCGCGTGGAGATCCCGTGCGAATCGTGATCGCGGACGACGCCGTCCTGCTGCGCGAGGGCGCGGCACGCCTGCTCGAGGACGCCGGCTTCGACGTCGTGGCGCAGGCGGGTGACGCCGATGACCTGCTGCGCAAGGTTCGCGCGCATACCCCCGACGTGGCGATCATCGACGTGCGCATGCCGCCCGACAACGTCGACGACGGCCTGCGCGCCGCACTCACGATCCGGGACGAGCTTCCGGACGTGGGGATCCTGATGCTCTCCCAGTACGTCGAGGACCGCTACCTCGGCGAGCTCTTGGCCGGCGGCGCCGAGGGCGTCGGCTACCTGCTCAAGGACCGGCTCGCGGACGTGGATCGGCTCACTGAGGCGGTGGAGCGCGTGGCTGCCGGGGGCTCCGTCCTCGATCCCGAGGTGGTCGCCCAGATGCTCGGCCGCTCGCGGGCCGAGGGGCCGCTCGACTCACTCACCGCGCGCGAGCGCGAGGTCCTGGGCCACATGGCCGAGGGGCGTACCAACCGCGCGATCGCCGAGAAGCTCTTCGTGAGCGAACGGGCCGTCGAGCGCCACGTGACCAGCATCTTCACCAAGCTCGACCTGCCCACGGGCGAGCAGGACCACCGGCGCGTGCTCGCGGTGCTGGCCTACCTGCGCGGGTAGTACCTCGGATCGCCGGCCCCTGCTACCTCGCCAGCCGAAAGACCAACAGCAGCGCTGAGCGGGCCGCCGTCCAAAGGTCGATCTCGATGCGTCGGTCCTGGGGGTTAGGCGCTTTAGCGTGCGTATGGCGTGAGGAACGGCCCAGCCCCCGGTGCGACCGGCTCGAGGTCGACCTTTTGGACCTCGCCGCGACGCTCAGCCCGGCGGCGGCCGGCGGCAGTCGCTGCCCTGCACCTGGACCAGCCTGAGCGCCGCGTCGCCGTCCGGCGGCTCCTCGCCGGGCGCGGCGAAGAGCGCGCATTCGGCCGGGGTCGCGCAGCCGCACTCCTTCGCCACCTCGAGCCAGCCCTTCATCGCCCTGGTGCGCTCGAGCAAAGCCTCCACCTCGTCGAGCTTGCGCGTCGAGAGCGAGCGGATCTGCTCGCCCATGCCCTCGCTGGAGTCCACGCCGTCGATCAGCTCCTTGATCTCGCTCAGCTTGAACCCGGCGCTCTGCGCGACGCCGATGAATCCCAGCTTGCCAAGCACGTCCGTGTGGTAGCGGCGCTGACCGTGGGAGCGCTCGGGCTCGGGAAGCAGGCCAACTCGCTCGTAGTAGCGGATCGACGAGGTCGCGACGCCGGCCCGGCGAGCCACTTCTCCGATCGTCAGTTCCGGGAGTTCGAGCATTCGAAATCGGGCCTTGACTTGAACCCCACTTCAAGGCCCATCGTAGTTCGCGTAGGGCCAATTTCACAACCACAGAGAGGAGCTGGCCATGCCTCAGGCGTCAAAGCAAACCGCGTCAGAGCACGAGACGCTGGAGGGCTACGAGGGGCATTTCGAGCACTTCCAGGGGGGCTGGACCGTCGGCTTCGAGCGCTACACCGAGGACGCCGACCTCGCCCCGTTCTTCAGAGGACTTCCCAACGACGAGTGCCAGTGCGAGCACATGGGATACGTCATCAAGGGCAAGGTCGGCTTCCGCTCGGGAGAAACCGAGGAGCTCTTCGAGGCAGGCGACGCTTACTACGTCGGGCCCGGGCACACGCCGATCCTGTACGCCGGAACCGAGATCGTCGAGTTCAGCCCAACGGGCAAGCTGGCCGAGACGATCGAGGTCGTGACCAAGAACATGGAGGAGATGGAAGCCGCGTCGTCGTGAGCGATAGCGTGGGGCCATGGCCCTGAGCTTTGGCGTCACGGTCCTGCCGGATCCGCCCTACCAGCGACTGATCGAACTGATCCAGCTCGCCGAGGGGCACGGGTTCGAGTACGGGTGGACCTACGACTCGCACGTTCTCTGGCAGGAGTCGACTCCGACGCTCGCGCTCGCCGCCGCGGCGACGGAGCGGATCAAGCTCGGGCACATGGTCACCAACCCGGGCACCCGCGACCCGACGGTGGTGGCGAGCGCGTACGCCACGCTCCAGGACATCTCGGAAGGCCGCATGGTGATGGGCATCGGCCGCGGCGACTCCGCCCGGCGCTACATCAACCAGAAGCCGGTGCCGGTGGCCAGGTTCGAGGACGCCATCCGGATGATCAAGCCGTTCATGAACGGCGAGAGCGTGCGCTGGAACGACACCGAGCTCCAGCTCACCTGGGTGCGCCCGGAGCTGCCGCCGATCGAGATGCACGTGGCCGGCTACGGACCCCGGGTCCTCGGGCTCGCGGGGCAGCACGGCGACGGCGTGATCATCCAGCTCGCCGATCCCGACATCATCCAGTGGACCATGGGCACCGCCAGGGCGGCGGCCGAGGAGGCCGGACGCGACCCGGCGCAGCTCAAATGCATCGTCTGCGCTCCGAGCCACATCTCGGACGACGTCGCGGCGGCGCGCGAGCAGGTGCGCTGGTTCCCGGCGATGGTGTCGAACCACGTGCGCGACCTGATCAAGCGCTACGGCCGTGACGGCTCGATCGTCCCGACCGCGCTCACCGATTACGTGCCGGATCAGACCGGCTACGACTACGACGAGCACTCGCGCGTGGGCGCAAAGCACGGCGCCTTCGTGAGCGACGAGGTCTGCGACCGCTTCTGCGTGCTCGGCACCCCCGAGCAGGCGGTCGAGAAGCTGACCGAGCTCGAGTCGATCGGCGTCGACCAGTTCAACATCTACCTCATGACCGAGGGCCAGGAGCAGACGCTCGAGACCTACGGCCGCGAGATCATCCCCCGCTTCGCAGGCGTGACTGGAGGTGCAGCATGAGGAAGCTCGTCCAGGGCGGCACGGTCGTGACCGCCACGGATTCGTCGGTCGCCGACGTGCTGATCGACGGCGAGGAGATCGTCGCGGTCGGCTCGCTCGGGGACGTCGACGCTGAGGTGATCGACGCCACGGGCTGCTACGTCCTGCCCGGGCTGATCGACAACCACACCCACATGGCGATGCCGTTCGGCGGCACGCACTCAATCGACGACTACGACACGGGCACGCGCGCGGCCGCGGCCGGCGGCACCACCTGCATCGTGGACTTCGTGATCCAGCAGCACCCGGACGGGCTGCGCTCCTCGCTCGAGGAGTGGCAGGACCGCGCGAGCGGCGCCGCGCACGTGGACTACGGCTTCCACATGGCGATCACGCAGGCCGACGACGGCACGTTCGCCGACATGGAGCCGATGGTCGAGGAGGGCATCTGCACGTTCAAGGTGTTCCTCGCCTACAAGGGCGTCCTGATGGTCACGGACGACCTGTTCTTCCGCGTGCTCGAGACCACGCGCGACCTGGGCGCGCTCACGATGGTGCACGCGGAGAACGGCTGGGTGATCGACGTGCTGGTCGAGCGCGCGCTCGCCGCCGGCGACACCGACCCGATCTATCACGCGCTCACGCGGCCGGAGGAGGTGGAGGCAGAGGCCACCGGCCGTGCCGTCCGCTTCGCGGAGCTCACCGGCGCGGGCGTCTACATCGTCCACGTGACCTGCGGGCTCGCCGCCGACGAGATCGCCGCGGGCCAGGCGCGCGGTGTGCAGGTGTTCGGAGAGACCTGCCTCCAGTACCTCACGAACACGGTGAAGGACCTCGAGCGCCCCGACTTCGAGGGAGCACGCTACGTCTGCTCGCCGCCGTTGCGCGAGGTGCACAATCAGGACCTGCTGTGGTCGGCTCTCGACCGCGGCGTGCTGGAGAGCGTCTCCACCGACCACTGCCCGTTCAACAGCGAGCAGAAGGCGCTCGGGCGCGACGACTTCTCGAAGATCCCGAACGGCCTGGCGATGATCCAGCACCGGCTCGTGAAGCTGTGGGACCTGGGCGTGGAGAGCGGCCGCATCACGCCCGAGGAGCTGGTGGGCATGACCTCGACGAGGATCGCCCACCGCTTCGGCCTCGACCGCAAGGGCGCGATTGCGCCGGGCAAGGACGCCGACATCGTCGTCTTCGACCCCACGACGCCATTCGAGTTCTCCACGCGCACGTCGCACATGAACGTGGACTACGACCTCTTCGAGGGCGAGAGCTCCACCGGCAGCGTCCGGCACACGCTCTGCCGCGGCACCATGGTCTACGACCGCGGCGAGATCGTCACCCAGCCGGGTCACGGCCGATTCGTGCCGCGCTCGCTCGGCGCGCAGGCCGCTCTGGCCTCGTGAAGCCGGACCGAGTGCTCGAGGACCTGCGCGAGCTGGCGCGCCTGACCGGCGGACCGGACGGCGCGCGGCGCGTGTGCTGGACCGACGAGTGGACGCGCGCGCGGGAGTTCCTGCGCTCGCGGCTCGACGAGCTGCCGGTGGAGGTGAGCGTCGACGCCGCTGGGAACCTCTGGGCGACGATGGCGGGCGAGGACGACGGTTTCGTGATCGTCGGCTCGCACGTGGACTCCGTGCCGGCCGGCGGCTGGCTCGACGGCGCGCTCGGCGTGTTCACGGCCGTCGAGGCACTCCGCTCCCAGGCCGAGAACGGGACGCCGCCGGTTGGCCTGCGGCTCGTGGACTGGGCCGACGAGGAGGGCGCCCGCTTCGGCCGCAGCCTGTTCGGGTCGTCCTGCTGTGCGGGCACGCTCGACCCGGACGAGGTGCGCGACCTGCGCGATCGCGATGGCGAGCGCCTCCAGGACGTCGTCGCGCGCTACGACGTGGACCTCGACCGCGCCCGCGAGTCGGGCGCCGAGCTGAGCGGCGCGCGCGCGTACATCGAGGGCCACATCGAGCAGGGCCCCGTGCTCGAGAGCAAGGGCGAGCCCGCGGCGACCGTGCTCGGGACGTTCGGCGTGGAGCGCCACCTGGCGGTGTTCACCGGCGAGACCGCCCACGCCGGCGCCACGCCGATGCCGATGCGGCACGACACCTTCATGGCCACCGCCCAGTCCGCACTCGCGATCCGCGAGATCGGCTTCAAGCACGACGGGGTCTGCACCGTCGGCGGGGCCACGAGCGAGCCCGGCGTGGTGACCGCGGTGCCAGGCCGCACGGAGATGCTGCTGGACCAGCGTCACCTCGACCCGGACGCGCTGGCGGCGATGCTCGCCGACGCACGCGCCGCCTGCGAGCAGGCCGCGGCGGACCACGGCTGCGAGGTGGAGTTGCAGCACCTCTGGTCGATCCCGCCGATCCCGTTCGACGAGCGCCTGATCGGCTTCGCGCGCCAGGCGGTCCAGGACGCGGGCGGGAAGGACACCGCGATCCCGAGCGGCCCGCTCCACGACGCCGCCGAGATGGCGCGGCTGATCCCGACCGTGATGCTGTTTTCGTCCTCCTCCCCGCCGGTCTCGCATACGAAGGAGGAGGACACGCCGGAGGCGGACCTCCGCGTGCTGATCGACGCCTACGGCCGCACCGTCCAGGCCACCCTCGAGAGCGCCGCGGCGGGCGAGCTGCCGCCGCGCGCGTGAGCGCGCTCGAGGAGCAGCTCGCCTACCTCGAGGCCTCCAGCGCGTTCTACACGGAGCGGCTGCGGGGCGTGCGCGAGCGCGTGCGCACTCCGGCCGACCTGCGCCGGTTGCCCTTGGTGACGAAGGAGGAGCTCCGCGAGAGCCAGCGGCGCGACCCGCCCTTCGGCGAGCACCTGTGCGCGCCCCGCGAGCGGCTGGTGCGCATGCACGTGACGTCGGGTACCACCGGCGAGCCGGTGGCCGTGGGCTTCACCCGCCGCGACCACGAGGCGAACAGCGCTGTCGGCGGCGAGGCGTTCCGGATCGCCGGCGTGCGGCCCGACGACACGGTTGCCCACTGCCTCAACTACGCGCTCTACGCCGGAGGCATCGCCGACCACATGGCCCTGGAGGCGAGCGGAGCGACGGTCGTGCCGGTGGGAACGGGCCAGTCGCGGCGCCTGCTCGAGCTGATTCCGCGGCTCGGAATCACGGCGATCTTCGGCACGCTCTCGTTCCCGGCCTACCTCGCCGCGAGGGCGCGCGACGCGGGGATCGAGCCGCGCGAGCTCGGGCTCCGCCACATCGTCACCGCGGGCGAGCCGGGTGCGGGACTCGAGGCTGTGCGCTCCGAGATCGAGTCGGCCTGGGGCGCCACGGTTGCCGACAGCTTCGGGATGAGCGACGTGTGGTCCACGATGGCCGGCGCGTGCGGCGAGGGCGACGGCCTACACCTCACCGTCGGCGAGCACGCGCTGCTCGAGCTCGTCGACCCCGACAGCGGAGCCCCGCTCGAGCTCGAGGACGGCGCGAGCGGCGAGCTCGTGTGGACGCACCTGCGGCGCGAGGCTTCGCCGCTGCTGCGCTACCGCTCGGGCGACATCGGTCGCGTGTGGACGTCGCCCTGCGCATGCGGGCGCAGCACGCCTCGGATCCGCATCGACGGCCGGCGCGACGACATGCTGCGTGTCCAGGCGGTGAACGTGTACCCGCAGGCCATCAGCGCGATCCTGGCGCGCGAGCCGCAGATCGGACGCCACTGCGTCGTGGCCGACGGCGACCCCGTGGTGCCGCCGGTGCGGCTCTACGTCGAGGCGCCGCCCCAGGTGGACCTCGCGGGCGTGGCCGAGCGGCTCCACGACGCACTGCGCATCCGCTTCGCGCTCACCCGGCTCGAGCCCGGCTCGCTGCCGGTGGCCGAGCACAAGACCCGCATCGTCCATCGCACGGCCCGCGGGGACCCGCTGCCCGCCGCGGTCGAGAGCCTCAGGAAGGAGCCCGCCGGATGACCGTCACGACAGCAGACCTGGGTGCAGCCAGGGTGATCAGCTGGGACCGCCAGGCCCGCCGCAACGCCTGGGACCTGCCCACCATGACCGCGATCGCCGACGCCATCGAGACGGCCGGCGCCGACCCCGCCGTGCGGCTCGTCGCGGTTCGCGGAGCGGGGGCGCACTTCTCGGCCGGCGACGACCTCTACGCGGCCATCGAGGCGGACAGCTCGTCGTGGGCCGCGACGATCGAGGGCTTTCAGCGACTGACCCGCGTGGTCCTTGTCGCGCCCGTACCGGTCGTCGCGGTTGTGGACGGCGTGTGCGTGGGAGGGGCGCTCGAGTTCGCGGCCAGCTGCGACCTTCGGATCTGCACCGAGCGCGTGCGCCTGATCACCCCGGAGGTGGGGATCGGCCTGGTGGCGAGCAACGCGGGCACCATCCTGCTGCCGGAGGTCCTCGGCGAAACGGCCGCGCGCGAGCTCCTGCTGAGCGGCGAGCCGCGCGACGCCGCATGGGCGCGCGAGCACGGCTTCGCCACCGAGCTCGCCGCGCCGGCCGAGCTCGACGCCCGCATCGAGCACTGGGCCATGGTCTTCTCGCGCAACTCGCGGGATGCCGTCGCCGCGACCAAGGCGATGCTGAACGAGCGCTTCGGCGACCTGCTGCACGCCGCGATGGAGCGCGAGACCTACCACTGCGTGCGCCTGTTCGACGAGCCCGACGCCCGAGCCGCGCTGAGCGCGTTCGCTGAAAGAAAGGGGCGCATCGGCGAAGATTCGACGAGTGGCTGACTGGATCTCGGCAGCGGCGCTCGTCGTAAGCGCGCTCGCGGCACTTATTGCAGGTCTCTCATATCGGCGGGCCGGCCGCGTGCGGCGCGACGCCCACTACGGCGAGGTGGCCGCGTTCGCGGCCGCGATCCGGCGGAAGACCGTGCTACAGGCTCCCGATACCTCCGGGTGGAACGCCTCCGGGGTCCACGACAGCGTCCGCGAGCTCCGGGACGACCTCACGAACCGGATCGCCGAGCTTCCGAGGGAGATGGTTCCCACCGGCCAGGCCGCCGTGGAGTCATGCGTGCGTCTGCTCGCGGCGATGCGTACCTGGTCACTCGATAAGAACCGGGCTCGGACCGATATCCAGGAGATCCCGGAAGCCCGCGCCGTCGTGACCAAGTGGGTAACGGAGATGCGCGCGGAGCTTGCCGTGCTGGACAGCTACAGCGAGGGCTGAGTACGCCGCTCAGTTGGTCGTGTTGTCCGAGGCGGTCACGCCGGTGCTGAGCGCGTCGGCCCTGAATACGTAGTTCGCGCCGCTGAACAGGTTCGACGCGATGTTGACCGTGTGGGAGTCCACGAGCAGCACGCCCGCGCGCTGGCCGCAGCCGGTGGTCGGAGTGAGCGTCACGTTGTTCGAGCCGACCTCGATGTTGCGCACGCGCCTGAACTCGAGCGCGTTGCGGCGAGCGAGGAAGCGGTTGCGGAGGAAGACGTAGCCGCTCCGGTAGAGCGCCGTCGGCGAGAGGATCCGGACGGGCGCCCAGCACTCGCCCGGCAGGCCCGTCGCCGCGGTCTGGGTGTTGTCGGTGACCGTGATGTCGCCCACCTGGGGGTCGCCGCCGAATCCGACGCTCGCGATCACGCCGTAGCGGTTCGCCCCGAACTGGTTCCCGACGATGTTGATGTGGCGGGCGATCTCGCAGTCGTCATCCGTCTCGATGTCGACGTTCGACCACGCCACGGGTCCCACGGTGGAGTTCTGAAGCGTCACGTATTCCGCGTCGACGATCGCCACGCCCTGCCTGCCGCTGCGCTCGATCAGCGCACCGGTGATCTCGACGTTGCGGGCACTCGAGGCGTCGTCGCCACAGGTGGGCGTGTACGCGCCACGCCACAGCATCACGCCGTCGCCCCACGTCTCGCGCGCCTTGACGTTCAGGAGCTTGATGCCCTGCACTCCCTCGATCGAGAAGCCGTGCTGCCATTCGATGGCGGGGTCGTAGCTCCCCTGCGGATTGGTGCCGCGCACGGCCATGTTGCGGAGCGTCAGGTTGCCGCCGTTCACGAGCCGCCAGTTGGCGCGGTGGCTACCGCCCGGCGTAAGCGCCCGGAACTCCGAATCCTGGCCGTCGATCACCAGGCCGGAGCGGCCCGAGAGGGTGATCGTCCCGTCCTGCCCGTAGCAGCGTCCGGCCCCGAACTGGACCGTGCTGCCGTCGGGAACGGTGGCGAGCCAGGCCATGATCTTGTTCTCGACCGGAACCGAGCAGTCGCTCTGGATCTTCTTCGGGACCGTGTAGACGGTCGGCGCCGGGGCCGGCCTGCGAGCGGCACTCGCCGGCTGGCACACCACGAGAGCCAGAAGAAGCACGCCGATGAGGAATCCCACCCGTCGAATCACGCGAGCCTAGTGTCGGCAACGGCAAACGTCCACTTATCCCTTGGGCCGTCGTTTGCAGCGCGCCGGCTCGGGTAGCTCGGCGAGCGTGACTCGTGCCACGGCCATCATCTGCGGGCTGGTCGGTGGCCTCATGCTCGCCCCGGCTGCGACCGGCGCCTCCGGTGAGCTCGACGGCTCCTTCTCGGGGGACGGCTGGCTGCGCACCCTGGAGGTGCGGTCGTCCAACTCCAACTACCTCCCGAGGGGTGCCGACGACGTCGCGATCCAGCCGGACGGGCGCATCGTCGCGGTCGGCGAGCTGATCGACGGTGTTTCCAACTGGTACTTCGGCGCCTTCCGCTACCTGCCGAACGGGGAGCTCGACCCGTCCTTCGGCCACGGTGGCTGGGTCGATGCCGACCTCGGCAACTTCGAGTTCCCGCACGCCGTCGCCCTGCAGCGCGATGGCGGCATCGTGGTCGCGGGAGAGGGCGACTGCCGCTACGCGGGCTGCTTCGTGCTTGCTCGCTACCGCCCCGACGGCAGCCTCGACCCCGGCTTCGGCGAGGGCGGTGTCGTGCGCACGTCGTTCGGGCTCGTCCACGGGGCGCGGGCGTTCGACGTGTCCGTGGGACCCGACGGCCGGATCGTGGCCGCCGGGTTCGTACAGAAGGGCGGTGACGGCCTGGACAGCTCCCACTTCGCCGTGGCGCGCTATCTCCCCGATGGCCGCCTCGACCAGAGCTTCTCCGGCGACGGGCGAGCGACGATCGACTTCGGCTATGGCAACGACATCGCCTACGCCGTCGCGCATCAGCGCCGTGGCAGGATCGTGGTGGCCGGCGAGGGCACGCGCAACCTCTACCGCACGGAGGACGACGTCGCGATCGCGCGCTTCCGGCGAGACGGCCGCCTCGACCGCAGCTTCTCCGGCGACGGACGGCGCACGATCAACTTCGGCAAGCGGCGATTCGACGTCGCGTACGGACTGGCCGTGAGAGGCCGCTCGATCCTCGCGACCGGAAGCACCGTCGTCGCTCCCGAGCGGGCGCCGTCCGTGGCGGTCACGCGGCTGGACTGGAGCGGCGGACTCGCCCGCGGCTTCGGCCGCCGCCGCACGCTTCCGAGTCGCGGCGGCGGCATCGGGCGGACGGTGCTCGTCCAGCCGAACGGCCGGATCCTGGTGGCCGGCCGTGCGTACACGGACTCGTCGCAGGACGCTTCCGACTGGGCGCTGCTTCGCTACGGCCCTGGAGGCCGGCTCGACCGCAGCTTCGGAGGAGACGGCATCGTGGTCACGGACTTCGGGACCGGCGAGGACTCGGCTAGGGCGCTGGCGATGCACGACGGACGCATCGTGGCGGCGGGCTTCATCTACGCGAGCCTGGGCCTCGCGCGCTACCTGCCCTAACGCATCCGCTAAGACTTGACGGCGTGACGACGGCGACGATGGCGCTCGAGGGGTCGCGGCGCCAACGCCGGGGGCAGATCTATGTGGCGCTCGCCGCGGTCGCGTGGTCGACCGCCGGCGTTCTTCAACGCCAGCTCACGCTCGACACGGCAACCCAGGTTTTTGGCCGAGCCGCGTTCGCCGGTGCCGCACTCTTGGTCTACGTCGCGCTTGCCGAACGCGGGCGGGTGGTGCGGGCGTTCAGGTCCGTCGGCCTGGCCGGCGTTGCCGTGGCGCTGTGCGTGGCGACCGCGTCGGGCAGCTTCATCTCCGCCCTCAACCACACGAGCGTCGCGCGCGTCCTGTTCATCCTGGCCGTGGCCCCCGTGCTGGCGGCGTTGCTCGCCCGCGTCACGCTCGGCGAGCCGTTCACGCGGCGCACCGTCGTGGCGATGGTTGTCGCGCTGGCCGGCCTCACGCTCATGCTTGGAGACCCGGGCGAGGGCAGCCTCGCGGGCGACGGCCTGTCGTTCCTTGCTGCGCTCGCCTTCGCCCTCGTGATCGTGATCACGCGTTGGCGCCACGACGTCTCGATGGTGCCGGCCGCCTGCTTCTCGCAGGCGATCCTGGTCGCGGCCTTCCTTCCCTTCGCCAGCCCAGGCGAGGTCGGCGAAGGCGACGCCCTCTGGCTGGCCGCGCTCGGCATCGGTCAGATCGGGGTCGGCTTCGTCCTGTTCACCGTCGGGGCGCGCCTGATCCCCGCCGCGCAGGCGGGCCTCATCACGCTGCTCGAGGTGGTTCTCGGTCCGGTGTGGGTGTGGGTGGCGCTCGACGAGCGGCCCAGCACCCTCACGCTCGTCGGCGGGGCAATCGTGATCGCAGCAATCGTCATCCAGACGCGCGCGGCGCCGGAACCCGAATCCGATGAGGGCCCGATGATCCCGGCGCCGCACTGACCGCGCTCGTCAGTCGGTCCCCCACGGGTTGTCGATCACGAAGCGCCAGCTGCCGTCGGCCTGACGGCGCAGGACGTCCGCGTTCCTTGCCGCCAGCCGCACCGGTTCGCCATCCGGGCCCGTGCCGTTGAACGACCACTCGCCGACCACGAGGGCGAGGTCGTCGACCTCGAGGACCCGTGTCACCTCGAGGTCGAGCTCGCCGTTCATCGAGATGAAGCCGGTCAGCGCTTCGCCGACCCCGGGTGCGCCATGAGCGAGGTTCCCTGGCTCGGCTGCGAACGCCGCCTCGCGCTCGTACAGCGGCATGAGGCTCTCGAGATCCCCGGTGTTGATACCGGTGACGATGGACTCGAGCACCTTCTCAGGCGTTGCGGTGGACATGCTGGTCTCCTTTCGATATACAGTGGTGAGTCACGAAATGCCACCGTACACCACGACAAGCGATATGGCAAGATTGATGACACGATTGTGAGTCACGAAATGCCCACCAAGCGAAAATACGAGCTGAAGAAGCGTGCCGAGCAGATGGGTGAGACGCGCCGGCGGATCACCGAGGCGGCGATCGAACTGCATGGAAGCGTCGGGCCGTCCCGCACCACGCTGAGCGCGGTCGCCGAACGGGCGGGCGTCGAGCGGCGCACCCTCTACCGCCATTTCCCCAATGAGGCCGATCTGTTCGCGGCATGCTCAACCGACTACTTCACCGCCAACCCGTGGCCCGATCTCGGTACCTGGCGCGAGATTCGCGATCCGCACCAGCGACTCGGGCGAGCCCTCGACGAGCTCTATGCCTACTACGAGCGCACCGAGCCGATGTTCAGCAACGCGCTCCGTGACGCCGAGGTCGTCGACTTCGCCCGCGACGCCATGGCCCCCCTGCAGGCGTACCTCGAAGAAGCCGCCGAGATCCTCATAGCCGGCCGCAATATCCGTGGCCGGCGGCGTAAGCTCGTCGACGGAGCCTTGCGCCACGCTCTCGCCTTCTCGACCTGGCACTCGCTCTCGACCAACCACATCGGGCGCTCCGATGCGGTGAAGCTCGCCGCCGCACTCGTGGAGGCCGCGGGCGAGTAGATCAAGCGGGCGGGCCGCCGAAGGCCACTTCGTTGCCGTCGGCGTCGTGGTAGTGCGCCTTGCGTACGCCGTTGGAATACGTGAGGCGCTCGTCGGGCTCGAGTCCCCGTGCTGCGATGGCCGCCACGTGAGCGTCGAGATCGTCGACGAAGATCGTGACCACCGAGTTGCCCGCGCCCTCGGCGTGCTCCACGACGTATACCGACCGGTCGTCGGCGAGCGTCCACACCGCCTCGGTGGCGTGGGGGAAGAATGCCGGCTCGCCGAGCAACCGCTCGTACCACGATCGCGCCGCCTCGAAGTCACGCACGCGCAAACCCGCGAAGAGATGCAGCGACATCGTTCAGCTGCCGACGTACGCGGCGAGGTGCTCGCCGGTGAGGGTGGAGCGGGCGGCGACTAGGTCGGCGGGGGTGCCCTCGAAGACGATCCGGCCGCCGTCGTGGCCGGCGCCTGGGCCGAGATCGATGATCCAGTCTGCGTGCGCCATTACCCCCTGGTGGTGCTCGATGACGATCACCGACTTGCCGGAATCGACTAGCCGGTCGAGCAGGCCGAGCAGCTGCTCGACGTCGGCGAGGTGGAGGCCGGTGGTCGGCTCGTCGAGGACGTAGACCCCACCCTTCTCGCCCATGCGGGTGGCCAGCTTG
>Ga0114129_10007917_pt1 | contig 15130 bp, 13 predicted proteins | sample RhiMetdeltSRZDD1_FD_80071 | JGI IMG/M metagenome (GOLD analysis project Ga0114129, IMG submission 80071) | Populus rhizosphere microbial communities from Tennessee, USA - Rhizosphere MetaG P. deltoides SRZDD1 (version 2) (version 2) | ecosystem: Host-associated > Plants > Roots > Rhizosphere >...
CCGCAAACGAGGTGCACACCAGCAGCACCGCCGCCGCCATGGCCAGCCGTCCGTGCAATCGGTTCATTCAGACGGTCTCCTGCTGGCCGCGTAATGTACGCGGCGCATAAAGAACCCGTCAATAACTACCGGGTGAGTTGCGCGAATGAGTCTGAATCAATCGTGCCGCAGCGCAACCGCGGGATCGACCGACGTCGCGCGGCGGACGGGCACGTAGCAGGCCGCGAGCGTGGCAATTGCAAACAACACGGTGGCACCGATGAACGCCGGCGGATCGAGCGGCGCAACCCCGAAGAGAAAACCGGACAGCGCATGACTCGCGGCCGCGGCGAGGGCGAGTCCAATCGTCGATCCGATGACGGCCAGCCACAGCGCCTGACGAAGAACCATTGTCACGATCGCGCGCCGCTGCGCGCCGAGCGCGATCCGGATGCCGATTTCCCGCGTCCGGCGGGCGACCATGTACATCGCCATGCCGTAAATGCCGATGGCGGCCAGCACGAGACCGACGGTGCCCAGGCTGCCCGAGATCGACGCCGCGACGCGCTGCGACACGAGGCCGAGCGCCATCGAATCGTCCAGCGTTTCCGATTTGACGACCGGCAGGCCGGGGTTCATCGATGCGACGAGCGCGCGGAGCTCGTCCCCGATGCGCTGACCGCGAGTCGTCCGCGCCACGATCGTGACCAGCGGCATGTAGCGCTGGGCGAACGGCACGTAGACGAACGACTCGGCGAGGCCATCGATCAGACTGCTCGACTTCACGTCGCGGACGACGCCCACGACGCGCAGCGGCTCGGGCGGCAGGTCCACTCCGCGCGGCCCCGGCACCCCGCGCAGGATGAACTGACCCACTGCATTTCGTTCAGGCCAGAAGCGTCGTGCGAAGTGTTCGCTGACGATCGCCACGCGCTCCGCATCCGCGTTCTCGGACACCGTGAAGTCCCGGCCGTCGACGAACGGAATGCGCAGCGTCGCAAAATATCCCGGAGCGACCATGTTCCAGTACTGATTGAAGAAGCGCTGCCCGTCTGGCGCGGTGACGCCCGGCACGGCGACGCCGTTGCCGATCCCCTCGAATCCTCCGGGCACCACCACGGCGAGCGTCGCCGTCTGCACATCGCCGAGCTGACGCACGCGATCGAGCAGATCGGACGCGAAGCGCGGACCGGTCGTATCCGTGTAACCCGCCATCGAGAGATCCAGCGAGGCGAGCTCGACGCCGCGCGGGTCGAACCCCGGATCGACCGAGCCGGCCTGCCGCAGCGCGCGAACGAACAGTCCGGCGGTGACGACGAGCAGCAGGCTGAACGCAATCTGCGTCACGACGAAGGCGCCGCGCAGCCGCGTTCGTCCAAACCGGCGCGGCACCGTGTCGTTCAGCGAGGCGACGACGTCGGCCCTCGATGCCTGAAGCGCGGGCGCAAGGCCGGACAGCACGGCGGCGAGGAACGACAGCACGATCGTGAAGAGCATCACGCGGCCGTCGAGCGCGAGCGTGACGTCGATCGGAAACGGAGGCGACGGCAGCAGTGGGACGAGCACTGACGTCATCACGCGCGCGAACACCACGCCCGCGACGCCGCCGATCGCGAATAACACCACCGTCTCGGTCAGGAGCTGCCGCACGAGCCGCGCGCGCCCGGCTCCCATCGCGAGGCGCACGGCAATCTCACGGCGGCGTGCCGCCGCGCGCGCGAGCAGGATGCCCGCGAGGTTCGCACACGCGACGATCAACACCAGCGAGACGATGATCATCATCACGCTGGCGAAGACGGCGATGACGGTGTCGTTGCCCGGGACGCGCGACGCGCGGAGCAGCCGGAGCCCACGGGATCCGCTGGCCGGATACTCCTGATTCAGCGCGCGGCCAATCGCGTCCACTTCGGCGGCCGCCTGCGGCAGCAGCACGCCCGGCTCGAGACGGCCACCCATGATGAGCCAGCCGCCCGATCGGTCGGTCAGCGATGAGCGCGCGCCGCTCGCGCCCGCCGTCACCGTCAGCGGCAGCCACAAGTCGGGCGCGACGACGCCGGTGCCCTGGAATCCTTCGCTCGCGACGCCGGCGACGACGAACGGCTGTCCGTTCACGCGAACCGTCCGTCCGACGATGTCCGGATCCTTGTTGAAGCGGCGCGTCCAGAATCGATGGCTCACGACGGCGACGGGACCGCGATCGCCGTCGGACTCGTCGAACAGCCGGCCGGCGCTCGGCGTGGCGCGGAGCGCGGTGAAATAGTTCGTGGTGACCTCGAAGGCGAACGCACGCTCGACGCTCCGCGACGTGCCGGGCGGCGCGAAGCTCTTCGCGTGAGGAAACATCACGCGCGCGTAGACGTCGGTCAGCGTCGTCGCGCGCTCGCGGACGTCCAGGTACATCGGGTAGGAACCCGGATTGAAACCGCCGAACTCGCGGCTGACACCGATGTCGACGAGTCGATCCGGTTCGCCGACGCCGGGCGGATCGCGAAACAGCAGCGCGTTCGCGACCGTGAAGATCGCCGTGTTCGCGCCGATGCCGATCGCCAAAGACAGCACGGCGGTCAGGGCGAACGCGGGACTGCGTCGCAGCAGGCGCGCGGAATGCGCCAGATCGCGGCGCGCGTCGTCGAGCCAGACGAACGACCGCGCGTCGCGCTGGCGTTCCTTCGTCTGCTCGACCCCGCCGAGCGCCAGCCTCGCGGCGCGGCGAGCCTCCGCCGCGGTCATGCCTCGCTGCCGGAAGCCGTCTTCGAGCATGCCGAGATGCGACGCGATCTCGCGCGCGAGGTCGCGTTCCGCCGTTCCCCGGCGGACGACGTTCACCAGCCGGAGAACGATGCGCCTGATGCTCACGTCAGGACTCACCGAGGAGAAGCTTGTCGACCAGGCCGGCGAGCCGGCGCCAGCGTTCGGTCTGCTGGCCGAGCGCGCGCTGGCCGGCTTTCGTGATCGCGTAGTACTTCGCGTCCCGGTTGTTCTCGGTCTTCTGCCACGCGCTGCGGATCCAGCCCTTCTGCTCCAGCCGGACGAGCGCCGGGTAGAGCGTCCCCTGATTGAGCGTCAGCGGATGATCGGCGACCTGCTCGAGGCGCGCCGCGAGCGCGTAGGCGTGCTGCGGACCCATCGTCGAGAGCGCGCGCAGCACGATGAGATCGAGCGTGCCCTGGAGGAGCTCGACCTTCTCACGGCGCTTCGGTGCTTCACTGGGCATGCCAGTGGACACTGTACGCGTCTTCTACTGGCATGTCAAGTGAAGCGCGCGGGGGGCGCCGGGTTTGTCGCTGGATCACAGAATTGGGTGTCCCCTTCCGGACCACAATTCGGCCCTGCCGGCCCCGATGGCGCGAAGCGGTGTAGTGACCGTCAGTTAACGTGCGCCGCGCCGGAACACATGGCGAGGCACTGCCTTTGCTGGTCAAGGCCTCCGAGGTTTCACAGGCCGAAAGGAGGCCCGATGGCCGTCAGCAAACGTACGCATTCGAAGAAATCGCCGGTGGCAAAGGCTTGGGCGGACGTGACGCACTGGATGCAGAAGTCGAAGTCGATCGAGAAGAAGACCGCGATCACCGCGGGAGGCATCGTCCTCGGAGTGATCGCGATCGTTGCGGCGGCGATGATCGCCGGACCGCGCGATGGCGGACGCACGACCGTTGCCGACGCGCAGAGCCAGCACACGACGGCGCCGCAGACGTTCGACAAGCCGGCGGACATGCCGGCCATTGCGGCCGGCTCCGCCGACGGGAAGACCGAGAAGCGCCCGGCGGTCGTGACGATCACCGGATGCCTGGAGCGCAACGACGAGCGCTTCCGGCTGAAGGACACGGCCGGCGAGGATGCGCCGAAGGCGCGGTCGTGGAAGTCGGGGTTCCTGAAGAAGAGCTCCGCGACGATCAACGTCGTCGACGCGTCGAACCGGCTGCGCCTGCCGGAACACGTCGGGCAGCGCGTCGCCGTGCGAGGCCTGCTGGTCGATCGCGACATCCAGGTCCGGTCGCTCCAGCCGGTCGCCCCGTCCTGCAGCAAGTCCAAGGCCTAGCCGACGACGGTTAGGGCGAAGGGAAGGGATCAGGGAGTAGAACACCCTGATCCCGCTCTTCTAATCCCTCATCGCTGACCCCCGATCCCTTCTCTCACGCTGTCGATCTCGGGCCCTCTCACTCGACGTCTGGATAGAGGGTCACAAAACGAAGGAGAATTCGACATGCGATTCATGATGTTGGTCAAGGCATCCAAAGAAAGCGAAGCGGGAGCTCTGCCGGACGAGAAGATCCTGGGAGCGATGGCGCGCTACAACGAAGAGCTCGTGAAGGCAGGCGTGCTCCTCGATCTGTCAGGTCTTCAGCCGTCCTCGAAAGGCGCGCGCGTGCGCTTCACAGGCGGCAAGCCGACGGTGAAAGACGGTCCGTTCGCCGAAGCGAAGGAGCTCGTCGCCGGCTACTGGCTGATCCAGGTCAAGTCGAAGGCAGAAGCGGTCGAGTGGGCGACGCGCGTGCCGTTCGACGACGGCGAGATCGAAATCCGGCAGCTGTTCGAGCTCGAGGACTTTCCGCCGAGCGACGCGGTCGAACATCACAGGGCGATCGGCAAGGAGCTCGAGAAAAGCAAGAAGTAGCCGCGCACGCGCCGCCTTGCGCGGCCGAGCGGCGGGATGATGTGATCGGTAGCCGTGACGGCTACCGACACGCATCGCGCGGTCGACGCAGTCTGGCGAATCGAGTCGCCGAAACTCATCGCCGGTCTGACCCGCATCGTCCGCGACGTCGGCGTCGCCGAGGACCTCGCCCACGACGCGCTCGTCGCGGCGCTCGAACAGTGGCCCCACGCCGGCATCCCGCGCAACCCCGGCGCGTGGCTGATGGCTGCCGCCAAGAATCGCGCGATCGATCACCTCCGCCGCACGACGCGGCTGGAGCGCAAGCACGGCGAGCTTGGCTACGAGCTCCAGCGCAATCGTGATGACGCCGTGACCGAGGTCGAGGCGGCCATGGACGATGACGTGGGCGACGATCTGCTGCGGCTCGTCTTCATCGCGTGTCATCCGGCTCTTCGCGGCGAAGGGCGCGTCGCGCTGACGCTCCGGCTCATCGCCGGCCTCACGACCGAAGAAATCGCGCGTGCGTTTCTCGTGCCCGAGCCGACGATCGCTCAGCGGATCGTGCGGGCGAAGCGGACGCTGGCGAAGGAGCGCGTCCCGTTCGAGCTGCCGCGCGGATCCGATCGCATCGCGCGTTTGTCGTCGGTGCTCGAGGTCATCTACCTGGTTTTCAACGAAGGGTACTCGGCCACGCGCGGCGACGACTGGATTCGCGTGTCGCTCTGCGACGATGCGCTGCGGATCGGGCGGATCCTGGCGGAGCTCGTCCCGAACGAGCCGGAAGCGCACGGGCTCGTCGCCTTGATGGAGATTCAGGCATCGCGGTTCCGTGCGCGCACCGGGCCGGGCGGCGAACCGATTCTGCTCCTCGATCAAAACCGCGCGCTCTGGGATCAGCTGCTGATCCGCCGCGGCCTCGCCGCGCTCGAGCGCGCGGAGCGCCTCGCGGCGCACCGCGGCCCGTACACGATTCAGGCCGCGATTGCCGCCTGTCACGCGCGAGCGCATACGCCGGACGAGACCGACTGGCCGCGCATCGCGGCGCTGTATCTCGCGCTCGCAACGATCGCGCCCTCCCCCGTCGTGGAGCTGAATCGCGCGGTCGCGCTGGGCATGGCGTTCGGTCCACAGGCCGGCCTCGATCTCGTCGACACGCTCGTCGACGAACCGGCGCTGCGAACGTATCACCTGCTCCCGTCCGTGCGCGGTGATCTCCTCGAAAAACTCGGCCGTGCGAGCGAAGCGCGCGAGGAATTCGAACGCGCGGCCTCACTCACCCAAAACGAACGCGAACGGACGTTGCTGCTGAACCGGGCCCGCGCCTGCCCGGAAAGTCAAACGAATTCGTGAGCTTTGTGAGCTTGGTGGTTCGTGTGTTCACCGCCCTGGCAGAGCGCCCCAGAATCCCGTCACGGATTCGATCTGACCGGTTGCGTCGAGGACGAACACGTTCGTGCCGCGGCCGCGCGCGGCATCGTCGGCGCCGCGGACGACCCAGTCGGCGAGCACCGTTCCCTGGCAATGGCGGATATCGCCGTCGCGTACGATGCGGAGGCCGGGCATGAAGCGCTGGTACGCCGCGAGCTGCGCGAGCAGATCCGGCAGTCCATCGATCAGGCTGAAACGATCGCGGAATCGAACGTCGGGCGATGCGATCCGTTCGATCGCCGCGGCCTGCTTCGCGGCGTCCGCGTCCGACCACGCGGCGAACCAGGCGTCCACCGCCTCGCCGGCGCCGGCGAACACTTCGTCGGCGACGATATTCGCGAACAGCGACAGTTGATACCGCCAGCCCTGCACGTGCTCGTCGCGAACCGTCGTCTCGGAGAACTCATGTGCGAGGTGGAGCCGCGTCTTCGAGCCGGCTGGTTCGAGTCGAATGGTCACGCGCGACGCCCCGGGGGGAATCGGGTTGCCGCTCTGAAAGCCGTACGTGAACGCGATCTGACGCGGGGCCGCAATCTCGAGCACTTCGCCCGTGACCTCGGTACCGTCGGGATACCGGATGTAGACGCGGCCACCCGGATGCGGATCGATGGTCGATCCCGCGCCCCACCATCGCGCCCAGCGCGCGGAGTCGGTGAAGAAGCGGAAGACGGTCGCCGGCTCCGCGGCGATGACGACGGTCCGATCGAGCCGGTGAGGCCGTGTGACGTGATCCGCTGTGTGCGTCATGCTGTTCATCTCCAGAAGCGTCATGATTTCTGCCTCCGTTTTTTCCGTTTGCGTGGCTTCGGACCGCGGCGGGTCTGCTCCAGCTCCGCCTGCAGCGTGAGGCGCCACAGCGCGTGGCCCCACATCTCCTGCAGCATGTCGGCGACCGGTCCCAGGGCGTCGCGGCGTGCACGGTAGAAACGCTGGCGCCCCTCGGCGCGCTGCTCGATCAGGCCGGCTTCGACGAGCGTCCGCAGCTGCAGCGAGACGGCGCCGAACGTGACGTCCGGCATCGCCGCGTGGATCGCGCCCGCCTGCCGCTCCTCGTCCCAGATCAGCCGCAAGATCTCCCGCCGCCGGGGCGACGCGAGGGCGGCCAGGAGGGCTGTCTTGTCGAGCACGCGCTAACTTTAGTTGAAACTAAAATATCATGTCAAGCGCGACGTCACCGCGCGCAGGCCGGATCCTATGGACCCGGCTGGCGGTTGTGCCCGCAGATCTCGCGGATGGCCTCGACTGCCCGGTCGATCTCGTCCTCGGTGTTGTAGTAATGCGGCGAGAGACGCAAGGACGCCGCGACGCCCTTGCCGTCGTAGTCCAGCACCGCGTACGCGCGGATCTGCGCGTTCGCGTTGATGCGGCGCGCGCGGAGCGCCGTCAGCACGTCCCGCGGATTTCGTCCCTCGGTGAACACCGAGACGATGCCGCACAGCTCCGGACCGCGGTCGAGGACGCGGACGCCATCGATCGTGCGCAGCGCGGCGCGCAGCCGCTCAGCGAGCGCCCGGATGCGATCGCGGATTCGATCGAGGCCGAGCGCCGTCGCGTAGCGTGCGGCCGCCGCCGTCCCGAACACCAGCGCCCACGCTCTCTCCCACATCTCGAACCGCTTCGCATCGTCCACCGCGCGATAGACGTCCGCGTCGATCCACTCGGCGCCTTTCATGTCGATGAAGAGCGGCTCGAGCCCTCGCTCGAGGACGCGATCCGACACGAAAAGAAATCCCGAGCCGCGCGGGCCCCGGAGAAACTTCCGCGACGTCGCCGCGAGAAAGTCGCATTCGAGCTCGCGCACGTCGACCGGCATCTGCCCCACCGACTGACACGCGTCGACGAGATACAGAATCCCCTCCCGCCGGCAGATCGATCCGACACCGCGCGCATCCTGCACGAGCCCGGAGTTCGTCGGCACATGGCTGACGCAGACGAGCCGCGGACGATGCTGGCGGATCAGGCTGGCCATCGCGTCGACGTCCACCCCGCCTTCGGGGCGATCGGGCGCGCGAAGAACACGCACGCCGAAACGCGCCTGCAGCGACAGGAACTGGATCTGATTCGACACGTAGTCGTTTCTCGTGGTGAGCAGGACGTCGTCTCGCTGGAACGGAATCGACGAGAGCGCCTGCGCGAACGCCGCGGTCGCGCTTTCGGTGAAGGCGACGTTCGCACGTCGGGTGCCGATCAGGTTCGCGACGGCTTCATACGCGCTCTCGGCTGCCTCGCGGCGGGCGTCGGCCGCTTCATACGCGCCGATCCGGCTCTCGAGCGTGATGTGTTCCCGGATCGCATGGATGACGGGCTCCGGCATCAACGCCGCCCCGGCGTTGTTCAAATGGATGCGCTCTTCACATCCCGGTGTCTCAGCTCTGAGTCGCTGGAGATCCATGCGTCATTCATACCTCAGCGCCTCCGTCGGATCGAGACGCACCGCGCGGCGCGCCGGCAGATACGCCGCAACGACTGCCACGGCGACGAGGACGGCGACCGCCGACGCGAGCGCCGCAGGATCCGTCGGCGTCACGCCGAACAGCAGCGCGCGAATCAGACGGGACGCGGCGAGCGCCGCGGCCAACCCAATCGCGGCGCCGATCGTCACGACGATGATCGTCTGGCGCATGACCAGGCGGAGCACGTCCGACCTGCGCGCGCCGAGCGCCATGCGAATACCGATCTCATTCGTTCGCCGTGCGGCATCGTACGACGCAATGCCGTACAAACCAACGCACGCGAGCAGCAGCGCCAGCGCCGCGGCGACGGTCGTCAGCAGCGCGAACGCGCGCGGCTTTCCAATCGTTTCACCGATCCGCTGCCGCTCGGTCCTCATGCCGATCAGCGGCAGCTCAGTATCCACTTGCTGGACGGCCGCTCGGATTGCCGACGCAACACCCACCGGGTCGACAACGGTTCGCACCTCGACCGTCATACCACGCGGAAGCGGCGATATTTGAGGATAGGACATGAACAACGTCGGAGCGGGCCGGCGCTGCAGGCTGCCGTACTTGGAGTCGCGCACGATGCCGACGACCTGAAGACGAACGTCGCGATACGGTCCGCGCACGAATTGCAACGATCGGCCGAGCGGCGCGCCGTCGCCGAAGAGCTGCCGCGCGAGCGTCTGGTTGATGACCGCGACGCGCGGGCGATCGGCTGTGTCATCAGCCGACAATGCGCGGCCCGCGATCAACGGGATGCCCATCGCTTCGAAGAAATTCCAGCGGACGACGTGGATGAACGTGTCGCGAGGATCGCCGCCGCGGTCGGCACGAACGGGCATGTCCCATTCGCCGCCGCCGATCATCGGCAGGACGGTCAGCGTCGCGGTCCGCACGCCGGGCGCCGATTCAATCGCGGCTACGAGCCGTTCGTACAGATCGATCGGTGGCCCCGAATTCTCGCCGGGCAGCGCGGGATTGACTCGAAACGCCAGCAGGTTGTCGGCATCGTACCCAACGTCCTCACGGCTCAAGCTGTAGACCGTCCGAACGAACAGTCCGGCACCAGCGATCAGCAGCAGGCTCACGGCGACCTGCGCCACCAGCAGCGCCCTGGCCGCCATGCTCCGCGGCGTTCCGCCCTTCAGCGCGCTCGACCTGAGCGCTGGTCCGAAGTCCTCGCGCGTCGCGCGCCACGCCGGCCCGAGGCCAGATGCCACCGCCGTCGCCGCCGACACGATCGTCATGAACGCGAGCACGCGCAGATCCAGACGTGAATCGACGACCGGCACGTCGCGTGCCGGAAGCCAGAGCATGAAGTCCTTGCCCCACCACGCGAGGACGGCGCCGGCGAGTCCGCCGGCGAGCGCAAGGAGGACACTCTCGGTGAGAAGCTGGCGGACGACACGCCCACGGCTTGCGCCGAGCGTGAGGCGCACCGACACTTCGTGGCGGCGAGCCGTCGCGCGCACGAGCATCAGCGTGGCGACGTTCGCGCAGCCGATCAGCAGCACCGCGGCAACAACCGCGAACACGCCGATCAGGACTTGCTGCGCGTCGATGCGCGGACCGTCCGGGCCCTGCGCGCCCGGCTGCACGCGCAGCTGCGGGATTCCCGTCCGCGCCGGGTTGATCGTGTCCGGCGGCCGCATCGCCCAGCTCTCCCGCACCGTTTCGACGAACGCGCCCTGCAGGTCCGCGAGCACCTGCTCGCGCGTGACACCCGGCTGCAACCGCGCCATCATCTGCATCCACCACATCCATGGCGGATAGGCCATCCCATTGTCGCGGAGACCGCTGATCCCCGCGTTCGTGGCGACTGGAAGCGTGAGGTCGGCCGACTCACTGATGTAAACGCCGTGGAAGCTCTCCGGCGTGACGCCGACGATCGTGATTGGCGCGCGATTGATCGCGATCGTCTTTCCGACGACGGCCGGATCGCTCCCGAACCGTCGCTGCCAGTAGCGATGGCTGATCACGGCGACGGGCTCGGCGCCCTGTCGATCGTCGAGCGATGAGATCGTTCGACCGATGTGCGCGCGAACGCCGAGCGCTTCATAGTAATTGCCGGTCACGAACAGGCCGGCCGCCGTGTCCGTTTGTTTGTCCGCGACGACGTTCAGCAGTCCAGCGCGCGTGAACCCGAACACGTGCGCGAACGTGCCGGTGCGCGCCCTGAAGCGATCGAGCGCCAGCGTCGGGAACGACGTGCGAACCGTCGTGCCGGGGATCGGCCCGATCCGGCCGTAACCGGAGTACCCGGCGATCATCGAGTCGGGTGTGCGCAGCCAGTCGAAGAACACGAGCTCGCCCGGATTTCTGACCGGCAGCTCGCGCAGGAGCAGCGCATCGACAACGCTGAACACGGCGGCGTTGGCGCCGATGCCCAGCGCCAGCGTTGCGATAGCGGTGGCCGTGAACGCTTTGCTTTTCGCGAACGTCCGAAGCGCGTAGCGCACATCCGCGCGCAATTGATCGAGCAGCATCATGGGCGTTGAGACGTTAATGCCGGAAGTTTGTTCTCGGCTTGACTCGTCCAACCACTGGGCGCATGCTATCGCCGGCGTCGATCCACGCCAAACCTCTGAAGGTCCCGCCCCGGCCGGACCCGCGTGAGGCAAAGGGGGGCATACTCCCGGATCGCACGATCACAACCTTTGCGCGACCGCGAGCGCGCTGCCGGGGAGCGGGCCCGTGGTGCAGGCAAAGGAGCTGTGACGTGACCCGCCACAAGGATCGCAAGCGCATCATCCGCGCGCGCATGAAGAAAACCGGCGAGTCGTACACGACCGCCCGCGCGCATGTCCTCTCGAAAGCCAGACCGAATCAGCCGGCCGCCGCCAGCGCGGATGTCGCGACGCTCGCCGGCATGAGCGACGCCAAGATCGCCGCAAAAACCGGACGCACGTGGAAGGAATGGGTGCATGCGCTCGATGTGGACCATGCGGCGGCGAAGCCGCATCGCGAGATCGCCGAGCTCGTGCGCGCGAAGCACGGTGTGGGCGACTGGTGGGCGCAGACCGTGACGGTCGGCTACGAGCGCATCAAGCGCCTCCGCGACCGCGGACAGCGACGCGGCGGCGGCTATGAGGTGAGCAAGAGCCGAACGTACACCGTCCCGGTGCGAGCCCTGTTCGATGCATGGTCCGACCAACGCGCGCGCCGGCGATGGCTCGACGAATCGAACGTCGTCGTGCGAACGGCCACGTCGCCGAAGTCGATGCGCCTGCAATGGCCCGACGGCGCCATCGTCGCGGTCGGCTTCATGGCCAAGGGCGCCGGCAAGAGCGTTGTCGCGGTTCAGCACACGAAGCTGCGCGACCGTGCGGCGGCGGACCGCGCACGCAAATACTGGACAGAGCGTCTCGAGGCACTTGCGCGGTCATTGGCCAATTGATTGCCTGCGGCGGTCAGTTTTTTGGCCGTACTCGATCACGGGAGGACAACGACAGCGTGAAAACCGTCCGAGCGCGCTGATGCAAGATCGCGGGACAGCGTTGATGCTGGCGCGTCAAATGAATCAGCGCGCTCGGTCTCCAGGCGGCGACGCGACGCGCGCGCGGGAATTGCGCGGCGATGGCCATCCACAACAGTGGAGCACGCGCGGAGGGCGAGGCAACGCGGCTGATCGTTCTATCCGACGTCCGCATTTACCGCGAAAGCATCGAAGCGACGCTCAGGGGTCGCGACGGCCTCTGCGTGCTCGAGACACCGGCCGCTGCCTCGGTTTCAGCCGACGACCTGGCCGCCGTCCATCCCGACGTCGTCATTCTCGATCTCGCGATTCGTAACGCGCACGCGCTCGTTCGCGCGCTGCGCACCCGCCTCAACGGCGTGAAGCTCATCGCGCTCGGCGTCAACGAGTCGGAAGAGGACGTCATCGCCTTCGCCGAGGCGGGACTGACCGCCTACGTCAGCCGTGACGCCTCGATCGAGCATCTCCTGGACGTGATCAAGGGGGCGGTGCGCGGGGAGCTGATCTGTTCGGCGCAGATTGCGGGCGCGTTGTTTCGACGCGTCGGCTCGATGGCCAGCCAGCGCGACCGGACCGATCTGATCCTGACGATCCGCGAGCGTGAAGTGCTCGCGCTGATTCGCGAGGACCTCGGCAACAAGCAGATCGCCGAGCGGCTTCGCATTGCCGAAGCGACGGTGAAGAATCACGTCCACAGCCTGCTCGAGAAGTTGAACGTCAAGCGCAGGGCGCAGGCCGCAAAGGTGACCGTCCCCGGTCGGCCCGACGAATCGACCGCGATCGAGCGACGCCGCGGCTGACGGCTTCATAGATCCGGCGATTCACCGCTCGAGTGAATCGCCGACTGAATCCAAAACGAATCGACCGGTCCATTGTCGTGGGCGCAGCGCTGTCGAACAATGCGCGCAGGTCGAATATGCGCTTCGGATGTCGTGCTCGCGGACCGATGCGATCCCGCACGTCAGCGGTCGGCCGGCGCTCGCGCGAACGACACGGAGATCTGACGTCCGACGCGAGTCGAAAGGAGCTTGTATGCCCGCTGCGCTGACCTACCCGGGTGTGTACGTCGAGGAGATCCCGAGCGGAGTGCGAACGATTACGGGTGTCGCCACGTCGATCGCGGCGTTCGTCGGGCGCGCGGCGATGGGTCCCACCGATCGGCCCGTCATGACGACGAGCTGGGACGATTACGTGCGGCGGTTCGGCGACCTCGATGTGGCGTACCCGCTCGGGTTCGCCGTCCGCGACTTCTACCTGAACGGCGGGGCGCAGGCAATCGTCGTTCGCATCTTCAAGTCGGCGGCGTCCCAGCTGGCGCAGCTGGATGCGAAAGGCCTCGCGCTCGAGGCCGCCTCGCCCGGGCCGTGGGGGAACACGCTGCGCGTGCGCGTCACGAAAACGGAAGCGGCGAAGCTGAGCGACGTCGCGACGCTGCTCGGCGTGACGGCGAACGACCTCTTCAATCTGGCGATCCGGGATACAAAGACCGGCGCCACGGAGCGATTCATCAACCTCACGGCGACCAAGGCGAGCCCACGTCACGTCACGGGCATTCTTCTGAACGAGTCGGCGTTCGTTCGCACCAAGGCCGGATCGACGCCGAAGGACCCGACCGACGTTCACAAAACGCTGAAAGCCGACAACGTCACGCCGATCGAGGACGTGTGGGCCGACGACACCGCGTCGACGAAAGTCGCGGCGGCGGTCAGCGACTCCGACGCGCTCGCGGCGGCGGCCGACTTCGGCAAGGAAGGCGACGGCAGCGGTGTGTACATGCTCCGCCAGGCGGACCTGTTCAACCTGCTGTGCATTCCGCCCGACACGCTGACCGGCGATGTTCCGACGGCGCTCCACGCCGACGCCGCCGCCTACTGCGTCAAGCGGCGCGCGATGTACATCGTCGATCCGCCGAGCGCGTGGACGTCGGTCGACGCGGTCAAGCCGGACGATCTCGGGATCAGCGGTCAGAACGCGCGCAACGCGGCGCTGTACTTCCCACGCGTCGTCGAGCGGAATCCGCTGCGCGGGGATCAGCCCGAGACGTTCGTGGCGAGCGGCGCCCTTGCCGGCGTCATGGCGCGCACCGACGTGACGCGCGGGGTCTGGAAGGCGCCCGCGGGTGTCGACGCGTCGCTGACCGGGGTGCTCGGCCTGTCCGTTGCGCTCAACGATCAACAGAATGGCCTGCTGAATCCGATTGGCGTCAACTGCCTCCGCACATTCCCGATCGTCGGCAACATCGTCTGGGGGGCCCGCACCATGCGCGGCGCCGACGCGCTCGGCGACGAATACAAGTACGTCCCGGTCCGCCGGGTCGCGCTGTTCATCGAAGAGAGCCTGTTCCGCGGCCTGAAGTGGGTGGTGTTCGAGCCGAACGACGAGCCGCTGTGGGGCCAGATTCGGCTGAACGTGGGGTCGTTCATGAACGACCTGTTCCGGCAGGGCGCGTTCCAGGGCACATCGGCGCGCGACGCGTACTTCGTCAAGTGCGACAAGGACACGACCACGCAGTCCGACATCAACCACGGCATCGTGAACGTTGTCGTCGGTTTCGCGCCGCTGAAGCCCGCGGAGTTCGTCGTGCTGAAGATCCAGCAGATGGCCGGACAGATCCAGACATAGCCTCGGAAGACCGAGAGGAGCAGGCGCATGCCCGCAGTCAATCGCTTCGATCCGTACAAGAACTTCAAGTTCGTCGTGAAGTTCGGCAACACCGTCGTCGCCGGCGTGAGCAAGGTGAGCGGGCTGAAGAAGACGACCGAGGTCGTCAAACACCGCGAAGGGGGCGACCCGAGCACCAGCCGGAAGTCACCCGGGCGCACCGAGTTCGACGCGATCACGCTCGAACGGGGTGTCACCGCCGACCGCGAGTTCGAAAAGTGGGCGAACCAGGTCTGGCTCTTTCAGGCGCAGGCGCCCGGTGAATCGGCCCTCGGCAACTTTCGGCGCGATATCACGATCGAGCTGCGCAACGAGGCCGGCCAGCCGGTCATGCGGTACTTCGTCTTCCGATGCTGGGTCTCGGAATATCAGGCGCTGCCGGATCTCGATGCGAACGCGAACGCCATCGCGCTGGAGCACGTGAAGATCGAGCACGAGGGCTGGCGCCGCGATCCGGCGCTGACCATCGAGCCGGAGCCCGCGTTCGCGGGTGACACGGTGTGATCGATCACGCCCGCGCACAACGGTCCCTGCTGGCGGTGTGGGAGCAGG
>Ga0114129_10007918_pt1 | contig 15129 bp, 17 predicted proteins | sample RhiMetdeltSRZDD1_FD_80071 | JGI IMG/M metagenome (GOLD analysis project Ga0114129, IMG submission 80071) | Populus rhizosphere microbial communities from Tennessee, USA - Rhizosphere MetaG P. deltoides SRZDD1 (version 2) (version 2) | ecosystem: Host-associated > Plants > Roots > Rhizosphere >...
GTCGCGATCGACGGGCCGTGCCACACGGCGTCGGGCGTGAAGAAGTCGCGCGCCCGCTCCGGGTCGTGCCCGTTGAAGACCTCCGCCATGAACCTCCTGGGAACGTCGATCCGCTGGTCGTTCGTCAGCATCTGACCCATGTGCTTCCGCCTCCTTCGTCCGGTGGGTCGAGTGTCGCCGAGCTCGTGCCCTCTGGAATCCTGGAAATCCCTAGTCCGGGCCCGAGCGTTCCCCCGAGCGTCGGTCGCACCACGGAACGGCTCAGCGCAGCTAAGGTCCGGATGTGCTCACGGGGGTATCGGGAAAGCACGTGCTCGGCCGACAGCGTGAGCGAGACGTGTTGGGACGCTTGCTGGATGACGCTCGGGCGGGGCACGGCGGGACGCTGGTGCTGCACGGGGAGCCCGGCGTGGGCAAGACCGCTCTGCTCGACCTCGCGGTCGAGCTCGGACACGACTTCGGGGTCATCCGCACCGTCGGCGTCGAAGGGGAGATCGAGTTTCCCTACGCCGCGCTGCAGCAGCTCTCTTCGCCGATCTTCGACCTGACCGCGGGACTGCCGGAACCTCAGCGCGATGCCCTCGGCGTCGCCTTCGGTCTCAGTTCGGGGCAGGCGCCTGACCCGTTCCTCGTCGGCCTGGCGGTCCTCGGACTGCTGTCCGAGGCGGCAGACGAACGTCCCGTGCTGTGTGTGGTCGACGACGCCCAGTGGCTCGACCGCGCGTCGGCTCGGGCGCTCGCGTTCATCGCCCGTCGGCTGCTGGCCGAGAGGGTCGCGCTGCTGTTCGCCGCCCGCGAGCCCGCGGACGCGTTGGTCGGGCTCCCCGAGATCCATGTGGGACCGTTGGGACGGCGTGACGCACGGACCCTGCTGGAATCCGTGCTGCCCGCTCGCGTGGACGATCGAGTGCTCGAACGCCTCGTGGCCGAGACCAACGGGAACCCGCTCGCGCTGCTCGAGCTTCCACGCGGGATGACGCCCTCACAGCTCGCGGGTGGGTTCGGTCTGCCGGCGGCCGTGCCGCTCTCCGACCGGATCGAGCAGCACTTCATCGAGCGACTGACGACGGTTCCGCCGGATGCTCGGCGCCTCCTGTTGGTCGCGGCCGCAGACCCGACGGGAGATCTCGCGCTCGTGTCTCGGGCGGCGGAGGGGCTCGGGATCCCCGAATCGGCCGCGCGAGCGCTGGAATCGGACGGGGTGTTGGATCTGCGTGCCGGCGTCGTCTTCCGCCATCCGTTGGCCCGGTCGGCCGTGTATCGAGCAGCCACCACAGATGAGCGAAGCGCGATCCATCGAGCGCTCGCCGACGCGACCGATCCGGAGCGGGACCCCGATCGCCGTGCGTGGCACCGGGCCCAGGCGGCGTCGATGCCCCACGAGGACGTCGCCGGGGAGCTGGAGCGATCGGCAGCGCGAGCGCAGGCGCGCGGCGGATTCGCCGCCGCCGCCGCGTTCCTGGAGCGATCCTCCGTGCTGACGCTCGACCCTGCTCGTCGGGCCGCTCGAGCGCTCGCGGCGGCTCAAGCGAAGCACGAGGCGGGGGCGTTCGACGAGGCGCTCACGCTGGCTGCCAGCGCGGAGGTGGGCCCGCTGGACGGTGTCCAGCGAGCGGAGCTGGATCTCCTCCGGGCCCGCATCTCGTTCGCCGCGGAACGCGGGAACGAATCGGCGCAGCTGCTCCTCACCGCCGCGAAGGGCTTCGATCCGTTCGACGCTCGACGAGCCCGCCAGATCTATCTCGACGCGCTGTCCGCCGCCCTGTTCGCGGGCCGTATGGCGGGCTCGTGTGGTGCTCGTGACGTCGCGGCTGCGGTACGAGCCCTCCCCGCTCCCGTGGCGCCGCACACCGCGACGGACCTGTTGCTCGACGGATTGGCCCGGATGATCACCGAGGGTCCTTCGAGCGGCACGCCGGCCCTCCGAGAGGCCTTGCGGGCCTTCTCGCGTGGAGACCTCGGAGCGGATGACGGTTTTCGGTGGCAGGGATGGCTGGCGGGGCGGGCGGCCGGCTTCATCTGGGACTACGAAGCGTGGGACTCGCTGACGATGCGCCAGGTCCGCGCCGCGCGGGAGGCGGGGGCGCTCGCCGAGCTCCCGTTCGCCCTCACCACCCGCGTCGGCGTGTGCCTGTTCGGGGGCGACGTCGCGGGGGCTGCGGCGCTCGTCGCGGAAGCGGACGCGCTCGCGGAGGCCACCGACGGCCGCATCGTCCCGCCGTATGGAGTGCTCACGGTCGCGGCGTCCCGAGGTCGCGAGGACGAGTTCACGCGATCCATGGCGACGAGCACGGATGTGTTCCTGCGGGACGGCGAGGGGATGGGCGTGACGCTCTCGTATTGGGCCAAGGCGCTGCTGTTCGACGGTCTGGGGCGATACGACGAGGCCTTCGCGGCCGCCGAGCACGCGAGCGAAGATCCGCACGAGCTCTGGTTCTCGAGCTTCGCGTTGGTCGAGCTGATCGAGTCGGCGAGCCGCAGCGGTCGGAACGAGCGCGCGGCGGAGGCACTCGAGACCCTGGCCGCATCGACGAGCGCGAGTGGCACGCCGTGGGCGCTCGGTGTGGAAGCCCGGTCGCGGGCGCTCTTGGCTCGGGGGGACGAAGCCGAGAAGCTGTACCGCGAGGCGATCGACCACCTCGAGCCGACCCGGCTCCTGGTGGATCTCGCCCGCGCTCGGTTGCTCTACGGCGAGTGGCTGCGACGCGAACGCCGCCGGGTCGACGCACGCGAACAGCTCCGACTCGCGTTCGACTTCTTCTCCGCGTCCCGCATGGAGGCGTGCGCCGAGCGAACCGAGAGAGAGCTCCGAGCGTCGGGCGAACACGCGCGAGCGCGGGCCGTCGACACCTTCGACCAGCTCACCCCGCAGGAAGCGCAGGTCTCACGCCTCGTCGCCCAAGGACACTCGAACCGGGAGATCGCCGCGCAACTCTTCATCAGCCCGAGCACCGTCGAGTATCACCTGGGGAAGGCCTTCCGGAAGCTGGATGTGAAGTCGCGCACCCAGCTCGCGAGCCGCGTCACGTAGGCGTCCAGCTCGGGTCCGAGGCAACGCGGCGTTCGGAGCGAGGTGACACGTGACGGAGTAGCCTCCCGCTCCGGAAAGGAGCCCAGCCATGCCGATGATCGACGTCTACGCCGCCGCGGGAACGTTCGGGGACCCCCACACCCTGGCGCAAGCGCTCGCGACCGAACTCATGACGCTCGAGCAGGTCCCCGACATCCCGATGTTCCGCAAGAACACCGCTGCCTTCGTTCACGAGATGTCATCGTCGAGCCTGTCGAACGTCGATGGGGACAGCACCTACGTTCGGGTCCAGGTCTTGACGAACGCCGGAGCCCTCGATCGCGAGAAGCAGCTCGCGGTGGTGAGCCGGCTCACCGCGATCGTGGCCGACGCGGCGGGCGACCCGTCGGTCGTCGACCGAACGTGGGTGTTGCTCACCGAGGCCCCCGACGGCGGCTGGGGCCTCGCCGGCCATGCGAACACCAACGGGGATCTGGTCGCCGCCGCTCGGGCACAGATCGCGGAGCTCAAGGGGCAGGACCCGGACGCGTGAGCGCTTACGACCGACCGGCCGCCCGCTCGAGCGCGTCGAGCAGGACGTCCGGCTCGTACGAGTCGTCGTGGCGGACGCCGTTGATGTAGAAGGTCGGCGTCCCGTTCACGCCGCTCCGTACGCCACTCATGAAATCCTCGTGGACGCGTGGCGCGTGAACGTGCTCCGACATCTCCTTGTCGAACCGCTCGACGTCCAGCCCGAGCTCGTCGGCGTACCCGTGGAGGTCCTGATCCGTCAGGTGCCGTTGGCGCTCGTACAGCAGGTCGTGCATCTCCCAGAACCTTCCCTGGGCGTCGGCGGCCTCCGCCGCCTCGGCCGCCTGCTCAGCGTGGGGATGTGAGGTCGAGATCGGGAAGTTGCGGAAGACGAAACGGAGACGGGCTCCCATCCGCGCCTGGATGTCTCTGATGATCGGGTAGGCCTCTCCGCAGTACGGACACTCGTAGTCGCCGTATTGGACGAGCGTCAGCGGCGCACCCGCCGACCCCTGGATGTGATCGCGGGTCTCGTCGACCGGGCTGACCAGCACGGCTTCCCACTGGGTCTGGCTCACCGTTTCTCCCTCCCGTCCATCTCCTCGAGCGCGCGGAGGATCCCGTCCGCCCCCGGGTTCACGCCGACCGGTGAGAGGTAGCTCCACCGGATCACCCCATCGGCGTCGAGCACGAACAGGGCACGCTCGCTCGTGCCCTCCTCGGACCGATACGCGCTGTACGCGCGCGAGACCTCTCCTTTCGGCTCGAAGTCGGAGAGCAGGGGGAAGTGCAGGTTCCTGTCTTTCGCGAACGCCAGATGGCTCCAGGCGCTATCGACCGAGATCGCGAGCAGCTCCGCATCGTGCTTCTGGAACTCCGGCAACACGGCCTGATACAGCCCGAGCTGATCGGAGCACACAGGGCTCCAGTCCTCGGGGTAGAAGACCAGGATGACCGGCTGTCCACGGAAGTCGGACAACATCACCTTCTGGTCCGGCGTCGATGGCAGCTCGAAATCGGGCGCGATCGTCCCCGGAGGGAGCGGCGTTCGGCGTTGGGAAGGTGAGATGTCGGTCATCCGCGCGGCCTCTCGAAGCGTCTCTCGACGCATCCATCCTCCCACCGCGCGCCAACGAGGCGAGGCGAGCCGTTCGATCTGGGCGACATGGGTCGCCCTCATGGGTCATCACGGTCCATGATGGTGAGCAGCGTGGGAACGAAGGGTTCACGGGACGACCGGGTCACGTCCGGAACCAGGATCGTCGCGGCCGTCGTGACCGCGATCCTCGTGCTCGCGTGGACCGTGCTCTTCCTCTTCCCTGGGGACACCGGCCGGAGGTTCGCCTGGACGATCGACTCCCGGATGACCGCGATGCTGATGGGGGCGGGGTACGGCTCGGCGATCTACTTCTTCTTCCGGGTGTTGACCGAGCGGCGGTGGCATCGGGTTTCGCTCGGGTTCCTTCCCACCACGGTCTTCACCTGGATGATGCTCGGCGCGACGCTGCTGCACTGGGACAAGTTCCGTCACGGTTCCAACCCGTTCCTGCTGTGGTTCTGCGTCTACCTGGCGACGCCGATCGTGGTCCCCGCGGTCTGGGTCCTGAACCGTGCACACGACCCGGGCTCGCTCGAGGAGGCTGCGGACGCGACGCTCCCCGGCTGGATCCGCATCGCGATGACGATCGCGGGGCTCGGCATGGGGGCCGTCGCAGCGTGGTTGTACGCGGCACCGGCGTCCGCGATATCGGTGTGGCCGTGGCCATTGACCCCGCTCACCGGTCGGGCCGTCGCCGCGTTCGTGGCGCTCCCGGCCGTCGCCTGGCTGGCGATCGCCGCCGATGGAAGGTGGTCCGCTGCCCGGGTGCTCCTCGGCACCGTCGCGCTCGGTCTGGTGCTCCTGCTGATCGCGGTCGCTCGTTCGTGGAGCGAGTTCGATCCGGCGAACCCGCTCCGGCTGGTCTACGTCGGCGGGCTGGTCGGAACGCTGTCGGGGATCGTGGCCCTGACGGTCTCGATGTCGCAGCGGCTCTCCCCGGTCGATGCCGATCCGGACGCGTCGACGCCGAGCCGAACGTACCCCGTTCGGTCCTGAGCCTCAGTCCGGCGGAGACGATGCGACCCGCGCCGGAACGCGCCGAGCGTTGACGATCGCCAGCGCGAACCCCGCGCCGGCGATCGCCCCGAGCGCGACCTCGACACCCCACACGATCGGGGCACCCGACAGCATCCCGACGGGGAGGCGCGCCAGCGGCTCGAGGAACAGAGAACCGACGACCGCAAGGGCTCCGACCCACCAGCGGTCGATCCGCCAGCGGTAGCCCAGGTAGCCGAAGAGCGGCCCCGTCACGAGACCAGCCGCGATCCATGCGGGGTTGTAGCCGGTCGTCACCATCCTCACGACCCGCGGCCAGAAGTCCTTCAACGGCGCGCCTTCCATCGGGCTGTGGGACATCGCGAAGTACCCGGCGAGCGCGGAGAGGGTCACGACGAGGCCCAGGACCATCGCACGCCGGCTCCGCTCCTGGGTCAGGCCCGCGAGGAACGGAACGATCACCCAGGGCGCCGACATCCCGCTCACCGTCCAGCTCCACGTGCCGAGGAACGACCCGGCCGACAGGGTCCCGAGGTACTGATCACCGGCTCCGAAGACCAGGCCGGCGAGGATCGCGATCAGGTAGGCCACGGCGTCGAGGATAGCTGCGACGGACGGATCGCCCGGCCGCATACTCCCGGGACGTGGACGTGGACGTGGACGTGGACGTGGACGTGGACCTGGCTCGGCTCCGATCGGGTCGGGTCGCGCGACTCCAGGCTTCGATGCGGACCCGCCGAACCGAGGTCTGCCTCTTGGCGCACGAGCCGAACATCCGGTACGCCACCGGCGCGTCCGCGATGCCCGTCTACAGCATGAGCACCTTCGCCCGGTGCGCGCTCGTCCCGCAGGAAGGCACACCGATCCTGTTCGAGCACCCGAACTCGATGCATCGATCGGCCCTCGTCGCCGACGACGTCCGACCGATGCACGCGTGGGAGTTCTACGACGATCCCGGCCGCGAGGCCGGGATCTGGGCGGACGAGATCGTGGCGGCGATCGGCGAGCTCGGCGCCGGAGGCGTCGAGCTCGCCGTCGACCGCCTCGGCACCCCGGCCTTCCTCGCGCTGCAGCGGCGCGGCTTGGTGATCGGTGACTCCGCGCCGATCACGCAGGCCGCCCGCGAGGTCAAGACCCCCGAGGAGATCGGACTCCTCGAGGCGAACGGCCGGCTGATCGTTCGGATGCTGGCCGCGTTCGAAGACGCCCTCGCGCCGGGGATCCGCGAGCGCGACCTCCTGGCGGTGCTGGCGGACACGATGCTCAGAGGCGGGGGCGAGTACCTGGCGACCACCACGGTCTGCTCGGGGCCCAACACCAACCCTTGGCGGGCCGAGGCCACGGACCGGCGGATCGAGCCGGGCGACCTGGTGTTCGTGGACACCGACATGGTCGGGATCGAGGGCTACTTCTCCTGTGTCTCGCGCGCCTTCCTCTGCGGGGACGTTCCTCCGACACCCGAGCAGCTGGCGCTGTACCGCGACGCGCACCGATGGCTGCTCGAGATGGAGGACCTGATCAGGCCAGGCCTCACGTGCCGCGAGCTCGCGGACCTCGCGCCGTGGATCCCCGACCGGTACCTGCCACAGCGCTACGAGGTCATGGTCCACGGGATCGGGCTGGAGGAGGAGAGCCCGAGCGTGTGCCACCCACAGGATCCCCAGTCGAACGCCGAACGCGTGATCGAAGAGGACATGGCGCTGGTCGTGGAGCTCTACGTCGGGGAGATCGGAGCCCCGGAGGGGGTCAAGCTCGGCGACCAGGTCGTGGTCACGGCCGACGGCGTCCGCGTCCTGGCCCCCTACCCCTACGCGACGTCGCTGCTCGCCTGACGGCGATCAGCGCCGCCGCTCCGGCGGCAGCTGGCTGGGCCCGACGTTCTTGGCCAGCCAGCCGTTGAGGGGCTTGGAGGACGCGAGGAACTCCTCGAGCCGCTCCCTGGCCTTCTTCGTCCCCAGCCATGCCCCAGCCGGCCAGTCCTTCCAGACTGCGAGTCCCTTGTAACGGAGGAACTCGACGCGCGGATGGTCCTTGGGGTACCCGCGCGGAGCCGTCTTCAGCTCACCGTGGCTCATGACGTCCAAGCCGTTCGACCGGGCCTTCGAGACGATGTCGGTGAGCGCCTCCCCCGACCGGTCCTCCACGACGGCATCGCGGTACCGCTCCAGCTGGTCGGGCGCCATCTCCCACATCCCTGAGCCGGCGGAGAGCCCGCGCGAGTCCAGGTGCACGTAGCCGCTGCCGCCAACGACCGCGGCGATGTTGGTCTTGTAGGGGGACTTGTCCTTGCTGAAGCGCACATCCCGGTACGGGCGGAAGATCCTCCCCTCGCCCCACTTCGGCTCCAGCTCCGCCAAGAGCTCCTCCATCGGCGCCCGGACCAGGGTGTCGTAGGTCTGCTTGTTGCGCTCCCAGTAGGCCTTGGTGTTCTCGACCTCGAGTCCCTCGAAGAACTCGAGCGCCTCGGCCTTCCAACCGCTGAACGTCATCGCCCTCCCTCCCGGAACCAGAGCCTAGCCCTCCCCGCCGACGCGAGGGGTTCAGAACTTCCCGTACAGGTGGCTCTGCGGATCGAAGAAGCCGCCCTCCGGCCGGGCGTGGGCGTGCCAATGGTCGGGGATCCGACGGCGCTCCGGATCGATCCAGTACCCGCCCTCGCCGTACCGCTCCCCGGCGATCCTGGCGAGGTGCTCCAGCAATCCCGCCTCCTCCGGCCCCTCGGGAAGTCCGTGCGTCCGCCACACGACCATCGGGGTCCGGCAGACGAGGCACTCCGCGATCCAGCAATCGTCATCCTCGTAGAGCCAAGGGGTCACGCGCTCGGCGGAGCAGAGCTGGCAGTCGGCACGGTCACTGATAGGCCATCACCCGCAGCTCGGCCCGGTCACCCACACCGACGTCGTGGGTCTCGAACCATCCGCGGTTCGCCTCGACGGCCAGCACGTACGGCCGGCCGACCCCGTACGTCGGGCACGGATCGGCGCGGCAGGGTTCCATCTCGCGGAGGCCGACCACGTGCCCCGAGCCGTCGACGAACGCGATCGACAGTGGGATCAGCGTGTCCTTCATCCAGAAGCTGTGCTCGACCGGCTCGTCGTAAACGAAGGCCATCCCTTCGTTCCCGGGGAGGCGCTCGATCCCCATCAGCCCTCGGCGCTGTTCCGCCTGGCTGTCGGCGACGCTCACGTAGAGGATGGCATCGGATCCGCCGAAGGTCACGATCGACGGCGGGCGATCCGGATGTCGATCGCCGCCGACGCACGCGACGAGCGACAGCAGGACCGCCCCGGTGACGAACATCCTCATGTCGACATCGTGGCAGGCCGATGAGAAGCCGTTGCTATCATCGCGCCGGTCGCCGGAGTAGCTCAGTCGGCAGAGCGCCTCCATGGTAAGGAGGAGGTCAGGGGTTCGATTCCCCTCTCCGGCTCTCGCGTTCGTGCCGCCTGCCCGTCGTCCCAGGTAAGCTTGTGGACCGCCGGGCGGGGTAGCTCAGTGGTAGAGCAAGCGGCTCATAATCGCTGTGTCGGCGGTTCGATCCCGCCCCCCGCTACGAGCCGGTTCGGATCCATCCCCGGAGGAGACCAGGAGAACAGGAGACATGGGCAAGAAGAAGTTCGAGCGTACGAAGCCGCACGTGAACATCGGCACGATCGGTCACATCGACCACGGCAAGACGACGCTCACCGCCGCGATCACCAAGCGCCAGGCCGAGAAGGGCATGGCCGACTTCACGCCATTCGACCAGATCGACAAGGCCCCGGAGGAGCGTGAGCGCGGCATCACGATCGCGATCGCCCACGTCGAGTACGAGACCGAGAACCGACACTATGCCCACGTGGATTGTCCCGGCCACGCCGACTACGTGAAGAACATGATCACCGGTGCCGCCCAGATGGACGGCGCGATCCTGGTCGTGTCGGCCGCGGACGGGCCGATGCCGCAGACCCGCGAGCACGTGCTCCTGGCGCGTCAGGTCGGCGTCCCCTCGATCATCGTGGCGCTCAACAAGTGCGACATGGTCGACGACCCCGAGCTGCTCGACCTGGTCGAGCTCGAGGTTCGCGAGCTCCTGACGTCCTACGAGTTCCCGGGTGACGATGTCCCGGTCGTGCAGCTCTCGGCGCTGAAGGCGCTCGACGGCGACGACGAGTGGGCGTCCAAGATCGACGAGCTGCTCGAGGCCTGCGACACCTACATCCCAGAGCCCACGCGCGACACCGACAAGCCGTTCCTGATGCCGATCGAGGACGTGTTCTCGATCACCGGCCGCGGCACGGTGGTCACGGGCCGGGTGGAGCGAGGCACCCTCAACAAGATGGGGGAGATCGAGATCGTCGGGATCAAGGACACCCGGAAGACGATCGCGACCGACCTCGAGATGTTCCGGAAGCTCCTCGACGAGGTGCAGGCCGGCGACAACGTCGGAGTGCTCCTCCGCGGGATCGACAAGGACGAGGTGGAGCGAGGGCAGGTGCTGGCCAAGCCGGGCTCGATCACACCGCACACCGAGTTCGATGCCCAGGTCTACATCCTGTCCAAGGAGGAAGGTGGCCGGCACACGCCGTTCTTCGATGGCTACCGTCCGCAGTTCTACTTCCGGACGACCGACGTCACGGGTCAGGCCCACCTGCCCGAGGGCGTCGAGATGGTCATGCCCGGCGACAACGTCGAGATGAAGGTCGACATGATCGCGCCGATCGCGATGGAGGAGGGCCTCCGATTCGCGATCCGCGAGGGCGGGCGGACGGTCGGCGCCGGACGCGTCACCAAGGTCTTGAAGTAGGCGAGCACCCAAGCGGAGAAGCGGTAGCGCGAAGGAAGGAAAGATGGCCAAGAAGGAAGGCAATCGCCCCAAGATCACGCTTGAGTGCACGGAGTGCCGCCGTCGGAACTACCACACGGTCAAGAACCGGGTGAACGACCGTGATCGCCTCGAGCTGAAGAAGTACTGCCGCTGGGACCGGCGGCACACGCTGCACCGCGAGACGCGCTAGCCGCTCAGGACGCTCCGGCGTCCGACTCGGGGAACGTCTCCGTCGTGCGCACCTTGCCGAACCGGATCGCCGCGACGACCGCGTCGGTCTTGGAGTGGACCCCGAGCTTCGTGAGCACGTTCTGGATGTGCGTCCGCAACGTATGGCGACTCATCCCCAGCTCCTCGGAGATGTTCGCGGACGTCTCTCCGGCGGCGACCTTCTGCAGGATCTCGAGCTCACGCGGCGTCAGTCGCTCGACGCGCTGCGCGAGCTCGCCGTCGCTCCGTCGCTGGGTCCGGAAGCGCGCGAGCGACAGCTCGACCTCGGTGACCGCGTGGAGCGGCTCGCCTCGGTAGGCGCGACGGATCGCGTCGGCGAGGTCGGACACGGTCTGCGTCTTCTTGAGGAACCCGCGCGCGCCGGCCTCGACGGCGCGCGCGAGGACGACGTCGTCGTCGTGTCCGGAGAGCAGGATCACCTTGGTCCCCGACGCGTCCCGATGGATCCGCCGGGTCGCCTCGAGGCCGTCGACGCCCGGCATCTGGACGTCGACCAGCATCACGTCGGGGTGCTTCTCGTTCGCCACCTCGATCGCGGACTCGCCGTCCGTCACGACCTCGATCACCTTGAGGTCGTCCTCGCCGTCGAGCGCGATCTGGAGGGCTTCGCCGTACGAGCGGTGGTCGTCGACGATGACGACCTTGATGTCCCCGTCGGCCCCAGAAGCGTTGCGGTCCTTCGATCTGACTCGGCCTGCCGCCATCGGGGCATGTTAGGCACGTAGTCCCTTCGAATCACGTACCCCCACCGTCTGATTTCGCGGGGTCCCCCGTACGAGGGACGTCGGATGGCACAACACCGCTAGGATGCCCGGCCGGATGAACGTCGCCGCCGCAGGCAAGGTCTATCCGGAAGTGACGTTCGTCGTCGATCCGGCCCGGGTCTCGGCGTTCCGCGCGGTGTTCGCTGAGCGCCAGGGCGTCCCGCCGACGTTCGTCACCGCGGCCGAGTTCGAGGTGATCCCGACGATCGTGGACGATCCGGAGCTCGCCCTGGACTTCACGCGCGTGTTGCACGGGGATCAGGAGTACTCGTTCTCGCGGTCGCTCCGTGAAGGTGAAACCCTCACGGTCCGCCCGAGGATCGAGTCGATCCGCGAGTTCGGCGGCAACGCGTTCCTGGTGATCGCGACCGACCTGGTCGACGAGGGGGGCGAGGTCGTGTGCGCGGCGCGCGCGACGATGATCGAGCGGGCTCCCGGCTGATGCCGACGGTCGACGAGGTCGCCGTCCGAACCGACGTGCCCACGCTGTCGCGCGTCGTCACGCGAGAGGACGTCAAGGCGTACGCCGACGCCGGTGGCGATGGGAATCCGCTCCACCAGGACGACGGCGTCGCGCGCGCCGCTGGGTTCCCGGGGATCGTCGCGCACGGGATGTTCACGATGGGTCATCTCGCCACCTGCATCTCGCGGTGGGCCGGCGGGCCGGATCGCGTCCGGCGTCTCACGTCGCAGTTCCGCGCGCCGGTCTTCATGGGGGAGGAGATCGTCGCCGGGGGCCGCGTGAAGGCGGTGGACGTCGAGCGACGGATCGCGTTGATCGAGTGCTGGGTCTCGGTCGAGCGCGACGGCGCGACGGAGTGGCCGATCAAACGCGGCGAGGCCGAGGTGCTGCTCGACCCCTGAGTGTCGAGGCTCCGCTCCTACGCGCCGAGCTGATCATGGGCGTCGCGCCGTCGCGCTCGACCCGACATCGCCTGGATCGCCTCGCTCATCCGGTCGACGACGACCTGCACATCGTTGCCGTAGCCCTCGTTCACCGCGATCGAAACGCGGTCGATCTTGTCGCTCAGCCGTTCGGCCACCGTGACCATGGCCTCGGCGGTCGACTGGGTCTCCTTGTGCAGCTGATCGGAGATCGCCTGCATGCGCCGATCGACCGAGCTGAGGACGTCGTTGGCCAGACCGGCCTGGAGCTCCTTGATCGACCGCAGCGTCTGTCGGAGCAACTCGGCGTCGTCCCCGCGCGGCCCGTCATCCGCGAACCGGGCGGCGAGCGCCTGGTTGTCCGAGCGGATCAGCTTGGCGATCGCCGTCACACGGTCGTCGACGTGAGCGACCATCCGCTCCTCGAAGGCCTGCTGCTGTTCGGCCAGCATCGAGTCGATCCCGTCGATCGACCCGATCGATTCCCTCACCTGGGTCACCAGGGCTTCGCCGACCATGATCATCCGCTCCTCGACGGCCTCTCGGACCGTCTGCTCCTGCGCCGTCGTCTTCTCTTCGATCATCCGGCGGAGCGCCTGCGAATCGCTGCGGATCAGCTCGGCGAGGCCGCGGACCCTGGCGTCCACGAACCGCTCGAGCGCCGACTTCAGGGCGACCTGATCGCGCCCGTGGATCCCGACCCGCTCGGTGACCAGCTCGAGCTGCTGGCCGATCGCCTGGACCTCCTCGCGGACGGTGGCGCCGACGTTGGCTCGGAGTTCCCCGTCCTGGCTGGCGAAGGATTCCGCGTGCTCCTCCACGCGCTGCGCGAGCCGGCCGACGGCTTCGGCGCCGCCCTGGACGTAGCCCTGCATCGACTCGACGACCCGGGCCGTCTCCCGGGCCACCAGCTCCCCGTGCTCGTGCACCTGCTGGAGGATCGCCTCGGTGAGCGCGCGGTCGCGGGCGTCGAGCGTCTGGAACGTCTCGGCGATGTGGCGTTCGACCTGCTCCAGCTGGAGCCGCACGTGCTCGACCCCGTGGAGGGTGGGGGAATCGGCGATCTCGCGGATCGCGTCGACCGAGGCTTGCATCGAGTCGCGGGTTGCCCGGCCCGACTCGGCCAGGTCGTTCAGCGAGTCCTCGACGCGGGCAGCCCGCGTCGAGAGTGCCTGGAAGCGCTCGTCGCTCGACGCGATCAGGCTCCGGATCGCCTGATCGCGCGACAACAGGCTGACGATCCGCTCCTGCTCGGGACGGACGTCCTTCGCGGAGGCGCGCCACAGCTCGGTGGCCACCTCGCGCATCAGGAGCTGCGCCTGATCCTCCAGGGCCTGGAGGCCGTCCTCGATCCGCTCGTCGACGGCGCGCGTCAACGCGTTGGCGATCTCCTCTTCGACCGGCGAGAGCACCGTCGGCTCAGGCTCCGGCTGACGGGTGAACAGGGGGGAACGACGACGCGCACCGGCTCCCACCGGCCGCGCGGTGCGCTGCTCGTCCATGAGTGCCTCGCGATCTGGGGCCGCTGCGGCACGTCTCCGCCGAAGGATAGGGCAGCGTCTGGGCGCGCTCACGCATCTCCAGAGGAAATCCCCCGCGGCCGCGGAGCGCGCTCGGCCGGTCGGGGGAGGATCGGAGCATCGGCTCCGGGGTCCTTCCTTTGCCGGGCCAAACGGCCGACCATATACTGAGGTCTCCGAGCGTCCCTCCGTCGCCGGGAGGCCGGAGCCCAGGGGCGTAGCTCAACTTGGTAGAGCACCGGTCTCCAAAACCGGCGGTTGGGGGTTCGAGTCCCTCCGCCCCTGCGAGGGGAACAGCATGAACCGACAGATGAAGAGGATGCAGGAGCGCCAGGAGCGCGCGCAGAAGCGCGCGGGCGTCGGGCGTCCGGCCACCCCGCAGGCGCAGACCCGGCGGCAGGCCGTCCAGGAACGGCGCAAGCGCACGGGCGTCCGGCAGTTCCTGAAGGAGGTCCGTCAGGAGCTCGCCAAGGTCGACTGGCCGACGCGCCGCGAGCTGGTGTCGTACACGGTGGTCGTCCTCGTCACCGTCTCGGTGCTGACCGCATTCGTCTTCGTCCTCGACTCCGTCTTCACGAGGTTCGTGTTCGACGTGCTCGGCAGTTGATGAGGATCCAAGAAGTGAACGAGACCGACCCCACGCCCGAGGAGCGCGAGCTCGACCCGTCCCAGGAGGCGGACGCCGACGCGGGCAGGTCGTCGAGCGAGGCGCAGCCGGTGACGCACGACGAGCCCGTCGAGGCAGCGGACCCGACGATGAACGAGCCGACGGTCGAAGACGCGGTGGAGACCGATGCCACCGATGTCACCGAGCAGGAGTCCGGCGCGTCGGACCCCACCGAGGACGAAGCTGAACCGGTCGACGGGTCCGCGGAGCGCGAGCTTCTGGAGCCGGAGCCCGAGGTGCCGGAAGAGCCGGGGTCGGTGTCGGAGGAGTCGAACGCCGCCGAGCCGGCACTCGACGCGGTCTCCGTCGAACCGGAGGCCGAACCGGCAGGCGGAGAGGCGGAGCCGGTCCAGGCTCCGGCGGCAGAGGCCGAGATCGCTCCGGCCGAACCGGAGTCCCAGCCTGCCGGATCGGTGACCCTGTCGGAGGACCCCTTCCGCGGGAACGGCGACTGGTACGTCGTACACACCTACTCCGGCTACGAGAACAAGGTGAAGGCCAACCTGGAGTCGCGGATCCACACGATGCAGATGGAAGGCAAGATCTTCGGCGTCCACATCCCGATGGAAGACGTGATGGAGATCAAGTCCGGGAAGAAGCAGGTGGTGAAGAAGAAGCA
>Ga0114129_10007919_pt1 | contig 15129 bp, 12 predicted proteins | sample RhiMetdeltSRZDD1_FD_80071 | JGI IMG/M metagenome (GOLD analysis project Ga0114129, IMG submission 80071) | Populus rhizosphere microbial communities from Tennessee, USA - Rhizosphere MetaG P. deltoides SRZDD1 (version 2) (version 2) | ecosystem: Host-associated > Plants > Roots > Rhizosphere >...
ACTGGTGATGGGTCCGGTTCCGGTATCTCCTCGGTCCAGATCTATTCCGTCGGTTTGTAGAAACTGGATCGCGATCCAGACGACCCGGAAGAGCGCCCTGACGCTGAAAGTGCGCAGCCCGGCGCAGGCGACAGCGGTGACGCTCCCGCCGGCCCGCCGCGCCGGCCGCCGATGAATCGTCCGCCGCACGAAACGAAAATGGATTGGACGGGGATGAAGCGCCGCACGCGCCAAGTCACGCGCATGCCCTTCCCGATTTCCACATTCACCGTGGCGCCCGACAGTCGCACGCTTGTGTTCGTGACTTCTGAACCATCCGCAACGACGCAGGTCCCGGTCGTTTATTCAATTCAGGAAGACGGCCGGCGCCTGACACGCATCACGTCCGGCGGCGCGCCGCAAGGTGATGGTGAAGGCGGCCCGGGTGGCGGCGGCTTCGGCGGCGGCATCGCGGATCTGAGCGTTTCGCGCGACGGTCGCACACTCTTTTTCCGCGAACGCGATGGGATTTATTCGATCGCGCTCGGCGCGGGCGCTGGATCCGGCGCAGCCGCAGCTGCGGGTCGCGGACCGGCAAGCGGCGGTGGTGAAAGTGCGCGTCGCCGCATCACGTTCAACGTACGCGTCAAGGTCGATCGCCCGGCTGAGTGGGCCGAGATGTTTGGGGATGCGTGGCGCACGATGAAGTACCGTTTCTACGATCCGGCGATGCACGGCATGGATTGGGACGCGGCGAAGGCGAAGTACGAACCGCTCGTGCAGTTCGTCGGCGATCGTCAGGAGCTTCTGAACATCATCAACGAGATGATCGGCGAGCTGAACGCTTCGCATACGGGAGCGGCTCCGCCACCGCGTGGCTTCGGCGGCGCGGGTTCGACGGGAAACCTCGGCATCGAACTCGAATCTGATAAGGCGGCCGGACGCTACAAGGTGACTTATATCTACGAGAACGGTCCGGCAGACAAGGACTGGGTGAAAGTGAACGTGGGCGACTACCTGATCGCCATCGGTGGCAAAGAAGTGAAAGCCGGCGATGAGTATTGGGAGCTAATGAACGATCGACTCAATCGCAAGGTGGAAGTCACTTTCAATAACAAGCCGGCAGCGGAGGGCGCCTGGAAGACGCGCATCGAAGCGATTAACTCCGGTGCGTACTCGGGCCTGCGTTACGACCGTTGGGTGAAAGAGCGCCGGCAGCGAGTCGATGAGCTTTCCGGCGGACGCATTGGTTATCTGCACATCCAGGCGATGAACCCACCGTCACTGCGAAAGTTCGAGAAAGAGATTCGCGAGTTCCGCAACAAGGAAGCGCTGATCATCGATCAGCGTTGGAACGGTGGCGGAAACATCGAGCAGGAGTTGCTCGCCCTTCTCGTACAGCGTCAGTATCAAATTTGGCAGCCACGCGGCGTCGAAGCCAGCGGCCGTCCGTTCGCCGGCTACTTCGGTCCGAAGGTGGTGCTGCAAAACTGGCGTTCAGCTTCTAACGCTGAGATGTTCCCTGCCGGCTTCCGCGCGCTGGGCCTGGGCAAAGTCATCGGCACGCCGACAATGGGCGCGGTGATTGGCACCGGCAGCTATAGCCTGGTTGACGGCTCGACCGTGCGTACACCCGGCGTCGGTGTTTATCTCGCGGATGCGAAGCACACGAACATGGAAAACTATGGCGTGCAGCCTGACATTCGCGTAGACAATCTGCCGGAGCACAACCTCGCCGGCCGCGATCGCCAATTGGAAGTTGCCGTTGAGGAGTTGCTGAAAGAACTCGGCGGCCCGAAACGCAACATCGCGAGCAAAGACCAGCAGTAACTGGGATTCAATTTATGATGTTTAGAGGCGGGCGTTGCCCGCCTCAATTTTTTAGATCGATCTGCCAGCTACCGCGTAGTCGCGTTTCGATCAACTGACGTTTCAAGTTTACCCAGCGACCGACCCGATCCAGGACTGCGCTGTCGGAAGTCACCGCGATCTTTTCGGAGGAAATAATTCGTTCGTCAGGATTGAAAAGCAGTTCAACCGTCCACGGCCAACTCCGCGTCGCGGCCAGTTCGCGTATCTGTTTCGCCAAACGGCCGCTGTTGGAAATTGGCTGATCCAAAACCCATTCAACTGACTTCACACCGAGGTTCTTTAGTTCCTCGCCGACCAAAACGATCGCCGCTTCAGTTTCGGTGACCGCGCGATACGAACCGTGAACGCTGGAAAGATCGCGAATGGAATCGTCGCGACAAAGCAGCAGCACACCACCGCTGAGCGCCGCCTCGATCGTAATGATCAAATTGAAGCCGTCGATGATGACGTCTTCACCTGAGATGTTTTCGGCCGGAATACAACTCGAATTTCTGATCGCCAGGCTCTGATCGGAACAAGCGGCACGCGCCACCGCCCGTCGCTGCCGTTCGATCAAACTATGCCGGTCGCCCACCAGCTTTACCGCCGCTTTCGCGGAGTAGCCGCGTGTCAGCAGCCACGACAATTCCGCTGCGGCCGTGCGCAGTTGCGGAAGTGCTTCGTCGCGAAACAGCTCTCGATCAGCCGGATGCGCGCCGCGATGTTCACGTGTATCTGGACTCAACTATTTTCGTCGGGCAGGACTGAGTATGCCGAGCCGTCCCCGCGGAAGTCGTCACGGTGGATGCGATACTGCAGGACGTCCATGTCGTAGTAACGCGCGTTCTTTTCAAATCGCAGTCCGAGTTTTTCCATGACGCGAATTGAGGCGACATTACCGGGCTTAATGATCGCCACGATGCTTTCGTAACCGCGCTCTTCAAATCCAAATCGCAATGCGGCGCGGCCCACTTCAGTGGCCATCCCGTGGCCCCAGTGCTGCTTCGCCAGATGGTAAACAACTTCGGGCATACCAAAAAGCGAGCGCAGTCCACCAAAACCCACAAACTTCCGCGTGTGTTTGTCGACCACCGTCCACCGGCCGAAGCCGTGAACGCGCCAATGCTCGATGATGCTGTCGAGCGCCCGCTCCGCGACTTCGCGGCCCGCGGTTTCGCCGTTGCCTACGAAACGCATGACGTTCGGGTCGGCAAACAAGGCCGCCATGTCGTCGAGATCTTCGCGCCGCACCATGCGGAGCAGCAGTCGCTCAGTTTCGATTGAAGGCACAAACCCCGTTCTGATCCTCGTCGGCGGGAATCGAGAGATGCTCAAACTCTCGTCGGGAACGAGAGGTTACTGAAGGTGAACCCAAGAACGCCGCGACGATATGATAAAGCGGCAAACGAGTCAATGAGATTTTGGCGACCGCGTCGCGCTCAGAAAGTTCTTTTCGCGAGGGGCGGCTGGGTGTAAGCTCGCTCGGAATCACCACAATGGAACGTGACACGGCTACAACTGAGCGGCTACGGAAGCTGCTCGATCAAATCGAGAATCTCACCGAAACGCGCGCGATGCATTGGCAACGACAGACGGGATCCTCCCATCGTTTCGCGCGCTGGAACAATAACCTGTTGATTCTGGGACCGGCGGATAGCGCCGAAAAAGTGCCACGCTATCTCTTCATCACGCCCTTCGATTCGCCGGACTGCATCGAAATAAATTCCGACGATCGCGAACTCGGATCCGCGATTGTGAACCTTTTTAATCTGGTCGACGCCGCCACCAGGAGCCAGCCGGCCGTCGATCCGTTTGCCATCGATTCCGCACTGTTGGATCGCCTGGATCAACGGTAGCCGCACTATAACGCAGAGGAAATCATATGTCAGACGACTTGACGGAACTGAGTGACGAAGCGCAAAGCCTGGCGCGGGTGCCGCTTTTCAAACGCCTCGAGCCGGACGAGCTGGAACATCTGGCCGAGGAAATCGATCAAGTCAACTACGCGGCGGGTGAGACCATTTTCAACGAGCACGACCGCGGCGACGCGCTTTACATCCTGGAAGAAGGGCGCGTCCGAATTTGGGTCTACGACGAAGACGTGAAAGAGGTGACGCTGGCTGAACTGAAGCCGGGGGATTTCTTTGGCGAGTTGGCCGTGCTCGATCGCGGCGAAAGATCCAGCAGCGCCAGCGCCGTCACGGACATTCATCTGCACCGTTTGAGCAGCGACGACTTTCAGAGGTTTTTAATGTCACATCCCGACTGCGCCATCGATGTGATCTGCGAGATCGGCGCGCGCATGAGGCAAACGAACTTGCTTGTCTCGCAACGCGCCACGCGCAATATCAACGTCGAAATGGAAGAGCGCTACACTTTCGGGCAGCGGGTGGCGGATCGGGTCGCGACGTTCGGTGGTTCGTGGACTTTCATTATTATTTTTGGAAGCATTCTGCTCACCTGGATGGCCCTGAACACGTTTGTGCTGGTCCACTATGGCCATGGCGATTCAGGCGCGCAATGGGATCCATACCCCTACATTCTGCTGAACCTATGCCTTTCGACGTTGGCCGCCTTACAAGCGCCGGTGATCATGATGTCGCAGAATCGCGCGGCGGAAAAAGATCGGCTCGCAGCAGAGCAGGATTTCAAAGTGAATCTAAAAAGCGAGCTGATGCTGGAGGAATTGGTGCGAAAGCAGCGAGCCCGTGACACGCAGATGGATCATCTGAACAGCGCCCTCGCGACTCTGCAAACGTCGGTACAGGAAAAGAACCCGTAAAGTTGATTATTGGGGCGGGCGGCGTGGCGCGTTCGGCGTCGGCTGTGGCCGGGAAGCAGTTGTCCCCGGAGCCTGAGCGGTGCGCCCTGAGCGAGTCAACGCAATTCGTTTGTCCCCACCGGCGGGCTGATTGACGACGACTCTGATCGCGCGGTAGGTGCCGTCGTGGGTCTTGTTCGTCGGGTCGTAACTGATCACGTACTGCGTGCGCAGGTCGCGAACGATCTCGTTGGCGATCTGCGGCAACTCAGAAACCGATTGCGGAAAAAAAGCGCGGCCCCCTGTCTCAGTCGCGAATTTGTTAATCAAGTCCGTCGCTCTGCCGCGCGAGCTCTTGCGGATTAAACCGCGGTCGGTATCGAGCTCGTTTACAAACCCGATCACATAAATCTGCACGTCCTGCTCGCGCAGCTGCTGGAATAGCTGTTCCTGGCTGTAATAGCTCGCGCGATCCTCTCCGTCGGTAATGACGATCAAAGCACGGCGCCGGCGGTCGTCGTCTTTTCCTTTCTTGTACTCGGCCGTATGTTGGGCCGCAAGATAAACGCCGTCAATTACCGCTGTTTGTCCACCCTCGATGTAAAGGCTGTCGAGTCCGTCCAGTAACTCTTCCTTCTTTCCGGTGAACGGCGTAATAATTTCGATCTTGTCGCTGCTGATAAAGCGCTCCAGAAAAGTTTCGTCGCCCGGTTTGTTGCTGTTGATGATTGTCTTCGCGGCATTGAGTACTTGATCGAAAGCAGGACGCAAAGAGCCTGAGGTGTCGACTGCCAGTCCATAAATCACGGGCACTTCTTCTTCCGTGAAAGAAAAAACCTTTTGCGGGACGCCGTCTTCGTAAACCTTGAACTCGTCTTGCCGAATGTTCCCGATTGGCCGGTTATTGCGATCAATAACGCGCACGTTCAGTGTCACCAGATCAGCATTAATTCGCAGGATGTCGTTCTCGTTAATCTCAGCGGAGTTCGGATCGGGGGTCGGCGTCGGCTTCGGCCTGAAAACTGGTGGCGCCGGTGGTTCGCCAAGTTGCGGCGCAATGCGCCGGCCGGGGCCTGTTTGCGCGGGCGTCGGCTCGGGCGTGGCTGTAGTCGCGGGCGTGGTACTGCGCGGCCGCTCCTGGGCGCCGGTGACGCCGGCGACGATTAAAGACAGCGTCGCGAGGGCGCTAAGCCAAAGCGCGACTGCCGTGCGGCGAGACCGAAGAAACTGAAAAACGGCGGAACCCATTAATAACACCCTCTGTGAATAGACCGGCAATGTCAATCCGATTTCGACATGTAGGAGAGACTTGTAAGGATGCGGAAAAGCGGAGTTCGCGTTGGCTGGGACTGAGTCCAAAGTCCCAGATCCAAAGTCCAAAGTGCGTAATCGCGCAGTGAACATGCCATTCCGACGCCGGACATTGGACGTTGGACTTTGGACCGGTTCTTATTTCGGATTGGCCGTGGCGTAATACCCTTCTTTGCTGCGCACGAACAGCCGCGGCAGGCCGCGCGGCGGATTCACCTTGACCTTAATCTTGTGCCATTTGCCATCGTTCGCGAAATTCGCCGGGCGGTAACCGATGGAATACTGATGACGCAGCTCAAGTGCAATCTGCTCAAAGATGTCATCCATCTCGGCCGGTCCACGTGGATAGAAGGCCTTGCCTCCGGAAACACCGGCGAGCTCGTCAAGAATGCTTTGGCCTTCCATGCCGAGCGTGCTGCCGACGTCCGAGCCGCCGAGAATCCCGATGGCGTACAGCACAACATCCGATTCTTTCAAAGCGCGCCGCAATTCGTTGAACGTGTAGCGTGAGTTGTTGTCCTGCCCGTCGCTAATCAGCAAGAGGGCGCGTTTCGCGTGCGTGCCGCGCTGCACGCGCTCGACGCCGAGATAGCACGCGTCGTAAAGCGCCGTGTTGTTCTTGGTCTGGACGAACGTCAGCTTGTCGAGTACGGCATTACCATCGCGCGTTCGGTCCATCAACAATTGCGCGCGCGAATTAAACCCAATCAGAAAGTACTCATCCCGATCGTGGCTGGTCTGAATGAAGTGGGCCAGAGCGTCGCGCGCCCGCCGCACTTTATCGCCGCTCATCGAACCGGAAACATCAAACAGCACACCTACCGACACCGGCGAATCGTCGTCGCTGAAGTACGTGATTTCCTGCTGTTGTTTGTCGTCGAAAATCGCGAAAGCGGTCCGGGAAAGGCCGGAAACAAAGCGTCCGTAAATGTCTGTGACGGTAACGGTGAAAGTGATCAGGTCGGTATTGGTAATGACCGGCGCCTTCTCATCGACTTCGGTTCCCGGCTTTTGTTGTTGTGCGTCGCCGCTTTGCGGCGTTTCAGTTCCTTTCGCCGGTGATTGCGTGGGCGCGGGCTGCGCAGTTTCCGTGGCCGGCGCCTGGGGACGTGCCGGTTCCACCGTTAACAAATCTTTGTTCGGCGTTGGTGATGGTTTCGCGGCCGGTTTCTTTTGCGCGTTTCCCTTTTCTGAAGCAACAAAGGCGGCGAGACAAAAAATGGCAAACAGGGAGACAACGGCAAATGCTGACTGGCGACGCGGCTTCATGAAGACCCCCATGGTACTGAAGCTTTCCGGCCGGTGATTCGATGAGCGACACTGCGCCATACGTTGCGCGTGAGGAGACTGTGACGGACTTACCGAAGCGAAAAAAGTTCGGCCTTAGCTATTCAACTGGTAACGAGTCTGCGCTGCCTTGAAAGATGCCAACGCAGCTTCACCCTGAAAGAACGCTGCGGGGAGACGCTGCGCGATTGCCAGGACAGTCGGCTGATAAGCGCATTGTAGGACACGAAATCAAAGGGCGCAAGAACCTTCTCCCCCTGAATCGTCACAAATTACGTTCGCCGGTTAAGAGTTTCTGTGATGCGTTGCGCGCTCTTTGGCCCGATGCCGTCCACCATCTCCAGCCCGCCGCCGGCAATGAACTTCCGTAAATCGTCCAGCGAGGCAATTTTGAATTTCTGGTGGAGAGTCGCCGCGGTCTTGGGTCCGACCCCCGGCAACTCCAGGAGATCCAGCACGGTTTCGGGCGTTTCTGCGGTCAGCCGGTCCCACGCGTCGAAGGTGCCTTTTTCCAGCAACTCGACAATCTTTCCGCCGATTGCTTTGCCGACACCGGGAATCTCCTGCAAGCCGGCCGCGTCCTCCTCAGCTACGATCTGCTTCATTTCGGTCGGCCAAGTCTCAATGGCTTCGGCGGCCATGCGGTACGAGCGGATGCGAAACGGATCTTCGCCGCGCACTTCCATTAACGACGCCATGCGATTAAAACGGCGGGCGATCTCTTCGTTAGTCATCTGCGGGTGAATCGTAAATGGTGAATGGTAAATAGTAAATATGAGGATTCTCAGCGCTTAAGCCGGCGGCGCCAACTTCACTATTTACGATTTACCATTTACGATTTACTCCTGTTCGAGGCATCTAATTCCAGGCGATTTTGCACTAAAGGATTTCTCCCAATCCGCATTTTTTTGAGGTAACTATGAAATTCCGAAAGTTTTTGTGCGCGCTGATTCTGGCGCTGTTTAGCTTACAAAGTCTTCAGTTCACTGCGCTGGCCGACGAGGGCATGTGGCCCTTCAACAATGTGCCCCGCGCGGAAATCAGACAGCGGTACGGATTCAATGTCACGGATGAGTGGCTGCACAAAGTCCAGATGGCTTCCGTGCGCTTCAACAACGGCGGCTCAGGCTCGTTCGTATCGGGCGATGGTCTGGTGCTGACGAACTATCACATCGTCGAAGACATCGTGAACGAAGTCAGCACGCCGGAAAAGGATCTGGCGAAGGAAGGTTTCGTGGCGCAGTCACGCGCTAATGAGATTAAGGCACCCAGCCTCGAGCTGAACGTGCTGATGTCGATCGAGGATGTGACGGCGCGTGTGAACGACGCCGTTAAGACGGGCATGTCCGACGCTGACGCGTTCGCGGCGCGTCGCGCCGAGAGCGCCAAGATCGAAGCTGAATCGACGCAGGCGACCGGGCTGCGATCGGACGTCGTGACGCTTTACCAGGGCGCGCAATACAACCTCTATCGCTACAAAAAATATACCGACGTGCGCCTGGTATTCGTGCCTGAATTTCAGGCGGCCTTCTTCGGTGGTGACCCCGACAACTTCAATTTCCCCCGCTTCAACATCGACATGGCGCTGGTGCGTGTTTACGAAAACGACCAGCCGGTGCATCCGTCAAGCTTCCTGAAATGGTCAAAGACGGGCGCGAAGGAAGGCGACCTGGTTTTCGTGACCGGCAATCCCGGATCGACCGCGCGTCTGAACACAGTGGCGCATTTGCAGCAGCTGCGCGACACGAGCATTCCGATCATTCTGCGCTTGCTCGAACGGCGCGAAACGATGCTCAAGAAATACATGGCGCTGGGTGAAGAGCAAACACGCCGCGCGCAGAACGAGCTGAACAGTATTCAAAACAGCCTCAAGGTTTATCGCGGCCAGCTTCAGGGTTTGAAAGGGCGCGAGTTGATGGCGCGCAAACAGAGCGACGAAGGAGCTTTGCGGCAATGGGTCGCGGCAACTGCTGAACGGAAGGCGAAATACGGCGATGCGTGGGAGGCGATCGCAAAAGCCCACCAAGCCTTGCCGACATACATTCGCGAACGGCGAATCTTCGACCAGGCGGGCGGCTTCAATACGGTTCTATTTAACTTTGCGCGCACGCTCGTCCGTTTGGCGGAAGAAAGTCAAAAGCCGAATGCCGAGCGTTTGCCGGAATACACGGATGCGCGCCGGCCTTCGCTTGAATTGTCTCTCTATTCACCGGCTCCGATCCATGATGACTTTGAAAAATTGAAACTGGCGGATTCGCTCGGCTTCATGATCGAACTGCTCGGCGCAGAGAACGCGATGGTCAAGCAGATCATGAACGGCAAGACACCCGAAGCGCGCGCGGCCGAACTTATTGAAGGTACGAAGCTCAAGGACGTTGATTTCCGCAAACAGCTTGCCGCCGGCGGCAAGCAGGCGATCGAGTCCTCAACCGATCCGATGATCGTCCTGGCGCGGTTAATCGATCCGAAAGCCCGGGACATGCGCAAACGTTTCGAAAGCGAAGTCACGGGAGTTGAGCGCACGAACTACGCGAAGATTGCGCGCGCTCGCTTCGAACGCGAAGGCACGAAGATTTATCCCGACGCGACTTTCACATTGCGTCTGTCGTATGGCGCGGTGAAGGGCTACACGGAAAACGGCAAACGTATAGCGCCGTTTACCACGCTCGGCGGGCTGTTCGATCGCGCGGCGCAGTTCAAGCAGGAGTTTCCTTACAACCTGCCGCCTCGCTGGATGGAAAAAAAGTCGGCGATCAACCTGGCGACGCCGTTCAATTTCGTTTCGACCGATGACATCATCGGCGGCAACTCAGGCTCGCCGACCATCAACAAGAACGGTGAGTTGGTCGGATTGATCTTCGACGGCAACATCCAGTCACTCGTCGGCGACTTTTACTACGACGAGTCAGTCAACCGGGCGATCTCCGTTGATGTGCGCGCCATGCAGGAAGTGCTGCGCAAAGTCTTCAACGCGAACCACATCGCCGATGAGCTGATGAAGGGATGAGGCTCCGCTAAGCAGGTCAGTACCGCCTGCGTGAGCAGGTGGGACGAATGGTCAACGTGATTCTCGGACCCACCCGCTGACGCGGGTGGTACTGACTTCATCGGCCCTCGCTTGCATCGCTCTTTCTCGCGGGTATAAGCTTTCCTTAACAAACCCCATCAAACTCTCCCCTTTTGCGGTTCAGCTTCCTTGAAAGCTGACCAAACTCGTGTTGCAGAGAGAAGGAGCTGCCATGAAAAGAATTCTGCTTGCTGTCCTGATCGTTATCGCCACCGCAAGTTTTGCCGCCGCCGACACGATTTATTTGCGCGACGGCCGCTCGATTCGCGGCACGGTGCTGGGCTTTATCAACGGCCGGTTCGTAGTGCGCGTCGAGTCGCGCTTTTCGACCTCGCCCACGGCCACCACCGATCCAAACGTCGCCCGCAATCGCACGAACGAAGGCGAGATTCAATATTTTCGCCCGAACGAAGTCGATCGTATCGAGATCGAAGGGCGATCGCTGGATGACGCGCGCTTCGAGGTGCGCACCGTGCAGGTTGGTCTCGAGTCTAATTGGATTGACAGTGGTATCGATGTGCGTCGTGGTGAACGCGTGCAGGTGAGCGCTTCCGGTGTGATTACCGTCGGCCGCACGCGGATCACGCCCGATGGATTGCAGCGCTCCGATCCCAGCGCGCCAATGCCTAATGCGAACGAAGGCCAGTTGATTGCGGCGATCACCGACGATGCGCGCGCGCCAATCATCGAGCTGGGCAGCTCGCGCGAATTCACTGCCGATCGCGACGGACGTTTATACCTGACGGTGAATCGTGGGTCGTTCGCGGATGCGCGCGGAAGCTATAGCGTACAGATTCGACGCGAACGCGATCTGAGCGCCGCCGAACAGGGCGACGTTTTCGGCCGACGTCCCGGAGTACGCAGACGGGAGCCAACGGGCGATGTAATCGGAGCGCCGCCGCCAAGCGAAAGCACGATCACCGTGCCTGGTAATTCACGCGGTGTGGATACGGGCATCGATGTGCGTCCCGGCGATCAAATCACCTTTAGTGCAAGCGGCGTCGTCGTCGCCGGTCAACGCGCCGGTTCAGTCGGGCCGGAGGGGAAAACGTCGTCCGGCTTCGGTGGAATCATCGGCACGCGTCCCGTGCCGAGTGCGGGCGTCGGTGCGCTCATTGGCTACACGCGCACAGGCGACGGCCAAAATCAACCGTTCTTCATCGGCAGTCAACTCACCTGGACTGCTTCGAGCAACGGTCGTCTGTATCTAGCTGTCAACGATGACAACTACAACGACAACAGCGGCAGCTTTACGGTGCGGATCAGGTTGCAGTAAATCGTAACTGCCTTGGAAGGGAAATCAATTGTTGTCGAGAACGCCGTTCGCAGTCGCGAGCGGCGTTCTTGTTTAGACCTTCGGCTGGCGTCAACGTGGTGGTAAGGTCTGTCAATTCATGTACCTGCTGAAATCGCCCTGCGATGAAACGTTCGCTGAAGCACGCAAAGCTGCATCGACGGAATGCGGCAAAGCGCAAAGGCGCTGGACGCTGGCGGCGACGATTCTCGGTTCCAGCATGGTGTTCATCGACGGAACCGTCGTTAACGTTGCTCTCCCGGCTTTGCAAACAAGTCTGAACGCAACCGTCACTGACGTTCAGTGGGTGGTTGAAGGCTACACATTGTTTCTCGCTGCGCTTTTATTGTTCGGGGGGGCGCTCGGCGATCGATTTGGCCGGAAGAAAATCTATGCGATTGGCGTGGCACTGTTTGCGCTGGCCTCGGTGTGGTGCGGCCTCGCTCCGAGTATTCAGCAACTGATTGTCGCGCGCGCTGCGCAGGGCGCGGGCGGAGCTTTGTTGGTGCCCGGAAGCCTGGCCATCATCAGCGCGACTTTCGCGGAAAAAGAACGAGGTAAAGCAATCGGCACATGGTCGGGAGCGACCGCGATGACGACAGCCCTCGGTCCCGTGCTGGGTGGTTGGTTGATCGAGCACGTGTCGTGGCGCGCAGTCTTTTTCCTGAACGTGCCGCTCGCCTTGATTGTGATTGCCCTAATCGTTCTATTCGTGCCAGAAAGCCGCGATGAAGAAGATTCCGGACGGCTGGATTTCACCGGCGCGGCGCTGGCAACTCTCGCGTTAGGTGGGCTGGTCTTCGGTCTGATCGAATCATCACGCCTTGGATTTAGTAGCCCGCTTGTCATCGGCACAATTTCCGGCGGCATCGTTCTCTCGGTTGTCTTTGTGGTAGTTGAAGCGCGCGTTAAGAATCCGATGATGCCGCTGCAGTTATTTCGATCGCGAAACTTCTCGGGCGCCAATCTGCTCACACTGTTTTTGTACGCCGCACTCGCCGGGACACTTTTCTTTTTCCCCCTGAATCTGATTCAAGTACAGCACTACACTTCGACGGTAGCCGGCGCGGCCATTCTGCCTTTCATTCTGATCATGTTCGGCTTGTCGCGTTGGTCGGGCGGATTGGTAAAGCGTTACGGCGCGCGTCTGCCTCTGGTCGTAGGACCGATTATTGCCGGTGTGGGACTCGCGCTTTTTGTTACCGCCGGCGTCGGTGCGCGTTACTGGACGACATTCCTCCCGGCGATCATTGTCCTCGGATTCGGTATGGCAATTAGTGTGGCGCCGCTAACGACAACTGTGATGAACTCCGTCACCGAGAACCGCGCGGGTATTGCTTCAGGTATTAACAACGCCGTCTCACGCACGGCGGGACTGCTGGCAATTGCGGTACTGGGCCTGATCATGTTTCGCGCGTTCGATAATTGTCTAGAGGCTCGCTTAAATGAATTGACCCTGGCGCCTGACATTCGAAAGTCGCTCGACGATCAGCGCATCAGACTGGCGGCGATCGAAATGCCGGCCGGCGTTGACGACCTTACCAAACAGCAAATTAAGCTGGCGGTCGATGAATGCTTCGTTTATGGCTTTCGCCGCGTCATCTTATGCGGGGCGGCCCTGGCCGTCACCAGTTCCTTAACGGCTGCTATTCTCATACAAAAGCGCAAATAGCTGTCCCCGGCCATTCCCGCAATCGAACTGCAAACGAATAATTAAGCCGCCGTCACGAGCGCCGGTCGCGGAGCAGGATATCTTCGAGCAAGTCTGAAGACTTCGCTACCATCAGACGTTTTCTTGAAGTTGGAGGAAAGCAAAATGACGCCTCGAAGTGCTTCCACGATTCTGGTCGTTGACGACTATGACGACAACCGTAATCTGTTGTCGGCGTGGCTGCGCGCCAAAGGTTTCAAAGTTGTGGAAGCCGAGGACGGCAAAGAGGGCGTCTTACAAGCGAACCGGTCGCATCCAGATCTGATTCTGATGGACCTTGCGATGCCGGAACTTGATGGTGTCGAAGCGACGCGGCAAATTCGGCAATGGCAGTCATTTTCGCGTACACCGATTTTTGCGATCACGGCGTACGGCACTTACGACGTGAAGCAAGACGCCTTGGCTGCCGGGTGCAACGAAGTCTTTAACAAGCCACTCGATCTGGAAACGCTGCTCGGAAAAATCAAATCAACGCTGGATCGCTCACGAACGCACTAAGTCGGCAACACTTCAAATCCCCAAAAACAAAGAACCGGGAAAGGTCTGTCTTGCGTTGAAGACTTGCGCTAGAATCCGCGGGCTGTGAGTTATAAGCGAACCCACCCGTCCCCGGTTCAAACTGTGATTGAGAATCGACGTTTCGTCGTGCGCCTGATTCTCGCGTTGGTGCTTACCATTCTGTTTTCGGCAGCGTTCTCCGGCCAACCACAACGGGTGCGCGGGTTGGTGCTGGCCGATTGTGAAGTTCCAAACATCGGCAAAGCCAAGTGTGGGACATACGAAGTTTTTGAAAACCGCGCGACGAAAACGGGACGCAAGATTGAGCTAAAGATCCTTGTGTTGCCGGCCACTGGAAGTCCGCGCGCAGAGGATCCATTCGTTTACATTCCCGGCGGTCCCGGATCATCCGCTACTGAAGATGCAACCGGCCTGGCCTCCGCTTTCGGCAAAATTCGCGAACACCGTGACCTGTTATTTATCGATCAGCGTGGCACTGGTGGTTCGCATCCGCTGAAGTGCAAGTTCTTCAACGAAGCCGATCCGCAAAGTTATCTCGGATATTTTTTCCCGCTCGATCAAGTTCGTCAGTGCCGTCGGGAATTGGAACCAATAGCCGATCTGACTCTCTACACCACTCCGATCGCGATGGATGATCTGGATGAAGTGAGAGCAGCTTTAGGTTACGAACGTTTGAACCTGTTTGGCGGCTCTTATGGCACGCGGGCGGTGCTCGTTTATATGAAGCGGCATCCCGATCATGTGCGCACGGCAATGCTGCAAGGCATCTCGCCCACGAATCAACTCATACCGCGAGATTTTCCGCAATCAAATGAACGTGCCCTGCAAGGCATCATCGCCGAATGCGCCGCCGATAGGGACTGCCAGGCCGCGTTCCCAAATCTGCAGGCGGAAACGAAAGCCGTGCTTGACCGGCTCCTGCAGGGCCCAATTGATGTCGAAATCAATCCCGCCAACGCCGGCCTGCGAGCTGGAACCGCAAATGTTCGTAGCACGGTAAAACTCTCGCGCGACCTTGCGGCCGAGGCGGTTCGTTACATGCTTTACGGCCCGCCTTCAGCTCGCCGTGTGCCGCTGTTCTTGCATCTCGCTTCCCAGGGGAATTTTGCTCCGCTGGCAACGGCGGCCGTTTACTTCCGCACGCAACTGGTGGCGACCGGCAGCAACGGTTTATATCTTTCGATCACTTGCGCCGAAGACCTGGCGTGGATAAAGCCGGGCGATGGCGAGCGGTTGGCGCAAAACACTTTTCTTGGCGATTATCGTTTACGGCAACAGCGTGAGGCCTGCGCTCTTTGGCCGCGCGCGAGCATTCCCAAAGACTACGCACAGCCGACGAAGTCGTCGTC
>Ga0114129_10007921_pt1 | contig 15128 bp, 12 predicted proteins | sample RhiMetdeltSRZDD1_FD_80071 | JGI IMG/M metagenome (GOLD analysis project Ga0114129, IMG submission 80071) | Populus rhizosphere microbial communities from Tennessee, USA - Rhizosphere MetaG P. deltoides SRZDD1 (version 2) (version 2) | ecosystem: Host-associated > Plants > Roots > Rhizosphere >...
CATGGTCATCGTGCTCGATCACCTCTTTGTTCACCGCCTGCGCACCGTCGAAGGGAAAGACGGCAACCCACTGAACGAGGTGCGGATGTTGGGCGATTCAATCATGGAGCACAATTGCAAATTTGATGTGGATAAATCCATCAAGTTTGATCCGGCGAAATCCGTTCTCAAGTACAAGGTTGGGGATGAAGTAACATTGACTGAAGCGGATTTCGTGCGCCTATCCGATGCGTTTTTCGCTGAAATCGAGAGCAAGTTTTTAGAAGTACCCGTATTAGGCTAGGGATGACCGCAGCCGCACACATCGAAGCCACTTTCCGCGAAGAACATGGGCGTGTTCTAGCGGCCCTGATCAGCCAGCTTGACGATTTCACGCTGGCGGAGGATGCGCTGCAAGATGCGCTGGTCAATGCGCTCGAACGCTGGGAGATCGATGGCGTTCCGCGCAACCCTGGCGCGTGGCTGATGACCGTCGCCAAGCGCCGTGCCATCGACCGCATCCGCCGCGCCTCCACGCTGGAGCGCAAAACCCCGCTGCTCGATACCCCCGACGCCGAGGACGAACCCGACATGGACGACGCGCACAGCGATACCATTCCCGATGACCGCCTCAAGCTGATGTTCACCTGCTGCCATCCCTCGCTGGCGCTGGAAGCGCAGGTCGCGCTGACCCTGCACACGCTCGGCGGCTTATCGACGCAGGAAGTGGCGCGGGCCTTCCTCGTCCCCGTCCCGACGATGGCACAGCGGCTGGCGCGGGCGCGCAGCAAAATCCGCAACGCGGGGATTCCGTACCGCATCCCGCCCGCCGATCTGCTTCCCGAACGTCTCGACGCGCTGCTGGCCGTGATCTACTTGATCTTCAATGAAGGGTACGTCGCCACGACGGGTGACTCGCTGACTCGCGGCGATCTGTGCAGCGAAGCGATCCGCCTGTGCCGCGTTCTGATCGCCCTGCTGCCCCACAGCGCCGAGGCGCGCGGCCTGCTGGCCCTGATGCTGCTCCACGATTCCCGCCGCGACACTCGCCTCAGCGCATCGGGCGAGCTTGTCCTCCTCGACGAACAGGATCGCACCCGTTGGGATCAGGCCAAAATGCGCGAAGGCGTTGCCGTGCTCGATGAGGCGCTTGCTCTCTCCGATCCCGGCCCTTACCAAATTCAGGCTGCGATCAGCGCCCTCCACGCCGAAGCACCCACTCCCGAGGCCACCGACTGGCAGCAGATCGTGGCGCTGTATGGCACACTGGCGGTGATGACTCCCTCGATGGTGGTCGAAGTGAACCGCGCGGTGGCGGTCGCGATGGCGTTCGGCGCGCTGACGGGCTTGGAGAGGCTGCTGGGCCTTGAGGATCAGGCCGACGGCTTTTATCCCTATCACGTCGCCCGTGCCGATTTGCTTCGACGCACCAATCAGCGCGAGGCTGCCGCCGATGCCTACGAGCGGGCAGTTGCTCTATGTGGCAACCCCACCGAACGCGCTTATCTTCTGCGACGGCGGGATGAGATGCTCACGTAAGAAGTCGAAAGTTATTTCTTCTTCCGTTTTGCTGCTGCTTTGTCTAAATTCTCCTTGACTCTAAACCCCACAATTCTGCGTATCAGGTCGTAGGGAATGGGTTTATCCAATGGGAATCTTATCGACCCTTTCGCCCCCTGAAAGACAGATATCTCATTGCTGAACTTTTCTGTCCCAGTCGGCGTTGGATAAAATCCGATGTGCTTTTTGAAGGCGGCAAAATGAACCAAATTACCTTTCAAAGTGAAGGTCGGCATCCGATACTTGACTGTTTCTTCCGCGTCCGGCGCGGCTTCTCGAATTATTAACCTTATCTTCTCCAAAATCTCTTGAATATCTGGTGCGAAGTCTGCGATGTATTCATCAATAGTCATGGGTGCTGTTTGATCAGTTTTCATGTTTTCTCGCTCGTGTTTTCTGTAAACATTCTGAACCGCTCAACTATGTTTTAGATCGAATTGTTCTCGGTCCGGGATGCCAATAAGTATGTGCTACCCTGATCATGGACACTATAGAACAAAAGCAATTCGCTTGACAATAGCACCAAGCAGAAGTCGCGAAACGATATCCAACCTTTATATTTTGAAGGAGAACGGGGACAACCATGAGTTGGAAACTACTTGAAGAGACTATGCCGGAATTGGCAGCATTTGGAAAGCATCGGTTCGGCACAAGGGTCGCTTACCTTGCGACTCTTTGTAAGGATAGTGCACCACGTGTGCATCCCGTAACTCCCATCATTGGGGAGGGTCATCTGTTTGTGTTCATGGAGCCAAATTCGCCTAAAGGCTTTGATCTTCGTCGAGATGGGCGGTATGCCATCCATTCTGGCGTGGAGGATACTGAGGGTACAGGCGGCGAATTTGCTATCTCAGGTCTGGCAACTTTCATTGAGGATCAGGAAACTAGAGCAGTAGCCATTCGCTCTGCCAGCTACCGACCAGCAGACCGCTACATCTTGTTCGAGCTTGGAATCGAGAAGGCTTCATCCACTCTCTATGTGAATGGTCAGCCCGTTCGCGAACATTGGACATCCAACGCAATATCTTGAAAAATTATGGGCGGCCCACAACAGCCTGATTAAGTAGGCCCTGATGATTCACCAGGAGTGGCTTGAAAGGGAGATTGGAGTTCTTTACGAAGGCGCTCCAAGAATGCGGCGGATTTGAGCCGCCGCTCCAGATAATAGGTAAGAATATCGTAGAGAAGGCGTTCAGTTTCTGCGAGGACAGGCGCGCCGAGATTTAGCTGTTCGATAACATCGAACTGACGGATTTGTAAGTATCGAAGCAACTTGAGGGCACGCAGCGAGAGCGGACGGATTCGTGGGGTCACTGGCGCACATTCGGGGCAAACTGCGCCACCATCTGATACGCTGTAATACTGATCGACCGCTTCTAGCTTGGTTTCACAGATGACACAACGAAACAACTCTGGGCGATAGCCAGCCAGATCGAGCAGGCGAAGCTCATAATATCGTGCCGTTCGTTGCAGATCGCTGGTCACTGAGACCCATCCTAAGCCATCCCGAAGAAGCTGATACAAGGGACGGCTCTCATCTGCATCCTCGGTGAAGGCATCAATCAGCTCAACGATGTGCGCGGCGTAAGTAGCGCGCATAAGGTCTTCGCGGAGCGGCAGATACGCATCCAGAAGTTCTACTTGGGTTAACACGTCGAGCGTCCGGCCCTCTGCAAGTAACATGTCGGCACGAACGAACAATTCGACATGCCCAGCCTTCTTGCTCGATGGCTTGCGCACCCCTTTGGCGACCGCGCGAACTTTGCCACGATCACGGGTATAGAGCGTCAAAATCCGATCCGTCTCACCTAAATCATGACGGCGAAGGACAATCGCTTCGGTGCGGTAAACATGCTCGTAACCGGGCATTGCTACTGAATATCCACGCCGGGGAGGTCGCCCGGCCCAAAAGAGTTCGGGAGAAGATCGGCAAGGATGTGTTCCTCTACGATGTGCTCCTCGTCCACCAACAGCACAATCATCTCGCGAGAGAACTCATTCATTACCTGACGGCAGATTCCACATGGCGCGGCTGCGTTGCTGGTAGCCACCGCGATTGCCAGAAACTTGCGCTGCCCTTCGGAAACAGCTTTCGTAATAGCAACTCGCTCGGCACATGTAGTAGCCGGGTAGGAGGCATTCTCGACATTACACCCCGTAAAGGTGCGGCCATCAGAGGCAAGCAAAGCCGCGCCAACTTGATATTTCGAATAAGGCGCATAGGCTCGTTCACGTGCCTGACGGGCTGCATCTGCCAGCGCCATGCGGTCAATGACCGTTGCTGCTGCCATTTGTTATCTGATCCTTCCCACCCTGACCGGGGGCCGGAGGTTCTTCACGTGCAACACGTATGACTCTTACTTTACGGATGCGGCGATCTTCAACACCAAGTACTTCTAATTGGAGGGTGGGTGTCTGAACCACCTCGCCACCTTCTGGGACTTTCCCAAGTTCAGCGTAGATGAAGCCGCCGAGAGTATCACTCTCTTCGTCAGGGAGGCTGGCATCCATCATCTCATTGAAATCGTCGAGATCGATGCGGGCATCGAAGATAAATTCCATCGGACTAACTGTCTCGTATAGTGCCTCTTCGGCTGCGTCATACTCATCCAGAATTTCCCCTACGATCTCTTCGACAATATCCTCTAATGTTACCAGCCCTGCCGTGCCGCCGTACTCATCAATGACAACTGCCATGTGAACTTTCGCGGTTTGTAGCTCGTTAAGTAAATCTGGGACGCGCTTCGATTCGGGAACGAACATCGGAGGGCGGAGCAGCGAGCGCAAGTCTGTTGAAGTCTCGCCTCGATGCCAGATAGATAGAAGGTCTTTGGCGTAAAGTAACCCTAACACATGATCCAGTGATCCTTCGTACACTGGCAGGCGCGAATGACCAGCTTTGAGGATCGTTTCTCGGGCCTCTTCCAGTGAGGCGTGAATCTCCACTGCAACAATATCGATGCGTGGAACCATGATCTCACGGGCAACGGTATCGTCAAGCTGGAAGATCGAGTAGATCATCTCTTTCTCGCCTTCCTGAATCGAGCCTTCTTCTTCGCCCGCGTCAACCAGCGTCATGATCTCTTCTTCCGTCACAGCGCCTTGTTCATGTCCAAGCGGCACGGCGATCAAGCTGCGGAGACGGTTCAGCAACCAGACGAGAGGATGCATCACATTGATCGTAATACGTGCTATGCCTGCCAGCGCCATTGCCCATGAATCAGGATTACCGTGTACCAGCACTTCGGGAAGCTGCTCGGTCAACAAGTAGACTATCAGCGCCGCCAGGATGGCAATCAGCAGATAGCCTAGGGCTGTGCCGGGAAACCTAAGCGGTGTCATGTACCGAGCCAACCAGTTGACGAGCGGCGGTAGAAACAAACTGATCGCGAGACTTGCCAGCAGAAAGTGCGTGATGATATTTGCGACATGAAAAGTCGCTAACACCCGGCTCGAATCTTCGGCAATTACCGCCGCGAGATGGGCCTGACGATTGCCTTTCTCTGCCTGCTCCCGCAAGTTTTGACGGCGGGCGCTGCCGAGCGCTGTTTTCGCAGCAGTAAGATAAAAGCTCAGTACGAGCAAAATTGCCAGACCAATAAAGCCCGGCACTTCAGATTCCACGATTATCCTTCTCCAGATGCTTCATTGCTCTTAGGCGGTCTTGGTCGGGCAGGCGCGCCGAAGACTAAGGTATTGTCTGGTACATCATGCGTGACGACTGAACCCGCGCCTGTACGAGCGCCGTTCCCTAAAGTCAAAGGCGCGACCAGCATAGTGTCGCTGCCAATAAAGACATTCTTACCAATCATAGTTTTGTGCTTGTTGACCCCATCGAAATTGCAGGTGATCGTGCCTGCGCCGATGTTAGTTTCCTCACCGATGTCGCCATCACCAACGTAGCTGAAATGCCCCATCTTGACACCTTTGTGCAGACGGCTGTTCTTCACCTCGCCAAAGTTGCCCATATGGACTCCTTCTTCAAGGTAAGCCCCCTTACGCAGATGACCGAACGGGCCAATCTCCGCATGATCTTCCATCACAGCAGATTCTAATACGGACGAAAGTACGGCGCAGTTGTTGCCGATGGTGCAGCTTTCGATGATCGTATTCGGGCCGATCTCGCAGCCTGAGCCGATCCGTGTTTCGCCGCGAATAGTTGTGTTGGGGTGAATCACCGTATCCTGCCCAATGCTCACCTCTGGCTCGATATAAGTGGTTGCGGGGTCGAGCATGGTCACGCCAGAGAGCATCAGATCGCTGTTGGTGCGGCTTCGCAGAGCGGCTTCCGCTTCGGCAAGATGCACGCGGGTATTAATTCCCAATGCCTCGACAGGATCAGTCATTTGGATCGCATTAACGCTGCTGCCTTCTCGAATGGCAATCTCAACGAGATCGGTGAGGAAATATTCACCCTTCGGACTCTTTTCGATTTGATCGAGATGAGTCCACAACCAGTCGGCATTGAAGCAGTAAACTCCCGGATTGACTTCGGGAATGGCTAGCTGCTCCGGGGACGCTACGCTCTCTTCGACAATCGCCTGTATAGTGCCCGATGCACCGCGCACAATCCGCCCGAAGCCGCGCGGCTGATCGGTAATTACTGTTAGCATGCTGAATGGCCCGGAGTGGTTGCATTGAGCATCGTATAGGGCGCGCAGGCTTTCCGCCCGCAATAGAGGCATATCGGCGTAAGTGACAATTACATGCTGCGATGCGCTACGAAGGGTAGCGCGTGTTTGAATAACCGCGTGGCCTGTGCCAAGCTGCTCATTCTGAACCAGGTAGCGGGCACGATCTCCTACTGCCTCGCGCACGGCATCGCCGCCATGCCCGATCACTAGCACGGGTGGGCGCTCACTGACTACTGCTCCTGCCTCCACACTGTAAAGCACCAATGGTTTTCCGCCAAGCGGGTGCAGCACCTTCGGCAGATTGGATTTCATGCGGGTTCCCTGCCCTGCCGCGAGAATCACGACATCAAGCATGAATGATGCCTCCGATAGAAGTACCTAGTTCCGAGTTCTTAGTTAGTACGCAGTCCACAGTATGCAGTTCATAGTAGTGACGATATGGAAATGAGGAACTACAGAAATGCGAACAGGCCATGATAACAGCAGAGAACAATCTGCTTGCCACGACAGCTAAGCTGGGCTTCAAACTAGAGGGGGGATCGTCAGATGATTTCACAGAAAACTGGCGCGGCTTTGCTCACATTTAGTGATGAAGTTCAATGCCTGCGCGAATGCCTCAACCCTGTTCCTAAGTCGAACCTGACTATAATCGGGATTGCCCTCTTTTTCAAGGGGACTAAGCGCATAAAAAGCGGGACATCCGCTTAAATGTCCCGCTAAGTGATATTACACAACCTTTAGGCAGGTCGCATAGTCGGTGTCGTTGCGTGGCCCCGAGCACGCAGTCCTGCGATCAGCATCAGGATGCCGAACACAATCGCGTAAGCGCCAATCAGCCACAGAATCGCCAACAATCCGGCAGCAGGGAAAACGGCAACTGCAAGACCGAACAGTACAGAGGCCAATCCTGCAAGCCCCATCAACCACTCGTGTTCCATCTCATCCGCATAGCGAATAGCTGCGACAATCTCCAGCACGCCAGTGATGATCGCCCATGCCGCGATTAGGTAGAGCATTGCGATGGTTGTCGCACCAGGCCAGATGAAGGTCATGATCCCGACTGCGATGCCGAGCAAACCTTCCAGCAGGAGTGCCCACCATCGGCTATGCCCCGCTTTGATACGGAAGGCATGAATCAGGGCGAAAATCCCATCAACTAGGAAATACGCGCCGATTAGAGTGACAAGAGCCAAGAGGGAAATCCCCGGCCAAACGAATACTGCAATACCAAATAGGATAGCGAGAAGCCCGCGTAGGGCCAATCCCCACCATGTATCTGCATACATTGATGCCATTGTTATACCTCCGTGATCCATTCTTGCTTGGATAGCCAGTATCCTTGCATCACTTTAGTCTTAGCGCGGAGATATAAGAACGATATTAGCAGAATCTAAAAGGCGCGACATTTCTGCTCGCGCCCTTCGACCGTTTCTATGGCTCAGTGTTGGGCGTCGAGTGCCGCCTGCACCGCTTTCAGAGCATCCACCGCCCCGTAGCCATAAACATTGTTATGATCTGTACTGCCGCCTCCGCAGAGATCAGGTCCTGAGTGAGGATGCGCCGTTTCTTCGATGATCTTCTCCGTCTGGTCGATCTGCCCGATCAGAGCGGGGTTGGCCGACCATATCAGGGCAACTAACCCTGCCACGTGCGGCCCTGCCATTGAGGTTCCCTCAAGAGGCAGGTAGCCCCCGCCGGGCACACTGGAGAGAATATCCTCACCAGGGGCAACCACATCAGGTTTGATGCGTCCGCTGCCATCTCCAAGAATTGGGCCACGACTACTAAAATTTGCAATCTTCTCAGTATGTGGGTCAATAGCTCCAACGCTAAACGCTGCTTGAGCATTGGCCGGGGCCCAGATAGTATCGCACTTGGGGCCATCGTTCCCGGCGCTGACGACCATCATTTGACCCGCATCGACGAGATGCTGCACGCCGATGCTCAAGGTAACAGCATCGCAGCCTTCTTCAGGCGGGCATCCCCACGAATTGTTGGTCACATGTGCGCCGCGAGTTGGATCACCGTCCTTGAACGGATCGCCATTCTGGGGGAATGGTGCGAAAAGAAACTGCATGCAGTCGAGGTAGTAGGGTGGATCGCCCAAATTCCGCGCGAGATTCCGGCAGCCGATCCACTTTGCGTTCGGCGCGACCCCTATGCCGAACTTACCAAGAACTGTGCCTAAAGTATGCGTCCCATGCCCACCCTGATCGGTTGGCTCGGTTGTACCATACCAGGGATCAAACCACATGTAATCGTGATTGCCCTCGCTCCCAAGATACTGATCGTGAACCGCAGGATGATGCCAGTCCACGCCTGAATCTGCCTGACCGACGATAATTCCTTCTCCTGTGATTCCCTGCTGCCAGACTTGTTCGACGTTCATCTCGGCAACGCCTGCGGCTGGCGACTGTGGTGGCGGGCTGTTCGAGTCACTGGAAAGCATCGGCTCAAGATGAGCATAACGAGGCAGAGGGCGAGTATGCGGACTTTCGAGAATACGTGCTACATCAGAGCGGGCGGCGATCTGCGCCTGCAGAAGCGGCGTTCCTTCGACTTCTATTCCGTTGACGAGATAATAGGGCGTATACCTCACATGCTGGCGATCCAGTAAGGCGCGGAGATCAGCTTGTGAGGATTCGGCTTGATCAACGAGAGTCTGATAAACGGTCGTGACCCGCTCATCCCGATCTTCGATGCTCTGGGCTGAGGTAGTATTCGGTTGATCGTTCATTACTACAAAAAACGCATCTGGCTGGATTCCCGGCTGCCCGAAACCAAAATACACACTTGCTGCTAGGATCAGTGACAGTACGGCAGTCCCCAACGACAGCGCAGCGCTCCGGCTGATGCGCGGTAAGAGTGGCTGTGTGATCAGTAGAAGGAACGCCAGTCCTGACGCCACGCCGAAGCTGATCAGACTCGCAGGGCTCCATGCAGCCGGAACTTCTTCCGGCATCCACTCTGCCTCGAAGCCTTCGGTCAGAGCGAAAGGAAGTAGCAGAGCGACCAAGAGGAACCCGAAGACAACCCACCATGTGCGGCGGGGATCACGATCTGGATCGAGGGTTAACAGCACCCCCGCGATCAAGCCAAGTGGAGCGGTCGCAAATAAGATGAACCATCCCTGAAACCACCAGCCGCGCCCCGCCATTAGCCCTGGCAGCACTGCCAGATAGACGCCCCCGGCAATCACCGCCGACCAGAACGGGCGTCGGGTTAGCATAGTTGGATCATAAAAGAAGATCAAGCTAAGGATCACCGCAACAGCCAGGCTGTAGGCGAGTGCTTCAAGCAGGGAAAGGCCAACCTCGATAGGTGTGCCGAGGACGCCAGAAGCAAGCCACGCGGCGGATACAATTCCGCCGAGCGCCATACCGAGCAAGATGCGCCAACCTGAGCTGCTGCTCAGGAATGTCCGGCGGGAGAGAATCACCCAGACGGCAGCATAGACCAGGAGCGCCAACATTCGTAGCGAATCGGGGATGCCGGGGAAGCGCATGCTGCGATCTATTGCCAAGCCGATCCCAGCGATCAGCGCTGCGCCACCTGCGGCTGCCAGTGCAAGAGCGACACCACGCCACAGGGCAACACGCGGATCGCGCAGAAGAAGCGCTATTCCCCCAAATAGGATGCTCAACCCCAAGCCATAAAGCAACGCACGGATGAGATCAGGAGTGCCCAGCGATCCAAAGAACAGCTTGGTGAGATCGCCCTGCACTGTAAACAGCCATGCCACACCGAGGCAAAGCACAACAAATAGGGCGGCAAAAATCACAAAGGCCGTCAAGCATCCATGAATGCCTGACGGCTGTTCTTCTATCGTTTGAGTTTCTTGCGAGGGAGTTTCCATGCGCTGAATCTTAGCGCAAGGCTACGTCGATTGCTTCTTCCAGTGATCTCACCGGAATTGATTGAATACCCTGCGGGAGTGGATCGCCACCGCTCCGCCGGAGCGACTTGGGGATCAGCACGCGCTTGAAGCCCAGTTTGCTGGCTTCGTTGAGACGTACTGCAAGCTGGCTGACCGCACGAAGCTCCCCGCTCAAGCCGATCTCTCCCACGAAAGCCATATCCGCAGGCAGGGGGCGATCCTTGACGCTTGATGCCAGCGCTAGGGCGACCGCCAGATCAGAAGCAGGCTCGTCGATGCGCAGCCCACCTATGACGTTGACAAATACATCTTGCTCCGCCAGCCGCACCCCAACCCGGCGAGTCAGCACGGCGGTAAGTAGTAAGAGGCGATTCGGATCGATGCCGTTGGCGGTACGGCGCGGATTGGCGAAGCTGGTTGGGGTGGCAAGAGCCTGCACTTCGGCTAGCAGGGGTCGTGTGCCTTCGATGGTCACGGCGATAGCTGACCCCGGCGCATTGACCACGCGCTCGGCAAGGAACGCCTCAGACGGATTCTGCACTTCGACCAGCCCTGCGCCCTGCATCTCGAACACACCTACCTCCGAGGTTGCGCCGAAGCGGTTCTTGACGCTCCGAAGCAGGCGGAAGGTCTGGAAGGCATCGCCTTCGAGGTAGAGGACAGTATCAACCACATGCTCTAACACGCGCGGCCCAGCGATATTGCCCTCTTTGGTCACATGGCCAACGAGGAAGATCGGCATTTCTGTTTCTTTAGCAATCTGCTGGAAGATCGACGCGCATTGTTTGACTTGCCCCACGCTGCCAGGGGTCGATTCAAGCGCATCGGTGTAGGTGGTCTGAATCGAGTCAATAACGAGAATTCTGGGCCGTACAGCATCCACATGATTCAGGATACTGTCGATATTTGTCTCAGTAACGAGGTACAGGTTATCAGTAGTAACACCCATTCGATCCGCCCTCATTTTGATCTGGCGGATAGATTCTTCGCCAGATACATAAAGGACAGTACCAAGCGTTTCGGCAAGCATGCCAGTTACGCTCAACAGCAAAGTTGACTTGCCGATCCCTGGGTCTCCACCAATCAAGATCAAACTCCCCGGAACAATACCACCTCCCAACACACGCGAGAATTCTTCAATGGGGAGCGGGATGCGCTGCCACATATCCCCTTCGATCTCGGAGAGGCGGCGCGGCTCAGAGCGCGAACCTGCGGTACGCTGTCCATTCGAGGCAGTTCCGGCAGGCGCAACAATCTCTTCGACAAAGCTGTTCCATGTGCCGCAAGCAGGGCATCGGCCCATTTCACGGGGGGAATTCTTGCCACATTCCTGACATACAAATACAGTGCGGGTTTTTGCCATCGTATCCTCAAACGCCTATACTGTGTTTCAACAACCGAACAGTGCCTAATTCTACCATTTGGCACGCATTTTCGGCCAAATGTTCTAATATAAAGCCTTCACATACATCCGATTAGTAGCTATCCCTAAATCAATTTCGCAGCGCACATCATGCGAAGATGATTCGTACTTCAGCGCCGCTATCAATTTAGGGATGGCTTGTTAAATGGAAGAGGAGAAGAGTTTTCATGCGACCTGTTGCAAAATATACGGTCGTCTCATCCATCCCTGAACCTCTCCAGCGTCTTCCCGATCTTGCCTATAACATCCATTGGGCGTGGGATCACGAAGCCATCGATCTATTCCGGCGGATGGATCTGGAGTTATGGGAAGAGACAGGCCATAACCCGATCCGCATGCTGGGAATGATCAGCCAGAGCAAGCTGAACGCCCTTGCCCGTGATGATGGGTTCCTCGCTCACTACGACCGGGTTCTTCAAAGTCTCGATAATTATATGAATAAGGCGGAAAAGGCATGGTATCCACAGGAATACGGCCCTGAGGAACATCCGCAGGTTGCCTATTTTTCTTTTGAGTTCGGTCTCACCGAATCCATCCCGAATTACTCTGGCGGCCTCGGTGTGCTGGCAGGGGATCACTTGAAAGCCGCCAGCGATCTTTCCGTGCCGTTGGTAGGAGTAGGCCTGCTGTATCAGGAAGGCTATTTCCGCCAATATCTCAACATTGATGGCTGGCAGCAGGAGCGCTACCCGATTAACGATTTCTATACGATGCCGCTTCGTTTGATGAAGGATGGAAGCGGCCAGCCAATCCGTATCGGTGTGGAACTGCCGGGCAGGACAGTTTACGCGCAAATCTGGCAGGTGCGTGTTGGTCGGGTAAATCTCTATCTGCTCGATACCAATATCGATGACAATCCTGATAAAGAAGATCAGGATTTGACAGACCGCCTCTATGGTGGTGATCGGGAGACTCGTATCAAGCAGGAAATTCTGCTTGGAATCGGCGGGCTACGCGCTCTTTATTCCCTCGGTATTGAGACTGCCGTATGTCATATGAATGAAGGCCACTCGGCTTTTATGGGCCTCGAACGCGCTCGCATTTTGATGGAGCGCTATGGTGTGAAGTTCAATCAGGCGCTGGCGATCACCGCCGCCAGTAATGTCTTTACAACGCATACGCCTGTCCCGGCAGGAAATGATTACTTCACACCTGATCTTGTAGAGAAGTACTTTGCTGACTATCGAAAACAGTTGGGGCTTTCACGTGAGGAGTTTCTTGGGTTGGGTCGGGTTCAGCCCAAGAATACCGAAGAATTCTTCTGCATGACGGTGCTGGCGCTGCGGACTTCAACCTATGCCAACGCGGTCAGCCGGCTGCACGGTGATGTGGCCCGTGATATGTGGAAAGAGGTGTACCCTAGTGTGCCAGAACCTGAGGTTCCGATTAGTTCAATCACGAATGGGGTGCATATCTTTTCATGGGTCGCGCCCGATATGGCTAACCTGTACGACCGGTATCTTGGCCCTCGCTGGCGCGAAGAACCCAGCGACCGCCGTGTTTGGCAGCGCGTAGCCAACATCCCCGGTGAAGAGTTGTGGCGTGTCCATGAGCGCAGCCGGGAGATGCTGGTCAACTTCGTACGCGACCGCTTGGTACATCAATTGGAGCAGCGCGGTGCACCCCCCTCCGAGATTGACGAAGCACGCGAGGTGCTCGATCCAGATGCCCTGACGATTGGCTTCGCCCGGCGCTTTGCAACCTATAAACGCGCCACGCTGCTGCTGCGTGATCGGGATCGATTGACTGCATTGATGTGCAGCGACCGCCCGGTGCAGTTTATCTTCGCTGGCAAGGCGCACCCACATGATACGGCAGGTAAGGAATTCATCCGCGAGATCGTGCATTTCTCTCGGACTACCAACTGCCGCAATCGTATGGTGTTCCTCGAAGACTACGATATGGTGATTGCCCGCTATCTCGTTCATGGCGTCGATGTGTGGCTCAATACACCGCGCCGCCCTCTCGAAGCCAGTGGAACAAGCGGCATGAAAGCCAGCATGAATGGCGTCTTAAATCTGAGCGTGTTGGATGGTTGGTGGGCAGAAGCTTACCGCCGTGATCTAGGTTGGGCGATTGGACGCGGGGAAGAATATACTGACGAGGAGTTACAGGACTACATCGAGTCTAATGCCACTTATGAGATGTTGGAGAAAGACCTTATCCCAACTTTTTACGACCGCAGTTCAGATGCGCTGCCGCGTGGTTGGATTCAGCGCATGAAGGCTGCCCTCCGTGAACTTCCACCTGTTTTCAGTATGGATAGGGTGGTGAAGGAATATACCCAACGCTTCTACGTTCCGGCGCTTGAACATGCCAAATCTATGATTCAAGACAACTACACACAGGGACGTTCTTATGCAGATTGGGTACTGAGCGCGGAACAAAATTGGAGTAAGATCAAAGTTGGCGAAATCTCGCCTGAGTTCAATTCCAATGCCGAAGTTCACGTTGGCGAGACGCTTCGTTTCAAGGCTCAAGTTTATTTGGATCACATCTCGCCAGAAAATGTAGCGGTTCAGCTTTACGAAGGGCCGCTCAATACCGACGGCGAGATTGAACAGGGCTTTTCTCATGATATGGTGTGTGTTGGCCCTGCTGGCCGTGATGGCTGGTATGAGTATTCTGTGGAATTTGTCTCAGAAACTACGGGGCAGCATGGCTACACAGTGCGGATCATTCCCCGTCACAACGATCTGCGGGAGCCGCTCCGGCTCGGCCTTGTAACGTGGGCTGTGCCCTCCGCATAGCCAGATCAATACGTTCACATAGACCTCCAATCAATGATTTTGGAGGTCTTTTTGTTTTGCTAAGCACGTAATAACTCGCTAAGGTACATTTTCCCCCTTCGATTCAAAAACCCCTCTTGACAAGATCACAAGAATAGTCATAGACTCTCAGTTAGTAAGTTAAATTAACTAACTAAGTCTGGGCACAATGTTGGAAAAAGCGACTCGCCAGCAGAGCAAGGATCACAATACCAGCCTCGTGCTCCGAACGATCTATGAAGCGCGCGCCGTAAGCCGCGCCGATATTGCCCGCGCTACCTCTCTGGCTCGCCCGACTGTCTCAACGATTGTGGGTGAGTTGATCGATAACAGGTTGGTTTCTGAAATAGGCTTGGGGCCTTCCGCCGGGGGCAAACCCCCAACAATGCTGGAGATCAATAAGAATGCATGGCGGCTGTTGTGCGTCGATATTGGCAATCAGGAATTTCGCGGTGCATTGGTCAATCTTCGCGGTGAGATGATGGAACGCGCGGAGATGCCTTCGAATAACCAGACCGGTGATGCGGCCCTTCAGCTTGTCTACAGCCTGATTGATAAGTTAATAGGATCGTCGCCCGCGCCGCTTCTAGGAATCGCTGTAGGCGCACCGGGCTTAATCGACCCGCACGAAAGAGTCATTCGCCAATCAGTGAACCTTAATTGGACGAATCTGCCGCTCGGCGAACTCCTTGAGAAGCGTTATGACAAGCCGATTTATCTGGCGAATGATAGTCAGGCTGCCGCGCTTGCTGAATATACATTTGGGGAATCCCGCGAGAGCAATCACCTGCTGCTTATCAAAATGGGCCGGGGTATTGGCGCAGGCATCATCTTGAATCGTGAGTTGTTTTACGGCGATAGCTTCAGTGCCGGGGAAATCGGTCAGG
>Ga0114129_10007922_pt1 | contig 15128 bp, 6 predicted proteins | sample RhiMetdeltSRZDD1_FD_80071 | JGI IMG/M metagenome (GOLD analysis project Ga0114129, IMG submission 80071) | Populus rhizosphere microbial communities from Tennessee, USA - Rhizosphere MetaG P. deltoides SRZDD1 (version 2) (version 2) | ecosystem: Host-associated > Plants > Roots > Rhizosphere >...
ATACTTGGCAGGCGTGGCGGGAATAAAATACCAGCCGGTGCTCCGGTTCACGCGCAGCGGCGTGGGCACGAGCGCCCGCAGCCTGGGCTGGAATGCGGTCCCGGCCGCGACCTTAAGGAACGTGACTTGCGCCGCATTGGACGGCGGCCCGGCGAGCGCCACCGGCGTCGTGACGCCAGCCGTCTCGAACAGCTCGGGATGCAACAGCACGTCCGTATCGGCCTTGATGGTCAGCGGCTCGTTCAGGCCGGTGGATGAAACGACCGGAGCGAACACGTCCATGTAGGTGACGGAGGAGACCGCCGCGTTGCAGAATCCGGGGCGCAACAACCTGTCATCGCGATATTCGGCGTACAGCATCAAGCGGACGACGCGCCCGAGCGGCGTCTTGAGATTGGCGGCGTGCGAATCCCAGATGAAGTCGGGCAGAAACACGCGCGTATTACGTTCTTCATTGTACTCGTCGTTGGCGGAAAGAATGGTGGAATACAGATCGCCGGAAGCCTGGCTGGCGGCCTGTTCGATGAAATTGAGCGGGCCGTCGGGAAGGATCGCCGGCACGAAGCCGATGAACGGAAACCAGCTTCGCAAATCGGTAAGCGTGTGCACGATCTGCATGATGAAGGTGCCGGGGTCGTCGCTCAGCGGCGCATTGGGATCGAAGTTGGGGTACTTGGCGATCAGGTTGCCGGCGAGCGGGTTCAAGATGCGGTTCCAGTCCTCGAACTTGAGATTGCGGCGCTTGCCGAAGGTGAATGCATACATCCAGGTGAGCTGCAGGATGCTGCCGATGCTTGCCCATTGCGTGCCCTTGAATTGCTCCACCGCCTCCCGTTTCTGGTCGTCGGTCTGCGCCAGCCAAGCCGAGCGGTCCGCCGCCTCGGTGTTCCGGAGCTCGTTCAAGCGTTCGACGCCGGCGATGGGCAGCGCCCCGAGGAACGGCCCCCATCGCGTGCCCTGCCACGCGTGATGCAGTTCGTGCTGGCGCAACGCCTCGGCGTGGGTGTCGGTGATCGAGGGATAATCGGGCACCTGGACTTCGGGCTCGACGGCGGTCACGGCGCGCGCTGCGCCGGTCTGCTTGAATTCGTAGAGCGTTACTTTGAACGGATTGGTCCCGGCAATGCCCGAGACCTTTCCGCGCGCGAGGTCTTCCGGCGTGTCGGTATCGAAGCGCCAGAATATGTCGGCTCCCTCTTCCTCGTATGGCAGGTCCTTCTCCAGCAGGAAGTACTGCTTTCCGCCGCTCTCGACGGGCTTCCACCTGGCGTGGAACTTGTCGTCGAAATCGGGCGCCGCGGTCTGCGCGAAGAACACCGACATCCGGTAGAACTTGTGCTCGCGGTTCTGAATGCCGACATTGAGGAGGAAACCCGGATAGGCACCGAACCCCGACGGCGGCGTCATGCCGGGACCGGGAATGAACTCGAGAAAGCGAAGAAGCTTCGAGAGCTTGGCGTCCTTGACGGTCGAGTCCTTGTCGACCTCGGCCAATGTCAGCTTGAACGGCTTGGCGCCCGGCGCCGGTGCCGGCACCGGCGCGATCACCGGCTCGGTGACCGTGAGTTTCACCGCACCGATGCCTTTGATCGTGCGGACCTCGTCCTTGCCGCCGGCTTTGCAGTGAACGCGCAGGTTCGCGGCGAAGACGCCGATGCGGCCAACCTTGACCGGGATGTTGTCCTTGGCTGCCGCCGTGAACGTTCCGGCGTCCTCGTCCTTCTCCTTGTCCTTGACCTTTCGCACCTTGAGGGTGCCGGCCGGCGCAGCAAGCGCCGGTGCGGCGAGGTCCACTTCGAGGGAATCTGCCGCGCTTGCCTTGACGATGCCGTAGGTGACGTTGTCCGGGGCACCGTTGGAAATGGCGACCAGGTCGCCGGTCTTTATGCCGCCGTGCGAGCCCTTCCATTTGAACTTGTCAGCGACCGGCGGGTCGAGGAGGGTCGCCTCGAAGGGGCCCGCATCGTCATCGACGAGCAGCCTCAGCTTGTCATTCACGGTCACGTTGTTGGCGAGCGGCGTCGATAATTGCAGCGTCAGCTCGATGCCGCTCACGCGCGTGAACTGCGCGGCCGGTGCCGGCGGAGCTCCGCCTACTGGCGGAGCAGGCGGCGCAGGACCTCCGCCCGTTATCTTGAACAAGGCATCGGTGGCAAGCGACAGGCCGAGGATGTCGGCGCCGGGATTGGTGGCTTTGAGCTCGGTGGCGCTGGCGCCCGGCTCCCAGGCTGTCTCTGTCGCGCCGGCCTTTGCCTTCACCCGCGCGACATTCATCTTCAGCTTCGCCGCCTGATAAGGGGCGGGCACGGCCGCCGACAGGATGACCGTGCTGAAGTCCTCGCCTGTCTGCACTTCCGCAATGGCGAGATGAACCGCCGGCTGCGGCGGAGCGAGCTTGGGCGCCGTGATCTCGACCGGGTCACCCCGGTTCAGGTGGATGTCCGCCGGCGTCTGCAGCGCGAACCAGGTGTTGCGCACGACCTCGGCCTGCGATGTCTGGCCCGCGGTCGGATCGTAGATGTATTCCTGCAGACTCGGGTTGTTGGCCGGAGCCGACGGGAAGTCGAGAGGGAACGGCGCGGCCAGTTGGATCGCTGCCTTGCCGACACCTCCGACGGCGACATCGTTGAATGAGAGGTTTCCATGGCCGTCGTCCTGCACGGCGTTGCCAAACCCGCGCGTCCAGTACGAGGCGTGGAACCGCTTCTTGCCGTTCTGTTTCGCTTCGACCAGCATCGCCGACAGCTTGCGCGGCGTCACGGGCAGCGTGAGGTCCATGGCCTCGGTGTTGAACCCGGCGAGCGTATCGACGAGCAGCACGCTCGGCCGCTCCATGCGCCGGATCTCGAGGCGGTCCATCCACACGCAATTGCCGACCGTCATCGCCCGCTCGGATGACAAGCCCGTCACGATGCGAGGCAGGAATCCGTTGAATGTTGCGGCCAGGATCTCCTGCCGCGAGCTGCCCAGCACAAATGGCGGAATCGAACGGAAGAGGCTCAGGCTTTTCTGCGTGGAGGGAAAGATCCCGACGAGCCGCAGCAGGAACGATATCACTTCAAAGTAGATGTTCAGGGGCAGGAAGAAGAACAGCGATACCGCCGTGAGCGGCCAGCCCCATGTGGGGGTGAGGATCACGCTGAGGATAAAGTTCCCGACCGCCGTGCCCTTGCCTCGGGTCTTGGATTGGTGGCCATCCAGGTCCGTCAGCCCGGCCGGATCGAACTGGCACAGCGCATAGGGATGCAGGCCGGCGATGGGAATCTCGCCGGTGAGCCGCAATTCGCGCGTGCTGGCGCCGGCCCATCGCCGCGGGTCGTCGGCGCCGCCATGCCACGGGTCGGGCGTGAGGAAGAGGCCGAGCTCGGGATCCAGGAGCCGCGCTCCGCAGGCGATCAGTCCGGTTTCCGGATCGCTGATGTGGCCGTAGAGGGCAGGGCGCGGCACGGCATGGACCGCGCCGAACGGGGGCTGCACGATCCGTTCGATTCCCTCGCTGTGCAGAACGCCGATGAGCGTTCCGGCGTGATCGGTGACGAACGCCTCCGCCACCGGGCTGCCGACCGGTCCGTCGAGGCGCGCCAACATCCGATCCTGCCACCACAGGAATACGTGCAGGGTGCGACCGCGCGCGTCGGTGATCGCCCACAGCCGGCCGCTGGCGTCGCGGTGCTCGTAGCGCGCGCCGTCCGGCGTCTCAACGGCGGTGCGGCAGCCGAGACCGTCATAGGCAAAGCGAACGAGCGCCTCCGCGGTGACGGCCGTCAGCTGTCCGAAGGCGTCATACGCATATCGTGTCGCGTCGCGCCGCACGCGCCGACCGGCGGCATCATAGGCGTAGGCGATGCGCGTGCCGTCCGGTCGGATCAGCGCATCGACGCGGCCGGAATGACCGAGCTCGCGCGTCCACTGCGCACCCGCTTCGTGCTCGGCGGCGAGCTCGGTCCCTGCATAGAGGTAGCTGCGGCTCGTCGCCCCATGCGTCCACAACGACAGCCGGCCATCGGTATGCCGTCGGAAGGATTCGCCGAAGCCGTCGCTCCAGCGCCGGAACATGGTGCGGCCGATCAAGTCCCAGCCGATCTCGACCGCGTTGCTGCCGCTCGCGAGCCGCGCGCCGAGCGGCATCGGCTTCTCGTCGAGCGTCGCTCCGCCGACCACGAGCCGTGTGCCGTCACGCGTCCGGCACAGCTCGACCACATCGCCGATCCGGCACGAGCCATCCGGCCGCCAATCGTATTCGAGCGGCAAGCGTGATCCCGGCAGGAACACACGCCGGATGCGGTCGGCGCCGTCGCGCTCCAGCCGCAAGGTGCCGGCGGCACGCTGCAGCATGTAGCCGTCGCCGTCGACTTCGACATCCGTAACGCCGGCGTTGGCGTCGATCCGGTACCGGCCCGCTCCGGTCGGCTCGACCGCGACGAACGCACCGTCTTGCGCCTCCACCCGTTCGAGCTGGCCGCGGTCGCTGCGCCGCACCTGCAGCACGCATCCGTCGGCGGCCTCGACGCGCACCACCCGGCCGGCCGTGTCAAAAGCAACGCGCCGGCGGCCGCGCGCCGGATCCTCCACTTCGTGGCAAAGCTCAGCCGACCGACGCGGATACCGAGACACTGGCGCCTCCTCCTCCGCTCAAGCCTTCGAGATACGCGAGCAGCGCCTTCAGCTCCTGCTCGACGGCCTCGATCACCGCCTGCAGTGCCGCCTTCAGCTTGGCCGTGGCCTTGATCAGCGCGTCGCCGAACGGGACTCGCGTCAGCGCCTCGAGCGCCTCGGTCAGCTCCTTGGTGCTGTCCAGGAGCGGTGCCAGCACGACCGAAGGCTTCAGGGTCTCCACCTTGTCGATCACGGTGCCGATCGGATCGAGCGAACCCAGAAGCTTGGCCGGATCGAGCGTCGCCAGCTTGGCGCGGACGTCATCGACGACGGTGCCGAGATCGGCGACGAGCCGCGTGGGCGAAAAATTGTTCAAAACGCCGACGACGACATCGAGCAGGCGGCCCACTTCGGCCTCGATCGGGGCCGGATCAAGCACGGTGAGCTCGGCGCGCACGCGGTTCATTCCGTCCTGAATTCGCTTGACCAGCCCCACCGGCAGCAGCGGTGACACCAGGTCGACCAGCGAATTCCACAAATCGATGATGTGGTTCGCCACGTCGTCGGCCAGCGTTAGGAGCTTGGCCTGGATCTTGTCTCCCAGTGCGTCGAGCTCCGCCGCCAGCGGGCTGAGATCGAGGGCCTTGAAAAGGGCCTCGATCTTGTCTGCAGCTGCAGCCGGCAAAGTTCCTTCGCGCAACGGCGCAGGGACGAGATCCGCGAGGATATCGCCCAGATGCTCCAGCTGCACGATCAAATCCGGCAATGCGAATGTTTCGCGAAGCTGATGGCCTTGCGCTTGCAGCCGGTCCCAGGGCGCGGCGATTGCGCCGGCATGCACGTCGAGGCTGACCGATGCGGCGAGCGGGCCGAGCCGTGCCCGCGCGTTGCCCGACAGGCTTCCGGAGATCAATTGCAGTTCGGTGAGGGCGGCGCGTAGCTCCACCGCCGGGCCGGAGGCTGCAAAGAGATCGACCGATTGCAGCCGCTTGTCGATCTCCTGCGCCACGTCGACGAGCAGGCTGTGTCCGCCTTGGCCCAGCCGGCGCAGCACCGCGAGCGGCGCCTCCAGCAATCCGAACGCTTCGCCGATGAGGTGCTCGGCCATGCGCGCGATCGCGCGTTTCACCTGGGCAAGCAACGCGATCAGCGGACGCAGGATGTCGCCGAATTTGAGATCGCGGCGGTCGCCGACCGCTGCCGGCACGCTGCCCGGCACCTGCTTGGCCGCCGTCGAATGCACCGAGTCCACGACGGTCGCCGGCAGTCCGGACAGGCTGTCGAAGATCCGGCCGAAGATCTTCTCGAAGTCGAGGAGGTCCAAAAGCTGCTGAAGCTTGGCATAGGCTTCCCGCAACGGCTTGAACAGCGGCGCCGGATCAAGCGCGGAGCGCAACGCGTGAACGGCCTTCTGAAACTCCGCCTCGAGCGGCGCCACCAGCTGGCGCGGATCGAGCTTGCCGACGAGTTCGCTGAACTGGACGAACTCGGCCGACAGCCCGGCCAGCAGCGCCGCCGGCTTGAGCTTCTCGAGCGCGGCGACCAAATCCTGGAATGGCCTGTCGAGTTGATCGATCAACGCCTTGGGTGACACCTTCCCGAGCACTTCGCGGACCTTGGCAAGCGCCGGGTCGAGTGGTGCGAGTACGATCTTCGGGTCGATCTTGGCCAAGGCGTCATCGAACGGCTTGCTGACCTCGACCGTGACATTGATTCCCTTCAGGGCGCCCGCGGCGGTGCCGATCGCGATCTTGGCCGGCTCGGGCAGGTCGCCGGACCCGACGGCCTTCTCGACGTTGGCGCGGATCTCCTTGATCAGGCCGACCGATGCCTCTCCGGCGCCGCTGAAGTCGATGCCCTCGACTTCTTTGCCGAGCTCGTCGAGCTGCTTGGCAAGCGCGTCGAGCGCCGGCTTGAACTGATCGAGCGCCTGCTTGACGCCATCGATCAGACCCGAAACCTCGTCCTTGATCTCCTGAATGGGGAATTTCTTGGCGACGTCGTCTATCTTCGCGGCGAACTCGTTCACCTTTTGCTGAATCGAAGCGGTATCGACCTTGTCGATCGTGTTCTTAATGGCGCCGATCTGGTCGGCGAACAGGTGCGGCGCCTGCAGCGCCGGGAGGCCGCGAATCTTCGCCTCCAGGCCGACGAGCGCATCGATCAGCTCGTCGCGCAAGCTCCGTAGCGGAATGCGGCGCAACTGCTCGATGATCGAGTCGAAGATGTCGTCGACCCCCGCCAGCAAGTCCTGGATGCCCGTCTGATCGGCGGCCGCGGCGGCGCGCGCCTTTAGCTCTTCGAATAGCGTCGTCAACGTTTCCGGCGAAAAATGCTCGACAGCTGCGGCAAGTGCGCGCAACGGCATCATGAAGTCCTGCTCGAGGTCGTAGCGGATGCCGGGCGCCGCCGCCGGAAAAGCCGCCAGCGTGGTGCGCAGCCTGCCGACGAGCGCGCCGGGATCGAGTGCGGCGAGATCTTGGTTGACCTTCGCCATCGCCCCGGCGAGCGAATTGCTGAGCAGCAACTGGAGGGAGCTTTGCGCATCGGTGAGCGCCGCGCCGGCCGCCGCAATGTCGATCTCAGGCGCCACCAGCAGCGCGTTGGCATTGCGCACCTTGACGGTGAGGCTCTGCATCTCGGCGTGCAGGCCGCCGAGGTCGCCGCCGGCGGCGCGGATGCGGGCGAAAAATTCGTCGATCGCCTGCCCCGGCGCTCCCAGCGCGTGCAGATCGAGCCCCATGAGAAAGCGCGTCAGCAGCTCGGCGGCCTGCCGCGCGTCGGGCGCGCCGCTCGATCCGAGCGTCCGCAACGTTGCGAACAGCGTCTCCAGCGAATCGGGAAGCTTGAGCGGCAGCGATTCCACCACGCGTCCGGCGATCTCGCCGATCAGCTTCTCCAGCCCGCCCGAGCCCGCCAGCAACCGATCCACGATCGAACCGTCGCCGCCGAGCTGGGCCGCCAGACTCTCCAGCAGCTGCACCAGCCGGGCGAACTCGGCCGCGACGTCGGCGATCAGCTCCGAAGTGCCTGCCGGCGCCAAGTGAGCGAGTTCGCCGGCCATGGCAGAAAGCGCGTTTCCGAGCTCCTGCGGATTGATCTTGCCGACGTCGCCGGAAGCCATGAGCTTTCCCAAGTCGCCGAGCAGCTCCCGCGGATCGAGCGAGCCCGCGATGTCGATCTTGACGGTCCCGTTCGCCGCCTCGAGGTGCAGGCTCAGCTTGGCCGTGTCGATGTGCGAGAGCAGCTCCACGATGCTAGGCATCAGGCTCACCCTCCCGATACCGACGCAAACGGGTCATAGGCGAGACTGGCGCCGGTGACCGTGAGGTCGGCGGCGCTCGTCGAGAACACGTGCAGCACGGTCTCGGCGCGAGCCGGCCCGCTCGTCGCCGCGAGCACATCGCCAACCGGCAGCGCGGCCGCCTGCGCGCGGAATTCGCGCGGACCCTGGCGCACCGCGGAGGCCATCAGGTCACTCGCCAAGATCTTAGGCCCGTGGCGCAGCCGGAGGATCGGCCGCGGTTGCGAGTCGGGCACGACGTGAAAGAGCTGCAGCCAGGGATCGGCGGCCGGCGCCAGCGGCGCTTCCGGAATCGCCCACGTCTTGGCCGCGTCGATGCTGATCCGTGCCCCATTCGCCGCGGGCGCGCCGGCAAACCAGAGGATCTCGCCGCGGGTGACCCGCAACGCCGCCCATATGGAGCCTCCGCCGGCGGTAGCCACGATCGGCTGCGGCAGCACGAATTCCAGCCAATCGGTGGTGCCCTGCTTGACCTGCAGGGGCACCGGCTTCGCCAGCGCGGCGCCCGGCAGGCCGGCGGCGTCGCTGCGCAATTCCAGCACGACCTCGCTGTCCTTCGTCGCTTCCGCCAGGACGCGCACGCTTGCGAGTTGCGCTGCGCCCGCGCCGTTTACCGGCAGGAACGGACGTGCCGCCGCCACTTGCCGCATTTGATCCACGCGCCACCCTGCGCCCGGCGCGTCGATCGGCGGCTCCGGCGATCCTGCGTTGAGCACACGGCCCAGCAGTTTTGTGGTGAGCTCTGCGATCGCGCGCACCGGCCGCCGCCCCGCGGGCGCGCTGAGCTTCAGTGCGTTCCAGCCACCGCGCAGCGACAAGGTGAGCGGATCCTCGGCGAGCGGCTTCACCCTATATTCCGCGGTCAGCTGCTGATCGGCGATCTCCACCTGGCAGCCGCTGTCGGAATGGAACGTGAGGGGGACCGTCAGTGTCGATTTGCCGATGCTCTTCACGTTCTTGGCGAGATGTTTCTGCGCGACCGGAAGGAAGCTCACCGCCTGGAATCCGGATTCGGGCAGCAGGAGATTCGGATGGCTCCAGAGCGTGATCGGCCCATCCCCCGCGGCCAGCACAAGGCTCAGGTTCTCTGGCAGGAGATCCGCCATCACGCTGCGTACCGTGGGGTTGATGGCCATGGGCGAGAGGCTCGTCGCCTCGTCGCCCGTCGCCAGCTGAATGAGCCAGGCGGTGCCGAGCTGCGCCGGGAAGCTCAGCATCTTGCCTCCACCCTTGACGGCGCTCACCGTCATTCCGCCGAGCACCGCCGCGAACATCGGGCTTGGCAATGCAAAGGGTGGGTCGGCAAAGATCGGCGGCCCGAATTGAAAGTTGCCGGGCGTTCCGGTGGCAATGCGCACGACCAGGTGGAGCGCCGGCACGGCCACGGGATCGGCATACTGGATCTCGATCTTGCGCACCCGCCGCGGCTCGCTCAACGATACCACCACGCCTCCGCCGGCCACGTTCGTCGCCTGGAATGCGATGTCCATGGGCTTGGCCTTCGCGCGCAGCCGCAGCGACGCTTCCTCGACCTGGATGTCGTCCATACCGACAAGAAGCGGCACGCCCATTTCGCGCGCGACGTTGCCGCCTTTCTCGTCGGGAAAATCAAGCACATCGACCGGGGTGGAATCGATCGCGCCGGCGGCCAGGAGCGCGACGTCGTGCGCCGCCAGACTCGATGCGTAGAAGAGCGGGGCGACTTTCATGGCTTTTTCGGCAGCAGTTGGATGGCGGTGGAGCCAAGAAAATCTCCCTTCTTCTTGTCGGCCGTAGCGAGGTGAACGGCGACGAACTCGACCCGCGTCCCGCCGAGATTGCCGGCCGGCGCCGAATACTCGATGACCGTCTCGGGCGCGGCCGTCGCGATCAGTCGCAGGCCGGTTTCGAGGCCGGCCTCACCGTTGGTGATCTGTCCGCGCTGGGCCGGTGGGAGGTCGCTGACCACGCGCACCGCCAGCTGGATCGGCCCGCGTGTCTTGGTGGTTTTGGGCAGAGCGCTTACCGCGATCCGGGCGGTGCCGCCCTGTACGACTTCCTGCTTCACCGGACGCAACGTGATGGGAAGCGGCGCCATCAGGGTCTCGACCGCTGCGATCGCGCCCTCCGGCTGGGTGACGCCGGGTGGCCAGATTTCCGCCGTGCCGAGATACTCGACCGCCGCGGTGAGCGACTGGTTCATCACGTCGCGGTCGACGACCGCCTTGTCGAGCTCGAATGACAGCACGCGGTAGCCGGGATCGGCCGCCCCATTGGCAAAGCCTTTTCCCGAGCGCACGACATCGGCGTTCAAGAGGTGTGCCGCAAGAGCGACATCATCGAGCAGCAAAGAGCGCGCGGCCGCCAGCTCGGCGTCGCTGTTGTCGCCCGGCTGGTGGCGGAAATCGAGGCGCGCGCGGAAGGACAGCGGCAGTACGCGCCGGCTCGCCAGACCGCCGGCGGTCTTCAGATCGGTGACGAAGCCGCGCTCGAACGCCTGGCGCGGCGCCGCTTCGGCTACCGACACTGTCAGCCGCGCGTGCGCCGCCGCGATCGCGGCCGTGCTGCCAGGCGCCGCCACCACGCTGAGATGGGCGCGATCCGCAAGGCCGTCGCCGATCAACGAGGTCAACTTCCGTTCGATCGCGCCCAGCATGATTGAGTCCGCTCTCGCCCGGCGCGCCGCCTAACCGCGCCCGATCCTGGCGTCCAGCCGCCTTACCTGGACGCCGAGGTCATCTGAAACGCGTTGCACGTCGCCCTTCATAGTCGTGACCAGAGTGGAGGCGCGCTGGAATGCGTCGTCCGACCCGCTCTTCACCGCGGTCGCCGTCTCGCCACGCAGCTGCGTCATCGCGGCCGTCAGCGCCGTCGAGCTGCGCGACTGTTCAGCGGTGATCGCCTGGTTCATCTCGTTACGGAATTGTCCGGTCAGGCGGTCGGACGTCTTTTGCAGCTGTCCGGCGATGTCGAGTGTGGTGATTTCGAGTTTCACGGCGGAGCTGATCTGGTCGGGGAGGGTGCGGAGCGCCGTCGTGACCGCCGTCCCCACGCGGGCGTCGAGATTGCCAACCTGAGCCGTCACGCCGGCCGCGATCTTGGCATCGATCCCCGGGCCTGCGGCCGTCATCGCATCGCTCACGCGAGCGGCGACTTCGGTGGTAATGGCCTGGCGGTTCTGCGCTGCCTGGGCGTCGAACTTGCCGCCGAGTTCGGTCTTGGTGGCCGTGATCTGTTCGGTCATCGATTTCTGCGTGTCGGCGCGCAGTTGGGTCTGGAATGCCTGCTGGCGCGTATCGGCGTCGTTGAGGCGGGTGGTCAGCCGCGCCTCGATCGCCGCTGCCTGCGCCTGCACGCTGGTGCTGATCTGCGCCGACAGATCGTTACGCAGGCTCGTTGACAGATCGGTGCGTGCCGCTGTCACCGCCGACTTGACCTGATCCGACACGGCGGCGACCCGCTGATCCACCAACGTCGCCGTCGCCGCCGTGATACTGTCCCGTGCGGCCTTTACCGAGGTCGCCACATTGTCCTTGAGCGAGGTCGTCAGCCGCGCCTCGGCTTCCGCCACCTTCGTCGTGATGGTCGGCTCCACGGTGCCGAGCGCCACCGTCACCGCGGCCTTGGCATCCGCTTCGATCTTGGCCGAAGCCGCCACTTGCGCCGCCAGCAGATCCTGGCGCACGGAATTCGTCCGATCGTCGACGCGCTGGTTGAGCCGCCCCTCCACTTCGGCGGCGGCCTTGCCGATGCGCGCATCCAGAGCGCCCGAGCCGCTCAGCCCACCCGCGTCGGACAGCTCTTTGAGCCGCAATTCCACGTCGCGCAGGCGCAACAGGTTTCCATCCGCGCCTTTGAGATTCTCGCGCAACGCGCCGAGGTCGTTTACGTCCTGCCGCAGCTTGGCGACATCGATCGGCGCGCCGGAGACGTCCGACAGCGACTTCTTCAGCTCGAGCACCGTGTTCACATTGGCACGGAAGCCGTCGAATTGCGCCGCGAGGCCGGTGACCTGCGTACGCAGATTCTCAACGCCGGCGAAGCGCGTCTCGAACGCGCCCAGCGTCTTCGCGCGGTCGACGTCGTTCACGGCGAAGCGGTCGATCACTTGCTGCTGCGCGCTCACCCGTTCGGTGAGCCGCGCCACCTCGGTACCGAGGCTGTCGACCTTTTGTTGCAGCTCGGCAAGCGCCTGCCGCGCCGGGCTCCCGGTGGTCTGCGCCAACGAGGCCTGCAGCGCCGGATCGAGCCACGCGATGGTGACCTGGCCGAGGTGCTCGTGATCGCGCAAGGCATAGCGTTGATCGAGGAGGGGCTGCGTCGTGTCTTCCTGTGCGCGCTCGATCTCCAGTACACCCTTGAGCACCTCGACCAGCGCGTTCCAATCGGTCGCCTCGATGCGCATGCCGCGCTGCTTGGCGCCCAGTCCGCCGATGCGATCCACGAATTCGGCGATCTTCGGAAGTTGATTTGTTGCGGCCATGACTGTGCTCCGCGCTCACGATTTAGATTTGCCGCGCCCCGGAATTACCGAGAATGCGCTGCGCCTTGCGCTGATGATCGAGCTCGGCCCCGTAGGAGGTGGTTCGTTGATCCTTGGCGAGATCGACCGCCGTGCTGAGCTTGACCACCGACGCGGATGTTGCGAATTGCGGATCGTTTTTCTTCTCGTCGAGTAATTGCCCGAGTTTCGTTTCCAGCTGCACCCCGGCGTTCCGCACTGTGCGCCCATACACCGTGGGTGGATCGGTTACGTGCGCCTTGATGTCGTCGACCAAGCCCAGGAAATCCTTGCCGCGCGCCGATGCCGGGTCGATGCCGGCCTGATCGAGCACGTCCTTGACGTGCGACTGCAGCCGGTCCGCCTGAATCTGCCGCTGCAGCTCGGCGAGGCTGCTGCTCAGCGTGTCCACGAGCTGCTGGAAATTGTCCGACATCTCGTTGATCTTCTTCTCGAGCTCGGGATGGTTGTGGCCGGTTGGGCTGACCAGTTGCACCATTTGGCCGAGCGTGTTGGCGAGATCGCGCACCGCTGAGCCCATCGCATTCCAATCCTGCGCCAGGATCGCTTCGCCGGGCTTCTTGGCCGCAAGTGGCGTGACGGTTTCAGCAATTGATTTGACGGCATCGTTGATGGGCCCGAGATTGGCTTCGGGAATGTCCTCGATCGGCGTGTTGCGGAATTTCGAGGGGTCGAGCAGCAGCGACACCTTGGTGTCGCCGACCGGCAGCACCCGGATCGGCCGCTGCAGCACCGGCAGGACGACGTTGGGATGCCGGACCGTCATCTGGTACAGGCCCGGCTCGATGTTGGGGACGCGGGCGGTGCCGTCGAGAAAGGGCGTTACCGTGCGGACGAGATTCTGCGTGAGCGGATCCCGCAGCTCGACGGTGAGCTCGCGATTGGCTGCCGGGAAGCCCAGGATTCCTAAAGTCAGCTCGCTCATGACCGAACCTCATTGCCTTTCAGTGCCCGAACGGGAAATTGACTTGCCAGAAAAACGTGATGTCCTGGCCCGTCTTCAGCGAAATCGGCTCGAACACCACGTGGTTGTAGAGATCGTCGCCGGCGAACAGGCCGGCTTCGCTGACGTCGTCGAGATCGACAATGGGATGAAACGCGGCGCTGATCGAGACCTGCACCGCATCCGCCGACGCGGTGTCGATCTTGAAATCGCTCGCCTTCAGCGGACTGCGCAAAGCTTCCGGCGCGATGTTGCCGTCGGGCGGCGTGAGGGCCTTGAGCTCCGCCGTGCCGCTTTCTTTTGCGAAGCCGAGCCGCAGCTGGTTGACCGGCTGGGCGCCAGCGGCGCCGGAGAACAGCCGCGCGATGACCGCAGCGCCGTTGCGGACCACGATGTTGCGGGCGGCGCGCCGCGCCACCACCGCGCCGGTGCCGTCCCGCACCGTCACTTCGAGCCGCCCACGCGGTACTCCCGTGGTCATCCTTTCGCTCCCGTCACTCGAAGCGTGAATCGCCCAATCCCGTCTCGCCGAACCGGCCGCCGCTTGTCACCGTGTCTTGTCGACCGGCTGAGCCGGTTTCGGCATCGAGCACCTTGGCGGCGATTGAGAATTGCGTCTCCTGCTTCTGTTCTTCGATGAAGGGGACGAGCACGACCTCGGCGCGCACGCCCACCGCGTGCAGGCGCGTGATCGCGTCGCGCAAGGCCTCAGCCACCTGATCGTAGCGCGGCTCCGCGTCGCCTGGGCCGATCACGACATAACGCGGAATGCGCACTTCGAACGAAGCCGGCTCCGTCTCTATCCAGTTCACGCTGAGCTGCGCGACCGCGCCTGAGGGAAACAGCGCGTGATCGAAGCGCGTTTCGTTAAACACGCCCTCGCGCAGCTCGTCGTCCGGCATGGCGAAGAAGAAATGGTTCAGACCGGGAACGTCGTAGATGCCGATCGCCAGGAAGACGCAACGGTTCGTCCCGCGCGCCAGCGCGGGCAGACGAGGCTCGGCGTCGAGGTTGTCGGCGTCGAGCGGCGCTCCCATCGCGAACCCGCGCGCGCCAAACAGCGCCTTGCTGACGTCCCGCCCGTCGAGCGTCGCGACTGCGGTACGATCCGAGGCGTCTGCGGTCTTGCGTCGGATTTGAAGTGTCTGGCCGAAGCGCAAGCGCCCCTTGTAGCCGATCAGATCCCCCGTATCCTCGTTGAGCAGGATTGGGACTGATGTGCCTTGAAGCGTGCCGCTGACGACCAGTTCCACCGTGGTGTCGTCGAGGCCGCCGTTCGTCTCATCCCAGCGGAACAGGTACGGGACGTTGCCGTTGTTCGCGCGCAGCGTCGCGCTGGTGCGGCGGCGCTCCGGGTTCTCGGCGAGCGCAAGCGGACGGAAAAGCGGATGTCCGGAGAGCGCCCCATAGGCGTCCTCGAAAGTTGCGCACAGGCCCAGCCCAGGCACATAGGTCGACGCGAGCACCCGCTCGATATTGGAGACGTAGTCGAAGACGAATTGCTGAATCTGCTTCGGCCCGGTCGCGCCCTGGCGCAGCGCCGCGATCATGGCCAGCAGGCGTTCGCGGTAGGCGGACAGCTCCTCCCACGGCAGGCGTTTGATTCCCACCAAGGCGCCGATCTTCTCCGCGTCCTGCAGGCGATACACCGTGTCGATCCAGTGGGTCTGCTGGTAGCGATCGAGGTCTTCCCCGAACGCATCCAGATCCAGCGCCACGACGTTCAACAGCCCGCCGATGACCGAATCGGGCTGCACCGTGTAGGGCGGCGGCAATAGTTCGAG
>Ga0114129_10007923_pt1 | contig 15128 bp, 13 predicted proteins | sample RhiMetdeltSRZDD1_FD_80071 | JGI IMG/M metagenome (GOLD analysis project Ga0114129, IMG submission 80071) | Populus rhizosphere microbial communities from Tennessee, USA - Rhizosphere MetaG P. deltoides SRZDD1 (version 2) (version 2) | ecosystem: Host-associated > Plants > Roots > Rhizosphere >...
CTCATCGACTCCTCGAGCATCGCCTGCAGCTGGCCGACCTTCCGCTCGAGCTCCTCGCGCGAGAGCTCGGGGGCAGGAGGTGCCTCCGCGGGAGCGTCCGGGCGCGAGCCAGGCGCTTCGGACCGCACCTGTTGCCCGCCGGAATTCGATTCGCCGTTCGGCTCGTTCGGGGCGCGGGGCGTCCCGCCGCCGCCGTCGTGTTGCTCGGACAAAGGACTCTCCTATCGTTCGTTGGGATCCAGCGCCAGGCCGATGGCGCGAGCGGTGAACTCGACCAGCGGGATGACGCGCGAATAGTCCATGCGGGTCGGCCCGATCACGCCGAGAGCGCCGACGATCTCGCCGGCGCGGCGGTACGGTGCGGCGACGATGGCCAGCTCCGGCTCGGAGATGCCGCTTTCCTTGCCGATGAAGATGGTCAGCTCCTCGGCGGCGAGCGTCCGGTCGAGCACCTGGAGCAGGCGCTCCTTCTCCTCGAGCGCCCGGAACAGCGTGCGGATCTTTCCCACGTCGTGCGCCAGCGCCGGATCCTCGAGGAGGCTCGCCTGTCCGTCGAGGTGGATGGCGGGCTCGTCGAGCTGCACCGCCGCCACTCCCAGCGAGAGCGCGCGCTGGCGCAGGCGCGAGAGCTCGGTGCGCTGCGCGTCGCGCTCCGCCTCGAGGCGCGTCCGCGCTTCCTCGAGCGTGAGATCGCCGAGCATCGAGTTCAGGTAGTTCTGCGCCTCGACGAGCTCGGATTCGGTCGGCGCCGGCGAAGGCAGAGCAAGCAGCCGGTTCTGCACGCGGCCGGAGGCGGACACCAGCACGGCGAGGATGCGGCCTTCGCGCAGCATGAGAAACTCGATGCGGCGCAGGCGCTCGCCCTTGGGACGGGGCGAGACGATGACGCCAGCGTGATGCGTCAACCGGTGCAGGATGCGCGACGCTTCGGCCATGAGCCCGTCGACCTGGGAAGCGGCGTCGTTCGCCCGCTGCGCGATGAGCTGGCGCTCGGCTTCCTGCGGCGGCGTCAGGTGGAGAAGGACGTCCACGTAATACCGGAACCCCGTCGCGGTCGGCACGCGCCCGGCGCTGGTGTGCGGCTTGTCCAGGTAACCCAACGCTTCCAGGTCGGCCATCACGGCGCGGACGGTCGCGGAGGAGCAGTCCACCTCCGGCCGGCGCGAGATGGCGCGGCTGCCGACCGGCTCGCCGCTGCGGATGTGCTCCCGGATGATCGACGACAGGATGCGGCGCGCGCGCTCGTCCAGGGCGTTCGCCGTCACCGGCGCGCCGGGGGAGCCGATCTGCCGCGTTGTCCCACCTGCCATGGCAGCGATTTGTTGTAGCGCACATTTGCCGTTGCCGCTCGCCGGGATAGAGTGGGCGGCGAATGGCGACCCCTGCAGCCCACGAGCACGCGCCGCCTGAAGGGCAGGATCCAGGGCGGCCGGCGCAGGATTCGCCTCGCCATACACCGCCCCCCATCGAGCCCCTCCGCGCGGTGCCGGCGCGCACGCTTCCGCCCCCGGTCCCGGTCGCCTTGCCGCCGCCCCGCCGCAGCCAGCCGCCAATCCCGCGCGGCCCGCGCCGGGTGGGCCTCTTCCAGAAGATCCTCCTCGGCGACCTGACGCTGTGGTGCGTCTTGTCGGCGGTGCTCACCTACGAGGTCTTCCGGCAGCACCTCGCGCCGGAGCACGCCTTGTTCGGCGCCCTGGTCGGGCTGGGCGTCGCGCTGGCGGTGGCGGTCGGCCTGAAGCAGGTCGCGAACCGCGTCGTCAAGCTGAACCGCGGCGCGTTGGAGATCAGCCGCGGAGACTTGTCCAAGCCGCTCACCACCGAGCGCACCGACTGGATGGGCCGCGACGAGGTGGACGAGCTGACCACGGCCATCTCCCACATGCAGGCGAACCTGCGCGAGCTGGTGGGTCACATCCAGCGCACCAGCCGGTCCGTCGCGGACAGCGCCGACGAGATGCAGGAGTCGTCCGCCAGCGTCAGCGCGCAGGCGGAGAGCATCGACCGCAGCATGGCGAAGATCAACCAGGGCGCCGAGCACCAGCTACAGCTGGTCGAGAAGGCGAGCGCCCTCATCCGCCGCATCGCCGACTCGATCGGGTCGAGCGCCAAGACGGCCGGCGCCGCCGCCGAGACCGCCACGGCCACGTCCGCGGCCGCGCAGGCCGGCGGCGCGGCCGCGCAGCTCGCCGCCGAGAAGATCAAGAAGGTGTTCGCCGAGATCGAGGCCGCCAGCGAGACGGTCTTCGCCTTCGGCGAGAAGACGCAGGAGATCAGCAAGATCGTCGTCGCCATCACCGGCGTCGCGCAGCAGACCAACCTGCTCGCGCTGAACGCCGCCATCGAGGCGGCGCGCGCGGGCGAGTACGGGCGTGGATTCGCGGTCGTCGCGGACGAGGTGCGCAAGCTCGCCGAGAGCGCCGGCCGCAGCGCCGAGCAGATCAGCCGGCTGGCGCACGAGATCAGCCAGCGCAGCCAGCACGCGGTGGCGGCGATGAAGGAGGGCATCGACGAGCTGGGGCAGGGCCGCGAGGACCTGGCGCAGATCATCCTCTCGCTCGACGAGATCGTGAACGCCACCCAGACCGGGTCCGAGCGCGTGCAGGCCATCTCGCAGCTGGCCCGCGAGCAGCTGCAGGGGTCCGCCGAGATGGTCGAGGCGTTCCAGGAGATCCGAGGCGTCGCCGCCGGCAACGCCCGGTCGCTCGACGAAGTACAGCGCGCCGTGCGGGAGCAGACGTCCACCACCGCCTCCATGGCGCAGGCCTCGCAGGAGCTGACCAACATCAGCGTCGAGCTCCAGAGCGTGGTCTCGCGCTTCAAGCTGGAGTGATCGAAGAGTGCGCGCCGTCATCTGCATCCACTCGGGAGAGCGCTATGCGCTGCCGCTCTCGGCGGTGCGCCGGGTGACGGAGGTGTCGACCATCGCGCGCGTCCCGCGGTCGCCCCCCGCGCTGTTGGGGGTGATGAACCAACAGGGCCGCGTCGCCTGCGTGATCGATCTCGGGCCCCTGGTCGGGCTCAAGCCGCGCCCCGCCCGCCCGGAGGGCCGCGTGGTGATGTTGCAGCGCCCGCGGGGGGACGTGGGCCTGTACGTGGCCGAGGTGGCCGGCATCGAGTCGCTCCCCAGCGACGGCGAGCCGCTCGAGCGACCTCTCGGCGCCGCGTGCGCCACGGTGGAGCTGGCCGAGGGCCCGGTGAAGTTGATCGACGCCGAGCTCTTGCAGCAGGCCATCGACAACCTGGTGGAGGCTTGAAGACATGCCCAAGCGCGTCTTGATCGTCGACGACGCCCTGTTCATGCGGAATACGCTCCGCGACATCTTCTCGTCCGCGGGGTTCACCGTGGCGGGCGAGGCGGACGACGGCGTGCAGGCGGTGAACCTGTTCCGCGAGCTCAAGCCCGACCTCGTCACCATGGACATCGTCATGCCCTACAAGAGCGGCATCGACGCCACCCGCGAGATCGTGCAGCTCGATCCCAACGCCGTGGTGGTGATGTGCAGCGCCCTGGGCCAGGAATCGCTGGTCATGGAGGCGATCGAGGCGGGCGCCACCGACTTCATCGTCAAGCCGTTCCGGGGAGAGGACGTGCTTGCCGTGGTGAAGAAGGTGCTCGGCGAGTAGACAGTGCCTTCCGCCTCCCACAAGTACCTGACGCTCTTCGTCGCGGAGGCTTCGGAGCACCTGGCGACCTTGCAATCGGAGCTGGTGCGCCTGGAGCAGGAACCGCCCGCGGCGCCGCTGTGGGATTCGATCTTCCGGCGCATGCACTCGGTGAAGGGCAGCGCGGCCACGCTGGGCTTCTCGCGCATCGTCGACATCGCGCATGCGGCCGAGAACCTGATCGCGCGCCTCAAGGGCAAGGAAGGGAAGATCGAGCGCGCCGAGGTGGACCTGCTCTTCGCGGCGACCGACGCGCTGGTCAAGGAGATCGTCAAGCTCGACAAGAAGGAAGAGGACGAGAAGACCATCACGCTGGTCGAGCGGCTGGCGAAGGCAGCCCAGGCGCTGCCGGATCCGGCCCTCACGGCGCGTCCCCCGCCGCCACCGCCCGTGATGCCGGTTGCGGATCCGTCGTTGCCACGGCTGGACGTGGCGGTGACGCTCTCCAAGAACTGCGCGGCGCCCGGCGCGCGGGCGCTCATCGTGCAGCGCAAGCTCAAGGCGATGGGAACGCTCCTGGAGATGGAGCCCACCCCCGCGCAGCTCATGCAGCAGAAGGGCGGCGCCCGCGTCGTCGCGCTGCTCGCTACGCTGACGGCGACTGACGAAGTGCGCGAGGCGCTGGTCGCCTTGCCCGAAGTCGACCACGTCGAAGTGCGCATGGCCCCTGCGGCGCGGCCTGTCGGGGGGACGAGCCCGCTTCCGCCGCCGATCGTCTCTCCCCAGCACCCGACGCCGCGCGGGGTGACACCGCCGCCGGTTCGCGGGGTCACCCCGCCGCCCGTCCGGGGGCTGACGCCGCCGCCGGTCGACGCGGACGAGCTGCGCCCCGAGCCGACGGTGCGCGTCCGTGCCGAGGCGCTGGACCAGCTTCTCGATCAAGCCGCCGACGTGATGCACGGCATCGCTCGCCTGCGAGACGCGGCCAAGCGCCTCCCGGAGGGCGCCGCGGGCGTGTTCGAGGCCGAGGTCGACCGCTTGCGCCGCACCGCACGCGAGCTGCACGGGCGGGTGATGAGCGCGCGCCTGACGCCGTTCTCCTCGCTGACGGAGCGGCTCCCGCGAGCGGTGCGCGACCTGGCGCATCGGCTGGACAAGACGATCGAGCTGGACGTCCAGGGCGCGGACGTCGAGCTGGACCGCACCGTCATCGAGGCGCTGGGAGATCCCCTCTCGCACCTGGTGCGGAACGCCGCCGACCACGGCCTGGAGGATCCCCGGACGCGGGAGAAGGCGGGCAAGCCGCCGCGCGGGAAGCTGACGCTGTCGGCGCGCCGCGAACGCGACAAGGTGATCGTCGAGGTGCGCGACGACGGGCGCGGCATGGACGCGCAGGCGCTGCGGCGCAAGGCGGTGAAGAGCGCGGCGATGACGCAGGAGGAGGCCGACGCCCTCTCCGACGACGCCGCGTACGAGCTGGCGTTCCTGCCGGGCGTGTCGACGCGCGACGACGCGACCGAGGTGTCGGGGCGCGGCGTGGGCCTCGACGCCGTGCAGCGGAAGGTCGAGTCCCTCGGCGGGAAGGTCTCGATCCGCAGCTCCCCCGGACAGGGGACCACGTTCGTCCTCGAGCTGCCGCTCTCGGTGAGCATGGCGAACCTGCTCCTCGTGCAGGTGGGCGGCGAGCTCTTCGGCGTGCCGCTCCACCGCGTCCTGCTCACCACCGAGTACGACCTCTCCGCGCGCGGCGGAGAAGGCTTCGAGTCCCGCTCGCTGGTGGTGATGGGCGAGCTGGTCCGCGCTTACGGTCTCGCCAAGCTGTTCGGGCTCCCTTCGCTGTCGCCACCCGGCCCGCGCCCGTTCGTGGTGCTGGAGGTGGACGGCCTGCGGTTCGCACTCTCCGTCGATCGGCTCGTGGGGCAGGAAGAATCGGTCTTGAAGCCGCTCTTCCCGCCGCTCGATCGCGTGCGCGGCCTCGCCGGCATCACCGTGCTCGGCAACGGCCGGCCCCTCCTGGTCCTCGACCCGCGTGGCCTCGCCGAGCTGTGCGGCATCCACGAGCCCGGCAAGCCCGCCCCGTTGGCGAAGGGGGCCGCGTGAGCGAGCACGCGACGATCTCCCCGCTGATGCTATCCGCGGCGCAGGTCGAGGCGCTGCGGCAGCTCGCCGGTCTCGCCTCGAAGGACGCCGCGAGGTCCCTCGGACGGCTGCTCGGCACCTCCGTGGACGCCGACATGCCCAAGGCGCAGGTCGCGCCGCGCGGTGCCGTCCCTCGCGTCCTGCAGCCGGACGGGCACTCGTTCGCCGTCCACTTCACCGTCGAAGGTGGCGCGAATCTGCGCTGGCTGATCCATTTCACCGAGCAGGGCGCCACGCTCATGGGTGGGCTCCTCCTCGGCCAGCCCGTGCTCGAGCCGCTCGGCTCCGGCGTGCCGATGTACACGAGCGCGTTGGCCGAGGCAGCCAACATCGTCGTCTCGAGCTACGTCGGAGGGGTCGGAGCCGCGGTGGGCGTGACCCTCGTTCCCTCGATCCCGCACGTCGAAGTGGGGCCGCTCGATCGCGCGCTGCACGCCTGCTTCGGCGATCTCGACTCCGCGCTGCTCCTCGTCACCGATCTACGCCTGCCGGGAGTCCGTTCCGCCGGCCGCATCGTGGCGGCGCCAGAGGAAGACTCGCTGCCCCGCTTGCTGAAGCTTCTCGGCGCGTCGTGAGCGCGACCGATCTCTAAGCGCTCGGTCCGGTGTAGATCTGGGCAGTGGACCTCCACGGGCTCAAGGACCTTCTGGAGAAGGTCAGTCGGGGCGAGATCGCCGTCGCGGAGGCGGCGCAGAAGCTCGCCGACCTTCCCGTCCAGCGGGTGGCGGACTTTGCCCATCTGGACGGCGACCGGGCGGTGCGCCAGGGCGTCCCCGAGGTGATCTTCGGCGAGCGGAAGTCGCCGGAGCAGATCGGGCAGCTGGTCGCGCGGCTGCGCGAGCTCGGCCAGGGCGTGCTGGTGACGCGGCTCGCTCCCGACGGAGCGACCGCCGCGCTCGCCGCCGCGCCGGACGGCAAGTACGACCCGATCTCGCGGACGTTCTGCGCGCGCGCCCCGGGGCCGATCCAAGCGCCGCGCGGGCTCGTCGCCGTCGTCTGCGCCGGCACCACCGACATCCCCGTGGCGGAGGAGGCCGCGGTGACGGCGGGATTCGCGGGCGCCGGTGTCGAGCGCCTGTATGACGTCGGCGTCTCCGGCATCCACAGGCTGCTGCGCCGCGCCCCCGACCTGCGGTTGGCCGACGCCCTCGTGGTGTGCGCCGGGATGGAAGGCGCGTTGCCGTCGGTGGTTGGCGGCCTGGTGGCGCGGCCGGTCATCGCGGTGCCCACCAGCGTCGGCTACGGCGCGTCGCTGGGCGGCCTCGCGGCGCTCCTCGCGATGCTCAACTCGTGCGCGGCCAACGTCTCGGTCGTCAACATCGACAATGGATTCGGCGCCGGCTTCCAGGCGGCGCTCGTCGCGCGGCTCGCCGCGGGAGGGCGGGAGCGGTGACGGTCCTCGCGTTGGAGCCCGTCGGCGGGATCGCCGGCGACATGACGGTCGCGGCGCTCTTGCACCTGGGCGCGCCACGCGCCGCGCTCGACGAGGGGCTGGCTGCCCTCGCCGAGGCGGCCGGAGCCGTCGACCTTCGCGGGACGCGCGTGATCGCGGAGCCCGTCGAGGTGAGCGGAATCCGCGCTCTGCACGTCGACGTGCGGGTGCCGCCCGAGGTGAAGCAGCGCGAGCCCCACCACCGGCCCTGGCGTGCCATCCGCGAGCTGCTCGGCCGCGCCCGGCTCCCGGAGCGCGCGCGCCAGCTCGCGGTCGCGGCATTCTCGCGGCTCGCGGATGCCGAAGGGCGCGTGCACGGGGTCGCGCCCGACGAGGTCGAGTTCCACGAAGTGGGCGCGGTCGACTCGATCGTCGACGTCGTCGGCAGCGCGCTCCTCGTGGCCGCGCTCGACCCGCAGCGCATCGTCTGTTTGCCGCCTCCGGCCGGCGGCGGCATCGAGCGCAGTGCGCACGGGCCCATCCCGATCCCGGGGCCCGCCGTGCTCGAGCTGATGCGCGGCCGGACGTTGCGCCCCAGCGGCGCGGGGGAGCGCACCACTCCCACCGGCGCCGCGCTGGTCGCCGCGTGGACCGATCCCGCGGACTCCTTTCCCGAGCTCGCGGTCCAGGCCGTGGGTTACGGAGCCGGGACGCGCCGCTGGGACGATGCGCCCAATCTGCTGCGGGCCGTCCTCGGGACGGACGTGCGCGGCCAACCAGGCGGAGGGGCGGGTTGGGTCGTGGAGGCGAACCTCGACGATCTGCCGCCGCAACTGGTCGCTGCGGCCTTCGAGGCGGTCCTCGCGGCCGGCGCGGCGGACGCGTGGATCTCGCCGGTCACCATGAAGAAGGGCAGGCCCGGCCATTTGCTCGGAGCCGTGGTTCCGGAGACTGCGCGGCCCGCCGTCGAGGACGCGCTGTTCCGCGAGACCAGCACGCTCGGAATCCGCGCGTACCGTATCGAGCGTAACGTCCTCGAGCGCGAGGTCGTCGAGGTCGCGACGCGATACGGCCCGGTGCGCGTCAAGCTCGGCCGCCGCGGCGGCGCGGTGGTCAACGCGGCGCCGGAGTTCGAGGACTGCCGTCTGCGGGCTCAGGAGCATGGTGTAGCCGTGAAGGAAGTCCTCGCCGCCGCGCTCGCGGCATGGCGCGGTGCGTAACGAGATTCGCGGGACCTTGCTCAAGTAGCCGAAAACTCTACTGATTCCCGATGAAGTCGGGGTCCGCAAGACCCCTCTGCGGACGCTCGCCCAACCAGCGGATTTCCGTCAGGCTTTTCAGTACCCTGGCTGCCTGGGCTATGCTCGTCCGTGGGGGAACCGAAGGACCGCCAGTTGCACAAGCCGCTCACAGTCGCGCTCTTGGGCCTCACCGAGGCCAATGAGCCTCTCCGGGACGCGCTGCGCGCATCGGGCCTCTTCCTCGAAGGAGATCCCGGCTGCTCCGGCCTGGTGGCCGCGGTCATCGACCTGGCTGCCCGGGATCGGGACGAGCTGGTCGCCCTCGCCAGGCAGTGCTACGGGCCGCTCGTCGGAGTGCTTCCGGAAGACGCCGATGCTCCGCTCGCCGACGGCCTCGACGGATTCGTCCGGGCGCCCTACGCGGCGGCCGATCTCCCGCCGCTCTTGCGAGCCCTGTCCCGCGCGCGCCGCGACCGCGACGAGATGCTGCGGCAGACGCAGGACCTCGCCGCCTTGCTCGACGTGACGCGCACCTTCGCCGCCAGCGGCGACACCGACCGGCTCTTGTTCGAAGTGGTGGAGAAGCTCGCCGGCCGGCTCACGGTGGAGCGCTGCTCGATGGTGCTGGTCGACTCCCAGCGCGGAACTGGATGGGTGGTGGCGGCGAGCGACGACGCGATGGTCCGCGAGCTCCGCATCGACCTCTCCTCGTACCCCGAGATTCGCGAGGTGCTGCAGACGCGCAAGCCGCTCGTCATCGACGACGCGCGCCGGCACTCGCTGCTCGACCCGGTCCGCGAAGCCCTCGACAAGCAAGGCATCTCGGCGATGGCGGTGGTGCCGATGATGTCCGAGGGGGAAGTCGTCGGCGTGCTCTTCCTGCGCGCGATGGCGCGCTCCGCGTTCTCGCCGCGGGAGGTCGGCTTCCTCTCCATCGTCGCGAACGCCACCGCGGTGGCGCTGCGCAACGCGCAGCTCGTCGGCCGGGTGCAGACGGAGCGGTCGCAAGAGGTCGCGGCCCGCGTCGCCGCGGAGCGCGAGGTGCACCAGCTGCGGCGCTACGAGGAGTTCTTCAGCCACGTGAGCGACGGCATGGCCGTGCTGGACGAGGACGGCCGCGTATTGAGCCTCAACCCGGCGGGGTGCTCGACGTTGGGCGTGACCATGGAGCAGGCGCGCGGCCTGCCCTGGGCCGAGCTGGTCTCGCCGCAGAGCGCGATGAACGCTGCGCTGGTGTGGCGTGAGCTGCAGCGGGGCGGGCGCGTCCTCTCGGCGGATCTGCAGCTGCAGACGCGCGACGGACGCCGGCTGGTGCTGAGCGTGTCGGCCGGACAGCTGCGGTCGCAGCACGGGCGCGCCATCCTGAGCTTCCGCGACGTCACCGAGCCGCGCGCCATCGAGGCGGAGCTGCGCAAGACGAAGGACTTCCTCGAGCGGCTGATCGACGCGACCGTCGACGGGATCGTCGCCGCCGACCTGCGCGGCCGGATCCTCCTCTGGAACAAGGGCGCCGAGCGCGTCACCGGGTTCTCGGCCGCCGAGGTGGTGGGCAAGATGTCCGTCGCGGACGTCTACCCGCCCGGGCAGGCGCGCGAAATCATGGAGCGGCTGCGCGGCGCGAACCCGGGCGAGGCGCAGATCCGCTTGCTCCGCGCGGAGGTGATCGCGAAGAGCGGCGAAGTGATCCCGGTGCATCTGTCCGCCGCGCTGCTGACCGAAGCGGGTCGGGAGACCGCCACCGTCGGCGTGTTCAGCGATCAGCGCCACCGGCTGCGCGTCGAGGCCGAGTTGCAGGAGACGCAGGCGAAGCTCGCGTTGGCGGAGAAGGCCAAGGTTGCCTCCGAGCTGGCGGGTGCCGCGGCGCACGAGCTGAACCAGCCGCTGACCAGCATCCTCGGGTTCTCCGAGCTGCTCTTCCGCCGCGCCAAGGGCGACGGGCCCGGAAAAGAGGAGCTGGAGCAGATTCTCCACGAGGCGGAGCGCATGGCGCTCATCGTGCGGAAGATCGGCAAGATCGCCCGCTACGAGACGATGGAGTACGTCGGGAACCGCCGCATCGTCGACCTGGAGCGGTCCAGCGAGCCGCCGCCTCCCGTGGCAGGACCGGTCGTGATCAAGGACTGACTCCCTTCAACGCGGGACCGCGAGCAACGCGCCTGCCGCGATGCCCGGCAGCACGGTGCTCACCGAAAACCCCGACGGGTTGAGCGAGATGCGCTCGCCGTCCTTGCCGGCCGCGCGCTCCGGCGCGAACCAGTAGCCGGTGCGCCCCGCGCCGGCCGCCTGGCCGGCGATGTGGAGCAGGATCCCCTGCGCCGGCCGAGGGGCGTCGAGGTTCACCAGGTGCACGTCGAGCTTCCGCTCGGGGTCCAGGTAGGCGCGTGCGAACAGCCGCGCGCGTCCGGAGAGGCTCAGGTGCGCCCTGCCCCGGCCCAAGAGCTCGCGCGCGGCGCGCACCACCTGCGCCTCGGGCGCCGCGGGCGAGTCCGAGTCGGTGCCGATGGCATACACGCGTCCGTCCCCGACGCGTTCCATGCCCGACTTCACCTCGGGGAAGAGCGGAGGGCCGATCCGCCCCTCGTCGTCGCACGGCGCGCATTTCCCGACGACGATGGCGTCTCCGCCGCTCTCGACGTGCCGTCGCGCGCGCGCCGCGTCGTCTGCCGGCAGCGCCCCGCAGCCGGCGAGCAGCAACACCTTGGCGCGCGGCTCCGTCAGATCGAGCTTCGCTGCGGGAAGCAGATGCGCCCGGCAGAGCGCGGCCGCGCATGCACCGGCGGTCCGGAAGTGGGCGCCTCCCCAGTGTTCCGCGAAAGGCGAGACGAGAACCTCGACGTCGAGCAGCGGCTCGGAAGGGCGGAATCGCTCGCGCACCACGTCCTGGAACTTGCGGTGCGCGGCGAGCGCGGCCTCGGCGGCGGCCGATTCCGCAGCCCGCAGCGCGACGTCGACGTCGCAGGCGAGCGCGAGAGCAGCGAAGAGCTGCACCTGCTCGGGCGTCGCGCCAGGCGGAAGCACGGCCACGGCGGGGCGCAGCCCGAGCGCCGCGCGCGCCGAAAGGAGCGGCAGGACGGCCTCCTCCGGATCGAGCGAGGCCAGATCGAACACCAGACCGTCGAGATGCCGGCACAGCGCGAGCCCGGCGGCGGTGAGGGTGCCGACCCGGCCGAGGACCGCGATCTCGACACCGCGTCCCCGGCGCGCCTCGTCCCTCGCCCGCAGGGCGGCGCGCTTGCCCGCCTCGACGGTCGAGGCGAGCCGCAGCGCCTCCCGCGCCCCCGCGAATGGCGCGGTGCGCGATTCCGGCTGGCCCCGGATCGGGCCGAGCGGATCGAACGGTTCGAAATGGTCGCCATAGCTCTCGCGGAGCGCCTCGACCAGCGCCAACTCGCACGAGCGGCAAAACCCTGCTCCTTTGGGCCCAAGCCGGTACCATCGATCGAGACCGTCGAGGAGCACGGCTTCGCCGAGGTGCGTGGCCCAGGCGGCCACGCCCCCGGCGTGTTCGAGGCCGGCGGCGGAGTTCGAGCAACGCACCGGAACGCCGTCCAGGAGCGCTGGGGTACCCGCGGGCGTGCGGCACGTCTCGCTTTCGTCGCGCGCCCGCGCCACGTCGACTGCCACGACGCGCGCGATTCCCGGCGGCGCGGCGGGCGGCGGTGGCGGAGCGCCGGTCGCCGCCGGGGCGGCCGCCTGTGCACCGGCGCGAAGCGCGGGATCGCGCGCCGCGGCAGGGAGCGCTCCGGGCGGCGCCCCTTGCGCGGGCTCCGGGGGCTCGGGCTGTGCGGCCTCGAACGGAACGACGACGGCATCGGCGCCAGCGGTGCGTTCGGAGAGCGACAGGGCGATGTGCCGCACCTTGGGGAATTCGGGTCCGCGCGCCATGCCGCTTCGACGCTAGCCGATCGCCCTCCCTCGCGAAAGCGAGCCGATCTCGTTCATTACCGGAAAGTCGCTCGTCCCGTTCGAGCGGTTCCGCCGGGCGGCAGCGAGCGACCGATTGCATCCCGGGCATGCGCACCCAAGATTGCTGCGCTTGAAGGCCAAGGGTGGCCCCGGGCGGTCGCGGGGTGCTCCCTTCCGGCGTCACGGTGGATTTCGAACTCTTCGCTTGAGCAGAGGAAAAGATGAACCAGTTCTTCGAGACCCTGGCGCAGCACTGGAAGGGCGGGGGCCCGGGCATGTACCCGATCGCCATCTGTCTGGTGTTCGCCATCGCGGTGATCATCGATCGCGTGCAGGTGCTGTTCTTCTCGGCCAGCGTGGACAAGGAGCAGTTCCTGCGCGGGCTGAAGGCGCACATCTTCAACGGCGACCTGGACAAGGCCATCAGCTACACCGCCGGCCAGAAGCAGACGCCGCTGACCAACATCGTCAAAGCGGGCCTCATCAACGTCCCCAAGGGCGAGGACGAGGTGCAGGCGGCGATGGATGAGGCCTCGCTGCGCGAGATGCCGCGCATCGAGAAGCGCACCGGCTACCTGGCGATGATCGGCAACGTCGCCACCCTGGTCGGCCTGCTCGGCACCATCGTCGGCCTCATCCAGTGCTTCGCGGCGGTCGCCGGCGTCGACGCGAGCGAGAAGGCGCGCGTCCTCTCCGACGGCATCGCCGAGGCGATGAACTGCACCGCCTTCGGCCTCATCGTCGCCATCCCTTCGCTGGTCGCGTTCTCGCTCTTGCAGGGGCGGACGCAGCACATGATCGACGACATCAACGAGACGTCGGTCGGCGTGCTGAACCTGATCGTGGCCAACAAGGACAAGATGCGCGTCTCGCAGAACGTGCCTCAGCAGTAAGGGCGTTCATCTCCACGGACGAGGGCGACCACGATGGCGGGCGCAGCACCCCAACCCCACACCAAAGGCGGCAAGAAGGCGCTGGACGCCGAGATCAACCTCGTGCCGTTCATCGACCTGTTGTCCTGCTGCATCAGCTTCCTGCTCATCACGGCGGTGTGGACGCAGATCGCGGGCCTGCAAGTGGCGTCGAGCGGCGGGCCGCCCGAGCCGCAGCAGAAGCAGGAGCAGACGGTGGATCTGAAATTGCTCCTCACCGAGAAGGGGTACCAGCTGACGATGCCCGGGGCCGCGGTGGAGATCCCGAAGGTCGCCGTCGCTTCCGGGCAACTCGCCTTCGATCGCCGCACGCTCGCCGACAAGCTCCGCACGCTGAAGGTCAGCCTTCCTGACCAGAGCGCGATCACCGTGCAGCCCGAAGACGCAGTGGCCTACGACGATCTGGTGAGCACCGTGGACATCTGCCTGGGGGAGCAGCTGCGCAACGTGACCGTTGCGCCGCTGAACTAGCGATGGCGATCGTCGAACCCGGCAAGCGGCCCGGCCCGCGCATCGAGCGCAGCCGCGTGTTCAGCAAGAAGTTCGCCCGCGGCAAGAAGGGCGGCTACGCGAGCCTGATGCTCACCTCGCTCGTCGACATGTTCACCATCATCGTCATCTTCCTGCTCATGAACTTCTCCGCCAACGGAGAGGTCCTCTACATGAGCAAGGACATCAAGCTGCCCGACGCGTATCACGGCGCGCAGCTGGAGCGGGCGCCGGTCATCTCGGTGTCCGGCGACGCGGTGACCTTCGACGGGCGGCAGGTGGCCTCGACCGACGAGTTGGTGAAGGGCGACGTGCTCAACGTGCCCGAGCTGGAGGACGCGCTGCGCGACGAGCGCCGGCGCTACGAGACCATCCACGCGCAGGACACGGAGCACCCCTTCCGCGGGCTCGTCAACGTGCAGGCCGACCGCAAGATCCCCTTCAAGGTGATCAAGCGCATCATGTTCGCCTGCAACCAGAGCGGGTTCGGAAACATCAATTTCGCCGCGCTCGCCAAGGAGGGCGAGGGGCCGCGCAAGGTCGCGCTGAAGTAACGGACCCTCTTTACACGACTGCCTGATCTGCCTATCTTGCGCCGCCCCGTTTTGGCCCCGGGGACCAGCGGAGATCAGGCTTCATGCAGACCCTCAAGACGTCGTTTTTGCGCGCCCTCGCGGCCCCGTTCGCCGCCGCGCTCGTCCTGCTCCTCCCCGCCGCGGCCCGGGCCGACGAGGCCCGGCTGGTGCTGCCCGACCTCGGCAGCGTGGAGTTCCTCGGGATGAGCGGCCGCTCGCTCCTCCTCCTCGGCCTCGTGGTCTGCGCGCTGGGAGGAGTGTTCGGCCTCGTCATCTACCGGCAGCTCAAGGCGCTCCCGGTGCACCGCTCGATGCTCGAGGTCAGCGAGCTGATCTACGAGACCTGCAAGACGTATCTCGTCACCCAGGGCAAGTTCATCCTCATCCTGGAAGCGTTCATCGGCGTCATCATGGTGGTGTACTTCGGGTGGCTGCGGCACTTCGACGCGTCGAAGGTGATCGCCATCCTCGTCTTCAGCCTGCTCGGCATCGGCGGCAGCTACGGCGTGGCGTGGTTCGGCATCCGGATCAACACGTTCGCCAATTCGCGGACGGCCTTCGCCTCCCTGTCCGGAAAGCCGTTCTCCTGTTACTCGATTCCGCTCAAGGCCGGCATGAGCATCGGGATGGCGCTCATCTCGGTCGAGCTCCTGATCATGCTGATCATCCTCCTCTTCATTCCGGGGGACATGGCGGGGCCCTGCTTCATCGGATTCGCGATCGGCGAATCGCTGGGCGCGGCCGCGCTTCGAATCGCGGGCGGGATCTTCACCAAGATCGCCGACATCGGCTCGGACTTGATGAAGATCGTGTTCAAGGTGAAGGAGGACGACGCCCGGAACCCCGGCGTGATCGCGGACTGCACCGGCGA
>Ga0114129_10007927_pt1 | contig 15124 bp, 13 predicted proteins | sample RhiMetdeltSRZDD1_FD_80071 | JGI IMG/M metagenome (GOLD analysis project Ga0114129, IMG submission 80071) | Populus rhizosphere microbial communities from Tennessee, USA - Rhizosphere MetaG P. deltoides SRZDD1 (version 2) (version 2) | ecosystem: Host-associated > Plants > Roots > Rhizosphere >...
CATGCGGCCGGGGACTGGAATTGTCACGCCGTCAATTTTTGTGGCCCAACCTGCAAAGTATTCGAAGGTCTCGACCACATGGGGTAGGGCGACATACAACGATTCGTTAATTGGTTTACCGTTGTCGGCCGTTTCGAGAGCCGCAAGCTCAGCCGCGTGTTGCTCGATCAGCTGTGAGAGCTTGTAAAGGAGTCGACCGCGATCGCGCGCGCTAACCTTGGACCATTTGCCTTCGAAAGCTCGGCGTGCGGCTGTAACTGCCTTATCGATGTCAGCCTTGTCTGCTTCTGCAACTTCGGCCAACGTCTCCCCTGTTGCCGGATTCGGCGTATTGAAGGTCTTTCCTGATTCCGCATCGCACCATTGACCATCAATAAACAGTTGGTACTTTCTCGGACGGCTATTCTCTGCGGTTTGAACTGATGACATGCACAACTCCTGTTGTTTGGTCTTGATCTAGAAATCGGTGGTTCCCGCCAATAATTGCCGTAAGACGTAAGGCAGAATGCCGCCGTGTTTGTAGTAGTCAATCTCGACTGGAGTGTCGATTCTCAGCGTGATGGGAATTTCATCGACACTTCCGTTCAGGCGACGAATCACAAGCGTGAGGTTCTGTCGCGGCTTAATTCGGCTTTCGATTCCAATTACGTCAAACACCTCTGTTCCATCGAGTCCGAGCGACATCGCGTCAGTATTTTCTTTGAACTGGCACGGCAGCACACCCATCCCAACCAGATTACTTCGATGGATCCGTTCAAAGCTTTCCGCGATCACAGCCCGCACGCCAAGGAGCCGCGTTCCCTTCGCTGCCCAGTCGCGCGAACTTCCGGTTCCGTACTCCTGGCCCGCCAGTATGATCAGCGGTACACCTTGCTGCTGATATTTCATCGCCGCATCGTAGATGCTCACGCGCTCACCTTCGGGCTGGTGAATGGTCACGCCTCCTTCGACGCCCGGTACCATGAGGTTCTTTATCCGAACATTCGCAAACGTACCGCGAACCATAACTTCGTGATTTCCGCGGCGTGAACCGTAACTATTGAAATCTGAAATGTCCACGCCACGTTCCTGCAGGTACAAACCGGCGGGCGAAGACGCTTTTATCGCCCCAGCCGGGCTGATGTGATCGGTTGTAACTGAATCACCGAAGATCGCAAGCGGACGCGCGCCTTGGATATCTGCCAACGGACCAAGCATGTTGCTGAAGCCGTCGAAATAAGGAGGTTCGCGTATGTAGGTCGACTCCGGATCCCACTGATATACGTTGCCCTTAGTCGTCGGAATCTCATTCCACATCGGATTCTTTTCAGCGAAATCACCATACAGCCGCCTATAAGTTTCTGCATCAAATGCGGCGCGCATGAGGTCGTTTATCTCCTGCGTGCTGGGCCAAATATCTTTCAGGTACACCTCCTCGCCACCGCGACCCGTGCCCAATGGTTCTGACGAAATATCCAGATCCACTCTGCCGGCGAGCGCGAACGCGACTACGAGTGGCGGACTCATCAGAAAATTCGCTTTGATGCTTTGGTGTACCCGCGCTTCAAAATTCCTATTACCGGAAAGCACTGAAGCAGCGATGATGTCGCGTTCAGTAATGACTTGTTCAATCGCAGGATCGAGAGGTCCTGAATTGCCGATACAAGTCGTACAGCCATAGCCGACCAGATTGAAACCGAGTTCGTTGAGATAGGGCTGCAAGCCAGTTTTTTCGAGGTACTCAGTGACCACACGGGAACCAGGCGCAAGGGAATTCTTCACGGTCGGTCGCACTGAGAGACCTTTTTCGACGGCCTTCTTCGCCAGTAAACCAGCTGCGAGCATCACACTCGGGTTCGACGTATTTGTGCATGATGTAATAGCTGCAATCAAAACATCGCCATGGCCAATAAGCTCATCAGCCGAAACGAATTCGTCCTCCGGTATTTCTGGAACGCGATCCGGCGTCGGCCGGTTATTCATCATTTCGGTTTCAGTCCACAGATTAGTGTTCTTGTTTGTCAGAGCGTTGACTACAACAGGTGGAAGCGTTTCAGTCCGTTGCTCACCACCCCCGAACGTCACTCCCTGCTTGTCATGACCGATTTTTACGTGATAGCGAATACCGACCTCATCATCAGTCTTTCCGTAGCCTCCCTCGGCGGTGGGCCGGAGAAGTAGCTCAGTAAACTGTTCTTTCAAGGCAGGCAGGTCAATTCGATCCTGCGGACGCTTTGGCCCAGCTACGCTTGGCTGGATCGAATTCAAATCCAATTCAAACACCTGACTGTAATCGCACTCGCCGTCTTTCGGAATGCCAAACATTCCTTGCGCTTTAAAGTATCGGCGGACCATCTCAACGTGTTCATCTGACCGACCGGTGGCCTGCAGGTACGCGCAAGTTTCTTCATCCACAGGAAAGAAACCCATTGTGGCGCCGTACTCGGGTGACATGTTGGCAATGGTGGCGCGATCAGTAGCGGACAAACTGGAAGCACCTTCGCCATGAAACTCTACGAACTTTCCGACTACCTTCACGCGGCGAAGCATCTCAGTGATCTTGAGAACGAGATCCGTGGCTGTAACGCCGTCGCGCAATGATCCGGTCAGATGAACGCCCACGACGTCAGGTGTCAGAAAATAGACGGGCTGGCCCAACATCGCTGCTTCAGCTTCGATGCCACCAACGCCCCATCCTACAATTCCCAACCCGTTTATCATCGTGGTATGAGAATCGGTGCCCACCAGCGTATCCGGAAAATAAACGTTCTTGTGCCAAACACTCTTCGCCAGATATTCGAGATTCACCTGGTGACAGATACCAATTCCCGGCGGTATCACGCAGAACCCGTCGAATCCCTGAGTGCCCCACTTCAAGAACTGGTAACGTGAACGATTACGTTTGAATTCGATCTGCATATTCTTTTCAAACGCATCTTTCGTACTGGCGAAGTCGACCTGCACGGAGTGGTCAATCACCAAATCGACGGGGACTAAGGGTTCAATGACGCCGGGGTTCTTGCCCAGCCGAGCAACAGCTGATCTCATTGCTGCCAGGTCAACCAACAACGGTACTCCAGTGAAATCCTGAAGTAGCACTCGTGCGACGACAAATGGAATTTCTTCGACGCGCTCGGCCGTCGGATTCCAATTCGCGATCTCTTTCACGTCGTCTTCGGTGATTCTCTTGCCGTCACAGTTCCGAAGCACCGATTCCAACACAATGCGAATGCTTACCGGCAGTCGGGAGATTTGGCCAACACCCTGTTTTTCAAGTTGAGGTAATGAGTAAAACTGAGCAGCAGAGTCGGAGCCGGAATCAAATGTTTGAAGAGCATTGAACGGACTGTCTGACATAGCTAGGGATTAAACCCTTTCTGAAATTTCTTCTGGGCCTCTCGAATAGGCAATCACGGAATTTTTGCGGTTCAAATTGCAGTGTAAATTCCACTAAAGTGTTCGTCAAGCAACGTATTCGAGATTGGAATCTGTCGTTATCCGCTTATCCGAATTTAAAAATTAGCAGCGTATCGCAATTAATGAGGTCGTTGCTTCGCCTTCGCACGATTTGTTATAGTCTCCCCAACCCCTGCTAATCACTTCTTCCACAGATCCAAGTTTGATCTGGCGGCTAACTTGTCAACCTGGGCGACTGAGGAGGTTCTCATGCCAAAGAAGCACGCTGAAGATTTCGAATACCTGGCGAACAACCCGGAATATGTACCGGATCCGGAGATTGAAGAATTTATGGAAGAGGAAATCTCGCGCGCACCTAAAGATCCGGAGTTACTTGTGCACCGTTTGCGGAACAATACGGCAGCTTCACCGCGCGATGCCGGAGGCGATTTGGACGCGGCCTGGGAAGATGTAAACGATAGCGGATCGGAAACAGTAGCAGGCGACAATCCGACGCCGGATCAATCCCTGGTTGAAGAGAACGCTCAAGCCGTTGGTGTAAGTTTTGAAGATAACGAAGAGTTAGAGTTCGTGGATAAGATTGAACGACGGGATAGAGAACGTTTCGAATTGGAAGAACGATCGAAAGCGACCGAAGACATGATTTAAGTAGGACAGGCATTCTTGCCTGTCTTCTTTGACAGACAGGCTCTCTCCTTTGACAGACAGGCTCTCTCCTTTGACAGATGACAGACAGGAATGTCTGTCCTACTTAGAAGGTCTTTCTACTGTCCAGCAAGATTGTTACTGGACCATCATTTACCAGTTCAACCTGCATCATCTTTCTAAAACTGCCAGTTGCGACCGATTCGACGATTTCCCTGGCCTTCCTTAAGAAAGATTCATAAAGTGGCTCAGCGACCTCAGGTTGCGCAGCGTCACTCCACGACGGACGCAGACCACGTCTCACGTCGCCGTACAGCGTAAATTGAGAAACAACCAATAAGCCGCCACCAATGTCTTTGAGAGAGACATTCATCTTTCCCTGCTCGTCGTCGAAGATCCTAAGAGCGATAATCTTATTGACGAGATACTCAACATCTTTCTCGGAGTCGTCTTGAGCTATACCTAACAAGACGACGAGACCGTTTCCAATCTCGCCAACAATCTTGCCGTCGACGGTGACTTTCGCGCGAGTTACGCGCTGAACGACAGCTCGCATTATTTCCTTGGAGGTCGACTGGGCCGGATTTCGACGCGACTCGGGAGGCTTCGATCGGGGTGATGCAAAAGGTCCATGACGGTAAGAGCAATGTCCTGAGGCTGCAACTGCCAGCTCTTGCTTGCACTTGGCTCGTCGCCACCAAATTCGGTGTTTACAGATCCGGGCATTATGTAACTGACTTTAATTCCATCGTGCCTGACTTCTTGCATTAAGGCTTCACTAAAACCGTTGAGTCCAAACTTCGACGCGTTGTAGGCTGCCATCTGCGGATGAGGATTGGCGCCGGCTAATGAGGAGATGTTTATGATGTACCCGCCACCACGTCGCTTCATTAGCGGAATCGCCTCATGACAACAGTAGAAGACACCGAAGACGTTTGTCTCCAACACTGCTCTGAAGTCTTCTGGACTCATGCTCTCCACCGTAGTGAAGATTCCGATTCCTGCGTTGTTGACTAAGATATCAACGCCGCCGAATTCATCAGCGGTCCGCCGAAAAAGCGATCTCACGTCGTCATACTTTCTCACGTCGCAAACCGTGCCGGTCGCTCTGGCTTTTCCCACCTGTTTTAGACTGGATACGGCTGAGTGCAATTCTCCTTCGTTGCGCCCGCAAATAGAGACGTTTGTACCAGCAGCGACAAGGTGCTCAGCAATACTTCGCCCGATGCCCTTGGTGGCACCAGTGATAACCGCCACTTTTCCAGTCAGTTCCACAACCGCTCTCTTCAGTTACGTATCCAGCAGCCCGGACCGCTAGCCTTGTAGCTTGACCTTCAATCTCTCGTTGACGATCTTCGGGTTAGCTTTACCCTTCGACGCTTTGATTACCTGACCGACAAAGAACCCAAATAATGTTTCTTTACCGCCACGATAACTCGCAAGTTGTTGCGGATTCGCTTCAATAACCTGATCAATTAATGCATCTATCTCGGATGTATCGCTCAGTTGAACAAGACCCTGTTCGGCGACGATCGTTTCGGCAGTCTTACCTGACTTAAACATGTCGACGAGAACATCTTTTGCTTGTTTCCCGCTGATCTTTCCGTCATCGATCAATTTTATGAGTGCTGCCAACTGTTCCGGCGGAATCGGCGAGGCATCGGCGCTAACGCCCGCAGCCTCAAACTCTCGCAATAACTCTGACCGAATCCAATTCGACGCGGCGCGGGCATTGCCAGACCTTTCAGCAACTTTTTCAAAATAATCGGCTAGTGATTTGTCTGATACAAGTTGCGAAGCGTCGGCGAATGACAGGCCGTGCTGATCGATGAACCGGTTACGTCGCTGCTCCGGCAGTTCGGGCATACTCTTTCGAACTTTCTCGATAAAATCCGAGGAGACAATTAACGGCGGCAAATCGGGCTCTGGGAAATAGCGATAATCGTGGGCCTCCTCCTTCGAACGCATCGTGCGAGTTTCCAACGCTCGATCATCCCATAGTCTGGTTTCCTGTCGAAGGCTGCCGCCGGATTCAAGCGTCTCGATATGTCTTCTCACTTCAAACTCGATTGCGCGCTGCATGAATCGGACTGAATTGAGATTCTTCAGTTCGACCTTCGTTCCGAATTTTTGATCACCTTTTCGGCGCACCGAAACGTTCGCTTCGCACCGCAAGTTTCCCTTCTCCATGTCTGCTTCAGAGGCACCCACCCACTGCAAAGACCGACGCACGTGGTTCACATAGTCGTACGCCTCCCACGACGAACGAAAGTCGGGCTCGGTGACAATCTCAGCCAGTGGTACACCTGCACGATTTAGATCGATATATGAATAGCGATCGACGTCTGGAAGACCCTCATGCACATTCTTCCCTGCGTCTTCTTCCAGGTGAAGACGGGTTATTTGAATAGTCTTAGGTCTCCACTCAATTGGATGGCCGGCTTCGTCTCGGTCCGCAGTCATGATCTCCAACGTACCGTTGGCAGAGAACGGCTGATCGTACTGCGAGATTTGATAACCTTTAGGTAGATCTGGGTAGAAGTAATTCTTGCGGGCAAATATTGACTGATGATTGATCTGCAGCCCGAGGGCAAGTGCGGCACGTGCGCCCAACTCGACCGCGCGACGATTTAAGACAGGCAAGGCTCCGGGCAATCCCAAACAGACGGGACACGTGTTCGCATTAGGCTCGTCACCAAATCGAGTCGAACAACCGCAGAAGATCTTGGACTCGGTGCTCAACTGAGCATGAATCTCAAGACCGATAATCGTTTCCCAGCCGGTCATTTGCTAGTGATTCGTTTTTTGGATCCTTCTCCGTTGGAGGCATGCGCCTCCCTGCGCCTCCTTGCCACCAATGATTCCTTTTCCGCTCCTGACTGCTGCTCCTGCTCTTGTCTACGGTCGCAGCCACCCAGGATACGCGCCGGCTCGCCGCGCTTCTTCTTCCAAGTCGCGCCAACGCGCCTGCAGCGCCGCACGTTGACCCAGAAGATCATCCAGCTGTGTGATCAGCATCGATCGTTCGTATGAGTTGTCTTCGTACGGACTACCGTAAATGGACGAAGGCGAAAACGGGAAGAAGGGCCGCGCCGGTACCCATCCACCATAATAACTTTGTCCAAACGTTACTCGAGCTCGATTTTGCTGAGACCAGCGGCCGCTTCGGTTTCCATAAAAGCCAGATGCCGGCCAACCAAAGCCAGGTTGGACGAACGAGCTGAAGGGTGTAACGAAGCCATAGTCGGAACCTGTTGGAAGTTCATTCAACCGCGCCCGCACAAAATCAATTCGGGCATTGGTCGCTACGAGCTGTGAACGTAAATCTGAAGCTCGTGACCTCCAGTACTTCTCTGAATCGTACTCGCGAGCTCGCATAGTGTTGGTGAATGCAGCGTCAGACTCCACTTGAGCAATCGATCGGAGTCTGTGTTCCTCGACTGTTGGTAGCCCAAGTTCCTTTCGACGCTTTTCATATTGGGCTTCACTCCTTAGCCGAGCTGTGCGGAACTTTTCCAGGTCCTTGTTCGTGATGGTTCTTCGGGTCTTCCTCGCTTGTTGTGCTTGAGAGCCAACCTGTGCGCCCGAAAGCGTTAAGTCGTTGCGTGTCGAATGTCGGCCATACGCGCTTACGGAAATCGTGGCTGACCCGACAATCAACCAAACCGTCAAACTGCGTAAAGTTCTCTTACTGAAACTACGGGTGTGTAGAATCATGGGACACCTCTACCGAGTTAGAGTCGTGGAAGATTTGCGCCTAGTATAGCCTGACGAATTGTCTCTCCCAAGCCGCAACGGGCTGAAAAGCCCGTTTTTTGAAGAAAAAATCTTTGCAACCGCCTTGGCTCTCTGATATACATGCCTCGCTTTTCGACACGTCCTGCGCTCGTGAAATTCACGCGGAGATTCGGCTCGACCTCGCTGGAGTTCCGCATGGTTCTTTACCTTTCACAGAGGAGCTAAAGACAATCATGGCTAAGACTGTTTGCAAGGTTCTCGGGGTCGTTTTCCTGTTGGTGGGTTGTGCCGGTTTCGCGGCGCCGATGCTGCTGGGTGCTCACCTGACACCACCCCACAACGTTGTTCACATAGTCTCTGGGGTGATAGCCCTTTACTTCGGTTTTGCGGGATCATTGTCCGGCGCAAAGGCGTTTTCGCTGGTCTTCGGGGTTGTTTATCTCGCGCTTGGCATTCTGGGTATGGCGTTGGGGACAGGCGCGGAACATATGTGGCACGTCGGTCCACTTCAATTTGGTCAGATGGACCATGGCATTCACATCTTATTGGGGGTGGTCTTCCTCGCTGGAGGTCTATTCACGAAAACTGCTTGATGCATAACCAGTAGCACAGACATTCCTGTCTGCCACTGTTAAAGGAAACAGACAAGAATGTCTGTCCCTACTCAACTTGAGAGTTCATTTTCAGGTTGCAAGGAGGAGTTCAATAAGTGACGCAAATTGCGCCCTGAAGTCCCGCACCTTGCAACCTGAATCTTTTCAGGATTCAACGAGTTCTTACGTCTATCCTCACGAGGCTTCCTTGATCACTGGCCACTTCGCTTCAGCAATCCACAATGCTCCGAACAGCAATGCCGTATATAAGCAATCACCCAGGATTGTATTTTGAAAAAACGGTAGGGCCGCAACGTAGCACGCAATTAATCCATCAGACGTCTTTGGATAAAGCGAGCCGAACGCCCAAACACCAAGATTCGTCAAAGCGAAGAACAGCACCGAACTAGCAAGCGTCGCGCCGGCCACAAGATAGCCTTTGGTTCGCCTCCGTAGGAGCAACCCGATACAAGCGATAAGACAAAAGGCTCCGTAGACGATCCACATCTGGCGGTAAAAACCCAAAACAAAGTCACTGAGAAGCAATGCTGAAAGCGGAATCGCAAACGCGAGTCGTTTGTTTGAAAAGTGCGCGCCACTGAATAGTGCTAAGGCCGTGATCGGCGCGACGTTCGGCGGATGAGGAATTAGCCTCGACGCCGCTGCTGCGACGATGAGGCCCGTGACAATTAACGCTCGTGATTTGTTCATCTTCTATCTCCGTTCACTCAGGTACCAGGTCCCGAAACCAAAACGTTCCTCGCAAAACTCTTTCGCCGAGAGAAAACTCCACCGGTTCAGTAAATAACGGCCCGTCGAAAACAAATGTGTGGAATTCCCCGTTTTCTCCACATGGGTCTACGTGGTCCGGAAGCGCTTGAAGAAAGTCATTGTCGATCATTCTACCGGCAAACGATTCGTCGAGAAGTTGCGCGTTCACGCAAGTAATCACAGCTTTGAAACCTAAGCCCACAAAATCTCTCACAAACTCTGAAGTATTTCGTTGCCACACCGGAAACATTGGTTTCATTTGAAGTCGCTCAAGGAACTGCTCTCGGTAAGCCCTGATGTCTTGCAAGAACAGGTCACCAAAGGCAATGGAATCCACGCCCACCTGCGCGTACTTCGAAAGAGCTGCAGCCATTCTCTCTTCATACTCCACATTTGTCGCATCCTTTGAAATGAGAACCTGATGTAGTGGCAATCCCATCACGTCAGCCTGGCGTTCGAGCAGCACGCGCCTAACGCCGTGCATGCTTACTCGGTCGTAGTCTTCAGTCACTGTGGTAATCAATCCTGCGATGTCGAATGCCTTAAGCTTCTTCAGTTCATAGAGAGCTAAACAACTGTCTTTGCCGCCGCTCCAAGAAACGAGAATCGGCTGCCCCGACTGTCGGTTGTAATTGATACTGTCTGGTTTCAGCTGTTCCAGCATTGGCAAACGCTTACAGGTCCGGTTAAAACCTAAGCTTCACTCCGCCTCTGGCAACGATTCCCGGCGCACGAAAACCATTTTCGAAGTACTTCTGATCGAAAACATTGTCAGCACCTCCAAAGAACTCCAGTGTCCGTCGATCACTGATTGGATGTTCGTACGTTAGAAATGTGTCAACTTTGGTGTATCCAGCAAAGGTGAAAGTTACAGGAAATACCGGCGCCAGATAGTCACCCACGCGATTGAGAAAAAAGCTTCCAAGAAACCGGTGGTATCGTTGCGTGAACGACAAACTAAACTGGTGAGCGGGCGTGACGAACTGTGGTTGCAGTCCACCTGGGACGACAAAACGATCTGAGTTTGTGTATGTGTAAGAGGATCGAAGCATACTTCCGTGATACGGGGCGGTCTCAACGTAGGCCTCAACACCGCGTGAGATTCCGCCTGGAAAGTTGACGAAGCCGCCGGTTCGGTCGAATCCCAACGGGTCGGGATCACCAGTCGGATTAAAGAAACTGCGGAAACTCTTGAAGTCTATGACGCGCTGTAAGCGAGTGTAAAAATATGTGAGTCCAAGAAGTAATTTGTCGTGCGCCAGACGTTGATCGACACCCGCGTCTACAGCGATTGACTGTTCCGCACGTAATGTGGGGTCGCCGAATCGCGTTTGGACGTTCTGAAATACGCCGTCACCGAATCGCTCAAACAACGAGGGAGCACGAAAGCCATTACCAACGTGACCTCGGATCTTTGTGCCTGTCGATTCAAAGAAGTAGGCGATGGCGCCATCTCCCGTGATGGAACTGTCTGCGGTTATCGACGCTAACGGCCCAGGACGATCGGCCGCGCGAATCCTGAAAAACTGTTGACGGGCACCTAGCGAAATTTGAAGTCGACCATCCAGAAGAATGATCTGATCTTGACCAAAGATCGCAAATGTCCGCTGCCGATCGGTTGTGCCCGGTGCCGCCCCAAACGCCGATGTGAATCGTTGGAAAAGTGTTTCGTTCTCGAACTCAAAACCAGCAGTTGCTATGTTTGTGTTATTTAAAGCGATATTGATGCGAGCGTCCAGGGTATCGGTTCCGCCATTGTTGATGCTGGTGAATTCAAATTCACCAAATGGCGACAAAGACGCAAACTGAGGATCAAACTCGGGGCCGTTGTAATTCCGTCTACGCGTGCGCAAGTGTTGGTAAGCAACAGTGTAGTTAACCTTGGCATTTAATGAGTGCGTAAAACGGAACGCGCCACTCCAGATTGCATTTCGACGACCCTGGTCCGGGTTATTGAAATCGGGGTGGAAATTTACCGACTCAATAGCTCGGGGAAACTGTTGGCCGCCGGTTAGCGCGCTAAAGATCGGCTGGGGATTATCGTTAACACGTGCGTTTGACGAGCTCCCAAAGAAGTTCGCAGAAACGTCAATCGAGGGAGTTAACGTATAGTAAAACCGAGCTACTCCTCCTGTATTGCCATACTGATCCTGGTCATCGATACCATGCCGAACATCAATGCGTGTAATTCCAAAAGTAAAACCTCCTTTGCCTCCAATGCCGGAGTTTCCCTCGATTCGTTCTCGAAACAAACCAAGGCCGCCTCCCTCAAACTCAGCCTCGAAGGTCGGCGTTCCTGCTCCTATCCTCGGAACGATGTTGATGACTCCACCGATAGCATTCGTTCCATAAATGGATGAACCAGAACCACGCAGCACTTCGACTCTATCAATGTCATTGATGAGGAAATCCGTAATGAACGGAACTGCCGACCCGTTTATGTCCGCGGAATCGCGAATGCGCAGTCCGTCAAAGAGAATCGACGTGTCGAAGTTGCGCTGTCCTCTTAAACGGAGCGATGTAAGCGAGCCTGGCGAACCTTGTTGCTGCACGCGTAATCCTGGTGTTCCTCTCAAGGCCTCCGGCAGATTTACTTCGTGACTTGCTTCAATATCCTCTGAACTTACGGTTGTGAGCGCCTTTGCCACCTCGTCAATGCGTTGCACTGTTCCCGTAGGAGTAATCACAACGCTGGCGCTGATACCTGCAAGTTTTAGTTTTACGTCGGTTGTCACCTCATCATCGTCGTGAACTGTAATATTCCGCGATGTGAACACGGCAAAGCCATCGGCGCGTACTTCAACTAAGTATGAACCGCTTCGCAAACTCCGAAACACAAAAGTGCCTGACTGATCCGTTGTGTTTGAAAGTAGAAGACCGAAACGGGAGCGCAACAATACAGTTGCTCCAGTAACCTTCGCGCCTGTTTCGTCAGTTACAGTTCCTCTGACCGTAGCAGTGTGCTGAGCATGAACGGCAACGGCAATGCCGAATATCATTGCAGTCGTGAAGATTAGATTAGTTAGAGAGATACAGAAGGTTGGAAACGATGGACGTCTTTGTTTCATATAGCTTCTCCTGCCCGTCGCAGTGCGAGCTGAAATAGAACCGTGCGTCAGGTTTCCTGGCTCGCAGTTGTTGATCCTTCGATCGCCTCGGCTCTTCGCCTTCCCAGGTAATCCCAGTGGCTACGTTGAAGAGCTCTGTCACTGCGTACAGTTGCGCGGGCAGCGGCGGCTTTTACCGCCTTCCCTGAAATGACAGTTCTTTGGTTATCAATTGACCCGGTGCACCGGTGTAACACGAGGTGCGCCAGTTATGGGGTGCGCATCAACAAGGACTTCAACCCCAAACACATCTTCAAGAACGGCCGATTCCAAAACGTCCTTAGGTTTTCCGACCCGTATCATTCGACCGTCTCTCATTAGTAAGACCTGGTCGGCAAACTCAGACGCCAGGTTGATGTCATGCGTGACTACTAAAGCCGCACAGGCGCGTTTATTACAGCGACTCCTCACTACTGCCAGTAACGACAACTGATGGGACATGTCGAGATTGGCTGTAGGTTCGTCGAGTAACAAAAATTGCGCTTCGGTCGCTAACGCTCGCGCAAGGACGGCACGCTGGCGTTCTCCTCCGGACAACTCGTTCATCAACCGGCCACTCAAAGCGGCCAACTCAGTCTCAACAATGACTGCTTCTGCGACCTTAACGTCGTTCTCTGTCTCCCAACCCCATGCCGCATTCGTGGCCCATGCGTAACGCCCACCGAGTACGAACTCAAGCACAGTGATCGGAAAGCGAAGGTCCGCTTCCTGAGCGACAACAGCAATTCGCCTCCCTATCGTTCGGCGATTTAACTGGTCAATAGGCTGCCCATCGAGTTGGACCGACCCAGTTGCCGGTCGCACGTAGCCGTTTAGCGCTCGCAACAATGTCGACTTACCCGCACCATTTGGGCCAATGATCGCCGTGACTGTCCCAGGTTGCAGCGTGAGGGAAACCCCGTCAACCGCAACCCGATCGCCGTAGTTGATCACCAGATTCTTCGCTTGCAACGACGTCATATTCAGTTCTCGGAACACATAGGTCCTATAGGTCCTCTTAAGTGCGCGAGCCATCAATTTCGCTTCAGCAAATAAATAAAAAGCGGAGCACCGATCAATGCTGTGATCGCGCCAACAGGCAGCTCCCTTGGCGCGATAATTGTTCTGGCTACCGAGTCAGCGATGATAACGAATAACGCTCCACCAATCGCGGCCGCTGGAATCGTCAAACGGTTATCACTCCCCAGCGACAATCGAACCAAGTGCGGGACCACCAGCCCGACGTAACCGACGGAGCCGCTCGCTGCGACGGAGCTGCCCACCAATAAACTCGCGATCAGAAAAACGACGATACGGACCCGCCCAACCTCAACACCCAAATCAAAGGCATCTCGCTCGCCCAACATCAAAAGATTCAGTGAGCGAGCATTCGCCGCCAGAAGAATGGCTCCAGCAATGGCAATCAGAATAGCTATGGGCAAGAGTGTTTCGCTCGTGCTCGAAAGATCGCCCAGTAACCAAAAGGTGAACGAGCGTATACGAGTAACATCCATCATCGTAGTAACAAAAACAATTACGGATGAAAGAAAGGTCGTGACGATCACTCCAGCAAGAACCAATCTTTCCGGCGTCGCGCCTGTCCGGCCACGGGCCAGGCGATAAACAGCGAACGTCGCAACCAATGCGCCTGCGAACGCCAACAGTGGCCGACTCCATTCATTCGACCCAAAGAACACCAGCGCAGTCATGGTGCCTACTGCTGCCCCATTTGAAATCCCAAGCAAATAAGGTTCGGCGAGTGGATTGCGAAGTAGTGCTTGATAGCTGGCGCCGGCAGTCGCCAATGAACCACCAACAGCGGCTCCGAGCAATATGCGCGGTAGTCTGATTTGAAAAAGAATGTCGAACTGATCTTGTGTAAGGCCACAGCTCGTACGGCCGAAAGAAACAAGAGCGCAGATGCTGGAGGCTCGAGGCAAAGATTCACTGCCAACGAGTGTTGTCACGACAATCACGATGGCCAATGCCACGAGTAAAGCTGCGCACGCGAGAACCGTCTTCTGAAACGTCGCGCGATATTGCGAACTCAACGAGGCCCCTGATTTCACAAATGCTTTCGTCACTGCTTGAAGACTTCCGGGTGAAGTGCTCTTGCCGTTTCCTCGAGCCCGTCGACAGCACGCGGGCCTGGCCGTACTAAGTGATCGTCATTGATTTTGTAAACTCGACCGGCGAGAACGGCAGGAGATCGTTTTAGGGCATCGGCGACAATTTTATTGTTGTCACCCATTGAACCGCCCGTTGGTAGGATGATCGCCTCTGGCTTCGTGGCGAGCGCTGCTTCAGCACTGAACTTAGGCCAGGCACCGGGAACATCCGCCGTCACTGAAATCGCACCTGCGCGACGAAGAAGATCGTTGACGAAAGAATCTTTTCCTGCCGTGTAAAGCGGTTCGGCTGAAAGTTGATAGAAGACACGTACCGGAGTTCTTCCCTTGACCTTTTCTTCCACCGACGCAACTCGCGCCTTTAATGCGTCGACCACTTGCTTTGCTTTGTCCGAAGCTCCGACGATTTCACCAATCTGTTGAATCGAGCGGAATACACCTTCCAAATCATGCGGGTCCGTAACAAAGACGGCGATGTCATGCTCCTGCAGTTGCTTCGTAAACACTTCGAGCTGAGAGGCAGTCGAAACGAGAACTAGTTGCGGTTTCAGTGCAACGATACGTTCGAGACTCGGATGCAAAGTATCGCCAACTTCCGCGACCGCCTTTGCCTCAGGTGGAAAATCGCAGTAACTAGTTCTGCCAACCAGACGATTGCCGGCTCCGATTGCAAAAACGATCTCGGTCAGGTTCGGCGCCAGAGACACGACGCGAACAATTTCCGGAGCCAGTGAAACTGATCGACCTGAATCGTCGATGACGGTAC
>Ga0114129_10007928_pt1 | contig 15122 bp, 12 predicted proteins | sample RhiMetdeltSRZDD1_FD_80071 | JGI IMG/M metagenome (GOLD analysis project Ga0114129, IMG submission 80071) | Populus rhizosphere microbial communities from Tennessee, USA - Rhizosphere MetaG P. deltoides SRZDD1 (version 2) (version 2) | ecosystem: Host-associated > Plants > Roots > Rhizosphere >...
AAGCCGCGTCCACTCTGCGATCGCTGCATCGTTCGCGACGATTGCCACTACTACCGCATCGTCGTCGCGTTGGGGACCGGTCCGAAGGCGACATGGGCAAGTCGCAGTGGCAGTAAACGGCTCACTGGAAAGCAGAAGCCAAAAGTAGGACTAGTCCAAGCGACCACACGTCGAGCGAAGGCGAAAGGGCCGCAAACCAGCGGCAGATCCAAGCGGCCACATGTTGCAAGCCAGCGGCGCGAGCAAAGCGAAGTGCTGGCAGGTCGCGGGAGTGGGGCCCCGCGACGAACTAAAGAATGACTCGGGAGCGATTCACCCAGTTAGTCGAAGAGGCCCTTCACGACATCCCGCGACGGTTCCGCAACGCCATGCGGAACGTCGCCGTCGTCGTCGAGGACGCGCCGCCGACAGCACTCCTCGAGGAGCTCGAGATCGAGCCGCCGGACACGCTATTCGGTTTGTATCAAGGCACGCCGCTGACCGAGCGGAGCTGGGGCTACGGCAACGCACTGCCGGATCGCATCTCCATCTATCAGCAGCCAATCGAAGCGGAATGTGCAGACGACGACGAGATCCGCGCCTGCGTGGCGGAGACCGTCATCCACGAATTCGGCCACTACTTCGGATTGAGCGAGGAGGAGATCGAAGAAATTGAGGAAAAGTACTGGCGGGGTGAATCGCTGGAGGATGTCTAGGTGAGGAGCGCACGAGCGCAGCGAGAGGGGGCTCCGGGGGACGAAGTCCCCCGGACTAGGAAGAAATACGGCCAGCACTTTCTCGAACCCGTGTGGGCCAACAAGGTCGTCGAGGTCATCGCGCCGCAGCCGGACGATCGGTTCCTGGAGATCGGGTCCGGCGCAGGCGCGCTGACGATTCCGCTCGCTTCGCGCGTCGCCGAGCTCACCGCGATCGAAGTCGACCCGCAGATGGTGGCGACGTTACGTCGCAGGGTCCCGCCGAACGTCAGGATCGTTCAGGCCGACTTTCTCTACGTCGACCTGCGATCACTCCTGCCGCCCATGGGCGTGCGAATCGCAGGGAATCTTCCCTACAACGTCTCGTCACCCATTCTTTTCGCGCTGCTGGATGCACACAAACGCCACGCAGGTCTGATCGATGCGACGGTCATGCTGCAGCGCGAGGTCGCTGACCGGATTCAGGCTCGCCCGGGCACGCGGGACTACGGCGTGCTCTCGATCCTGATTCAGCTGCACGCGGACGTTCGACACCGGCTCTCCCTTCCGCCCGGAGCGTTCCGTCCGCCGCCGAAGGTCCACTCCGCAGTCGTCTCGCTGCGATTCAGGGCGCCGGCTGTCGACGTCGTCGATGAGGCGGTGTTCGAGTCGATGGTCAAATCAATGTTCACGCAGCGCCGCAAGATGCTGACCAACGCGCTCGCCTCCTTCAGCGCTGCCCGGTATCGCGACACGGCCGATGCGCTGCGGGACGCATCCATCGATCCACGACGGCGTCCAGAGACGCTGCAACTCGAAGAGCTGGCGCGGCTTGCGGCGGTTTTTGCTGCCGCAACGCGGTGAGCTGTGCTATAGTCGAGCCGCTTCTTTGGCGCGCGAGGGCGCGTCCGCCGGAGCGGAACGCGGAGGGATCCCCGCGAGCGACGGCGAGAGGGGTCCGGCGGGGCGAAGCCCCCCGGTCGCAATTCGAGCCGGACGCGCCGTCCCAGCGGCCGTTCCGGTGGACACGTTGTGTATGCGGCGCCCGCCGCTCCGCGGCCGAATCCTCCCTCCCGGGCAGGCTCTTCGGACGCGATGTGTCCGATGCGCGCTGATCCCTGACTGGGGTTACGACACTGACGATCGACACAAGACCGGGCACGGGTGATCTGCCGCCGCTGGAGCTCATTCCGCTCGGTGGCGTCGGCGAGTTCGGGATGAACATGATGGTTGTCGCCTGCGGGGAGACAGCCATTCTGGTGGACGCTGGTGTGATGTTTCCCGAGCCGGAGCTGCTCGGCGTCGACCTCGTCATCCCGGATCTTCGTCAGCTGCAGCAGTACCGCATTTCGGCGCTCGTGCTCACGCATGGCCACGAGGACCACATCGGCGCCGTGCCGCACGTGCTGCCGTACGTGCAGGGTCCGGTCTACGGCACGGCGCTGACGTTGGCGTTGGTCGAGTCGAAGCTGGCCGAGCAGGCGGAAGGACTGGCGGATCGATTGATCCGCGTGCAGCCGCGGGAGCGCGTGACGGTCGGAGCGTTCACGATCGAGTTTCTGCGCGTGACGCACAGCATGCCGGACTGCGTGGCGCTGGCGATCGAGACGCCGCACGGAGTCGTGATCCACACCGGCGACTTCAAGGTCGATCAGACGCCGCTCGATGGCGAGCACGTCGACGTGCACCGCCTCGCGCAGCTCGGGTCGGCAGGCGTGCTGGTGCTGCTCGCCGACAGCACGAACATCGAGCGGAAGGGGTTCACCGGTTCCGAAGTGGAGGTGACCGATGCCTTCGAAGAGATCTTTACTGGCGCGCACGGGAAGATCGTGGTGGCGACGTTTGCGTCGAGCATCTACCGGATGCAGATTCTGGTGGACCTGGCCGCACAGTTCGACCGTCGCGTAGCGTTCGTCGGACGCGGTGTCATCGAGAACTCGGAAATCGCACAGCGGCTCGGCTATCTTCGGATACCAGCGGGCGTGCAGATTCGGGACACCGACGTACGCAACTTCCCAGCCCAGGATATCGTCTGCATCTGCACGGGATCCCAGGGGGAGCCGCAAGCCGCACTGCCGCGGATTGCCATCGACGATCACCGGCACGTGCGGCTGGAAGCGGAAGACGTCGTCGTGTTTTCGGCGAGGGAGATTCCCGGCAACGAGAAGGCGATCGGTCGTGTGATGAATCACGTGGCGCGACGGCACGCCGAGGTCGTCTATGAAGGCATCAAGCACGTCCACGTGTCGGGGCATGGGAGCGAGGAAGAGCTCAAGCTGATGCTGTCCCTGATCAGACCGCGCTACTTCGTGCCGATACATGGTGAGTACCGGCAGCTCGCCCGGCATGCCGGGATTGCGTCTCGCGTCTCCCGCGGAACGGCTGTGCTGCTGGCCGAGAACGGCGACGTCATTCGTTTCGATGCCGGAGGCGGCCGGTTGGCGGGTAGGGTCCCGGCGGGTCGGATCCTGATCGATGGCACTCGAAGTGGCGAAGTCGGCGACGAGGTGCTGAGGGATCGGCGCCATCTTGCCGGTGACGGCCTCGTCGTTCCGGTCGTGGCCATTGGCAGGCAATCGGGCACGCTCGAGGAGACGCCCGACGTGATCACGCGCGGGTTCGTGGTCGACGCGCGAACGGAGGCGCTGCTGAAGGAGATACCACAGCTGCTCGAGGCCACGCTCGACGGCGCAAGCCTCGAGGAGCGGACCGATCCGGGTCTCATCAAGGAAAAGGTTCGCGTCGACCTGCAGCGGTTCTTCCGCAAGCGATCGGGACTGAGGCCGCTGGTACTTCCCGTGATCATGGAGATCTGATTTGGCAGGTTCCGCACTATCCCGGCGCGTGAGCGAGTTCATGGGCGTCGCGTTCTTTGCGCTCGCGCTGATTTGGCTCGTTGCGCTGGCGACCTACACTCCGTCCGACCCGGTGTGGTTCTTCAACACCGGTTCGCGTCTGCCGCCCGCCAACTTCGCCGGCCGGGTCGGTGCGTTCGTCGCGGAGTTGTCGTACCAGCTGCTTGGGTACGCGGCGTACCTCGCCCCGCTCGTCAGCGTCGTGCTGGGCTGGCATTACTTCTGGTGCAGGGCGCTCGATGCGGCCTACACGAAGTTCATCGGTGCATCGCTGCTCTTTGGTTCCGTGTCGGCGTTCCTGGCGCTCGCGTTCGGCACGCTCGACATTTCAGGAAAGGAGTTTCGCGCCGGCGGGTACCTCGGTGACGGTCTCTCGACCGTGCTTGCCGCGTACCTGAATCGTACCGGCTCGATCATCCTGATTCTGACGCTCATCTTTTTCTCGATCATTCTGTCGACGCAGTTCTCGTTCGGCCGATTGTTCTCGTTCATCGGCGGGCTGCTGCGTGATCGCTGGGCCGTCATGCTTGGCGCGATGCGCACTCGGCGCGAGGAGCAGCGCCGCGAGAAGCAGCGGCAGGAAGTGCTGAAAAAGCACCTGGAAAAGGCGGTGAAGGAAGGGAAACCAACGCCCGAGACCGTTCCCGCGCGAACGACGGCCGTCCGGCAACCGGCGAAGGACGAGCCGGTGCCGCCCACACCTTCGCGAACGGCCGCCGTCGTCGGTGCAGCAGCGGCAGCTTTGAAAGCCGCAGCGACGCGGCCCACGCCAACACCCGCAATCAAGCGACCCGCGCCGACGCCTTCCGAGCCGACGCTGCCGCTTCCAGAACCCGAGAAGCTGCCGGCGGGACGCAAGCGCGGCACGTACATCCAGCCGCCGCTGGCGCTGCTCGATGCGCCGCGGGGCGAGCGAAAGATCGACGAGCGCGAGCTCATGGAAGGCGCTCGGCTCCTCGAGGAGAAGTGCCGCGAGTTCTCCGTCGAAGGCGCGGTCGTCCAGATCCATCCCGGCCCGGTGGTGACGACCTACGAGTTCAAACCGGACGCAGGAGTCAAGTACAGCAAGGTCACGGGGCTTGCCGACGACCTGTGCCTGGCGATGCAAGCCGAGTCCGTGCTGATCGATCGCATTCCGGGCAAGTCGACGGTCGGCATCCAGATTCCGAATCCGAATCGCGAGCAGATTTCACTGCGCGAGCTGCTCGAATCCGACGCGTACCGAAGATCGCAATCGAAGCTCACGCTCGCGCTCGGCAAAACCATTCACGGCGAACCGTTCGTCAGTGATCTCGCCATGATGCCGCACCTCCTCATTGCTGGATCGACGGGAACCGGCAAGTCGGTGAGCGTCAACGCGATGCTCTCGAGCATTCTCTTCCGTGCGTCGCCGGACGATGTGCGGTTGATCATGATCGATCCGAAGCGGCTCGAGCTCGGGATGTACGAGGACATCCCGCACCTGCTCACCCCGGTGGTCGTCGATCCGAAGCTCGCCTCGAATGCGCTGCGATGGGCGGTGCGCGAGATGGAGGAGCGCTACAAGACGCTCGCGGCGGTCGGCGTGCGCAACATCGAGCAGTTCAACCGTAACATCCGCCTGGCGCAGACCGAAGGCAACGAGCCGCTCCGCGACAATCAGGGCAACGAAGTCCGTCCTCTCCCGTTCATCGTCGTGCTGATCGACGAGCTGGCGGATCTGATGATGGTGGCGAGCAACGAGGTCGAGGAATCGATCGCGCGTCTCGCCCAGATGGCTCGCGCGGTCGGCATCCACCTGATTCTGGCGACGCAGCGGCCGTCGGTGGACGTCATCACCGGTTTGATCAAGGCGAACCTGCCGGCGCGGATCTCGTTTCGCGTCTCGTCGAAGACGGATTCACGCACGATTCTCGACGGCAACGGCGCCGAGCAGCTGCTCGGCAAGGGCGACATGTTGTATCTGCCCCCCGCGTCGTCCCGATTCGTACGGCTGCACGGCCCGTACATCTCGGAGCAGGAGAGCGCGCGGCTTGCAAGCTTCCTGCGCAAGCAGGGCAAGCCGACCTACGACGAATCGATCACGCAGGACGACAAGCAAGGGAACCCGGAGCTCGAGTTCGAGAAGGACGATCTCTACGAGGAGGCCGCACGCATCGTCGTCTCGAGCGGCCAGGCGTCGATCTCCTACCTCCAACGGCGTTTGCGGATTGGTTTCAGCCGTGCCGCGCGCCTGGTGGACATGATGGAAGCCGAGGGCCTCGTGTCGCCCGCCGCCGGTGGCAAGGCGCGCGAAGTGCTGGTGAAGAAGGACTACTTCGACGAAGTGGACGCGCAACTACGCTAATCGGTGCATTTTTATGACGTACAGGGCTGTGGCAGTCGTGACCTTGGCGGCAGTGTCGATCGTCGGCGCGACGACCGCGACGGCGGCAGGACCAAAGGAGCTCTACACGCGAGCACTCGCGCGAGACCGCGCGATTCGGGACGCCGATCGCCCCGTCACCGTCCGACAGCTTCGAGAGGCAATTGCCGCGTACGAGCTCGTCGTCGAGAACTATCCGGCAAGCGGGTACAGCGACAACGCGCTGTGGCAGGCAGGAAATCTCGCGCTGCTCGCGTACCAGCGGTTCGGTGAGGCCGCGGACAAGGCAACCGGGCTGCGGCTGCTGAAACGGCTCACCACTGGTTATCCATCGAGCTCTCTGCTCTCAGGCGTCGACGAAATCGTTGCCGCGTTCGAATCGGCGCGCCCGAACGTCGACCAGACCGCGTCGAAGCCGACGCCGCACCCTTCGCCGCCAGCGGTATCGGCGACTGGCAAGCCCGAAGAGCGCGCGCCGCGTGCGGGATCGACGACAGGCCTGACCACGATTCGCGAGATCACGCGCAGTCCCCTGGCGGACGGCATTCGCGTGACGATCGAGCTGGACAACGAGGTGGCCTTTCACCACGAACGCCTCGAGAACCCGCGGCGCGTGTTCTTCGATCTGCGCGGCGCGCGTCCCACAGCAGCGCTGATCGATGCCACCTTGAACTTCAACGACGATCTCGTGCGGGAGATTCGGCTGGGACGTCATCCTCAGCAAACCACGCGGGTGGTCATGGACATGAACGGTGCGGATTCATACAGCGTGTTCACTCTGTACAACCCGTACCGCGTGATCGTGGACTTCCGGCGCCCGGGCGCTGTGGGACCTGTGACGCCTGCAGTCGATGCGTCGAAATTGCCGCCGCTCCCCCGCGTGAAGTCGGAGCCTGCCGTAATCGAATCGAAGCCGTCCCCCGTAATCGAATCGAAACCGCCCGGACTGACTGTTCCGGAGAAGGAACCCCTGGCGTCACGGCCTGCCGCAGCGCCGGCGTTATCGGCGCCAGCCGTGCCCGCCGCGAACTCGACCGGTCAGTTTTCACTCTCGCGTCAGCTCGGGTTGGGCATCTCGCGCATCGTCATCGACGCAGGTCATGGAGGGCACGATCCCGGCGCACGCGCAAACGGATTGAACGAGGCGGACCTCGTGCTCGACGTCGCGCAACGGCTGAAGAAGCTGTTCGAGAAGAGCCCGGGCATGGAAGTCGTGATGACGCGCGACTCGGATGTGTTCATTCCGCTCGACGAGCGGACCGCGATCGCCAATCGCGAGGGAGCTGACCTGTTCCTCTCGATCCACGTGAATGCGAGCCGGAACACGAAGGCGCAAGGCATCGAGACGTACTTCCTGAACTTCGCCTCGAACCCGGAGGCCGAAGCCGTCGCAGCGCGCGAGAACTCCGCGTCCGGCAAGGCGATGCACAGCCTGCCCGAGATTGTTCGAGCGATAGCGTTGAACAACAAGATCGACGAGTCGCGGGACTTCGCGGAGACGGTTCAGAAATCGATGGTGCGGAAGCTGGGCGGTCACAATCCGCAGCTGCGGGATCTTGGTGTCAAGCAGGCTCCGTTCGTTGTGCTGATTGGTGCGGCGATGCCAAGCGTTCTCGCCGAGATCTCATTCGTGACCAACAGGCAGGACGGACAACTGCTGAAGACGGCTGCCTACCGGCAGCAGATCGCAGAGGCGCTCTTCGATGCCGTCGCACAGTACCAGAAATCACTGAAGGCGAAGAAGACGATCGCGGCGAAGGACGAGCAGGAATAGAAGCTAGACTCTAGAGTTTAGGGCGATTGTGATGCGACTCACTCCAGCTTCTGGCTCCGCGCTTCTAACACCCCGCCGCCGTCGGCAACCACGCCTGGCGTGACCCGTAGCGAGTCGGACTCGGGCGGCCCTCCCGGGTTGAGCCGCGCGCGAAGCAGCTTCACGCCAATCAGAATCCCGCCCAACGCAGCGCCAAGCAGGAGAGCCGCAAGCAACAAAGCGCCGGTGAGCCCGAGCGCGCCGAAGATGACGTCGGCAAGGGACGTCGACTGGGCAGGTTGCTCGACGACGTGAACGACGATCGGGTTTTGTGGTTGGACGGCAAACATTACGTATCTCGAGCAAGGCTTAGGCGTTCAGATGATTCCTTTGATCCGCGTCAGCCCGCGGAAATCCGCGTCTCACTTCCACTGCTCGCCGGTAAACGCCAACTCGGCCAGCGTTCTGACCGCGGCGCCGGTCGGTCCTTTGGCCTGCCAGGGCTTCGCGTCTTCGGCCCACGCCGTTCCTGCGATGTCGAGGTGTGCCCATGCCAGCCCACCGGCGAACTCCTTCAGGAACATCGCGGCCGTGCAAGCGCCCGCCGGGCGGCCGCCGGTATTCATCATGTCCGCGATTTCGCTGCGAAGCTGGTCTGCGTACTCGTCGTAAAGCGGCATCGGCCAGCAACGATCGCCGGCGCGCAGCGAGGCCTGCCGGATCACCTCGATCCAGGCGTCCGGCTGACCGAACAGCCCTGATGCAACCTTGCCGAGGGCGATGACACACGCACCGGTCAAGGTCGCGACGTCGACCAGGTGCGTCGCGCCGAGCTGTTGCGCGTACCACAATCCGTCCCCGAGGATGAGCCTTCCTTCGGCATCGGTGTTAATAACTTCGACCGTCTTGCCGCTGGCGCCTTCAAGGACGTCACCCGGCTTGATAGCGCGTCCGCCGGGCATATTCTCCGTGGCCGGAATCACACCGACGACTCGGATTGGGGCGGCAAGCAACGAAATCGCGCGCATCGCGCCGATGACCGCGGCGCCGCCGGCCATATCGCACTTCATCCGCTCCATGCCGTCCGCGGGCTTGATTGAAATGCCACCGGTATCGAACGTGATCCCCTTCCCGACGAGCCCGAGCACCGGCGAGGCGGGCGCATTCTGCGGCTGATGGCGCAGCACGATCACCCGTGGTGGTTCGGCGCTGCCGCGTGCGACGCCAAGCAGCAGCCCCATTCTCAATCGTTCGATCTCATCGCGGTCCAGAATCTCGACGCTCAGTCCCGCTTCGTGCCCAATCGCCGCCGCCCGATCCGCGAAGATCGTCGGGGTGAGCACGTTCGAAGGTTCGTTGCAGAGCTCGCGCGCGATGTTGCAGGATTCGGCGAGGATCCGCCCGCGCTCGACAGCTCGCTGCAAATCCTTCGCGTTGCCGTCGGGAGCGACCACGGTGAGCTCCTGCGGTGGAGGGCCGCTGCGCTCCGAGCTCTTGTAGCTGTCCGCGCTGAACGTGGAGAGAATCAAGCCCTCGGTGATGGCCTGAACTGCCGCAACTCGATTCAGGCTGCCGCGGGCAACGAACGCGACCCGCGCGATACGCCGCTGACGTGCTGCAAGTCCGGCCGCTGTGGCAACGCGGCGAAGAAGTTCCGTCGTGAAGTCGTTCGCACTGCCGCAGCCGATCAGCGCGATCCGATCCGCTCGCCACGACTTCCCCGCCGGCGTCACGAAGAGCTCGTACGGTTTCCCCATGATTTCGCCCGTTGAACTCGCCCGTGTCGCCGCCTGCCTCGCCGTTTCGTCCAACATGGCGATCGCGGCGCGCACGTCGTCTCCTTCGACGATCGGGATTACGAGGAGATCGGTGTCGACGTCGGCGGGGTTCGCAGCAGTGAACCCCACGGAGAGGCTGAGTGCGGGTAAGGCCATCCGAAAATTATACGCTCCTCGAACGTCCTGCTAGAATGGGCTGCACAATCGACCCGGGGGTGGTTATGTCCCTTCCGCACGCTTCACTGCGCCGCCTGATCCTTGCGCTCGCCTGTACGGTGATGATCGCGACGGTCGACGCCAAGGACGACAAGCCGTCCATTTCCTTGAAGGCATCCCCAGCGGTCGGATTCGCTCCGGTGCGGATCGTCCTCACCGCCGATCTCAGAGGAGGAGCGGACGATTACGAGGAGTTCTATTGCGCGACGATCGAGTGGGACATGGGCGATGGAAACAAGTCGGAGCAGCGTGCCGACTGCGATCCGTACGAACCCGGCAAGAGCCAGATCAAACGCCACTTTGTGAAGGATCAGACGTTCAATATTCCCGGGAACTTCCGCATCCAGTTCATCCTGAAACAGAAGGACAAGATCGTCGGTGTTGGCCGTACCACGATTCGCGTGCAGCCGGGTCTGCGGGATGGTGGGGGCGAAATCGTTCGGTAAAGATCGGCTTTGGGCTCAGGGCGACCTTCCCACCTTCTGCCGACTCACGGACCCATTACGGCACCACGACGAGGTCAAGAGGGTCGACATTCCCCAAACGGATCCGATAGCCGCGAATTGCAGTATTCGTCTCCTCGAGCGAGACGATGAGGTAGGCGAAGTCGGGATAGAAGGCTTGGGCGACGTCGGTCGGCGATGGGACTGGAGGACTGGCGGGATGCGAGTGGTAGGTGCCGACGATCTCTCGGTCGGTTCCTCTCAACCGACGGATGAGCGCGATGTGCTCGCGCGGATCGACCTCGTAACGAGTCGGGCTTGCGACGACGTTCCGCGTCGGGACGCTTTCGTCGATGCAACGCCTCGTCCCAACCAGGAGTCCGCAGCACTCGTTTGGCGCCTCGGCACGTGCATGCCGAAGGATCGCATCGAGGACGTCGCGGCTAATGTGGACCCTCATGTCAAGGGAGAGCGAAAAGGGAAAATAGAAAAAGGAAGGAGGAGAAGTAGCGCTTTCCCTTTTCGCTTTCCCTTGACATAGTCGTCAGTGTCTCAGTTCATCGCGGTCTTTGAAGAGTTCCAACGCCTCGGGATTCGCCAATGCTTCGCGGTTCTTTACGGGCTGTCCATGGACGACGCTGCGGACGGCGAGCTCGACGATCTTTCCGCTCTTGGTTCGCGGAATGTCAGCAACTTGGACGATCCGCGCGGGCACATGTCGCGGCGTGGTGTTCTGGCGGATATGACGGCGAATCCGGTCCTCCAGCTCGGGAGAAAGATTGATGCCGTCGCGTAGACGGACGAAGAGCACGATGCGTTCGTCCTGCTCCCATCGCTGCCCGATGACCAGGCTCTCCAGAATCTCGTCGAGCTGCTCGACCTGGCGATAGATTTCCGCAGTGCCGATGCGGATGCCTCCGGGGTTCAGCACCGCGTCAGACCGCCCGTAGATGATCATCCCGTCGTGCTCGGTCAGCTCGACGTAGTCGCCATGGTGCCAGACGCCGGGATACCTCTCGAAATACGCGGCGCGATACTTCGCTCCGGACGGATCGTTCCAGAAGCAGACCGGCATCGCAGGGAACGGCATCGTGCAGACGAGCTCCCCTTTCTCGCCGCGAACCGATCTTCCCTCGTCGTCGAACACCTCGACGCGCATGCCAAGGCAGCGGACCTGAATCTCCCCGCGCCAGACGGGACTTATCGGATTGCCGCCGACGAACAAACTCACGATGTCGGTGCCGCCGGAGATCGACGCCAGATGCAGATCGCGTTTGATTCGCTCGTACACGAAATCAAACGTTTCTGGCGCGAGCGGCGAGCCGGTCGACGTCATCGTCCGCAGGTGCTCGAACCGGTGAGTGCGGCCGGGCGACAAGCCAGCCTTGCTGACGGCCTCGAGGAACTTGGGCGAGCTTCCGAAGAGCGTCATTCCCCACTTGTCGGCGAGGTCGAACAGCGTGTTGCAGTCGGGGTGAAGTGGAGATCCGTCGTAGAGAACCACCGTCGCCTCGGACGCGAGGGCCGAGACGAGCCAGTTCCACATCATCCAGCCGCACGTGGTGAAGTAGAACACGCGGTCTCCACGCCGAATATCGCAATGGAGTTGATGTTCCTTGAGGTGCTGAATCAACGTACCGCCGGCTCCGTGGACGATGCACTTCGGGACGCCGGTCGTGCCTGACGAATACAGGATATAGAGCGGGTGATTGAACGGGAGTGATTCGAACTCGAGGGCCGCGTCATCTCTGCCGACGAAATCGTCCCAGCGCACGCTCTTTGGAACGGCGGCAATCGAGGGCGAGTCAGTGGCATAGGGCACGATCACGGCGTGCTCGACGGTCGGCAGCTTCGCCATGACGTCGGCCACGCGCGTCAGACAGTCGTGCTGGCGTCCTCCATAGAGATATCCGTCGGCGGCGACCAGGATCCGCGGCGCGATCTGGCCGAATCGGTCCAGGATGCCCTGCGCGCCGAAATCCGGTGAACAGGAGGACCAGACGGCGCCCACCGCTGCCGACCCGAGTGCCGCGACAATCGCCTCCGGAATGTTCGGGATGAATGCAGCGACGCGATCTCCGTGTCGAATACCTTCGCGACGCAGGGCGGCGGCGAAAGCTCCGACCCGCTGCGCGAGCTCGCGAAACGTCAGCGTGCGCCGGTGGCCCGCCTCACCGCTGAACATGATTGCGGCTGCATCATCACGTCTGCGGAGCAGGTTCTCGGCGAAATTGAGCCGCGCCTCGGGGAAGAACACGGCGCCAGGCATGCGCTCGAGATGATCAACAGCGCGACTGCCGCGCTCCCCGGTGATCCCCGCGAAGTCCCACACCAGTTCCCAGAACTCTGCCGGCCGGTCGATCGAAAACCGATAAAGCGCGCCGTAATCCGGCGCCGGAACGTCATGGCGCGTCTCGACCGCGCGCATGAACCGCGTCATGTTCGCGCGCGCCACGCGCTCGGGCGACGGCATCCACAGGGGTTTCATCGAGGCCATGCAATCGTGGGGCAGGCCTTCGGCTCGAGGCTCTTGGCTTGGGGCGGCGCGAAAACCAAAATCCCGAACCCAGAACGCCGAACCCCGGCACACCGACGCATCAATTCTCCGTTTTCTCCAACGCGTTTTTCCAGCGCGCGGCGGAATCGAAGACCTGCTCCAGTGAGCCTGAGTCTGGCAGATCGCGGCGGAACGCCTGGAGGACTTCGATCATCTCGTCCAACGCGGCGCGAACGTGCGACTCGTTTGTGGCAATGATGTCCCGCCAGATGTCCGGCGGGCTCGATGCGAGGCGCGTCGTATCGCGCAGCCCGCGTCCGGCGAGCGAGAGCCCTTCGATGCCTGCGTGTTCCCCGACGACGTGCATCAGCGCGCTGGCGGTGAGCTGAGGGAGATGACTGAGAAACGCGACGAGACGATCGTGCGGTTCGGCGTCGATTCTGTGCGGGAGAGCGCCAAGTGCAGAGACGAAGCGCTCGAGCCGGTCGAGATCGTCGGGTAAGCAATCCGCCCGCGGCGTGATCAGCCACGGACGCCCGGCGAAGAGGTCCGGTCGCGCCGCCTCGAATCCGCCGGTCGCCGCACCGGCGAGCGGATGGCCGCCGATGAACCGCAATCGCGGCGGCAGCCCTTCGGACGCGGCAAGCGTCGCGACCTTGGTGCCGCCGACGTCTGTGACGAGTGCCTCGCCGGGGACATGGTCCGCAAGCGTTTCGACGATCGCGAGGTTCTGACGAACAGGCGCGGCGAGGATAATCAGATCCGCCTCGGCCGCCATCACGAGATCGTCTCCCCCGACATCAGCGGCGTGCACCCGCATCGCCGACTCGAGCACGTCCTTGCGATCGACTGCGATGATGAGCCCGCTCGCCCACTGCTCGCGAATCGCAAGCGCGAGCGACCCCCCGATTAAGCCGAAACCAACGATGGCAATCTTTTCGAAGATGGGTGTCTTGCGATCAGCCGGGCGTTGTCCGACAACCGGGAGGTGGCGGGCCATCGGTCAAGGGAAAAGGGAAAAGGGACAAGGGACAAAGAACAAGGGACAAGGGACAAGGAACAAGGGACAAGGGAAAGAACTTGCCGTCGCCGCCATCGATTCTCCGCGCTCCATTGATTCTCTTTGCCTCCTTCTCTATACTTTTTCCCTTTCTCCCTTTTTCCTTTTCCCTTTTTTAGACGCCCCATCCTCTCCTCGCCACCGGCTCGAGACAAATGCTGCGGCCAATCGCAGGGGCGATGATGCGCAGCTCCGCCATCAGTCGATCGAACTGGGTCGGGAAAAGCGATTGCGCGCCGTCGCTGCGCGCGTGATCCGGGTCGCAGTGGACCTCAATGAGGAGGCCATCGGCGCCGGCGGCGACTGCTGCGCGCGCCATCGGCGTCACCTTGTCACGCCGGCCCGTGCCATGACTCGGGTCGACGAGCACTGGAAGATGGCTGAGCTTCTGCACAACCGGAATCGCCGAGATGTCGAGCGTATTGCGTGTGTAGCTTTCGAAGGTACGGATACCACGCTCGCAGAGCATGACGTTCATGTTGCCCCCTGCCAGGATGTACTCGGCAGAGAGCAGCCATTCTTCGATCGTCGCGGCGATGCCTCGCTTCAGCAGGATTGGCATCCGCGTGTGTCCCAGCTCGCGCAGCAATGTGAAGTTCTGCATGTTGCGTGCACCAACCTGAAGGATGTGCGCGTACTTGCTCACGACGTCGAGCTGGCTGAGGTCCATGATCTCGGACACGAGCTTCATGTTGTGCCGGTCGGCAGCCTCGCGCAGCATGCGCAAGCCTTCTTCGCCTAGTCCCTGGAAGCTGTAAGGAGAGCTGCGCGGCTTGAACGCGCCCCCGCGAAGGACCTTGGCGCCCGCAGCCTTGACCGCTGCGGCCGTCGACTCAACCTGCGTCTCGCTCTCGGCCGAACACGGTCCGGCCATCACAATGACCTCGTCGCCACCTATTCGAAGCTCGTCGATCGTGATGACGGTGTTCTGCGGTCTGAACGTACGGCTCGCGAGCTTGTACGGCTCGGTGATGCGCAGGACTTCCTGTACGCCATCGAGCACTTCGATCAGACCCGGATCGAATGCGCGCTGCCCGCCCACCGCGCCGATTACCGTGCGCAGCGCACCAGTCGATCGGTGCACGTCAAACCCCATCTGCATGAGCTGCGCGATGACCGCCTGAATCTGCGAGTCCGTCGCCAGCTCTTTCATCACGACCACCATGTTCGTCTCTCCAGATAAGGAACAGTGTCAGAAGCCAGAATCTAGAAGCTAGAGTGAATGCTTCTAGCTTCTAGATTCTGAGTTCTGTCTCTATTCTTCCAACCCATCCGCGATTCGCGCCAACCGCCGAGCCTCATCGATTACTTAACCGGGGGAGTTCGTCCCGCCGGGCCCCCTGTCGCCGTCGCTCGCGGGGGCCCCTTCGCCCCGCTCCGCTCCGGCGGCTCTCTCGCTGCGCTCGCTCGCTTCGTCGATTTGGCCGTCGGCAATTCTTTCCAACCGCCGAGCCTCATCGATCACGCGCTCGAACAATCGTTTGATCGCGCCGTCGTCGAGC
>Ga0114129_10007930_pt1 | contig 15120 bp, 9 predicted proteins | sample RhiMetdeltSRZDD1_FD_80071 | JGI IMG/M metagenome (GOLD analysis project Ga0114129, IMG submission 80071) | Populus rhizosphere microbial communities from Tennessee, USA - Rhizosphere MetaG P. deltoides SRZDD1 (version 2) (version 2) | ecosystem: Host-associated > Plants > Roots > Rhizosphere >...
CCGAGGCCCGTGCCTTTTCCGACCTCCTTGGTGGTGAAGAACGGATCGAAGATCCGCCGCTCGAGGCCCGCCGGAATCCCATACCCCGAATCCGCGAAGGCGACCTCCGCAAACGTGGAGTCGACCGAACCGGAGATGCGAACGGCCTTGCGAACCGAGTCGGCGACGGCGTCGCGCGCGTTCGTCAACACGTTGATGAACACTTGCTCCAGCTGGATGGAATTCCCCAGCACGACCGGCTCGTCCGGCCCGAGATCGACCGTGACGTCGATTTCGCGCAGCCGCAGTTGCTCGTGCATGAGGGAAAGCGCTCGCTCGATGACTTGTCTCAGGGCCACCGGCTCGCGGCTCGCGGGGGCCGCCCTTCCGAACGTTCGCAGGTGCGAGATGATCTCTGTGGCCTTTCGGACTTGCTGCATCGCGTGTCCAAGCTCGCCGACGACCTGGCGTTTGTCCGTCACGGCGAGCTCGATGAGATCGATCGCGTTGCCCAGGAACAAGCCGATGTTGTTGAGAGGGTTGTTGAGCTCGTGCGCGACGCCCGTGGTGAGCTCGCCGAGCGTGGCGAGCTTTCCGGCCTGGACCAGTTGTTCCTGTTTGTTCCGCAGCTCCTGTTCGCGGCGCTGGATTTCGGTCGTCGTCTCCCGCAGATCCCCCATGATGTGAATCATCGCTTTGCGACTCGCCTCCAGACGCAGCTTGTCCTTGTGCGAGTCCTGGAGGATGTGCAGTAAAGCCCGCCGCGAATTATCCAGCCGCTCGGTCTGGCGTGCCAGGCGTCGCCGATCCCGCTCGTAGTCGGCCAGAATGTGCAACATCGCTTTCCGCTGGTTGGCGAGGCGTTTGTTGGACTCGTTCAGGTCGGCCATGATGTGCAGCATCGCCCGGCGCTGCTCGTCGCGCTTTCGAAGCCGCAGCTCCAGCGTCTCGACCTGCGCGCGCAGCTGGCTCTCGTATCTCACGGCCGCTCGGCGCTCCGTGACAGGCAACCGATGATCCGTTGTCGAGATCTCCGACATGGCGATCAGACTCTGGCCGGCCCTTGCCGCCCGACTTCCTTCTGCAGGCTCTCCAGCTCCTTCTCGAGCGCGATCATCTTCAGCTCGCGGCCGACGACCACCTCCTCGAATTTCTCGAGATCCAGAATCTTCTCCTGCAGCTCGCTCTTGGATTTTTCCAGGTCGCGAACCACCTGCTCGTACTCGCGCATGTCGCGCAAGATGCCGATGGCGCCGATCACTTTGCCGTCCGGATCGCGCAGGGCGGAGGCATTCAGGGTCGTCGGGATCACCTCGCCGCTCGCGCTGCGCGGGTTGAGCCGGGCGTTGCGCGTGACGCCCCGCTCCACGACTTCCCGAAGCGCGGCGAGGAAGCCGCGCGTCTCTTCAGGCGAAATGATGCGCGACAGCGACTGCTCGATCAACTCGTCCGGACGGAAGCCGAGGAGGGCGAACACGGCGTCGTTGGCCTGCAGGATCTTCCCCTCGAGATCGGACACGAACACCGGGTCGGGCGCGTTCTTGATCAAGCTCTCGGCGTAGGCACGCGCTTTGTCCAGCTCTCGCATGTCACGCAGGATACCGACGGCGCCGATCACTTTGCCATCGGGGTCGCGCAGCGCCGAGGCGTTGAGCGTCGTGGGAATCACCTCGCCGCTCGCGCTGCGCGGGTTGAGCCGCGCGTTGCGGGTGACGCCGCGCTCGACGACCTCGCGCAGCGCCGCGGTGAACTCGCGCGTTTCCTCGGGACTGATGAAGCGCGAGAGCGACTGCTCGAGGAGCTCGTCGGGGCGGAAGCCGAGCAGCGCAGACACGGCGTCGTTGGCCTGCAGGATCTTTCCTTCGAGGTCCGAGACGAACACCGGATCCGGTGCGTTCTTGATCAAGCTCTCCGCGTAGGCGCGGGCCTTGTCCAACTCGCGCATGTCGCGCAGGATGCCGATCCCGCCGATCACTTTGCCGTCGGCGTCTCGCAGCGCCGACGCGTTGAGCGTCGTGGGAATCACCTCGCCGCTCGCGCTTCGAGGGTTGAGCCGGGCGTTGCGCGTGACGCCCCGTTCCACGACTTCGCGAAGCGCGGCCAGGAATTCGCGGGTCTCGTCGGGCGAGATGATGCGGGACAGCGACTGCTCGATCAGCTCGTCGGGACGGAACCCCAGAAGCGCGAAGACCGCGTCGTTGGCCTGCAGGATCTTCCCTTCGAGATCGGAAACGAAGACGGCGTCGGGCGCGTTCTTGATCAAGCTCTCGGCGTAAGCGCGGGCTTTGTCGAGCTCGCGCATGTCGCGGAGGATTCCGATGACGCCGATCGCCCGTCCGTCCGGATCGCGTAGGGCGGAGGCGTTCAGGCTCGTGGGGATGACCTCGTCGCTCGCGCTGCGGGGGTTGAGGACCACGTTCCGCATCACACCGCGCTCGACCACCTCGCGCAGCGCTGCGGTGAACTCCCGCGTTTCTTCGGGACTGATGAAACGGGAGAGCGACTGCTCGAGTACCTCGTCCTGGCGAAATCCGAGCAGCTGGGACACCGCATCGTTGGCCTGCAGGATCTTGCCTTCGAGGTCGGAAACAAACACGGGATCCGGAGCGTTGGCGATGATGATGTCAGCGTCGAGCGTGCCGTACGATTTCACGCCCTTCACCATGTCCCGTTCCGTCTGGCGTTCGAGTCGTCCAGCCATGTCGGACCTCCCCTGCTCGCAGGGTTGCGTGCCGTATTCGTGGAAAGTTGAATCTCCGTGATCTGGATGATGGCGATGGTTGTGGCGCCGGAGACTATAGAGTGAGTCCCTGAACGTGTCAATTCATACTGCCGCCTCCGTCGTTCACAGGCGAAACAACCGCTTCGCGTTCTCGTAGAGTAGCTTTCGCTCGATCTGTCGAGTCGGCGCCAGGCGGCGGACCGTCGCGATGATTTGCGCGCCGAGACAGTTCGGTCCGCCGCCGTCGCGATCGTTGCAGTCGCTGCCGAAGAGGAGCTTGTCGCGGTGCCGCGTCAGGAAGTCGCGCGCGAAATCCTCGTCGCGCGTCAATGCGTTGAGCCCGGACCCGGCTGAGAGATCGCCGTACATGTTCGGGTAGTCGCTCAGGTATTTATCGGTCAGGCCACCGGACGTCACAGGACCTTTCGGATACATCACCGTCTGATCGGTGTAATTCCGATCGACGTTGCCCCACCACGTTTGGGCGTGACCGAGAAATTTCACGCGGGGAAATTTCTCGAGCATCGTGTGGAAGCGCTCGAACCCGTAGTTGTACATCTCGAACTGCCAGTGCATCAGGACGGGCACATCGTACGCGCGGGCGAGCGCGTAGATCTTCTGCATCTCCGGTGAGTCGCATTCCACGCCGAACTTCTGCTCCGCGATCACGACCGCGCCGCGCTTCAAGTAGCGCTCGATCTCGCGCGTCGCGTCCGGGAGATCGGGCACGTCGTTCGCGCCGAACCGGAAGGCGTCGCGATGTGCCCGAGCGAACCGAACACACGCCTCGTTCCCCAGCGCCTCCGCCTGCAGGCCGTTCGCGAGCCCTCCGTGCGTCGACGGACGCGTCGCGGGCCGGCCGGCCGGCAGCAGAATCGTCGTCGTCGCGCCGATCGCGCGCTGGTGCGCGAGCAGCACGTCATCGGGACGGCCGCTGTAGCCGAGATGCTGGTGGATGTCTATAATCGGCTCGCTCGGCGCGCCGAACAGCGCGAGCGCAGAGCGGGTCAGAAACTCCCGGCGTTTCACGATCGATATTCTCCTCGCAAGGCGGCCGCGATTCGCGGAGGATCTCATGAAGCTTCTTTCGCTGCTTGGTGTGCCGCTGGCCGTCGGGCTTCTGCAAACTGCGGCCGTCCAGAAGCCGGCGGGATGCGACGCCCTGGGGAACGTGCAGTTCGTCTGCGGTCTCGTCGGTCCCGAGGATCTCGTCGTCGTCCCAGGCGATCAATGGGTCATCGCGTCCGGCGATGCCGCGCCCGGGGCGATCACGCTGATCAACGTGAAGGACAAGACCACGACCGCGTTGTACCCGAGCCCCTCACTCGAGCAGAGACTCGACGCGAAGACGTACGATTCCTGTCCGGGTCCGATCGATCCGGAAGAGAAAGACAAGTTCAGAGCGCACGGGCTGTTTCTTCGTCCGGGCAGGAATGCCGTCCATACGCTGTATGTCGTCCATCACGGCAACAGGGAGTCAATTGAGGTCTTCGAGTTCGACGCGCGTGCGAAGACACCGGCGCTCAGATGGGTCGGCTGCGCCGTTGCGCCCGAGCCGATCGGCCTGAACTCGGTCGTGGCGCTGCCGGACGGCGGCTTCGCGACGACGAATTTCCAGCCGCGGGGCGCCGCGCGCGGACGCGCCAACATGCAGGCCGGGGAAAAAAACGGCGAGCTCTGGGAATGGCACACCCGGACCGGCTGGAAGATCGTCCCCGGCAGCGAAGCAGCCGGCGCCAACGGCATCGAGATCTCGAAGGACGGCAAGTGGTTCTACATGGCCGGCTGGGGCAGTCAGACGTTCATCCGATTCTCGCGCGGCCAGACGTCCGTCAAGCGTGACGAGATTCCGGTCGGCTTTCGCCTCGACAACCTTCGGTGGGCGCCCGATGGCTCGCTCCTTGGCGCGGGCCAGCAGATCCCCGCCGCAGGCGGGTTCGCGATGGCGACGTCACGCGTGATCAAGATCAATCCGACCGCGATGACGGTCCAGGATCTCATCAGCTATCCGTACAACGACACGTTCAACTTCTCGACCGTCGCGATTCGGCTCGGGAAGGAAATCTGGGTTGGGTCGGTGCGCGGCGACCGGCTCGCGCGGTTTCCGGCGCCGTGATGCGCGCGAGATTCGTTGCAAGCGTCCTGCTCGTCGCAGCGGCGGTCCTCACCGGACACGGCGAACCCTTCGACTCGCTGACGCTCGCTCAGGACAGGCAGACGACGCCGTCGCAGCGCGCGTGGCCGCCGCGCGTGCAGGAAGTCTCGCGCGAGTCGCCGCCGCTGTCTCCCGCCGACGCGCTGAAGACGTTCTTCCTTCCACCCGGCTATTCGATCGAGCTGGTCGCGAGCGAACCGCTCGTCCAGGACCCGGTCGCGATCGATTGGGATCTCGAAGGACGGCTCTGGGTCGTCGAGATGGCCGGCTACATGCGAAACGTCGCCGGCACGAACGAGCGTGACCCGGTCGGTCGCGTGGTCGTGCTGCAGGACGAGAACGGCGACGGCAGGATGGACAAACGGACGGTCTTCGCGGACGGCCTCGTGCTCGCGCGCGCCGTGAAGGTCCTCGATCGCGGTGTGCTCGTCGGCGAGCCGCCCAACGCATGGCTGATGCGCGATACGAACGGCGATCTGCGCATGGACACCAAAGAGCTCGTCACCAATCAGTACGGCCGGCTGGAAGCGGATCCCCAGAACAACGCGAACGAATTTCATTGGGGCCTCGACAACTGGATGCACGTGGCCGCGTCCGAGATCGCGCTGCGGCTGAAGAACGGCGCCTTCGAGGTGCGCCGTACGCTGCGCCGCGGCCAGTGGGGCGTGGCCGAAGACGATGCGGGCCGCATCTACCGGAACACGAACGAGTCGGCGCTGCACGTCGATCTCGTGCCGACGATGTATTTCGCGCGCAATCCGAATCTGCTCCGCACGCGCGGGAGCTACGAACGGCTCGCGGACGAGAATCCCGATTTGAATCTGGTCTGGCCGGTCCGCCCCACACCCGCAACCAACCGCGCCTATCAGTTCGGCATCCTGCGCGGCGACGGAACGCTCGCGAGGTTCACGGCCGTCTGCGCGCCGGCCGTCTATCGCGGCGATCGGTTGCCGAGCGATCTCTATGGAAACGTCTTCGTCGTCGAGCCGGCCGCGAATCTCGTGAGCCGCATCATCGTCAGCGACGACGGCACGACGCTGCGCGCACGCAAGGCGTACGAACAGGGAGAGTTCGTCGCGTCGACCGACGAGCGCTTCCGGCCTGTTTATCTCTCCAGTGCGCCCGACGGCACGTTGTACGTCGTCGACATGTATCGCGGGATCCTCGAAGACCGTTTGTCGATGACGGAGTATCTTCGCGATCAGATTCTCGCGCGCAAGCTGGAACAGCCGATCGGATTGGGCCGCATCTATCGCGTCGTCCACGAGACGACGCGCCGTGATACGTCGCGCGCGTTGGCGACGGCGTCGCCGGCGCAGCTCGTCGCCACGCTCTCGCATCCGAACGGCTGGTGGCGCGACACCGCGCAGCGTCTGCTCGTCGAGCGCCGGCCGGCGTCCGCAGTTCACGCGCTTCGAGCGCTGGCCGAGAGCGCCGCGGATTGGCGCGCGCGGCTGCACGCGCTCTGGACGCTCGACGGCCTCGATGCGATCGAGCCGGCGATGGTCATTCGCGCACTGGACGACGGTTCGCGTGACGTGCGCGCGGCGGCAGTGCGTCTCGCGGAGCGATGGCTTGCCAGACCGAGCGACCCGCTTCGCGCTGCCGTGTTGAAGCGGCTCGACGACTCGGATTGGGCCGTGCGACGGCAACTGGCCGCCACGCTGGGTGTGCTGCCGGCGCGCGATCGCGATGCCGCGGTGATCGCATTGCTCACCGCGCACGGCGACGATCCGGTGACGCTCGATGCCGCGCTCAGCGGTCTGCGCGGCGGCGAAGCCGCGGCGCTCGACAGGCTGATGCGCGGCGGCGGAGCGCAATCGCCGCAACGCGACGCCTCGATCACGATGCTCGCCGCCACGATCGTGCGGAGCGCGCAGGAGACGGCCATTCAGAATCTGCTCGCGTGGATCGGTGACGGCACTCGCATCGACTGGCAGCGGTCCGCGTTGCTGCGCGGGACCGAGATCGCGTTGCTCGGGGCTGCGATGCCCGGGACCGTCGCGCCACGAGTGTCCGCCACCGACACGGCAGCGCCGTGTCCAACGTGTCCGGGCGGACGCGCGGGTCCCGGCGGCGCCTATGCCTACACGAGGCCAGACGCGCCACCGCCGGACCCGAGTGGGAGCGGCGGTGGCCGCGGCGGAGCGCGGCTGCAGTTGAATCGCGAACCGGTCGCGCTGACCAGGTTGCCGGCGAGCGATCAGCTGACAACGCGCGTGAGCGCCGTGCTCGCGCGCGTCTCGTGGCCGGGCAAGCCGGGCGACACGGCGCCGCTTCCGGCGCTCACCGCCGACGAGCAGCGGCGATTCGACGCGGGACGCGATATCTACAGAAACATCTGTCAGGGCTGTCACCAACCCGACGGCCGCGGCGAGGACAAGCGCGCGCCAACGCTGATCGGCGCAGCCTTCACCCTCGCGCCCGCGGAGATCCCGGCTCGCATTCTGCTGAACGGAAAAGAAGGCGCGGTCGGCCTGATGCCGCCGATTGGCTCGAAACTGAACGACGAACAGATCGCCAGCGTGCTCACGTACGTGCGCCGCGAGTGGGGACAGACAGGTACGCCCGTCGACGCCGACACCGTGAAAGCCGTGCGCGCGCTCTCGATCGGCCGCACCCGGCCGTGGACGGATGACGAGTTGCTGAAACTAACAGGCGCGCGGCAAATGCAACCACGAAGGCACGAAGACACGAAGATGCCGCACGAAAGACACGAAACCACGAAACCACGAAAACAGGCAGCTGTCGGTCGGTTCGGCGGCGTCGGCCTGCGAAGCAGGCCGACCGAGACGGTCGACTCGGCCACGGATCCGAATCGCGGTCGCCGCTGATGCGATTCGGATCCTCGGCCGAATCGACCGTTCGAGCGCCGCTGCGCGGCGCGCCGTCGAACCGCGTGCCGTCGGCAGCCTTCGTGTCTTCGTGGCAACGCTTTTTCGTCGTTTCGTGGTTTCGTGGGTTTCGCGATCTCACGATGTCGGTCGACCTTCGCTGCTAATCGAGACCGAACGCTCGTACGCCCGCACGTTCGAGCCAGGTCACCAGCTCGCGCGGATCGACGTGTTGATCCGGCGGAACGAGTCCGCGCGCGTGAATCGTCCCGGCGGCAATCTCTCTCGCGGCGAGGACGGCCGGAGCGACAGCCACGACATAACTGTGCGTGGCGTGGACGAAGCCGGCAGCGGCGGTGTGACCATTTGCGTCCTCGACTTCGATCGCGAAGCCTCCGGATCTCGCGCCAAGATACTTCGTCAGCTTCCTTCCGATCGGCTGTATGCGGCGAACGACTTCCAGGATCGATCGATGACGCGCCGCCGCGGCGAACAAGGCGTTGAGCGCGCGGCGCCGCGTGTCGATCCAGAAGTCGACGTCGCGCAACGTCGGCCAGGCGAGCGGCAGCAGCAGCGCGTCCGGACTCTCGCCCAGCCGTCCACGAACAGCTCCGACTGGAGGCGGGAACACGAACGGCCGGACTTCGTTGAACGCGCGTCGCTCCACGAGCGCGCCGTCACGCAAGACCTCGATGGGCCGCTCGAGGGTCGACAACAGCGACTGCGCGGTCGCCGCCGTCGACGTGTTCTTCGTGGCTGGCGCGAGAAAAGCGGAAACGCGCACTGGCTCGTTCACGCCGCTCAATCGAACGAGCGCCGCCGACACGGCGGAAACAGAGCTGCACGAAGTCAGCACTCGGATTCCGGCGCGTTCAATCCGTGGCGCGAGGCGCTGAAGGCGTCGTGCGTAGTCCAGACTGTCCGACACATCGATGACGTCACACCCCATCGTCGAACACGACTCGACGAGCGCGGTCGAGCGACGCTGAAAGGGCCCCGCCGCATCGATCACCACGTCCCCTTCACGCAGCGCGGCCCGAATCGATGCCGGATCGTCGGCGTCGACCAAGAGATCGCCGCCGGGTCTGCGTGAGGCGACGAGCGGATGGCTGCCGCCTCGCTGAAGCAAGTGCGCCGCTGCGGCGCCGAACCATCCGCGCCCGCCGAGAACGACGATGCGTCTCACCGGTTCGAGATCGGATGCGGCGTTTGAAGCGCGCGGCCAAGCAGGACGACCCACGGACAGAACAGCACGAACACCACGGTTGTGCAGATGGCGATGCCGATCGGCGTGTGGGCCAGCGTGCTCAGTGTGAGCAGCGCACCCGCGATCCAGACAGCCCACGCCATCGCTCGTATCATCCCGCGAAGCGCATCTGTCGCGAGCGTCAAGATGACGCCCGCAATCGTGTAGAAGCCGTTCGCGGCAGCTCCTGTGAGGAGCGTCGCCACGGGCGCGACCCGCTCGTAGTCGCGCGGCAGCCATCCGATCAGCAGCGATTCAGCGAACAGATCACACACGAGACCCGTTGATGCGACGCACAGCGCCATGATGGCCCATCGCGACTCGCGGAGATGACTGCCCCACCACGCGTAGAAGGACACGAGGCTCGCTGCCGCGGCGATCCACAGGCTCCATCCCATGCGCCACAGAACCGGATGCTGCGAGATGTAGCTGACGCGGTCGGCGACGAGAGGGACGATCTCGGTTCCGAAGCGCAGCACCGCGCCCATGACGACGATCGCGACCAGGTTCAGCGCCGCGCAAGCATACGGAGCGGATGCTCGCACGCGCGCGGCGATCGGCGTTCCTTCGAGGAGAAACAGACTGAATGGCACCCACCAGATGACATCGTTGAACACGATCAGCGTGAGCGTACGAACCGGCCACTCGCCGCTCTTCACGGTCATGATCCAGCCGGCGGGTCCGAGAAGTTTTCCGAGAAGGCCGATCGCGATGAAGGGCGCAGCGCGATCGAGACGTCGCGCCGCGTACGCGTAGCCGAGACCGTAGAGGCCGATCACCATGCCGAGGCAGGCCCAGATCGATGGATACCGCGGCGGCTCGAGCTCGAAGCGATCGAAGAAGGCGAGCGGCCACGCGGCGGCCCACATGCCGAAAGCGAGATTGTAGGCCGCAGCCGCCGTGAAGATCAGGCGATAGACCCGCGCGCGATATGCCGTCACGAAGGGGAGATTATTTCGATCTTGTGAAGTCCGCCAGGCCGTCCATGGCAGAATCAGCGCAAACACACACGAGAGACCGATGAATGAGCGGAACGTCGTTGCTGATCAGCGCGCCGAGCCGGAGGCGAGGCGTGGCAGGCGGCGGGGGTGGGACCCCGCCGCAAAGTAAGTAATGTTCGGCGCGATCGTCCTCAGCGCCGTTGCCTTCGTCGCACCATCGCCGGCGCAACCCGACGCCGACCCGGCGCGTGCGCACTACCAGCGCGGCCTCGACTTCGAGCGGCATCAGAAGCTCGACGAAGCCGCGGCGGAATATCGCGCGGCGCTGGCGCGCACGCCGTCGCTCGCCGAGGCGCACGATCGGCTCGGCTTCGTGCTGGGCGCCCAGGGACGCACGGCGGACGCGATCGCGGAGTTCGAGCAAGCGGTCGCGTTGCAGCCGGCGTTGTTCGACGCGCGCTACCACCTCGGGGCGACGTTGTGGTGGACGAAGCAGCTCGATCGCGCGCGCGGCGAGCTCGAGCGCGCGGTGAAGCTGCGTCCCGCTCACGCGGAGGCGCGCTACTACCTCGCCGTCACCGAGCGGCAGTTGGGTGACGTCGCGGCCGCCGTCGACGACTTCCGTACCGCGATCCGCCACGATCCGAAGCTGGCGCCGGCGCACACGCAGCTCGGCGCGGCGCTGCAACAGCTCGGCGACGTCGACGGCGCGATTGCCGCGTTCCGGCGCGCGCTCGCGCTGGATCCGTCGCTGCCGGATGCCGGCAACAGTCTCGGGCTCGCGTTGATGCAGAAAGGCGACGCCGACGCCGCGTCCCGCGCGCTGCGCGCGGTGGTCGACGCGAAGCCCGATTTTTCGTCGGCGCGGCTCAATCTCGGGATCGCGCTGATGCAGGGCGGCGCGATCGACGCCGCGGTTGCCGAGCTGACCGAGCTCACCCGTCGAGACACGAAGAATGCCGAAGCGTTTTACGATCTCGGCCTCGCGCTCAAACAGCGCGACGAATTCGACGCGGCCGCGACGGCGTTCCGAACCGCAATGCAGCTCGACCCGGCGCTCGCCGAGGCGCCCTTCACGCTCGGCGTCGTCATGTGGCAAACCGGTCGTGCGGAGGAGGCGGTCCCGCTGCTGAAGGAAGCGATCGCGCGGCGCCGCGATTATGCGGACGCGCATTACATGCTCGGCACGATCTTCAAGCAGCAGGGACAGACCGGTGCGGCGATCGAAGAGGTGCGAGAGGCGATTCGCATCAATCCGCTGTCCGCGGAAGCGCATACGACGCTCGGTCAGCTGCTGCACGCGACGCACGACGCCGGGGCTGCCTCCGCGCTGGCCGAGGCCGAGCGGCTCACCAGACGGACGGCCGACGCGCAAGCCGCCGTCTTCGCCGTGAACGCCGGGCTGGAGCGCCTGAAGCGGCGCGAAGTCGCCGCCGCGATCGCGAAGTTCCGCGAGGCGACTCGCCTGGCGCCCGACAACGCGCAGGCGCACTTTCAGCTCGCGCTCGCGCTTCGTCGCACCGGCCGATACGACGCAGCGCGCACGGAATTCGCGGCTGCCCGCCGCCTCGCGCCGTACTTGAGGCCGCCGGACGGCGATCGCTGAACTCGAGATGGCGCGTCACCGCCTCACCACGTGCGCCTGGCTGGTTCTCGTCAACGCGACGATCGCCGCATGTTCGTCCTCGAAGCCGGCGCCGACGCCGGCGCTATGGGGTGATCTCAAGCCGGTCGTGTCGGTCAAGGAATTGATGAAGTACATGATCGATCCCGCGGCCGACAACATCTTCAACTCGGTCGGCAGCACGGTGACCAAGGACGGGATCGTCGACGTCGAGCCGAAGACGGAAGAGGACTGGGACAAGATCCGCATTGGGGCCGTCTCGCTCGCCGAGGGCGCGTACCTGCTCAAGATCCGCCGGCCGTTCACGCCGCCCGGAGACGAGAACAACAGCACGGGGCCCGACGCCGTCGAATTGTCGCCGGCGCAGATCACCGCGAAGGTCGACCGCGATCCGGTGGAGTGGAACGCACGCATCGAGGCGATGAGAAACGTCGCGCTCGAAGCGCTCGACGTCATCAAGCGAAAAGACGTCGCCGAGTTGTGGGACGTCGGCGAGAATCTCGACAAGTCGTGTGAAGCGTGTCATCGGAGCTACTGGTACCCGGGCGAAGGCGCCGAGTTCTACGAGAAGCTCCGACGTCGCCTGGAGGAGCTCCACAAATGAAGTCCGGATCGACGCACGCCATCGGCGCTGCGGTCACCATCGTGTTCGCCACGGCGATTGGAATGGGGCAGACCGCGAACCCGAGGATGGTGGAGGACGTCTTCAAGAACGTCCAGGCGCTCAAAGGGATCGGCGTCGACGATTTCATGCTGACCATGGGCATCATGTCGGCCGCCGTCGGCTCCGACTGCGTCGGATGTCATCCGTCGGCCGGCACCGACAGCGTCGACTGGGCTCTGGACACGCCGAGAAAGCGAACCGCACGCCGCATGATTCAGATGGTCACGACGATCAACCGCGACAACTTCAACGGACGGCAGGTCGTGACCTGCTGGACGTGCCATCGCGGCCGCGACAGGCCGGTGACCACGATGACGCTGGACGTCGTGTACGGTCCGGCGACCGACGAGTCCGACGACGTGCTGGCGCAGGCGCAGGGCGTGCCGTCGGTCGATCAGGTGCTCGACAAGTATCTCCAGGCGATCGGCGGAGCGCAGAACGTCGCGCGTGTCACGAGCTTCGTCGCGACAGGGAAGAGCGTCGGCTATCGCGGGTTCGGCGGCGGCGGCCTCGTCTCCGTGTCGGCGCAGGCGCCTGACAAGCGCGCGACGCACATCACGTTCCCCGAATACCCGGACCGCGGCGTCAGCGCCAGGACTTACGACGGCCGAACCGGCTGGATCGCCACGCCGCTCGCCGTCGTCCGGAAGTACGAGCTGGCGGGAAGCGAGCGAGACGGCGCGCGGCTGGACGCGATGCTGTCGTTCCCGACGCAGATCAAACAGGCGCTCACGAGTCTGCGCATCGGCCCGCCGACGACGATCGGCGACAAGGACGTGACGGTTCTTCAAGGGAACGGGCCGAACGGCACGCTGGCGACCTTGTATTTCGACGATGCGTCGGGGCTGCTGGTGCGAATGGTGCGTCACGGCCGCTCGCCGATCGGCCGCGTGCCGACGCAGGTGGATTACTCCGACTATCGCGACGCGGGCGGCATCAAATTTCCGTTCCGCTGGACGTTCGCGTGGCTGGACGGCCGCGACGACTTCGAGTTCGGCGAGGTGCAGCTGAATGTTCCGATCGACGCCGCGAAATTCGGCGAACCGAACGTCGCGGCGGCGCCGCCCAAGGGTGATGCCGCGTTCGCGGATTTTTTTCAGGCTCGTACTGCACGAGAAGCGGAGGCCGCCGCTGATCGGATCGTCGCGAGCGGAATCGGATTCGACGAGACGTTCGCTCGCCTCAGGCAAGGCCGTCTCTACTCGCGTGATGTGGCGCGTGGCCTCGTGCAGGGAAGTCATCGCGGCGAGAGCGGCGAGTACTTCTACACGCTCGACGTTCCGGAGAGCTACGATCCCGCGCGCAAATACCAGGTCCGCGTGCAACTCCACGGCGGCGTCGGCCGCATCGAGAGCAGCACGTCTCCTCGTCCGGGCAGCCGGCTGCCTGGCGTCGAGCAGATCTACGTCATGCCGTCGGCCTGGAGAGACGCCCCGTGGTGGAGCGGACGGCAGGTCGACAACCTACGCGCGATTCTCGACGTGGTGAAGCGCACGTACAACGTCGACGAGAACCGAGTCGCGTTGTCCGGCGTCTCCGACGGTGGAACCGGCGCCTATTACATGGCGATGCGGGACACGACGCCGTTCGCGAGCTTTCTCCCGCTCAACGGCTTCATCCTCGTCCTCGAGAACGAGAGGGCTGAGGCGGACGGCGATCTCTTTCCCAACAACCTGCTGAACAAACCGCTGTTCATCGTCAACGGCGGGCGCGATCCGATGTACCCGACAAGCGCCGTCGATCCCTATGTCGAGCATTTGAAGCGCAGCGGCGTCGATCTCGTCTATCGACCGCAGCCGTCGGCAGGCCACGACACCTCGTGGTGGCCGGAGATCAAAGATGCGTTCGAGCGGTTCGTCGCGGATCATCCACGCAAGCCGCTGCCGGATTCACTCACGTGGGAGAGCGGCCCGCCGAACATTCCGAGCCGGGCGCATTGGTTGGTCATCGATCGGCTCGCGGGGTCAGACGTGTCGGACGTGTCGGACTCCCTCGCTGGCGACGTCAACAGGATGTCGACGCATCCCGCACTCGACTTCGGCATCCGCGCGAGCGGCACGCGCATCAATCGCGTTGTCAAAGGATCCAGCGCGGAACAAATCGGTCTGCGGCCGGGCGACATCGTGGCCGCGGTCAACGGTCAAGCCATAGAGGCGGGCCTCGACGTCGCCGAGCTCTTGCGCGGCTATCCATCGGGCCGGCCGGTGATGTTCATCGTGACGCGCGGCGGCGAATCGGTTCGCTTGACGGGCCGGTTCGCGCCGACCGCGCTGCCGGGCGAATCGGCCGCGATGTTTCCGCGGCAACGCGAATCGGGCCGCATCGATCTCGCTCGACATGGAAACAGCGCCGACGTGAAGAGCCGAGGCGTGGCGGCCTTCACGCTGCTGCTGTCGCCGGATCAATTCGATCTGAATCGCGCGGTCACCGTTGTGGTGAACGGGCGGACGCTCTTCGATGGGAACGTTCAGAAAGACATCAGGACGCTGCTGAAGTGGGCCGCGCGTGACAACGACCGGACGATGCTCTTCGCCGGCGAACTACACGTCGCAGTGCCGTAACGCAGCGCACCGCTCACACGGTGCCTGGTGCCTCGTGCTTGGTGCCAGGTGCCGTGCGGGGTGCGGGGTGCGGGGTGCGGGGTGCGGCGTGCGGCGTGCGCGTGCCGGGTGCTCGGCCAAGCGGAGCGACTGGCAAGCATGCCAAGCAGCCGACAGGTGGCACCCTGCACGGCACCAAGCACCCGGCACCAAGCACCAGGCACCGTGTGCCAGGTCTTACGGCCTGCGCTACTTTGGCTCGTCGGTGCCGGCGAAGATCTTCGTGCCGTCGGGCAGCGTGATGTTCGTGGCGTTCGCGAACTCCTTGCCGTTCTTGGCGGCAAACCCCTCGACCTTGATGATCGCGCCGGCCTGCATCGAGCTCTTCTTCCAGCCGCGGCGCAGCAGCGCGCTC
>Ga0114129_10007931_pt1 | contig 15119 bp, 13 predicted proteins | sample RhiMetdeltSRZDD1_FD_80071 | JGI IMG/M metagenome (GOLD analysis project Ga0114129, IMG submission 80071) | Populus rhizosphere microbial communities from Tennessee, USA - Rhizosphere MetaG P. deltoides SRZDD1 (version 2) (version 2) | ecosystem: Host-associated > Plants > Roots > Rhizosphere >...
CGACCTGGACGCCCAGGCAGCCGCTGTCCCAGAACGCCACGACGGCGGGCTCCTCGTCGCGGGGCGCCACCACCAGTCGGGCACGGATGAATCCGGGCGGTTTTCGGATGGACGATCTCAGCTGAAGATGTCCTTGACGCGTCCCAGGATGTCCTTGTCCTTCTCCCGGGCGGACGACGGGGCGGCCTCTTCGTCCTCGAGGAGCTTCTCGTAGAGCTCGCGCTGCTTGCGGCTGAGGCGCGAAGGCATGCTCAGCGTGACGGTCGCGTACAGGTCGCCCCGCGCGCCGCCGTCCGGGCGCGGCAGCCCCTTGCCGCGCAGACAGAAGACCGAGCCGTGCTGCGTGCCGGCCGGGATGGAGATGCGCGCCGAGCCCTCGAGCGTGGGGACCTGGGCCTCGCATCCCAGAACCGCACGCGGAATGGGGACCGGCAGCTCCACCACGAGGTTCGGGCCTTCCCTGCGGAACACATCGTGCTCCTTCACGTGCAGGACCACGTACAGGTCCCCCGGCCGACCCCCCTGCAGGCCCCCTTCCCCCTCGCCGGTCACGCGCAGGCGCATGCCGGTGTCGACGCCCGCCGGGATCTTGATGTTCAGCCGGCGCACCTCGCGGCGTCGCCCTTCTCCTCGGCAGGCCGGGCATGGGTCGCGCACGACGGTCCCGGCTCCGCCGCAGGCGCCGCATGTCTGGCTCAGCGCGAAAAACCCCTGGCGGTGCAGGATCTGCCCCTCCCCCTTGCACGTGCCGCACGGGATGCGCTCCCCGCTCTTGGATCCGCTGCCGCGGCATTCGGCGCAGGCCTCCAGCCGCGGCACCTGGACCTCCTTCTCGATCCCCATCGCCGCATCGAGGAACTCGATCTCGAGGTCGAAGCGCAGGTCCGCCCCCCGCCGCCGGCCGCCGCCCCGGGAGCGGCCGCGGCCGCCGCCGAACATGTCCCCGAAGCTGAAGCCGAAGAACGAGCCCAGGATGTCCTCGAAATCGGAGAACACCTCGGAGTTGAAGCCGCTGAACCCCTCTGCCCCTCCGAGCCCCGCGTGCCCGAAGCGATCGTACCGGGCGCGTTTCTCGCGGTCGGCCAGGACGGAGTAGGCCTCGGCCGCCTCCTTGAACTTCTCTTCGGACTCCTTGTTTCCGGGGTTGCGGTCGGGGTGGTGCTTCATCGCCATCTGGCGATAGGCCTTCTTGATCTCGGCCTCGGCGGCGTCCCGCTGGACGCCCAGGACTTCGTAGTAGTCGCGCTTCTGCTTCTTCACGGTCAGGATCCTAGGTTCCCGGCGCAATGCGGCGGCATGAACAGGGGCGGCGCCCCGTCCCGGCGCCGCCTGCCTGCTCCCTGGAAGTCCGGCCTGTCCTGTCCTGGAGTCTCAGGAAGTCCGCGCCGGCCCGCCCGAACCGCCGGCCGCCCCCGGCGCGTTGGGGGAAGGATGATACATGATCACCTCGGTCAGAATCTCGGAGGCCTCACCCAGTTTTTCGAGCGAGGCGGTGCATTCCGTGATGCTGGCGGACGCGAGCGCCTTGCGCGCCCCCTCGAGGATCTTCTTGACCGTGTTGCGCTTCTCCTCGTCCAGCAGGGTCCCGAACTCCGCGAAGGACTTCATGTTCGACTCGAGGAGGCCCTCCAGCCTGGACTGGATGCGGAACAGCTCCGCCTTCTTCTTGTCGGCGTCGGCGTTCTTCTTGGCGTCGTCGATGATGTCGCCGATCTCCTTCTCGCTCAGGCCGCCGGACGGCGTGACGACGATGGTCTGCTCCTTGTTGGTCGCCATGTCGCGCGCCGAGACGTGCACGATGCCGTTGCTGTCGATGTCGAAGGTGACCTCGATCTGGGGCACGCCCCGGGGGGCGGGCTGGAAGCCGATGAGCTCGAAGCGGCCGCGCGACTTGTTGGGCGGGTCGCCCGCGCGCCCCCCCCGCAGGACCTTCACCTCGGCCTGCGACTGGTTTTCCGCGGCGGTGGTGAAGATCTTCGTCTTGCGGGTCGGGATGGTGGTGTTGCGCTCGATGAGCTTGGTGAACATGCCGCCGCGCGTCTCGATCCCCAGGGACAGCGGCGTCACGTCCAGGAGGACCATGTCCTTCACTTCCCCCTGCAGGATGCCCGCCTGGATGGCGGCGCCGACGCCGACGACCTCCTCGGGGTTCTTGTCGCGGCACGGCTCCTTGCCGAAGATCTCCCGCACCGTGTCGATCACCTTGGGGACGCGCGTCATGCCGCCGACCAGGAGCACCTCGTCCACGTCCGCCGCCTTCAGCCCCGCCAGGGACAGCGCCTCCAGGCACGGCTTCCTGGTGCGCTCCACCAGATCCACGGTGAGCTCGTTGAACTTGTCGCGGGTGAGGACGACGTTCAGGTGCTTCGGCCCCTTGGCGTCGGCGGAGATGAACGGCAGGTTGATCTCGGCGCGCGCCTCGGCCGAGAGCTCGCACTTCGCCTTCTCGGCCGCCTCCTTGAGGCGCTGCAGGGCCAGGCGGTCCTCCCGCAGCGAGATGTTCTCCTTCTGCTCGAACTCGACAAGGAGCCACTCCAGAATCCTCTGGTCGAAGTCCTCTCCGCCCAGGAACGTGTCGCCCGAGGTGGACTTGACCTCGAACACCCCCTGGCCGAGCTGCAGGATGGAGACGTCGAACGTCCCGCCTCCCAGGTCGTAGACGGCGATCTTCTTCTCCGATTCCTCGTTCAGCCGGTAGGCCAGGGAGGCGGCGGTCGGCTCGTTGATGATGCGCAGCACCTTCAGCCCGGCGATCCGGCCGGCGTCCTTGGTCGCCTGCCTCTGGCTGTCGTCGAAGTAGGCGGGCACGGTGATGATCGCCTCGTGCACCTCCGCCTGCAGGTGCTCCTCCGTCATCTCCTTCAGGCGCTCCAGGATCATGGCGGAGATCTCCGGGGGGCTGTAGTCCTTGTCGCGCACCCGGATGCGCACGTCGCCGTTCTTGGCGTCGACGATCTGGTAGGGGGCGAAGCGTTTGGCCTGCTGCACCTCGGGGGAGTTGAATTTCCGGCCGATCAGACGCTTGACGGCGTACACGGTGTTGTGCGGGTTGGTGATCGACTGGCGCTTGGCGATCTGCCCCACCAGCCGCTGCCCCTTCTCGGTGAAGGCCACGATCGACGGGGTCGTGCGGGCCCCTTCCTTGTTGGGGACCACCAGGGGCGTCCCTCCGTCCATGACCGCGACGCAGCAGTTGGTCGTGCCCAGGTCGATCCCCATCACCCTGCTCATGAACCCTCCCCCGTCTCGCGCCCCGCGTGGTCCTTCGGCGTCTTGCCCGAGGACACCTTGACGAGCGCCGGTCGCAGCAGCCTGTCGTTGTGCGTGTACCCCCTCTGCATCTCCTCCAGGACCATGTCCGGCTCGAACCCGGCGACGTCGAGGACCTCCACGGCTTCGTGCAGGTGCGGGTCGAAGGCCGTCCCGAGCGCGTCGATCGGCTGCACCCCCTCCTTCCTGAGGAGGTCGAGGAACTGCTGGTGCACCAGCTCGATCCCCTTGCGCAGCGGATCGCGCGACGCCTCGGCGGCCTTGAGGGCGCGCTCCATGTTGTCGAGGACAGGCAGGAGCCGCTTCAGGACGTCGCGCGCCGCCACGCCGCCGCTCTCATTCCGCTCGCGCTCCATGCGCTTGCGGTAGTTGTCGAAATCGGCCTGCTTGCGCAGCAGCTGGTCGTACAGCCGATCCTTCTCCTTGAGCGCCTCCTCGAGGAGGGGGGACTTCGAGTCGTTCTCCGGCTCGGGATCGGGGGTCTTCCGCGCGGGCGCGGAGGTCCGGTGCGCCTTGTCCTGCTTGACGGCGCCGGTGGTCTCGTCGACCCCGACGACTTCGAGGATCTCGATGGGCTCCTCCTCGTCCCCGCCGGCCCCCGGGGGTTCCGGCAGATCGGTCGGCTTGCGCGGACGCGTCGACATACAACCTCCCGCCCGAATATAGGTCAGTGAGGGTGGCTGGTCAATAAACTGGAGAGAAGACGGGAGATATAGCCCACCAGGGCCACCGCCCGCTCGTATTCCATGCGGGTGGGGCCGAGGATTCCCAGGAGCCCGGTGGTGCGATCGTCCAGCCGGTAGGGGGAGGCGACCAGGGCCAGGTTGCCGAGCGCCGGGTCGTCGGCCTCCGAGCCGATCACGACGCGGACCCCGGGCTGGCTGATGCAACGATCCAGGAGGCTGACGAGGCGGTGCTTCTCCTCGAAGGTCTCGAACAACCGGCGCATGGTCTCCATGTCCGAGAACTCCGGGTGTTTCATGATGTTGGTGGTCCCCTCGAGCACCAGCCGGCGGTCGTCCTGCTGGGCGTCGAGGTAGCGGGTCCCCAGGGTGACGGCGTTGTTCAGGAGCTGGTCGAAGGTGGCCTTCTCCTGCGCCATCAGGCCGACCAGCCGGGTGCGGATCTCGCCCAGGGTCAGCCCGGCGAACTCCTCGACCAGGTAGTGCCCCGCCCGCTCCAGGTCGGCCTGCCGGTAGTCCTGCTCGACGTCGAGCAGGCGGTGGCTGACGACCCCGGAGCGATCGACGAACACGCACAGGATCTTGCGCTCGTGCAGCCTGACGAACTCGATGTGCTTGAGGACCGCCTCCTGGATCGGGGGGGCGATGACGTAGCCGATCTGGCTCGTGAGGCGCGACAGGAGCTTCGGGATGATCTCCATCGCCTCGCTGAACTCCCCGCCGGTCTTCGACAGGCTCTCGTCGATCAGGGCGCGGTCCCTGGACGGAATGCGCGCCGGCTCGAGCAGCGTGTCCACGTAGTACCGGTATCCCTTGTCGGTCGGGATCCGCCCGGCGGAGGTGTGCGGCTGGGCCAGGAAACCCATCTCCTCCAGGTCCGACATGACGTTGCGGACGCTGGCGGGGCTCAGCCCCTCCTGGATGATCTTGGAGATCGTCCTGGATCCCACCGGCTCCCCGGTGAGGATGTAGTTGACGATGATTTTCTTGAGGATGTCTTCGGCGCGGGCGTCCATCAGGCGTTTCGACTCATTAGCACTCGTTGACATCGAGTGCCAATATACCGGGGAGAGGGGCTCCTGTCAACGAGCCGTTCCGCCCGGCGGCGCCCCCGCGCTCCGGCTGCGGCCCAGGAGGAACGCCTTGATGAAGGGGTCCAGGTCGCCGTCGAGGACCCGCTGCACGTCGCCGCGCTCGAAGCCGGTGCGGTGGTCCTTGACCAGGGTGTACGGCTGCAGGACGTAGGAGCGTATCTGGCTGCCGAAATCGATGTCCTTCTTGGCCCCCTCCACCGCCGCGCGCTTCTCGTCGCGCTTGCGGCGCTCCATGTCGTACAGGCGGGCCTTGAGGACCTTCATGGCCATGTCGCGGTTCCGGTGCTGCGATCTCTCGTTCTGGCAGGAGACGACGATCCCGGTCGGCAGGTGGGTGACCCGGACCGCCGAGTCGGTCACGTTCACGTGCTGCCCTCCGGCCCCGCTCGACCTGTAGGTGTCGACCCGGAGATCCTTCTCCTCGATCGCCACCTCGATGTCCTCATTGAGGTCGGGATAGGCGTAGACCGACGCGAACGACGTATGCCGCCGCCCCGACGAATCGAACGGGGAGATCCGGACGAGCCGGTGGACGCCGCTCTCGGCGCGCAGGAAGCCGTAGGCGTCCCGGCCCCGGATCATCAGGGTCGAGCTCTTGATCCCCGCCTCCTCCCCCTTCTGGTAGTCGAGCTCCTCGATGCGGTAACCGCGCGCCTCCGCCCAGCGCAGGTACATGCGGTAGAGCATCTCGGCCCAGTCCTGCGACTCGGTGCCCCCCGCGCCGGGGTGGATCGTCAGGATGGCGTCCCCCGCGTCGTGCTCGCCGGTGAGCATGACCTCCAGCTCGCGCTCGTCGAGCGCCTTCTGGAGCGCCTCGACCGCCTGCCTCAGGTCGGCGCCGACGTCCTCCCCTTCCCCGGCCAGCTCGGCGCACACCTCGGCGTCCTCCAGGCGCTTCTCGAGCTGGCGGAACGCGTCGATTTCCGAAACGAGGCGGGTGCGTGTCTTGAGGGCCGCCTGGGCGCCGGCGGGGTCGTTCCAGAGGTTCGGGTCGGCGACCTTCTTCTCTATCTCCGCGAGCTCGCGGGCCTGTGCCTCGAGATCAAAGATGCCCCCGAAGCTCCGCGAAGCGCCCCTTGAGGGCGTCCACCTTGCGGACGAGGTCGTCGATCTCGAAGCTGCGGGTCGCTTTAGCCACGGTCAGGGAACTCCGGTGCCCGATCGCAGAAACGCCGCGCGGAGCGCGGCGACGTGAAGAATCGCCAGTATAGCACAGCCCCAGGCGAAGAGGTCCCCGCAGCGGGAGTAGACCGTCCGATCGTGGCGCGCCCTGAGGGGGCCGGACAGCACGGCGCTCTCTTCGATCCCGGTCCGCGAAAGGATCCGTCCGTACGGATCGATGAGCGCGCTGATCCCTGTGTTGGCGGCGCGCACCATGTAGCGGCGGTTCTCCGCCGCGCGTACCGTCGCCATAGCCAGGTGCTGGTAAGGGGCGGCGGTGCGGCCGAACCAGGCGTCATTCGTGATGTTCACCAGGAAATCGGCGTCCCCCCCCGCCACCCGGCGGACGACCTCCGGGAAGATCGCCTCGTAGCAGATGATCGTCCCGGCGCGTCCGACGGACGTCGGCAACGGCTCCAGCCGCGTCCCGGCCGCGAACTCGGCGATCGTCCCGCCGACCATCCGGTTCACGAAGAAGAGCACCCGGCCCAGGGGGACGTACTCGCCGAACGGCACCAGGTGGACCTTGTCGTAGGTCGCTCCCAGCGTCCCGTCGGCCCCGACGGCGAGGGCGCTGTTGTAGGCGCGCAGCTCCCCGCCCGCGGCGCGGTAATCGATGCTCCCGACGATCAGGTCCGCGTTCAGGGAACGGGCCAGATCCCGCAGGAACGTCGCGTACGTTTCGTCGGTCTGGACCGTCGGCCCGGAGCCTGCCTCGCGCCTCGGGCGGCGTACGGAGAACGGGCTCGACGACTCGGGCCACACGATCAGCCTCGCCCCGGCGGAAGCGGCTCCGCGGCTGAGCCGGGACAGGTCCGACAAGGTGCCCGCCGCGCTCCGGAGATCCCACTTGCGGTCCTGCTGAACGTTCGCCTGGACGGCGGCGACGCGGATTTCGCCGCCGGCATCGACCGCCTCCTTCCGGTCTCCGCGCCGCATCGCCAGCGCCCCGCCCGCCCACGACAGGGCCAGGACGGCGATCAGCACGGCTCCGGCGATCCGCACACGGATCCCGGCCGGCCGGAGCACCAGGAGGGCGCATCCGGCGTTCGCCGCCATCACCAGGAAGGACACGGCCAGGATCCCGCCCCAGGCCGACGCCTGGAGGAGCGCCGGGTTGCGGTACTGGGAATACCCGAGGAGTCCCCAGGGAAAACCGGTCAGCAGGCGGGCGCGCGCGATCTCCAGCGCCACCCAGCTCACCGGCGCGAAGGCCAGGGCGATGGGGCCATGGCGCCGCCAGGCGGCACTGACCAGCCAGGCGAAGAGCGCGAAATACGTCGCCAGGTAGAAGACCAGGAGCGCGAGCAGGAGCCAGGCGACCGGGAGCGGCAGGCCGCCGTAGGTTTCCATCACTCCGGGGATCCAGTACAGCAGGATCGCGAAGAAGGTCGCGCCGCAGGCGTATCCGCGGAGCAGGGCGGCCGCCCGGCCGGTCGACTGCAGCGACAGGAGAAAGGGGATCAAGGCGACCAGGGCCAGGAGCCCCCAGTCGGCGCGCGGGTACGCGAGCGCCAGGAGAGCTCCCGAGACTCCGGCCCAGACACTTCCGGCTGCCGCGCCGGCATGCCGTGCCATGCCGGCAGCGCGGTCGCTACCTCTCATGCAGCAGGAGACGGAGCGGCTCCCGGACGTCGACCAGGCCGGTCGCCGCCTTGCGCAGGCCGGCGAGGCAGAGCGTCTCCTCTCCTCTGCGCACCCTGTCCCGGCGCAAAGAGGCGGCCGACGCCTGCGGCGCGAACATCTCGCTCCCGGGGGCCGGCGCGAAGAGATCGAAGACCGGCCGCAGGCGCATCACCCCCGAGCCGCGGCAGGAGGCGCAGCCCTGGGCCGCAGCGTATTCCCCGGGGGGCGGACGACGATGCGCCGGGGACCCGGCCAGCAGGTCGGCCAGGTCGACGGCGCGCCGGCAGCCGGTGCAGAGCTCCTCCATCAGGCGCACGGCCAGGATCCCGGACAGCACGGGGCGCAACAGGCGTGCGAGCCCGGCGCGGGCGATCGATTCGATGACGGCCGCCGCATCGCCGGCGGGAACGACCGTGGCCAGCACGATTCTCCGTCCCGCCTGCCCGGCGGCCGCCGCGGCGCGTCCGGGCTCGAGGAGATCGGGAACCAGAAGGACATCCGGCGAGGCCTGGACGGCCCGTTCGAGGACCGCCTCGAAGGGGAACGCCTCCCCGTCCCGGGCCAGCGGGAAGGGGTCCAGTCCCGCCATCGCTCCGATCTCGCCGAGTCCGGCACGCCTCGGATGTCGTCCATCCAGAAGGTCGAGCGCGCTCCGGACGGCGGTCGCGGCGCCCAGCGCGTCGGCGGCCGCCACGACCAGCAGCCCGCGCCCGTCTTCGGCAAGGCGGTCGACGAGAGGGGCCAGCCCGGGCAGATCGTCCCGCACATCCTGCGCGTTCCCGGCCACCACCCTCTCGTCACGCAGATCCAGCGTGTACGTGTCTCCCTCGAGGCCGGGAAGGGCCGAGACCGACACGGCCACGCGCCGGCCCTCGATGAGAAGGGTGAACCGGCCGACCTTGGGGATCACCCGGCCGCGGGTCGCGATCCCGGACAGCCCCTCGATCAGCCGCGCCAGGCCGGGGTAGATCCCGCGCTCCTGTGTCACCTCCTGGTCGTCGACGCGCCGGCCGCTGAAGACGACGCGGACGCTCTTCGCCTGCGGCTCGACCCGGATCGATCGCGCGCCGCGGCGGACCGCCTCGGCGGCGAGCGCGCGCAGCCTGTCGGACGGCGGGGCCTCCGGGCGCAGCACTTCCGGCAGGACCGGCACGATGCCGCGGCCGCGGTCCGCCAGGACGAGCTGGTTCTCGACGCCGGGGAAATAGAGCACGCCGGGCTCGACCTCCGCGGGATAGAAACGGCGCAGCACCTCGGTGATGATGGACGGCGGGCAGATCAGCGGATCGACGCGCAGGCCGGTGAGCTCCTCCACGGCCGGGATGAGCGCGGGGACATCGGCGGACGACAGGCCCAGCGCGAGAACGCCGTCCTCGACGGCGACCGGCACCATGCCGTAGTAATGCGCCAGCCTTCCCGGAATCCGATCGACCGGCGGGCGGGTGAGGACCTCTCCCGCCAGCCCCGGCTGGAGGACCTCGAAATGATCCTCGAGGAACAGGTGCAGGGACGCCGGGGTCGCCAGCCCCATCTTGAGCAGGTTGTAGCCGAGCCGGCCCCCGCGGACCCGCTGCTCTTCCAGCCCGCTGGTGACCGCGCGCCTGGTGGCGATGCCGGCCTCGATCAGCAGGTCCCCCAGGAGCCTGTGATCCTCGGCCGGCGGGCGCCTGTCGCTCAACTCAGTCCCCCTCCTGCAGGATCCAGGCGGTCAGGTGGAGGTCCCGACGGAGCACCTGGACCGCGGTCTCCGCTTCGGCCCGTGTCTTGTAGCGGGCGGCACGCACCCGGTACACGACCGCGCTGCCCGATCGGTCCTCCTGGAGGAGCGCCGGGAATCCCTTCGATGCGAGGCGGGACCGGAGTCGCTTCGCCGCGGCGGCATCGCGCGTGGCGAGGGCCTGGACGACGAACGCGCCGCCTCCGCCCTGCGACTGGGGCGACAGGGCGCGCGTATCATTATTACGGGCGTCGGACGGGAGCCCGCCGGTCGGCGGGGGGGCCGGCTTGCCGCTCCCCAGGGTCTTGTAGAAGGTCAGATCGCCCGGTAGAGACATCGTTCCCTGGGCGGCCCCGCCTGCCGCCCCGGCGGGATCGGCGGGCGGCGCGCCTCCCAATCCGCCCGTTCCGGTGCCGCGCCCGGCCCAGCGGGCCAGCCCCACCATGAGCGCCGCCACGATCACGACCTGGACCAGGAGCCTCTTGACGGACGGCGGTCCGGTCAACGCGTCCCTCCGGCCGCCTGCGGGGCATCCTCGTCGGCCTCGGAGACCCCGATGGAATTCTTGCCTGCCAGCTTGATCTTCTGCATCGCCTTGTCGGCGCACTTGATCAGCCCGAGGCTGGTGCGCGCGTGGTCCGGGTAGGCGGCGACGCCGAACGACGCGGTCAGGGTCATCCCGGGCGTGTCGTCGACCAGGAAGGTCCGCGCCTGGAGCGACGTGCGCAGGCGCTCGGCCAGCTCGCAGGCCCCCTGCAGATCGGTCTCCGGCAGGACGATGCAGAACTCGTCGCCGCCGTATCGGAACACCTTGTCGCTGCCTCGGATCTCGCCGATCAGCCGCCGGGACACCTCGCGAAGCGCCTTGCTTCCCATGGAATGGCCGAAGCGGTTGTTGATCTCCTTGAGGTTGTCCATGTCCAGGAAGATCAGAGAAAGCGGCGTCGCGTAGCGGTGCGCCCGGTAGACCTCCTCGCTCAGGAACCGATCGAAGTAGCGCCGGTTGAACGATTCGGTCTGGTCGTCCTTGATGATCAGCTCCTTGTAGCGCTCGACCAGTAGGGCGTTCAAAAGCGCCGGGATCAGCTCGGGCACCAGGCGCCCGATGCGGTCCTGGTCGGCCTCAGCCAGCCCTTCCCCCTCGCGGGACAAGAGGAGCATCCCCAGGATGGCGCCGCCGCCGGGCAAAGGCATCGAGAGGACGTGCTCGATCCCCAGCCGGCGCAGCGCCTCGGGGGCGCGCGCCGTCGACGGCGTGTAGGAGGCGGGCGGGCCCGGGCCGCGCAGGTCGGCCAGGTCGAGCGTCAGGATCCCCTTGCGGCGCGGGTCGTCGGGCGGAATGTGCGCCGCCCTGAGATGAAACGTGTCCTGCTCGCTGTCATAGAGGTAGAGCAGGGCCGCCGTCGCCCGCCCGGCATCCATGGCGGCGCGGACGATGGCGTCCGCGACCACCGTGAGATCGAGCTGGCGGGCCACACCCAGTGCGGTGCGCGCGATTCCCAGGTCCTCTGCGAGCCTGTCGGTGCTCACGGGGTCTCCGCGAGGCGCCACGCGGGGCGCTTCAGACGATCTTCCGTTTCAGGGCGTCGAACAGATCGATCGGGACCGGGAATATGATCGTCGAGTTCTTCTCCGTCGCGATCTCGGTCAGCGTCTGCAGGTAGCGCAGCTGAAGGGTGGTCGGGTTCTCCGACATCACGCCCGCCGCCTTCGCGAGCTGCGCGGACGCCTGGTACTCCCCCTCGGCGTGGATGATCTTGGCGCGCTTCTCGCGCTCCGCCTCGGCCTGCTTGGCCATGGCGCGCTGCATCTCCACCGGCAGGTCCACGTGCTTCACTTCCACCATCGACACCTTGATGCCCCAGGGATCGGTGTGACGATCCAGGATCTGCTGCAGCTCCGCGTTCAACCGCTCGCGCTGGCTCAGCAGGTCGTCGAGCTCGCACTGCCCGAGGACCGATCGCAGGGTCGTCTGCGCCAGCTGCGACGTGGCGTAATGATACTGCTCCACCTCGACCACCGCTCTCTTGGGATCGATGACGCGGTAGTAGACGACCGCGTTCACCTTGACCGAGACGTTGTCGCGCGTGATCACGTCCTGCGACGGCACGTCGTGCACGATGGTCCTGAGCGAGATGCGCACCATCCGGTCGATCGGGAAGAACACGAAGGCGATTCCGGGGCCCTTGGCGGTCCCGAGCAGGCGCCCCAGGCGGAAGATGACCGCCCGCTCGTACTCGTTCAGGATCTTGATGCTCGAAATCAGCCAGAACACGAAGGCGAATACGAAAAACAGAGCGCCCGACCCCGCACCCACTGCACCCATCATAGGCCTCCTTCGCGGCTCTCCGCGGTGTCAGGAAACTTCTTCGACTTCGAGCGCCAGGTCCTGGACGCGGGTCACGCGCACCGCGGTCCCCTTCTGGATCGGACGCGAGGCCCGCGCGTTCCAGTACTCGCCGTGCACGAACACCCGTCCCGCGGGTGCCAGGTCGGTCAGGGCCGTGCCCCGCTCCCCTACCAGTCCCGCGGATCCGGTGGTCGGCGTGTGCCGGGACACGCGGACCACCAGGGTGGTCAGGATGGCCATGATCAGCCCCGCGGTGCCGGCGATCGACAGGATGGCCCAGCGCGCCGCGCCGATGCCGGGCGCGGACGGCGTCCCCTTGAACAACATCATGCCGCCGAGGACCAGGCAGACGATCCCTCCGGCGGTCAGCGTGCCGTAGCTGGGCACCTTCAGCTCCAGCAGGAACATCGTGAGGCCCAGGGCCACGAGCACCACGCCGACCCAGCTCAGAGGGAGAATCTGCGAGGCCAGGGCGAAGAGCAGGAGGCAGATGCCGCCGATGACCCCGGGCGCGATCAGGCCGGGGTGGGTGAACTCGACATAGAGCCCGACGAGGCCGGCGAAGAGCAGGAACACCGCCACCGTCGGGTTCGCCAGCACGCTGAGCAGGCGCTCCCGCGTCGACATGTCGAGCGACACGACCCGCACGCGGCCGAGACGCAGGGTCTCGCTGCGCCCGTCGAACCGCCGGATCGTCTTGCCGTCCAGGATCGACAGGATCTCCCCCTCGTCGCGGCAGACGTAGTCGATGAGCCGCAGCTTCAGCGCCTCCCGCTCGGTGAAGGCGCTGCTCTTGCGCACCACCTCTTCGGCGACCTTTTCGTTCCGGCCGCGGTTGTTCGCGAGACTCCGCGCGTAGGCGGCGGCGTCGTTCTCGATCTTCGCCATCATCGGGGAGTCCTTCGGAATCTCCCCCATGGCGGCCACGGGATGGGCGGCGCCGATCCTCGTCCCCGGCGCCATCACCGCCACGTCGGCGGCGATCGTAATGAAGAACCCGGCCGAGGCCGCCTTGCTGCCGTTGACGAACACCACCACCGGCACGCGCGACCCGGTGATCTCCCGGATCATCTCCTCGGTCGAGTTGAGCCAGCCCCCGGGGGTGTCGAGCTTGACGATCAGGAGCGCGGCGTGTTCGCGGTTGGCGCGCTCGATCGACTCCTTGAGATAGCGGGCCGCGATCGGGTGGATCGCGTCGTCGAGGGTGACGGTGAAGACCAGCGCCTCGCCCGCCTGCGGCGGCGCGGTCGTGGCGGCGGACGCCACGGCGACTCCCGCGGCGATCGCGGCACAGGCCAGGACCCTGAGCAGGAAGCCGGCCGGGCCCCTGGTGATCCGCCGCATCACCCTTCCCGGGCGCCGAGGAGCCCCCGCAGGCGCTCCACGCCGGCGCGGATCCGGTCGAGGCTCAGGGCGTAGGACAGGCGCACGAAGCCGGGCATGCCGAACGCCTCCCCGGGGACGGTCGCGACACCGATCTCGGCCATCAGGCGGCGCCCGAACTCGATCGACGTGGCGCAGCCGAGTGCCTTCATCGCCCCCGTGACGTTGGGGAAGACGTAGAAACTCCCCGGGGGCAGCATACAGGCAATCCCCTGAATCCGGTTGAGCGATCGGACGAGCTCGTCGCGCCGCCTCCGGTACTCCTCGCGCATGGCGGCGACCGAGTCCTGCGGCCCGGTCAGCGCCGCGACGGCGGCGGCCTGCGAGATCGAGGACGTGTGCGTCGCGTCGTGCGACTGGATCTTGCGCATCGCCTCGATGACCGGCCGCGGCCCGAGCGCGTAGCCCACGCGCCAGCCGGTCATGGCGTACGTCTTGGAGAGCGAGTTGACCAGGAGCAGGCGCTCTTTCAGGCCGGCGCGCTGCGAGGCGAAGGACGCGAAGGTTCCCGGGCCGTAGTGAAACGTGTCGTACGTCTCGTCCGAGATCAGCCAGCAGCCGGACTTCGCGGCGAAGGCCGCCAGCCGCTCCACCTCGTCCGGCGGGATCACCGCGCCGCTCGGATTGCACGGCGAGTTCACGATGATCGCCTTGATCCCTTTGTGACCCTCCAGGTCGCGGGCCCGCGACACGAACCCGTCGTTCTCCTGCGTGCTCACGACGACCGGCTCGGCGCCGCACAGCTTCACCTGCTCGGGAAACGACACCCAGTACGGCGCGAAGATCGCCACCCGATCGCCCGGCTCCAGGAGCGCCATGGCGGCCAGGAACAGGACGTTCTTGCCGCCGCAGCCGGTGATCACCTCGTCCGGTCCCCAGGCCCCCCCCTGCGCGCCTGCGTAGCGGCCGGCTATGGCCCGGCGCAGATCGAGGATGCCGCCCGTGTCGGTGTAGTGGGTCTGGTTGGCCGCAAGCGCCGCGATCGCCGCCTGCTTGATGTTCTCGGGGGTGTCGAAGTCCGGCTCGCCGGGACCGAAGTCGATGACGTCGACGCCGCGCTCCCTCAGCGCCCTCGCCTCCATCATCACGGCGAGCGTCGGGGAGACGCTCACCACCTCCAGCCTCCGGGCCAGACCCTTGTCGTCGGACATCATCCTCTCGCTTTCCGCGCCGGCGCCCGCCCCGGGACAGCGAAGCGCTTCTTGAGCCGGGAAATGACTTCCGGGGGGACGAGCCCGGTCACGTCTCCCCCGAGGCGGGCCACCTCCTTCACCAGACGGCTGCTCACGTAGGAGTACGCCTCGGACGGCATCATGAAGACCGTCTGGATCCCCGGCTCGAGCCGCTGGTTCATCAGCGTCATCTGGAACTCGTATTCGAAATCCGACAGCGCCCTGAGCCCCCGCACGATCACCTGCGCCCCCTGGGCGCGTGCGAAGTCCACCAGCAGGCCGTCGAACGAGTCGACCTCGACGTTCGACCAGCGCCCGACCACGGAGCGCAGGATGTCCACGCGCTCCTCCAGCGGAAACAGCGGGTCCTTGTCCGGATTGCGCAGGATGGCGATGACAATCCGATCGAACAGGTCCCGCCCGCGCGAGATGATGTCCAGGTGGCCGTTCGTGATCGGGTCGAAAGTGCCCGGAAAGACGGCGGTCAGTTTCATCTAGGAGCCTGTCCGAGTATTGGGCCGGGTCGCGTTCCGGACGCCGTGGGGCCGGATGCGAGGCGCCGCGACGATGTCCGATGCCGGAGCATCGTCGAGGCGCGGCAACGAAGCAGACGGCCCCACGCCGCCGGAACCCGAAGGGCGCATGGGGATTGCGGCCGCATAC
>Ga0114129_10007932_pt1 | contig 15117 bp, 13 predicted proteins | sample RhiMetdeltSRZDD1_FD_80071 | JGI IMG/M metagenome (GOLD analysis project Ga0114129, IMG submission 80071) | Populus rhizosphere microbial communities from Tennessee, USA - Rhizosphere MetaG P. deltoides SRZDD1 (version 2) (version 2) | ecosystem: Host-associated > Plants > Roots > Rhizosphere >...
CAGCTCCAGCTACGCCAGCAATGTCCTTCCCGGTCTGCTCGTGCTCGGCGTCGGGATGGGCTGCATCTTCGCGCCGGCGTTCTCGACCGCGACTCTGGGCGTGGAGGGAAGCGAAGCCGGGGTCGCCTCGGCGATGGTCAACACGTCCCAGCAGGTCGGCGGCTCGGTCGGCACCTCCCTGCTCAGCACGATCTTCGCCAGCGCCGTCGCCAGCTACACGGCCGGTCACCTCCACACCCCCGACCTGGCGAACGCCGCGGCAGTTCACGGCTATACCACGGCGTTCTGGTGGTCGGTCGGAATCTTCGCCCTCGGCTTCCTTTTGGCGATGGTGATCCTCCCCGGCCGGGCCAAGGCTCGCGTGCCCACGGTAAGGGCTGCGCTCGCCCGTCACGCGATCGGCAACTGCCATTACTTCGAGGCTGGGGATGGCGCCCGGCCTGGGCCTGGCGCTACGACGGGCGCTGCGGGGCGATGAGCAGCGGCCGCTTGGTGTGTGCCGCGAGTGCGTGGGAGACGCTACCGAGGAGAGCGCTGCGGATGGCGCCCCGGCCGCGTTGGCCGCAGACAATCAGTCCGGCGTCAATCTCCTGGGCGATCTCATCGATCGTCTTGGCCACCGATTCGTTGGCTTGCGCGATTCGTGCGGTCGCGTTGTAACCTCGCTTGCGGGCACCCGCGGCGCCCTCTTCGGCGATTTGCCGCGCGGTAGCCGCTTCTTTGTCGTCGATCTCGCCTTCGTTCGGTACGGCGACTACGAACGAGCCGGCTCGGGCCAACTGCACCGCTGCCGGCATCCACACAACCAATACCACGGCATCGGCGGGCTTGATCAGTTCGACTGCGGCAGCCAGCGCAGTCCTTGAGCCGTCTGATCCGTCGTGGCAAAACAACACCGGCTTATTCACTGCTCAGCCTCCTGTCGCAAGCTTCACGCAGATCCGCGTCAAGGGTACTTCGCGGCGGGACTCGAGGATGTGACCACCCGACCTCCCGCGTCGCCCAGTCAAAGGCCGTTAGCCTCGACCGTCGATAGGGAAAGATAAGAATCGTGAGGATTGTCACTGCAATAGCTCTCGCCCTCGTCATCTCGGTCGCGGTTGCGAGAGGCGCCTCGCTCAGCGGTCTCCACGGCAAGGTCGTTGCTCAGAGCGACCGCGTCCCCGCCCTCGTTTAGCTCGACCGTACTCGGCCTCATCAAGCGGGCCCGGCACCGCCGGGCCCGCTTGGGGCCGTCTGTCGCTCGTCACATTTCGATTCCTTCCGCGCCTACCCCGTGACGCTGACGAGCTCGGCGAACTCGGGCGCGCCGCTAAGGGCTTGCTCACGCACAATGCCCAGACCTGGGGCGTAGACCTTCTGATCGTAGGCACCTGGTTCGAGGCGGGTTGCCTCGAGCGTCGTCAAAGCATTCTTCAGCGTTCCGTACGGGACAGTCGTCGAGCCGCCGCGGTCGACGATCCACGCTGTGTCCTCGGCCTGTCCGGTCAGGAATTCCTGTCGGTAGGCATCGGGGATTTGCGGGTTTGCCTCCATAACGATCCCGGGCTCGGCGTCATGGACGCCGGCTTCCCAGGATCCCGACGTGTCGACCTTTCCGCTCGGTAGGTAATGCGCCGTGTCCTCGCCCACGTACCAAACGTTGCCTTGGTTGTCCTGGGCGTACCAGTCAGAGGTCTTCTCGAGCAGCGTTCCGTCGTGCGTGGCCACATCCGTGACGACCCGGGCGGTGATCCCTTCTGCCACCGTCTTGGTCTGGCCGGTGACGGTCACCTGATCCTGCTGGGTCTGTCCGTCCTTGACGCCCCTGTAGGTCAACGTCCTGCCGACGGGCAGCGGAAAGTACGCGTTGTCGATCGTGGTTGTGAAGTTCGCTGGATCAAGGACCGGCTCGTAGGGGGAACCGCTCCCTGGTCCTGCGCTCGAGGCCCATGGAGCCCAGACCGCGATCGTCGCCGCGATCGCGGCGACGGACAGTACGGCGAAGAGCTTCTTCATCGTCTGTTCTCCTTCCGCTCGGATTGGCCGATCATGGTCGACGCCGATGAACGGACGATGAAAAGGCGCCAATGAGAGGAGCTAGATGCCCATCACTCGTATCTGAGGGCCGCGATTGGATCGAGCCGCGCCGCGCGCCGGGCGGGATAGAAGCCGAAGAAGAGGCCCACGGCGAACGCCACTGTGACCGCGACGATGACCGAGTTGGGTGAGATCAGCGTCTGCCACCCCAAAATGGCGCTGATCATCCTCGTGGCGGCAATGCCGGCGGCAATGCCGGCCAGACCGCCGAGCGTGCTGAGGACGACCGCCTCGATCAGGAACTGAGTCTGAATGCGTCGCGGATCGGCGCCGACGGACTTCCGGATGCCGATCTCGCGCGTTCGCTCACGGACGGAGACGAGCATCATGTTCATGATCCCGATCCCACCGACGAACAGCGCGATCCCGCCCAGCGCGAAGGTGAGCACGCGAAAGGTCGTCGTAGCCTGCTGGGCCGTCTTGAGGATGCTCGCCTGGTCTTCGATCGAGAAATCGTCGGGATACGAGGCCGGGAGCCGGTGCTGGCTGCGCAGGAGGGTGCCGATCGCGTCCATCGCGCCGTTCACCTCCCCGCCGCTGCGTACACGCACGTCGATGCTGCGTGTGTTGATTCCGCCGAGCAGGACCCGTGTCGCGATCGGCAGGGGGATGAAGATCTGGTTGTCCAGGTTGTTCCCACCGAGCGAGCCTCTGCGGTCGAGCGTGCCGACCACCTCGAACTCGTGGCTGCCGACCCGCACCGTCTTGCCGAGGGCGCTCCCATGTGGAAACAGTCGCTCGCGCGCGACCGATCCAAGCACGATCACGCTGCGGCCGAAGCTGACGTCGGAGCCCGAGATCTGCCGACCGGACTGCACGGTGCGGTTGTGGATCTGGGCGTAGGTCGGCGTCATCCCGACGAGCCAGGTATTCGCCTTCTGGCGGCCGGCGGAGACGACGATCCCTTCGATGTCCTGGTGGGGGGCGACCGCGGTGATCACCGGCAACTTGCCGATGGCGACTGCATCCGCAGGCGTCATCACGCGATCGGTCGCCGTCTGGGTCGTGCCGATCGTGATGAATTCCCCGTCGACGACGACGACGTTCGCGCCGAGCAGCCGCAGGTTCTTGGCGACGCCGGCCTGCGCGCCGGCGCTGACGGCGGAAACGGCGAGGAGAGAGGCGACGCCGATCACGACTCCGAGCGCGGTCAGGATTGCGCGGAACCAGTTCGCGCGGAGGGCGCCGAGCGCGATCCGCCAGTGCTCGAGCGAGGTCACGGGGCGGTCTCCAGCGCACGCTCGAGGGGCTCATCGGCTACGAGCAGGCCGTCTGCCACCCTCAGGACGCGGGACGCGTGTTGGGCGACCTCGGCGGAATGCGTGACGATGATGATTGTCGAGCCCCGGCGGTTGAGGCGCTCGAGGATCGCCAGCACCTCCTCGGCGCTCGAGGAGTCGAGGTTCCCGGTGGGCTCGTCCGCAAGCACGACGCTCGGTCGCCCAACGAGCGCGCGGGCAATCGCGACGCGCTGCTGCTGTCCCCCCGAAAGCTCAGTCGGAAGGTGGTTGGCGCGATCGGCGAGGCCGACGTCCGCCAGCGCGTCGAGCACCCGGGCGTGACGATCGCGTCCGGAGACGCCCGCGTAGACGAGGGGCAGCTCGACGTTCTTGTAGGCCGTCGAGCGGGGCAGCAGGTTGTACGCCTGAAAGACGAACCCGATCCGCTCACCGCGCAGACGAGCCCGTTTTGATTCAGGGATCTCAGCGACCTCCTTTCCGACCAGCCGGTAGGAGCCCGTGGTCGGACGATCGAGGCAGCCGAGTATCCCGAGCAGTGTCGTCTTGCCTGACCCCGATTCGCCCATGATCGCCACGAGCTCGCCTGGTTGAACGGCGAAGCTGACGCCACGGAGGGCCTGGACCGAGAGCTCGCCGACGCGGTAGATCTTGGTGACGTCTGCGAGCTCGATCACGCTCCCGGCGGCGTCACCCACCCTGGCTGCCCGCGAGGACGACCCGCTGTCCGGCCGTGATTCCGTGCTTGATCTCGACGTTCTTGTTGTTCGCGAGCCCGAGCTTGACCGGACGGGTGACTTGTTTTCCGGTCGCGTCAAGAACCCTGACGGTTGGACCACCTGTGTCCCGGCTAACGGCTTCCAGCGGCACCTGCACCACATGGCGGCGACGCGCGACGACGATGTGCACGCTCACGTTCATGCCGGGCTTCAGACCGGCGACGTGTTGAAGGCCGAGCCGGACCGGGAACGTGACGACGCCCCCGTTCTCGACTCCCGTCAGCCCGACGAACTGCACCTTGCCGCGGAAGGAGCGGCCGCCCAAGGCGTCCACGCTGACCATCGCCGGCAGGCCGATCTTGACGCGCGCGACGTCGAATTCGCTCAGGTCGACATTGACGGCGAGGCTCTGCAGCGCGGCCACCGTTGCAATCGGAGTCGACGCGTCCACCGGGGCTCCCGGGACCGTGAGCACACTCGTGACGGTGCCGTCCGCGGGCGCCCGAACGGTCAACTGGCGCGCCGCAAAGCCCGCCAGGGCCAGGCGGGCTCGCGCGGCCTCGACCTTGAGACGCGCGAGATCGATGTCGAAAGCAGAGGCGGGGCCGCCACGCAACTCGAGCACGGACAGATCCGCGCTCGCCTTTCGAACGTCGAGCCGCGCAAGGGTCACATCGGCGTGGAGCGGCGGACCCAGCAGTTGCTTGAGCTTGGCGTGCGCAGCAGCGACCGCCTGGCGGGCGCTTGCGAGTGCCGCCGCCGTCGGCCCCTCTTGGAGCTTGCGCAAGTCGTCGTGAGCCCTTTCGAGCTCCAGCCGCGCCGAGCTCACGTCTGCTACTCCAGCCGGCGCCAGCACCTTGGCCAGCTTGAGGCTCGCTGCCTCGACCGCCTTCCTCGCGGCGGAGAGCTGCTCCGTGGTCGCGGGGGGGTTTTGCTGACGCTGTAGGTCTGCGAGGTCAGACTTCGCTCTCTCGAGATCGAGCTCCGCAGCCGCCACGTCGGCGGGATCGGGAGGCGCGAGAAGCTTGTCGAGGCGCTGCTGCGCGACCTCCACCGCGTGCTTGGCGATCGCGATCGCGCGATCGCGATCGGCCGGCCGGCCCCCCTGGAGGACCAGCAGGTCCGCCTGGGCGCGCTTGAGCTCCAGTCTCGCCGCGCTGACGTCGGCGGGACGGGGCGCCCCGAGGACCTGCGCGAGCCTCGCACGCGACGAAGTGACGGCGAAGTTGGCGGCGGCGAGCTCCTGGGGTGTCGGAGGTATTCCCTTCAAGGGGTCACTCGTGCGCTTCTGTCGCAGGTCGACGAGCGCACTTGCGACGTCGTAGCGCGCCTGCAGCACGGCGCCGGCGGCGGTTCCGCCGTCGTCCAGGGTCGCCAAGGGCTGTCCGGCCGTGACCTGTCGGCCGGGGAAGACGAGCAGGCGCGAGACACGACCGCTCGTTCGCGGGAAGACCGAATCCGCAGACGCCGAACCACTGGCCCCGGTCGAGGTCGACGAGGCAGACGGGGGCGAGCCCGAGGTTCCGCCGGCAGCCGTCGAACCAGCCGCCGAGCCGCTGGCTGCCGAGGCGCCGGGCACGGAGATCTGGGAAGCGGCTTTCGCCTCGGCGATCCGGCCGACGCCTCCGACGGAGACGACGACATCACCGCGCGTCACGATCGCAACCGCGGGCGCGGCCCTAGGGGCGCTTCCGCCCTGCAGGAGCAACACTGCGACGCCGGCGGCGATTGTCACTGCCACAGCGAGCCCAGCCAGGGAGGGACGGCTGGTCAGCTGCATTCGGATCCTCCAGATCTCGGCACTCGCAGCGAAACTAGAAGGACAAGATGAAAGGAGGGTGAACGTCGGGCGCGGGTCACACCCTTTTCATCCCTCGTTCATCGACGGCAGCGACAATTCAGATATGAGGGTTCTGGTCGTCGAGGACGAGCTCCGTATGGCAAGCCTGATCCGCCGGGGGCTCGTCAAGGAAGGTCTGGCGGCGGACATCGCCCCCAACGGCGAGGAGGCCCTCGTCTCTGCCAGAGCAAGCGACTACGACGCGATCGTTCTCGACGTGATGCTGCCTGGGATCAACGGCTTCGAGACCTGCCGCCGGCTCCGCGAGGGCGGGGTCTGGGCGCCGGTGCTGATGCTGACCGCCCGAGATTCAGTCGAGGACCGAGTCGCCGGCCTCGACACCGGAGCGGACGACTACCTCGTCAAGCCGTTTGCGTTCGCCGAGCTGCTCGCGCGGCTGCGTGCGCTGGCGCGTCGCGGCGACTCCGAGCGGCCGGCCGTGCTCTCGCTCGGCGATCTCCGACTCGATCCGGCAACCCGCGAGGTCTGGCGCGGAGACACCGAAATCCAACTCTCGCCGAAGGAGTTTTCGCTCCTCGAGACGTTCATGCGCCGGCCCGGGCAAGTGCTTTCCCGCCTGCACCTGCTCGAGCATGCCTGGGACTTCGCTTACGAGAACCGTTCCAACGTCGTCGACGTCTACATCCGCCACCTGCGCCGCAAGATCGACGAGCCGTTCGGGCGCCACACGCTTGAAACAGTCCGCGGCGCCGGCTACCGCGTCAGAAGCGACACGTGAGCCGCCTGCCGATCCGACTTCGGGTCACGGCGGCCTTCGCGCTGGCGATGGCCGTGGTGCTTGCGGGATCGGGCTGGTTCCTCTACAGCCGCCTCGGGTCCCACCTGGAGCTCGCGCTCAACCGCGAGCTCGAGCTGCGCTCACAGGATCTTTCCGCTCTCGTGAAGCAGCCGCGTGCCTCGCTCCGGAACGACAACGGCGGCCGCTTCGTCGAGCACGGCGAGAGCTACGCCGAGCTGGTTGATTCACGTGGACGCGTCCTCGACTCCACGCCCGGGCTTGGCAGGACGGCACTCTTGACGCAGGCGGAGCTGGGGGCGGCGGAGCAGGGGCCGATCTTTGCGCGCCGTTCGTCAACACCCGGGCTCGATGAACCGTCCCGCCTGCTGGCGACTCCGGTCGAACGGAGGGGTCAGAAACTCGTCCTCGTGGTCGGGGCGACCGCTCAGAACCGCGCCGAGACGCTGACGTCCTTCCGCGACGAGCTGCTCATTGCCGGACCGGTCGCGCTTGTGCTGGCGTCGCTGTTCGGGTACTTCCTGGCGGGGCTGTCGCTCCGCCAGGTCGAGTCGATGCGCCGCCGCGCTGCGGCGATCTCCGCCGAGAAGCCCGGCGAACGACTGCCGGTGCCCTCGACCGGTGACGAGGTCGAGCTGCTCGGCAAGACGCTCAACGAGATGCTCGACCGTCTCGAAGCCGCCCTCGAGCGCGAGCGCGACTTCGTCGCTGACGCCGGGCACGAGCTGCGCACGCCGCTCGCGCTTCTGCGGACCGAGCTCGAGCTGGCGCTCCGCCACGGCGAGTCCGAGGACGAGCTCCGCGAGGCCGTCCGCTGGTCTTCGCAAGAGGTCGACCGGCTGACGCAGCTGGCGGAGGATCTGCTGCTGATCGCACGGTCGGACCGAGGCAAGCTGCCGCTGCAGATCGAATCGATCGACGCTGCCGATCTCGTCGGTTCGGTCGTGCGGCGATTCCAGTGGCGGACCGAGGAGGAAGAACGGCCGCTCGTGACCAAGGTCGAGCCCGGCACGCGCCTGAGGGCCGACCGCCTGCGGCTGGAGCAGGCGCTCGCCAACCTCATTGACAACGCGCTGCGCTACGGAGGCGGCCCAGTCTCGCTCGACGTCGTAGCCGAGAACGGGAAGGTGGAGCTCCACGTCCAGGACGAAGGAAAGGGCTTCGCTCCACAATCACTCGGGCGGGTGTTCGAGCGCTTCACCCGCTCGCCGCCCGGCGGGGAAAGACCTGGCACCGGACTCGGGCTCTCGATCGTCCGGGCGATCGCCGAGGCTCACGGCGGAGAAGCGCACGCCGCCAATGCGGCGAGCGGCGGAGCCCACGTCTGGGTCGTACTACCGAATCCTGACGCCCATTAGATCCCCCGCTGTACGCGACCGTCAGCCGCCGGGCAGCCGGATCATGAAGCGTCCGCCGGACTCGGAGGCATCTGCGACGAGGTCGCCGCTGACGCTGCGCGCGAGCCTGCGGGCGAGCGGGAGGCCGAGGCCGGCGCCGTTGTTGCCGTTCGACTCGCCTGCGCTGCCGCGGGTTCCGGGCTCGAAGATGCGCTCGCGCTCGTCTTTTTCCACGCCCGCGCCGTCGTCTTCGACCGTGTAGAGGACTGTCGAGTCCCGGCGTTCGATTCCGACGAGGACGCGGCTCGATCCATAGCGGCAGGCGTTCTCGATCACGGGCTGTAGGACACGCTCGGCGAGCTCCGCGTCGACGCCGACCCGGAGGGGGTGGGGAGGCCCGGCGATCTTCAGGTCGATCCGCCGCTCCGCGGCGAGGCCGCGGCAGGCCGCGGCCGCCTCCGCCGCGACCGCTTCCGCGTCGGCGCTGCCACGGCTGGCGCCCGACTCGTAGCGCGCTGCCGCAACGAGCGCGTCGACCGTGCGCGCGAGCTGGGCGGCATTTCGGTGGACGAGCTCCAGCACCTGGCGGTACTCACGCGGTTGGCGCTCGCGCGCGAGGGCGAGCTCCGTCTGCGCGAGCACACGCGCGAGCGGCGTGCGGAGCTCGTGCGACAGCTCGGCGGAGAAGCGTCGTTCCCGGCGGAGGCTCGCGGCCAGCCGGTCGAGGAGCGCGTCCAGGGTGGCGGCAAGCTCGGTCAGCTCGTCGTGCGGAGGGCCGAGCGCGAAGCGGTGGTCGAGCTCTCGCTCGCTCCAGGCGGCGGCCTGTCGGGTCATCCGAACGACGGGCCGGAGCGAGGCCGCAAGCAGCCAGCTCGCTGCAACTCCGACGAGCAGCAGCACGACTGCGCCGAAGACGAGCGACCCGATGAGCGCCGTCCTTCGCGTCTGCTCGTAGGGTGCGAGGGAGACCGCGGCAACGACGGTTCCGATCCGTCTGCCGCCGGCGACGACCGGTGTTCCGTAGAGTCGCGTGTCGCTTCTAGCGACGTCGACGAACCGCGCAGGCCCGGCGGCAAGACCGCGCGCTGTCCGATCGACCGCCGCCCCCGTGTTCGGGCGCTCGAGTGGGCGAGCTCCTGCAAAGACCCAGACGTAGGCGTCGGAAGAGCGGCTGTCGGGCGCCTCGCTGACGGACAGGTGACCGTGGTCGATGCGGAGGGATGCCACCCGCGCTGCGGCGCGCGAGCGCACGAGATCCCGCGCGTCCCCGTCGAGCGTCCGCGCGAGCAGGACATTGAAGCCCGCGACGAGGGCCGCGATGACCAGGGCGACCGTCGCGAGGACGACGAGAAGCAGCCGCCACCTGAGACCGAGGCGGCTCATCCGATCCGGTAGCCGACGCCGTGGACGGTGGTGATCTCAGGCGGCTGCGCGAGCTGCTTGAGCTTGCGCCGCAGCCGGGCGACGTAGACGTCGAGGGTGTTCTCGTGCACAACCGCACCGTAGGGCCAGCCGGCGCGGACGAGGTCGCGACGACGTACGGCCTCGCTTGGCCGTGCGAGGAGCCGAGCGAGCAGGCGGAATTCGGTCGGCGTCAAGGGTACGGTGGTCTCGCCGGCGCTGACCGAGTGGGAGACCGGGTCGAGTCGGAGACCTTCAGCCTCGAGCGCCTCTTCGCCGCCGCCACGTCGAAGCAGCGCCTGAAGACGCGCAACCAGCTCGCCGAACGCGAAGGGCTTCGTCAGGTAGTCGTCTCCGCCGGCGTCGAAGCCGGCGATCCGGTCGACAACAGCGTCCCGCGCCGTGAGGAAGAGGACCGGCGTCTGGACTCCCCGCGCGCGCAACGCCTGACTCAGATCACGGCCGTCGGCGTCGGGCAGGCCGATATCGATCACGAGGATGTCCGGCTTCGCCGTTTCGAACCGATCGAGCAGCTCTTTGCCGCTGGCGACAGCTTCAGAAGCGAAGCCTTCTTCACGAAGTCCGCGGATGAGCAGGCCTCGAAGCTCGTCATCGTCCTCGACGATCAAGACTGACTGACCGAACGTCACCTGCGGATTGTCACTCTTCGCGGAGAATCGACCCCAGAGGCAGGCGCCGGATCTGGAGCGCCGCGAGCCCTGCCGCCGTGATTCCGCCGACGACCGCCGCTGCAGTGAGGCCGCCCAGGAACATCCACGGGACCGCCAGGCGGTCCGGCGGAGGGTCGAAGACGTGCTGGAGCATCGCGACGAGCATCTCGGCGAGCAGCCAGCCGAGCAGCGCGGCGAGAGCGATTCCGGCCGCAAGCACGAGGGCGGCCTCGCTCCACAAGAACGCCGCGGCGCGCCTCAGCGACGCACCGAGTGCGACCATGGTCGCCAGCTCCGTCCGGCGCTCGGAGAGGCCGACCGAGACGAAGAGCGCCATCGCCGCTGCTGCGAGCGCCAGCACGAAAGCCTCCTCGATTCGGCTGATGCCACGGAGGTTGACTGTCGTGATCGAGCTGACGGTCTGAGCGGTCTGCCGCGTGATGTCCTTCACGGTCGTGCCGTCTCGGCTAGTCGCCAGCGCGACGCGGTGGGCGAGCGCGCCTGGGTCGCCGTTCGCGCGGACGAAAACGAGGTTCGGGCCGGGCCCGTGGGTGACGCGCTCGAGATAGGGGAGGTTCGCGACCATGAACGAGTCCTTCGGCGCCGCCGGGAACTCCTGGACGACGCCGACGACGTGGAAGGGCGCGACGCGGAAGCGGCCGGTCCGGTGGTCGAGCACGCGCAGGCGCAGCAGGTCGCCGACCCGGAGCGAGTAGTCCGTGATCGTCTCCTTCGAGACCAGAATGCCATCGGGCGTCGAGCGCAGACGGTCGAGCATCTGCCTCGCACTCCCCCCGATGAAGTAGGAATCGCGCAGGCTCGTGCCATGCGTCAGCGTGGCCGGGTCGATCCCGAAGGTGTCCTGGAGGTCGGGTCCGACGTACGCATAGGCGTGGTCGACTGTGGAGACGCCTCCGACGCCCGGCAGGCGTGCGATCCGCTGCGCGAGCTGATGGTTAGCGACTGCCCCCGGGGGTGCGGTGGCGACCACGTCGGCGCCCAAGGTCAGCTGCGAATCGACTCGTGCCTGCTGGTCATAGGTTGCGGTGAAGATGCCGAGGTTGACGCCGAAGGCGAGCAGCAATCCGACCACGAGCAGCCCGCGGTTGATCGCCGTCCCACGCCTCCCAGCGCTGGCGAGCAGGAAGCCGAGCGGCGAAGAGGCGCGGCCGCCTGCCGCCCGAGCCGCGAGCCAGGCGACGACGCGTCCGCGGAGGCGCAGGATCAGCAGCGCCGCGCCGATCCAGAGGAGCGCCGGCGCGAGGAACATGTAGACCGACAGTGAGAGGGTGGGGTTCGAGTCGGGGTTGACGACGGCCGAGAAGCCGGTCCGCACGGTCAGCCAGTAAACGAGCCCCGCGACGGCGAGTGCCAGCACGTCGAGGTAGAGCCGCTGCCAGAGTGACCGCCCGGCACGCCGCACGCTGCGGCGTGACTCGCTGATGTTTCCGCCGAAGACGACGAGCCCCGCGCCGATCCTTGCCGCCGCTGCTCCCGCGGCGGCGAGGGCGACACAGACGCCGAAGCAGACGAGCACACGGCTGGTGCCGATGCCGCCGGCCGAGCCGGAGAGATGGACGGCACCGAGCGCGATCGCTGTGCCGATCGCGCCGGCGGCCAGCCCGAGTACGAGGCTCTCGACGCCGGCGAGGACGAGCAGGTCGCGGCGCCGCGCGCCGCGCGCGCGCAGCAGCGCAAGGCTCCGCCGGTCGCGGTCGACCGTGCCGAGCGCAGCGAGGTAGGCAAGCCCGAGCGCGACGAGAGCTCCCGGCACGGCGAGCATGATGTAGAGCGTCTCTGCGTAGAGTGCGTCGCCCGCGGCGGAGTTCAGGTTGTCGCTCAGGTTGTCGACGAACACGACCTGGCCGGGGAGCGAGCGCTCGACCCGGTTGCGAAGCTGCGTCGCCTGGGCCAGGGCGTGGGCCGGACTTCCTGTTAGCGCGGCCGGGTCGATCTGCGTCTGCACCTGCCACTGTGTTCCCGTCTGCAAGCCGGGGACTGCAGACGTGCCGGAGGCGGAACTGATGGACGGCAGCGACGGCGCAATCCGCCTGGCGAAGGTGTCGAATGGGAGGATCGCGATGTCCGCCGGCGGCTGCGCCGGCGCCGGACCGATCAGTGGGTTGAGCGGTTGGAAGAGCTGGTCGGCCGCCGTGACGAGCGCGATTCCGCTCACGCGCAGTCGGACGGGTCTCGCGCCCCGATGCGGCGTCAGCGTCACCACGTCGCCTGGCTGAACCTGCAGGGTGGCCGCCAGTTGCTGGTCGAAGACAACTTGTCCCGGCCTGAGCGAGCCGCGGAGGAACCGGAACGTATGGATGTGTGCGAGGTAGCTCGGCGGCACCGCCAGGATCGAACCGGCGCCCGACCGGATCGTGCCCACGCCGCGCGAGATGTGCTCGACGCCCGCGAACGGCGCCGTCGCAGCCGGCACCGCTTCGGCCACGCCTGCCTGACGGCCGACCCTCGACGCAACGGTGGTGGCCGCCTGCGCGTTGCTAACCGGGCCCTGCCAGTCGAGCGGGACACCGCGGACGGCACTGCTGGTCATCGTGCCGAGCGAGTGGCCGACGAAGAGCAGCATCGCGGCCAGCAGACCGACCGCCGCCGCGAGCGTCAGCACGCGTACCGCCGTCTTGACCGGCGCGCGCACGAGCTCCGCGAATGCGAGCGGAGCTGCGACTCTCACGAGCGCTCCTCGAGGACGACGGCGCCGTCCTCGAGCTCCAGCTCGCGGTGCAGCCGCGCCGCGACGTCGGCGTCGTGGGTCGCGACGACGAGCGAGAAGCCGAGCTCGTCCTGGAGGGCGTCGATCAACTCGAGCACGCGCTCGCCGGTATCGGAGTCGAGATGGCCGGTCGGCTCGTCGCAGAGCAGCAACTCCGGTTGCTGGGCCAAGGCGCGCGCGATCGCGACCCGCTGCGCCTCGCCCCCGGAGAGCTCTGCCGGCAGGTGGTCGCCCTTCGCCGAGAGCCCGACCAGCTCGAGCAATTCCGTCGGCCGCTGCCGGGATGAGTCGCCGGCGAGCTGCGCCGAAAAGCCGACGTTCTCGAAGGCCGTGAAGTATGGGAGCAGGTTCGCACCCTGGAAGACGTAGGCGATTCCCCGAGCACGAACGCCGCCTCGGCTCGCGTGGTCGAGGGATGCGAGGGGACGCCCGTGCCATTCGACGTGCCCCGCAGTCGGCTCGACGAGGCCACCCAATACGTGCAGCAGCGTCGTCTTGCCGGAACCAGAGCGGCCGAGTAGCGCCAGGCTCTCCTCAGCGCGAATCTCGAGCGAGACGCCGCCGAGCGCATGCACGGCCGCCTCCCCATGGCCGTAGACCACCTCCACGTCTCGGCAGGCGGCGATCGCCTCGCGGACGACGGGCTGTGTCGTCACGCGGCGACCCCATCTCGAATCTCGATCACGCGATCGGCCGCTTCGGCAACCCGCGGCGAGTGTGTGACGACCACGACCGTGCTGGCGAACTCGTCACGCAGCCTGCGCAAGGCCGTCAGCACGACTTGCTCGTTTCGGAGATCGAGCTCGGCGGTCGGCTCGTCGGCCAGGACGAGCGGCGCCTCGCGTGCAGCCGCGGCCGCGATTGCCACCCGCTGCTGCTCACCACCCGAGAGCGACCCGGCGCGCTGATCCTCCCGCCGCTGCAGGTCGAACACGTCCAAAACACGCTCTGCCGTGGGACGGATGCCCTCTCGTCGCCGGGCCAGGCGGAGACCGAGAGCGACGTTCTCGCGTGCGCTCAGTTCCGGCCAGAGATTGGCGCTCTGGAAGACGATCGCCACCTCGCGCGCGCGGTAGTCGGCCAGCTCGCTCTCGGTCAGCCGTGACAGCGAGCGACCGAAGCTGCGCACATCCCCTGCGGACGGCTCCTCCAGGCCGCCGGCGAGATGGAGCGCCGTGCTCTTGCCCGAGCCCGAGGGACCGAAGAGCGCGACGAGCTCCCGTGCCTCGATCCGCAACTCGAGGCCGCGAAGCGCGACGGTTTCGGCGGCCCCGGAGCGGAAGATTCGGAACACATCGTGGAACTCGAGCGCTCCGAAGACGATCTCTTCGCGTCGCTCCGGCTCGCGATAAAGGCTTCTCAGCTCCACCGGAAGCTCTCGATCATCAGCCGGTATGCGTCGACGTTGTCGACGCCCTCCGGCGTGCCGAGATCGACCACCGCGAGACGGCCGGGCTTCCAGACGTAGTACCTGTCGACGACGAGCTTCACGCGCTTGCCGGTGACCGCGTTCGGAGCGCTCTCGGTGCTGTAGACGACCTTGTAGGCCTTCGCGTGTGGGAGCGTCATGGCCTGCGGGGCGCTCTGGACCTGCGCGCCTGTCAGCCCTGCGACGTCGGCCTGGACGCTCGCTTTCGTCGGCGCGGCGCCCGAGCTGACAACGACCCGGACGATGTTGTTCTTGTCGCGGAAGGTGACTCGCTTGCCTGAGCCCTGCTGCGCCCACCCCTCCGGGTACTTCATCGAGTAACTCGCCGCGCCGTTCTTGAAGACCAGGAAGACCTGGTTGTCCGGGATATCGCCGGCCGCGGTCGCATTGGCCTCGGCTTGTAGCGCGCCCGGGCCGCCCGTCGAGGTCGCGGGCGTCGTTGCGCTGCCGCCGGAAGTTCTCGTGGCGGGAGTCTGGGTCATGTGGCCGGAGCCGCAGCCTGTGAGTGCAAGCAGCGCGGCGACGGCGGCGACACCGACGACGAGGCGAGTCACGGTCGCAGTGTTCAACAAGCTTTCTGAACTACGCCTGAACACGGGCTGCCGCGCGGCGGGCGCCTAATCGCCCTGCTCTGATGCCCCCGCCAAGAATCGAACTTGGGCACGCGGTTTAGGCAACGCCGTGCAAAGAGCTTGGTTTGAGGCTTTACGGGTGTCCAGTCGCTACAGACGAAGGGCTCCGCCGGTCTCATGCGGCGCGCGGGACCGAGCTTCGCCCGATCGCGATCGCAGCCTGTCCAATCCTTCGCATCATCCCCTCGAAGATCAGGTAGTGGACCGGGTAGAGCACGTACCAGTACGCGAGTCCTGCGAGCCCGTGGGGATCGAAGATCGCTGTCTGGCGCAGTGTCGTTCCGGC
>Ga0114129_10007935_pt1 | contig 15111 bp, 12 predicted proteins | sample RhiMetdeltSRZDD1_FD_80071 | JGI IMG/M metagenome (GOLD analysis project Ga0114129, IMG submission 80071) | Populus rhizosphere microbial communities from Tennessee, USA - Rhizosphere MetaG P. deltoides SRZDD1 (version 2) (version 2) | ecosystem: Host-associated > Plants > Roots > Rhizosphere >...
CTCGACCTGTTTCTCTTCGATCAACTTCTCGCGTGCGTATTGCCTGATCGTCTCCAGCATGAAATAGCGCATCTCATTTTGGCGTTCTTCAATCACCACCAGCGATTTGTTGATGAGTTCCTCGAGGTGCTCAATCACATCCGGATCATCTGCAACGGCTTCGATTGCGTCCAGCGTCCAACCACCGACAAATACAGAGGCGGTCCGCAATAATTGTTGCTCTTCTTTGGGGAGCAAATCGTAACTCCAGTCAATGAGCGCCCGCAGAGTCTGCTGGCGGGGGAGGGCGGTGCGATCGTTTCCCACCAGCAAACGGAATCGGTCATCGAGCCGCGCCGCGATCTGTTCGGGCGAAAGCATTTTGGTGCGCGCGGCTGCCAGCTCGATCGCGAGGGGAATGCCATCGAGGCGGGAGCAGATCTTGGTGATGGACGAAGCGTTTGAATCCGTCAGCTTAAATTTTGGATTTGCAGCCTGAGCCCGCTCCACAAAAAGACGCGTCGCTTCAGAATTCTCCAGCGGGGGCGTGCGATAGGTTACTTCACCGGCAATCTTCAAGGCTTCGCGACTGCTCGCGAGGATTTTTAGCCGCGCACACTGTTGCAGAAGATCGGTTGCCAGGTGGGCGCAAGCTTGAATCAGATGTTCACAATTGTCGAGAATGAGCAAGGTTGATTTATCGCGCAGATAATCAATGACCAACGACTCAAGGGTAGTGAAGGGCAACTCGTCTAAACCAAGGGCTTGCGCCGTGGCTGAAATGATTTGCGCTGGGTCATTCAGGGATGCCAGTTCGATGATCCTTACCCCATTGCTATAAGAGGGGAGTTCGTCCAAGCCAACTTCAATCGTGAGACGTGTTTTACCCGTGCCGCCAGATCCCGTGAGCGTAATGAGCCGCGCCGATTTGACCAGGGCTTTGATCTCTGCCAACTCCTTATCACGACCGATAAAGGAAGTGAGTTGCAGCGGGAGATTATGCCGAGATGATTCAAGTGTATTAATGAGTGGGAGTTCAGCATTTATGGATTTATCCGATGATTGGGTATCCCATCTGTTCGCGTCGTACAGCGGACGCACTTCCACCGGAAGATGAATTCCAAACTGGGCGAAGTATCGTTTTAGGTGAGCAGCCGCATAGATCAATCCGGCGAGTCTCTCTTCCGTGGAAAGGCTGGCTTTGTTACAAAAATTTAGCCCAGCCGCCACTGCGGCGAGCCAATACTGTCCCCACAGATCATCCGATACACTGGGGTGATATTTATCGACCCAGTGCTGGAAGGATCGTCTCCCTTTGTTGAGCACCTCGCACACCCCCGCCAGTTCAACAGGTACTTCTTTTGGGTTTGGAATATCGCGGCTTGCAAATTGCATAACCAGCGAAACCCATTTTTGGAAGGATGCCCGGTTTAATTCCCGAATCAGATAGGATGTTTCGAGATAACACTGGTCATACAAGAGTGGCATCTTGGGTTTATACAACGCGAAGTCAATTAGAAAATATCCCTCCAGGTTTTCTGAGTCTTCTGCAAACTTTGCCAGAATATTGGCGATGTTCAAATCACCGTGTTGAAAACCAGTGAACACATCGATGGGCCTGGCCTTCTGCCAGCGTGTGGCGTCCAGACCGTAAATAAATGGATTGGGAAAGACTTCTCCCTGAATGAGAAATCCTTCCGTGTCTGGATCAAGATGAAGTGTATTTTTAATGAACGCACCGATCTGACCTTCAGCCTTGAGCCGGTAACCCAGCCATTTTTCCAGCAATTTTTGAGGATGAAGTGCCTGTTCAAAAACTGCGATCGCGTTCCACTTTTCGAGCAGATACTTATTTGTCGCGCTGAAAAGTTTTTCCAATCGGCTCTGACGTTCCTGAGAGGCAAGAGGGCGGAAATGTTGGAGGGAATGACCAGCGACAGTATAAAAAAGTGCAATCGCCCCCTCATGTTCGATTTCATAGGCCAGCTTCGCCATGTTTTGAGCGGCAAAGCCTTTGGGGGCCTCGCTCAGAGCATGACGGTGTCTTTCTCTTTCGGTTTGCCGCGTTGTTTCACTTGCGTGATCGAACTTTACAATGAAGTGCTCTACGGAAAGGGAATTCCCCGTAAAAGCACTGACCAGATACAGGAATGCGCCCGTTCGCCCGCCTTTGAGTTCATCCAAGGGAGCAACATCCAGTTGATATTTTTCTTTTGCCAGTTGTAAAAGAACCTGATATTCAGGTGGGAGTTGATCAAAATTGGGTGAGGGCATACATCATTGAGCTTTCTGTAACCATTAAAATTATGGATGTGCCGAGCTCAAACGGTTGCAATCTTATCTCCAAAAATGGAGGCGCAATGGGTTTTGCTGCACAATATCAGCGAATTGTCCATTCACATTACTGCTTAATTATATCAGCGCATAATAGCCTGTTCCATTATCAGCGCGCGGCCCTCCGCCCGGATAAGGTTGCCTTGGTTTTATTTTCGATTCTTCTTTGCAGGCTTTTTCCTTTTGGTACTTATCAAACCTTCAATCGTGATCATGGTGACTTATAAGGCTTTCGCATTTTGCCTGACTTTGGGTATTCACTTACCAGATACGTCCCGTTTGAGATTCAATCGTTAGCATCGAATCAAAATCAAGTATGGGAGTCTGCGAAAGCCGCAACACCATAACCCCATGTTGTTCAGGAGTTGGGATTAAGCCATGCTCACTGCGCCCGGCCAGAGGTCCACGCCAGATTTGCCAGCCCAGACGCTCATAGAATGTTTCGCGATCGGTCTCAAGACAGGCGATCATATACTTCCGATCAATGTCACTTGCCAGTTGCCGCATGAGGGCGCTCCCATATCCCTGACCCTGATAGGCTGGCAGGGTCGCAACTGCATCGATGTAAGCGGTTTTCAAAAGCGACTGGTCTTTCGTATGCAGCCAGCGTGTGGTCACCAGGGCATGACTTACCAACAATTCATCCTGATAAGCAAGGAAGTGCCACCCGCCTGAGGGGACATAAGTGAAAAGATTTCTAAAATCCTGTTCCTGATGTGCCTCAACACAAAGCTCTATGATCGCAATGCGGATGTGCTCGCTCAGTTCTTCGGTTCGGGCGGAGGTTAAGATGATGTCGTCCATCAATTATTCAAGGAACGATATGAATCATTCAGCGCAAATTGTATCGCCTGTTCCAGGGTCATGGATCGTCCCTCTGCCCAAAGAAAAATAAATTCTGCTTGAGTAGACATTGAACGTAATTGAGTAATCGCCTGACTGTATTCAGCCTGTTCATAATCTGTCATACTGCTATTGATTCGTTCGCGCAGAGCTTCTGCTGAGCCAAAAAGCCGTATCGCACGTTGAGGTTCTTCATCGGCAAGCGCGAGGAATCCAAAACATTCCAATTGGTGTGCGATGGCGGCGCGATTTCCCAAATCCTGCCAATTCGTAAGGGTTTTAGTGTAGATCTGTCTGGCTTGATTGATATCGCCAGTGTGCCGAGCAATGTGACCTAGTTCGCTCGTTAGAGCGGTTTGGAAATTTTTGTTCCGCAGGCGCTTGAAAATCTTCAACCCATCTTCAAAGAATTGAGTTGCCTCCCGATAATTTCCCTGAAGGCTTTCGCCCATGCCCATACCAAGGAAAAATAATCCAGCCTGGAATGATAGGGGCACATCTCGAAGCTGCTCCTTGAGCTTGCCGAGATATTTTTCCTTTTCTTCAACGTTGCCATTGGCGATTGCAAGCCTAACCATGTTTTGATAGGCCATGCTCAGCCCCCATGAGTCATGAAGCTCTTCAGTAAATATTCTGAGTCCTTCATGCGCGGCTTGCTCGGCACCTGGAACCTTAATGAAGTTACTTGCAACGTAAAGCATTTCTAGGCTATAGCCCAGGATTCGTTTGTCTCCGGTAACGCGTGAAATGGCAATCGCTTCCTGCAAAGCTTGAAATACCATTTGTATGTTGCCCTGACCCAGTCCTGTCATGCCTTGTGCAAATAACGCTCTGGCGATTATTTTTTGGCGATGGATGTTTGCGTCACCCTCCGCAGGTGGTAGGGACTTAACTCTCTCAAGAGAGGTTTGGACAAATGCCATTCCTTCTGCTTGTTTGCTGATCCAGCTTGAAATAATGCAATACAAGCCCGCTAAATGGACAACACCTTCGGTGTGCTGCTCCAGACCCCATTCAATCGCGGCGCGGAAATTTTCGGCTTCGTCTTCTGCCCTATCCCGCCAGGCAATCATATCTGCTGAGCGAAATACATTCCACATTTTCTCTGAGAGACTATCGAAATAGATGAAGTGCCGGTCACGCGCCGACGAGGCTTGCTTCGCGTCAAACAGCTTTTCGCGCGCGTATTGACGGATCGTCTCAAGCATGAAGTAGCGCATCTCATTATCGCGCTCCTCGGCTATCACCAGAGATTTATTGACCAATTGTTCGAGATGTTCCAACGCGTTCGGGTCGTCGGCTACAGCTTCGAGGGCATCCAATGTCCAGCCGCCCACAAACACAGACGCGGTTCGAAAGAGTCCTTTCTCCTCTTCTGATAACAGGTCGTAGCTCCAATCGATCAGGGCGCGCAACGTTTGTTGACGGGGTAGTGCGGTCCGACTCCCACCCACAAGCAGACGAAAGCGATCATCCAGGCGCGAGGCAATTTGTTCCGGTGAAAGCAATTTGACGCGCGCCGCGGCCAACTCAATTGCCAGTGGAATCCCGTCGAGGCGGGAGCAGATTTGAGCGACGGAGGAAGCGCCGCTTTCCGTCAGATGAAAGTTTGGATTCGCGGCCAGAGCGCGTTCCCTGAAAAGCCGCGTTGATTCGGAATCCGCCAGCGAAGGAGTGTGGTACGCCACCTCGCCCGCGATTCCCAGCGCCTCGCGACTGCTGGCCAGGATTTTGAGTCCCACACATTGATGCAACAGATCATCGGCGAGGCGCGCGCACGCTTCGATGAGATGTTCGCAGTTATCCAGAATAATCAGGAGCTTTTTGTCTCGCAGATAATCCATGAGCAATGTCGCGAGCGGTCCAAATGGATGCTCCTGCAAGCCAAAGACTTGCGCCAGGGTGGGAATGATTTGCGATGGGTCGGCGAGGGGCGCAAGCTCCACCAGCCAGACGCCGTTTGCAAACGATTCCAGTTCCTCCCTGCCGATTTCAACCGAAAGGCGTGATTTGCCTGTGCCCCCAGAACCTGTCAGTGTGACAAGACGCGCAGAGTTGAGCAAGGCTTTGATTTCAGTGGCTTCTTTTTCCCGCCCGATAAAAGATGTAAGTTGTGCGGGGAGGTTGTTGGGCAATGTATCAAGAGACTTGATGGGAGGAAAATTCTGCTGTAAATCGGGTACGTTGACCTGATAAAGATGTAGCGGCGTATGCAGGTCTTTGAGGTGATGTTCGCCCATGTCGCGCAAGGTAATATGCCCGGGCAACTGATCTTGAACCAGATCGTATGTGGTCTGCGTCAGGAGCACTTGGCCACCATAAGCAGCAGACATCACCCGTTGCGCGGAAGCGATGGTAGTGTAACCTTCGTACTTGCCATCGCTTGAAATCTCGGCGGCGCCGGTGTGCAATCCCATGCGAACTTTGATCGCTCCTGTATTGCCCCAATCTTCTGTTTGTAATCCACTTTGGGCTGCAACCACGGCCTGCAATCCATCATTGGCATTGTGGAATGCCGCGCTAAATGAATCGCCGACAATTTGAAAAATATAGCCGTTGTTGGATTCAATAGCTTCCCTCAGAATTGCATCGTGCCGCGCGTTGGCAGATGACATTGCTTCCGGCTTTTCCTGCCATATGCGAGTGCTGCCTTCTATATCCGTAAATAAAAAGGTGACAGTTCCAGTTGGTAATGAACTCATAGTATGAATTCAATCAAAACTTGAAGTGGATAAAGATCCGCCCGAAATTCTTGTCATCCTTCTCCACGCGATGGTATAGCTTTTTGATGTGTCCTTGATTCAAAAAGCGCAGAACCTTTTTCTTTAATTGCCCGCTGCCTTTGCCAGGGATGATTTCGACGAGTTCGATCTTTCGGTCAATCGCTTCTTCCACAATGCGATTGAGTTCAGCGTCGATCTGGTCGCCGCGATTGTAGATATCGTGCAGGTCGAGCTTAAGCTTTGCCATGATTTTTGTTTGGTAGAAAATCAAAAGGCGGACGTTGGTTTAGCTTAATCAGGTTCGCACCCATCTCGCCAACATATAGTGCGCTAACCGATCCTGTATCGCAACTCAACCGCTGGAAATGATCGAGCGGCAAGCCAAGAAAATGTGCGACAGCTAATTTGATCGGGTCCGCATGGAATACAACCGCGACAATATCTTTTGGCTTGTTATGTTTTTTTACGATACCTTCCAAAACGTTCACAATACGGGTTTGCAAATCCACAAATGACTCGCCCTCCGGGAAGTGAAAGCGGGAAGGGGAGTGTTGAACAACTTTCCATGCATTTGTCAGCCGCAAAACCTTCAAGGATTTCCCCTCCCATTTACCGACGTTCGCATCCCTCAGACCGGGCTCTTGCACGATTTCCAATTGATGGGACGTAGCGATCGGCTCGGCGGTTTCCATGGCCCTCTCCAGTGGACTTGAATAAATGGCTTTGATCGGGACATTTTTCAGCGCTTCCCCCAACGCCTGAGCCTGTTTCTGTCCCCGTTCATTAAGATGAATCCCGGGCAGATGACCGGGCAGCTTGCCCGTTTTCACAAATTCATTTTCGCCGTGACGGATAAGGAGGAGGAGAGGCATTACTTAATTTTCCTCTTCATTTCCTGAATTTGTTCTTCACTCATGGCAGGGATGTTATCCACCTTTGTAATTCCCAACGCCTTGCGTTGCGCTTCGCGCCACATTTCGAGGCGGGCAGTGACTTGTGACTCATATCCCTCCTGGGAAGGGGAATAAAAGTATGTTCCCAGTAATCTCTTGGGTAAATATTGTTGCGGGGTGAAGTGACCCTCATGTTCATGAGGGTAGATATAATCCTTGCCATGTCCCATTGCAGCAGCATCACGGTTGCTATCCTGTAGGTGGCGTGGCACGGAAACTTGTCCTTCCTCTTCAATTTTCTTCATGGCTTTGAAGTATGCGCCCGCGCTATTGGATTTAGGCGCAGTCGCAAGGTAGAGCGTTGCCTCAACAATTGGATAAATCCCTTCGGGCAAGCCAATGTAGTCAAAAGCCTGCGCCGCAGAGGATGCAATAACTAATCCCATCGGGTCGGCGAGTCCGATATCCTCACCAGCCAGAATGATCAATCGACGAATGACGAATTTCGGATCTTCGCCCGCGTAGATCATTTTTGCCAGCCAGTACAGCGCGGCATCCGGGTCTGAACCGCGTACAGACTTGATGAACGCGCTGATCGTATCATAATGCGCGTCGCCGTCTTTGTCGTATAAAACCGCGCGGCGTTGGATCGACTCCTGTGCCACATCGAGCGTGATATGAATCGCTCCCTTTTTATCGGGAGGTGTGGATTCAACTGCCAGTTCCAGGGCGTTGAGCGCGTTACGTGCATCGCCGCTGGCCATTTCGATTAAATGGAATCGGGCATTGGCGTCCAGTGTGATGCGTTTGTTTCCATAGCCGCGTTCTTTATCATTAAGAGCGCGGTCGATCAGGATGCCCGTCTCTTCCTGATTCAAGTTCCGCAATTGGAAGACGCGCGAACGCGAGATCAAGGCCTTGATAACCTCGAAGTATGGATTTTCGGTGGTAGCGCCGATCAGAGTGACCGCTCCGTTCTCGACGTGAGGGAGCAGCGCGTCCTGTTGGGCTTTATTCCAGCGATGGACTTCGTCCACAAAAAGGATCGTGCGGATGTTGTGCAGGCGTCTGCGTTCCAGTGCTTCCTCGATAATCACACGCAAATCAGCTTTGCCTGCCAGGATGGCAGAGATCGTGACAAAATGGCTCTTAGTTGTGTTGGCAATAACTTGCGCGAGGGTTGTTTTTCCTGTGCCTGGTGGACCCCAAAGAATGATCGAAGAAAATAATCGATCCGCTTCGATGGCACGTCGGAGGAGCTTGCCTTCACCGACAATGTGCTCCTGCCCGATGTATTCATCCAGCGTGCGCGGGCGCATACGCGCGGCCAGCGGCGCTTCCTGTTTCATCCGTTCCTGCATGGCGTGGTCGAAAAGGTCGTCAGACATAAGGTGATTATAAAAGAGTTTTGCTATTCAGGAGTTTTACGCTCTAAAAAACAAAGGACTGTTCTTCACAGTCCTTTGTCCATGTAATATGAGCAAAGACTACTTTCCTTCTTTTTCTGCTGGATTCGCACCGGTTCCACGTAGATTAACAAATCTCTTGAGGAAGTCAAACCAGAAGGGCGCGCCTTGTCTGGCAGCCATGGCGGTAATAAAAATGCCGATCAGTTTGAGTAGGATATTGTTTTGATTATTTGATTTTGGCGGCGCCACACATTTATTCGTCCAAGGGACCGGGATACCGAAGGCCTGCTTGTCTCCTGGAAATAACTTGCAATTGATATCGGAGATTGCTGTACCTGTGCTTTCATTGATCACCCAGCCCACAGGCAAACTGAGGCCAGAGAATTGGTCTGTGAAATCCTGCAACGCCTGTGCAGGATTGGATTCAAGTTGTTGTTGGGGGATTTCAAAATTCACAGCACTTTGTGCCAATGCCTCGCGAACAGCAGGTTCGCGCCAGAGATAAAGTGTCAGATTTATCGAATCCACATTTAGTAGCAGCGCCACAATAAAGCCTATCGCCAGTGCCATGGTCTGTGAATAACGTTTAAACACGCCGCTCACGCGATCCATCGAATCATCAAACCATTTTTCCACATTTTTTCGGGCTTTGGCAAGTTTTGTTTCGCTGCCAGTGACATATTCCTCAACATTTAACAACAGTGCATTAAGGGTTTGATTTACCTCCGGACTAATAACGCTCAACGCCGCGATTCCTTTTTGAAGACTGGTGAACGCATCATCACCTTTTGGAGCTTCCTTGTTTTTGAGAAGATCGTCAATATCTGCCTTGCGATTCTTGGCTTCATCCAGGGCTGCGTCAATGAGCGGACTTAAATCCGGATATTTCAATGAAAACTCTTCAGCCTTCTTTTTCAATACAGCGAGACTATTTTTCGTAAAAGCTGTGCCCGCTTCTGTCGCTGCGGCGCTGCGGGCAAGATCAGCTAATAAATTAAGCTCTACAATTATGGCTTTGTCCGCGGGTAATTTCGCATCTTTTTGAAGATCATCTCGAATCTTTAGAATGCCCTGTTGAATTAATGAAGACTCTGTACCAGCAGTTATCGTAATATCGAACAATGCAAGCGCAAATTGTTGGGATGGAATATAAGATGGTATTTTCCTTTTTTCCTTGGTGAAGCCACGCAGGATTGGATATTTGTAGAACCAGGGCGGAATTCGAGAGGGTTCCTTTCTCTTTTTTGCCGTGAGGCTGCGGATCACGGGGTGATCATAGAACTGAGCCTTGAGATTAGGGTTGGCGAGCATCTCATGGATGGCGTCTTCCATATCCCGGGCGCGCTTGTCCAGCCGGGTGCTGATCCATTCCTGGATCTGAATGGTCGTCAGGCTGAGCACGATCCAAACGAATATAATTCCAATTGCAACTTCGGCAATGGGGCCCAGATTCATAGAGTCCTCCTCGTTGGGAAAATAATTGAAGACGGTATCCGTTTGCGGCTTAGAAAGAAGCGATGGCGGCCTTCCTGTCGTTGAAGGTATCGATGTACATGTCAAAGCCGCTGGTTTCAAATGTCGTTTTTGTTTCCGGAGATAAGTTCAGCAATTTCAAATGAGGAGATTTGTACGTTCCCGCGCTAATTCCCTTTTTCATTTGTTCATCACTGAGATTGGATTCGGGGTTGATCGACCGAAGTTCATTAAAGAGGGTGTGCAAGGCACGTAAGCCTGCGCTGCTCACGAACGGCGCGTGGGATAAATCAACCAGGATATAGCGCGCTCCCTCGTTAATCAGATTTCTGGTTGTTGAGAGAAAGGTTTCGTATGTTGACGAGTCGATATTTCCGTCTACGTGCAACACTGTGATGGGAACACGCCCATTTTCCGTCGATACTTTGATTTCCATGAGCTCCTCCGCGAGAGTAATTCTTTTGACTATTTGGAATACGGCTAGTATATAGAAGAGTGGAATAAATTTCAAGCCTTACGCATTGGGAGTTGAGGGCTCCAGCCGGTTTCGATTGTGGGATTCATTGACGACATAAATGCCTATCAGAGCAATTGCGCCGCCGATTCCCTGCCAGAGGCTCGGGATTTCGCCAAGCAATGGGATCGCCAGTAGGGTTGTAACAATTGGCTGTAAGATCATTGTTGGGGAAACCACTGAAGCAGGGAGATGCCCAAGTGCATATGCAAGCGACACATATCCTATCAATTGTGAAACTACTGCAGTGGAGAGAAAGACCAGCCAGGTCTGTACAGGATAGCCAGTTAAAGGATATTGAAGTACGGTATTCACAATAAAAAGTGAGAGGCTTGCACCCACGCCGACAAGCCAGATATGAATAATGGGGTCAAAGCGAGTGCGGCTTCTTTCAGTGAAGAGAAAATACCCACCATAGAAAAAACCTGTGAAGACCGCCATCGCATCTCCAATCCCGAAGCGAGGGTGAAGGATGAAATCAGTTCCCATGATCAGTGCTGCCCCCAGAAGTGTGATCGCAAGTCCGCGCCAAAAACCAGAAGTGAGTCTTTGCTTCAGGATCAACCAGGTCCCCAAAGCAACCCAGAGAGGAGCGGTATTACCCAGCAGAGTCGCGTTGGCTGCGGTGGTATAGGAAAGTGATGTAGTCCACAGCGCCAAGTCACAGGCGGTGAACACGCCAGCCAGCAAGGGAAATAGAATAGATCCTGACTTGATGGATCGATTTGTTTTTAGGCGTGGCAGGAAAAAAGGCAACAACAAAAATATGGAGAAGAAGAGACGATAGAATGCGGTGACGGGCCCAGGCGCATTTGCCCAGCGTACGAACATGGCAGAGAAACTAAGTGAAAAAATACCTATGCCCAGTGCAACATAGGCAAGCAGAGTTTTGTCTGCACTGCCGCTCTGCGGCGTGCTTCGCTTGTTCTGAGTCATTGTAATGTGATCGGTGATCTGGATGAAATTTTATTGGACCTGGAGACGATCGAGAAACGCGGGGAGTTCTTGTAAGGTGGATAAACTCGCATCCGGCTGGACCGACAGCTGATCCTCGGTTCTCTTGCCGGCGCGGCGGCTGATCCAGACCGCAAATAACCCAACGCTTTGTGCGCCGCGTACATCTGCATCCAAATTGTCTCCAACCATTACTGCTTCGGACGGCAGGAAATACCAGTTCGAGAGCGCCAGTTCGAAAATGCGCTGGTGTGGTTTACGATAACTGCAAGCCGCGGATGTGAGGATGAAATCAAAATATCGAGCAATGCCAAAACGACGCGCTAGCTGCTGTACATCCTGATCATCGCCCGCGTTTGAGATCAGACCCATTCGATAGCCATCCGTTTCAAGCTTTTTCAGGGTTTGCAGGGTGTCACCTTCGAGTACCCAGTTCGTTTGTGTTATGGCAAAAAGACGATCCAGCGCACCGCGAATTATGCCATCTGAAACATCCCTGTATCCTTTATCTTCCAGCACATCACGCAGGACAAAGGAGTAGGATGTTTCAAGCAAATCCTTTTCACGTTTCCTGAAGTATTTATCAATCCGTTTACGAAATTCGCGTGGGAACGTGGAAAGATTCAATTCCATGCCTTGCTCGCGCAAATAGGTGGTCAGAGCTTCATCTGCTTGTGCAGTGATGGGACCCCAGTTGGCGCGCTCATACATGAGCGTTCCACCCAGATCAAAAATTACTGCGCGAAGAAAATTACGGGCCATGGTGAAAAAGTCTTATTGAAAATCATGGATTCAGACGTAATGGTTATTTCTTTCCGTTACTCTCTTCTGGTGTTGAGGGTCGCTGCGGAAGCGTAGTAACCAGCACTTTATCCACCCGACGGCCATCCATATCCATCACCTCGAATTTTAAGCCGTGCCATTCGAAACGATCTGTCGACTGCGGCACTCGCCCAAGCGACATCATGACAAATCCGCTCAATGTCTCATATTCATCCTCATGGGGTAACATGGGAAGATCAAATATCTCTTTGAACTCGTCCACTTCCAACATTCCATCCAATAGCCAGGAGCCATCCTGGCGTTGTGTCGCTTGTGGCTCATCGATTTCCATTTCACCAACGATCTCTTCAAGAATGTCAGTAATGGTCAATAGTCCTTGCAGGGCTCCAAACTCATCAATAACCAGCAGAATATCTGTCCCTTTTTCTTTGAGGATTTCAAGGGCCTTGGATGCAAACATTGTTTCCGGCACAAAGAAAGCAGGCTTGAGTAAATCCTTGAGTTGGATGGGCTCGTTGTTTAAGCTTTGTACCAGCAAATCTCGGGCTTTCACAACGCCAATAATTGAATCCAATGAACCCTGCCGTACAGGAAAACGCGAATAATTGCATTCAGATATCTTCTGACGGATCTCTTCAATCGTGTCCTCAATATCCAGCCAGACGATATCCGGGCGCGGCGTCATCAATGAATAAACCCGCTGATCGGCCAGGCTGAACACACCCTCCACCATATCCTGTTCGGATTCCTCAAAGACCCCGGCCTGTGTACCCTGGTCAATCAGCAATTGGATTTCCTCTTCGGTGACCGGCGGTTCCTGGCTTACTTTTACACCCAGCATTCGCAGAACTGATTCCGTGGAAAAGCTCAGGAACCTCACGAAAGGATGAAAAATCCTTGTGAGGAACATCATCGGTCTTGCAAAGAATGAGGACACACCTTCAGGGTCACGCAGAGCCAGGCGCTTGGGGACAAGATCACCAAGGACGAGTGATAGGTAAGTAATAGGCAAAACGCCAACCAATAAACCGATCACAGCACTATAAGGTTCCAATGCGGGATATCTGCTAAGTTGGGCATCGATCCATATGCCAAGCGTCGAGCCAGTCAACGCGCCGAGCAGTAGGTCAATGGTCGTAATGCCAATTTGAGTGACAGAAAGAAACTGATTTGGGTTTTCAGTTAATTTCAGGGCGATGCCCGCGCGCTTATCGCCTTTGTTTAATTCATTTTGCAGACGCGCTTTCCGTGAAGAAAGCAAGGCTGTCTCAACCGTGATCAATATGGCGTTGATGATGAGCAATATACCAATCGTGATCAACCCGGGAGTTAAATTAATATTTAGGGGAATTTCTTCCATGATCCAATCAACTTTTCCAAGTTCCCTATTGTACTATGGATAAATAGGCTGCTTTTAATTCTTCAGAGCGCTTAAAACAATATTCTTATGCCAACTTCTTCAATTCTATCAATCATCTTTGATGAGAAGCCGCCAGGATTTAATTTTTCCTTGGTTGCTATTCAACGCCAAAACCTGGAGTAACCCTGAGAAACTCCTAACCATTTATTTGAATGCCAGAGCCTGTTTGAACTTCGCCGATGGCCCAGGCTGGTTGGTCCAATTCTCCTGCTCGTGCAAGGAAGGAATCTAATTTCTCACGCGGAACCCCAAGTAATAGACCGCCGCTCGTCTGCGGATCAAATAATAACATCTGGCTTGGTTCATCAATGGGATTTGCAAATCTCACCTTTGCTTCAAAATGCTTTTTGTTATCGAACGCTCCGCCGGGGAAAGTTCCCTGCTCCGCATATTTGCGCACGCCAGAAAGGAAGGGGATTTTTGCAAGATCAATTTTCAAAGACACGCGCGAGGCTTCTGCCATCTCCATTCCATGTCCCAAAAGACTATAGCCTGTGATATCCGTTCCGCCGCGCAAACCAAATTCGTTTGCCAATTGGCTGGCAATTTTATTCAATTTTTTCATCCAATTGACAGCTTCGGCTACATCCTGCTCATCCGCTCTTTGTTGCTTCAAAGCTGTAGTTGTCACGCCGAAGCCGAGTGGTTTTGTCAGAATGAGCGCATCGCCAACCTTCAAGCCGCCTTTGCTTAGCATTTTGCGCGGATCAACAAACCCAATGACAACGAGTCCGTATTTTGGTTCCTTATCCTTGACCGTGTGCCCACCTGCGATCACGACCCCGGCTTCGCGCGCTTTTTCTGCGCCGCCGCGAATGATCTCGCTTGAGATTTCGTTCGGTAAATTATCAGGCAGCGCAGCCACATTCAGAGCGAGGAAAGGTTGTCCTCCCATTGCATATACGTCGGAGAGGCTGTTGGCTGCCGCGATTGCCCCATAATCATAGGCGTCGTCCACCACTGGTGTGAAGAAATCTGTGGTTACGACAATCGCACGTTCCTCATCCAGGCGCCAAACAGCCGCGTCGTCAGGTTCCCGCAGACCGACCAACAGGTCCGGGAATGAAGCAGCATCAAAGATATCTTTGATTGGACGCAGTACCTGCGTCAGCGCGTCAGCGCTTAGTTTGGACGCTCAACCCGCGCAGGCGGAAAGAGTTGTCAGGCGGATCTCGCGTCCAGTTTGTGGAATGGGCATAAATCTCCTAAACCAAAACGACCAGCAACCAGTCTCTCTGGTTACTGGTCGATCTCTTAACTAGGTAATGGTTAATGTGTTTTTACATCAAGGTGTAGTTGGCGGAGCAGTTGTCGTCGTTGCTGGAGTCTCAGGCGAACCCGGCAGCGGCAAAATGAACTGATTGCCGCTTGGCACAAAGATCGTTTGTACGCCTGGAGAAAGCTTCAAGATATATTGATATTGTACCAATGCTGGTGTGAGGGATTGTGCGAGCAATTGATTCGCTTTGGCTTCTGCTTCAGCCTGGATGAGACGAGATTCCGCCGCGCCCTTCGCCGAGATCACTGCTGCGTCTGCCTGGCCCTGCGCCACCTGGCGAGCCTGCTCGGCTTCCTGCTTCTTGGATTCAACCACGAACTTGGCTTGCTGGGCTTGCTGTTCTGCGATTTGTTTCTGTTCCACAGCTGCAGCATATTCATCGCTAAAGCGAATGTTGCGAAGCAGGAAATCTACCATTTTTAAATTATTGTTTTCCAAACCTTGTTGAATGGACTCACTGATCTTCTGCTCCAATTCTGCGCGTTTGGTGCTGACGATCTCTTCCAC
>Ga0114129_10007937_pt1 | contig 15110 bp, 13 predicted proteins | sample RhiMetdeltSRZDD1_FD_80071 | JGI IMG/M metagenome (GOLD analysis project Ga0114129, IMG submission 80071) | Populus rhizosphere microbial communities from Tennessee, USA - Rhizosphere MetaG P. deltoides SRZDD1 (version 2) (version 2) | ecosystem: Host-associated > Plants > Roots > Rhizosphere >...
CTCGTGCGCCCACTGCGACTCCCGCGTGATGGAACACCACGGCGCCCGATACCCGACCGGCGTTACCCCACAGATGCGCTCCACGACGTCCACACACCTGACGACGTCGCGCCTGAACTCGTCGCGCGTCTGCTCGTACACCCTTACGTGCTCGTGGCCGTGGCAGCCGACCTCATGGCCTTTCTCGACGACGTGACCGAGTGCCTCCGGGTGACGCTCGGCGGTGACGCCGGTGACGAAGAATGTCGCGTGGACGCCCAGTTCGTCGAGGACACCGAGGAGCCTCGAGATGTGCCGCGGGAACGCGTCGTCGCCGGTCCGCCAGTCGGCTCGTCCGATCTGGTGATAGACGAGCTGGTGCCAGTCCTCGAAATCGAACGTCAGCAAGAACGTCTTCCGACCGGCCTCCGTCGGAGCGGCTGTGCTCATGCCACGACTGCCGGCGGCTCGGCGACCTGGCGCTCGGAGGCGGAATGCATCTCCGCGAGCGCCGCGCGCACGCCGGTCGCGGAGGCCCGCGCGACGTGGCGCGCGAGCACGGAGAGCCAGCCGTCCAGCCAGGCTCGATCGATGGCCCGCACGCTCGAGCGCCAGACGCGCTCGCAAGGGGTGGCGGCGATCTCGTCTCGGCTCGAGAACAGCCGTTCGTGGAGCCGTTCTCCTTCGCGCAGGCCGATGAACCGAACTCCGATCTCCCGTGATGCGGCTTCGGTGAGGCGCGCGGCCAGGTCGACGATCGTCACGGCCGGCCCGCACTCGAGCCAGAAGATCGCGCCCCTGTCGGCCAGCCCGCCCGCGACGATCGCGAGCTTCGCGGCCTCGTCTGCGGTCATCAGGTAGCGCGTCGCGGCCGCGTGCGTGATCGTGAGCGGGCCGCCACGCGCAACCTGCTGCCGGAAGAACGGCACGATGCTTCCGGTCGAGTCGACGACGTTCGCCAGGCGCACCGACGTGTACCCCCCGGCCGTCGGCTCGCATCCGGCCGTCGCAACGATCCATTCCGCAACGGCCTTCGTCCGACCGAGGATGCTCGTCGGCTCGACGGCCTTGTCGGTCGAGAACAGGACGAAGCGGGCGACCCGTGCTCGCCGCGCCCCTTCGACGACGTTCTTCGTCCCGAGAACGTTTGTCGCGACGCCCTCGACGGGCGACGCCTCGAGCAGAGAAACATGCTTGTACGCCGCCGCGTGGAAGACAACGTCCGGGCGATGCTCCTCGAAGACCGCGGCTGTGCCCTCACCGCTCTTGATGTCGGCGAGAACCGGCACCACGTGCGGGAATCCGAGATCGTCGGTGAGCGTCCTCGCCACCGCGACGAGCGAAACCTCAGCCTGATCGACGAGGACGAGACGGCCGACGCCGCGCCGCACCAGCTGCGCACAGAGTTCCCCGCCTACCGAGCCTCCGGCGCCGGTGACGAGGACGGACGCGCCGGCGAGGTAGGCGCCGAAGCGTTCGACATCGACGTTCACGACCGGCCGACCGAGCAGCGAGGCGACGTCGCCGTTAGGCGGCGCGTGACCGTTCGATGCGGCCTTTCCCACCGAGGCTGAGCGGGATGCCTGACCTCGCTCCGTCATGGCCACGATGCGCGGTCCCTAACGCATCGGCGCAGGCGTGTCAACCACAGCCTCAGGGGGTTGCGAGCGCGCGAGCCAGCGCCGCGACGACCTGTTCCTGCTCGCCGGGGGTGAGCCCGGTGTGGAACGGGAGCGCGAGCCCCTGCGCACCGGCTGCCTCCGCGACCGGAAACATCCCGGGCACGAAGCCGAACCGGTCGCTGTAGGCCGGCTGCAGGTGGATCGCGGGCAGATAGGGCTTCGATGCGATCCCCTCGGCCGCGAGACGCTCCATGACCGTCGATCGCTCGGCCGGCGTGTCGAGGAAGACGACGTACACGAACCAGGAGCGCCGGTGGAGCTCGTCGTTCGGGCAGAGCAGCCGGATGCCCTCCACGTCGGCGAGCAGCTCGTCGTACCTGGCCGCGACCTCATCGCGAAGGCTGAGGATGCGGTCGAGCTTGCGGAGCTGCGCGACGCCCAGGGCGGCCGACAGCTCGTCGAGGCGGTAGTTGTGGCCGATGTGTTCGTGCGCGAACGTCTCACCCCTGTCCGTCCGGCCCTGATTCGCGAGGCTCTTCACAAGCGCCCACTCCTCCTCCGTGCCGAGGACGACCGCCCCGCCCTCCCCGGTCGTGATTTGCTTGTTCGGATAGAACGCGAACACGGCGGGGTTCCCGAACGACCCGACCTGCCGTCCGCGATAGGTGGCACCGAGCGCCTCGCAGGCGTCCTCGATGATCGCGAGCCCGTGGCGCTCCGCGAGCGCCTGAAAACCATCGATGTCGATCGGGTAGCCGAAGAGATCGACTAGCACGAGGGCCTTCGTCCTCGGCGTAATCGCCGCTTCGACCGCGCCCGGGTCGAGGTTGAGCGTTTTCTCGTCGACATCAACGAAGACCGGGTTGCCGCCCTCATAGACGATCGCATTCGCGGAGGCGATGAACGAAAGCGGCGTCGTCACGACCTCGTCGCCCCGCGAGATCCCGGCGAGCTTGACGCAGAGGTGTAGGCCGGCTGTGCCGCTCGACAGCGCTGCTGCGAAAGGTGCCTCGACGCGCTCGGCCAGCGCGGCCTCGAATTGCTGGATCATCGGCCCGAATGCAAGACGCCCGGAGCGGATGACCTTGAGGACGAGCTCCTCCTCGGACTCGTCGACATACGGCGCCGAGAGCCCGATTGTCTGGGATGCGGCCGAGCCGCTCACTCGAGGCCGCATTCTGTCAGAACCGGCGAGCACCGGCCTCTATGCTCATTACGTCATTTGGCGGCGTTCTGCGAGGCGAGAGCTTCGACGCGCCCGGCGGCCTCGGCAAGTCGCTCGAATGGCAGGAGTCCTTCGACTGTTGCCTGGTAGATCGCGTCTGCGCAGGCTGCAGCGTTCGAAGCAGCGACCAGCAGCATGTCTGCGCCCGCGACCAGCGCCTGCACCGCCGCGGCCGGAACGTCGAAATGCCCTCTGGTGGCGGGCGCATCGATGTCGTCCGTGACGAGAACGCCCTGAAACCCGAGCCGGTCGCGGGCGCGTGAGACGACCACGGGTGAGAGCGATGCCGCGGCGGAGCCGTCGAGTGCTTCCACCGGCACCGGGCCCAGCATGAGCCCGCGAACGCCGCTTTCGACAGCCGCCCTGAACGGCACCTCGTCGATGGACTCCAGCTCGTCGACGGGCGTGGTCAGGCGGGCGTCCCGCTCCTCGGCAGGGTCGAGCGCGACGGCGGCGTGCCCCGGGAAGTGCTTGGCGATCGCGACGACCCCGGAGGACAGCAGGCCCTCGATCGCGGCTGTGCCGAGCGCCGACACGGTGGTCGCGTCTGCTCCGAGGTTGCGGTCCGCGAGCCACGGGTTCGGCCCGCGGACGACGTCGAGAATCGGGCCGAGCGTCATGTTGACGCCCATGTCTCCGAGTGCCGCTCCGTCTTCGGCGAACGCCTCGCGCACGGCGTCGGCGGTGGTCGGGCTGTGCCGGCGGAGCAGATGGTCGAAACGACGGATTCCGCCCAGCTCGTGGTCGGCTGCCACGAGCACGGGTCCGGCCCCGTTGGCAGCGAACCGCGAGACAGCAGCGGCGACGAGCTCGCGCGTTTCCACACTGGCACGTGCGTCGCTCATCCTTCGGGCGACGTACTCCTCTCGCGTTTCGCCGAGAAGGACGCTCCGACACCCGCGCCGCACGAGCGGCTCGATCTCCGAAAGGTCGAGCCCGGAGATCGCCGGAAGGAGGACACGATGCGCAAGCGATCTGTTCGCGTTGGCCACGGATACCGACCGTCAGGCGACCCGATGGCTCGCGGCGTCCGGCTCGTGGAACCGCAGGAGTCGCTCGCCCTCCGCCTTGAGCTCACGGTTCACCGCCGGGGGGAGGGGAGCGAACGGCTCGAGCGCGAGGGTGGCCTTCTTGCCCTTGCGCTCGACCTTCCACTTCCCCGCGACCGCGCCGTTGACGAGATATGTCGGCGACGAGTGCGGCGTCTTCGTGTCGAAGACGAGCGGGCGGAGCTCCTCGGGGAGGATCTGCGTCCGGCGTGCGTGGGCGAGCAGCGTGGCGTCCCATGTCGGGAGAAACCGGACGGGCGCCTTCGTCGATCCCTCGGGAAGCGGCTGTCGCGGAAGGTCGATGAGCTCGCGGCCCTCCTCGTCGCGGAAACGGCGCAGGCGCAGCCCGTCCGCGGCTTCCTGGAGGGTGGTCGGCGCAAGGCCGGCCCAGTTGGCGGCGTCGGCGAGGCGTGCGGGGCCGAAGCCGCTCAGGTAGCGGCGCAGAAGGAGCTCCACGCTCTCCTCCGGCGTCACGGTCGGAGGCCCGAGCCACTCGTCCGCCAGGGCGTAGAGGTCCGCCCGGCGCCGCTCCCACGTCCCTGAGGGTGGCGCGCGGACGAGCTCGATCCAGGCGGCGAGACCGTTCCAGAGATGTGTCGGCCGCTCGGGGTCGCGCATGCGCGCCACGGCGAGAAGCTCATCCCGGTGGAGCACCTTGCCCGCGAGGGCCTTTCGCACCTCCTTGGCCGCTGCGGTCAGGTCTGACTTGGAGAGCCGCTTCTTGTCGAAGCGGAGCCAGGCCTCCTGTCGAGCGGCGCGCGTCCCGACCGCGAATGCCCAGTAGTCCTTTGCCGAAACGAGGTGGATCGTCGAGCGCAGCAGCGTCCCCTGCACGACAGTGCGCCGCTCCAGTGCGCGGGTCAGGTCGCCCAGCGCGAAGCCCTCGAGGCGGCTCCAGAGGCCGATGTACGAGGACGGCGCGTACTGGGCCTGGATGCCGCCGATGCGGTCGAGCGTCCGCGTCAGCGGAAGCCGGGACCGTTCGAGCAGGAACTGGCGCGCGAGCAGCGCCCGGTTCAGGTCGGCGGTCGTGAGCACGCGCTCCGCCACGCCGCGACCGTATCCGACTCCGCTCTCGAAAGCGCATCGAGGGCGCTAGGCCCGCCCTACCGCCCGGCACGCCCTTCTTCTCCGGGGCCACCCCGTGCCTCCACCCGCTTTGAGCGTAACGAGCTCGGGCGCACGCGTGGCGCGCGGAATGTGCCGAGAGCGCGGCACGTCGTCCACGGGCCTCGGCGGCGCCCGGATGAGCGGATGTCGGCACAATTGGCGGATGGGAAAGACGCTCTTCGAGCGCGTCTGGGAGGCGCACCTCGTCGCCGACCCACAGGACGAGTCGCCGCTCCTCTTCGTCGATCTCCACCTCGTCCACGAGGTGACCTCGGCGCAGGCCTTCGAGGGTCTCCGGATCGCCGGGCGTCCCGTTCGCCGGCCTGACCTGACGCTCGCGACCATGGATCACAACGTCCCGACGGACGACCGGCCGGCGGACGACCTAGCCGCCGCGCAGCTCGACGCGCTTCGCCGCAACTGCGAGGAGTTCGGCGTCCCGCTGTACGGCACCGGGAGCGGCCGCGAGGGGATCGTCCACGTCATCGGCCCCGAGCTCGGCCTGTCGCAGCCAGGCATGACGATCGTGTGCGGCGACAGCCACACGTCCACCCACGGCGCCGTCGGGGCGCTCGCGTTCGGGATCGGCACCTCCGAGGTCGAGCACGTGCTCGCCACGCAGACACTGCCGCAGCGCAAGCCGAAGACGATGCGGCTCGAGCTGAGCGGGACGTTGCCGCTGGGCGTGACCGCGAAGGACGTCATCCTCGGGGCAATCGGCCGCATCGGCGTCGCGGGCGGCGTCGGGCACGTCGTCGAGTACGCGGGCGAGGTCGTTCGTGCGCTGCCGATGGCCGGGCGTATGACCATCTGCAACATGTCCATCGAGGCCGGTGCGCGGGCCGGGATGATCGCCCCCGACGACACGACCTTCGCCTACCTCGAGGGCCGTCCGGCCGCCCCGAAGGGCGCCGACTGGGAGGCTGCGCTCGACCGCTGGCGCGCGCTCCCCTCCGACCCGGACGCGACCTACGACCGCGTCGTCGAGATCGACGTCGGCGAGCTCGCGCCGCAGGTCAGCTGGGGAACGAACCCGGGCATGGTCGTCCCCGTCGACGGCGTCGTGCCCGATCCGGCCGACTTCGATGACCCGGTCGAGCGCGAGGCCGCGGAGCGTGCGCTCGTCTACATGGCGCTCGAACCGGGCACGCCCATCCGGGACATCGAGGTCGACCGCGTCTTCATCGGCTCGTGCACGAACGCCCGCATCGAGGACCTGCGCGAGGCGGCGGGGGTCGTCGCCGGGAAGCGCGTGCATCCGCGCGTGAGGGCGCTGGTCGTCCCCGGCTCGGCCGGCGTCAAGCGGCGGGCCGAGGAGGAGGGACTCGACCGGGTCTTCGAGGCCGCCGGCTTCGAGTGGCGCCGCGCCGGCTGTTCGATGTGCCTCGGGATGAACCCGGACATCCTCCAGCCGGGCGAGCGCTGCGCTTCGACCTCCAACCGCAACTTTGAAGGACGCCAGGGCCGCGGCGGCCGCACGCACCTGGTCAGCCCGGCCATGGCCGCGGCGACGGCGCTCGCCGGTCGCTTCGTGGACATTCGCGAGCACGCGCTGGAGCCTGTCGCGTGAAGGCGTTCCGGCGCACGACCGGGCGCGTCACGGTGCTCGACCGCGCCGACGTCGACACCGACCAGATCATCCCCAAGCAGTTCCTCAAGCGCATCGGCCGCTCAGGCTTCGGCGAGTTCCTCTTCTTCGACTGGATCAAGGACCCTGACTTCGAGCTCAACCGCCCCGAGGCGCAGGGCGCGACGATCCTCGTCACCGGCCGGAACTTCGGCTGCGGCTCGTCGCGCGAGCACGCGGCCTGGGCGCTCGAGGACTACGGCTTCGAGGTTGTCATCGCGCCTTCGTTCGGCGACATCTTCCGCACGAACGCCCGCAAGGTAGGTCTGCTTCCGGTGACGCTTCCCGAGGAGCAGGTGCGGGAGCTCATGGCCGCCGGCTCCGGTGCCGAGCTGACGGTCGACCTGGAGGAGCAGACCGCCGGCCGGTTCTCGTTCGAGATCGACCAGTTCGAGCGCAGGTGCCTGCTCGAGGGGCTCGACGACATAGCGCTCACGCTGCGCCACGAGGGCGAGATCGCCGCCTTCGAGGCGGCGCATCCCTCGTCTATCGCGACGACAGCTCTCTGAGGACGGCGTCGGTGAGCTCGGCGGTCGTCGCCGTGCCGCCGAGGTCCGGCGTCGGCGAGGCGGTGAGGGCAGCGTCCACCGCCGCCTCCAAGCGTTGAGCCTGCTCGGGCTCGTCGAGCCCGTGCGCGAGCATCAGCGCGGCCGAGCGGAGCATGGCGGCCGGGTTGGCGACGCCCTTGCCGGCGATGTCGGGCGCCGAGCCGTGCACCGGCTCGAAGATCCCCGGCCGGCCGTCTCCCAGGCTCGCGGACGCGGCCAGGCCGAGCCCGCCGGTCACGCCGGCGGCGACGTCCGAGAGGATGTCGCCGAACGTGTTCTCCGTCAGGAGGACGTCGAACTGCCCGGGAGCGAGGACGAGCTGCATCCCGCAGTTGTCCACGAGCATGTGCTGCAGCTCCACGTCGGGATAGTCGGGCGCGACCTGCTCGACCACCTCGCGCCAGAGCCGGGAGGTCGTGAGGATGTTCGCCTTGTCCACGGAGGTGACGTGCCCGCGGCGCGTCCGGGCGATCTCGAACCCCCGGCGCGCGATCCGCTCCACCTCCTCGGGCCGGTACTCCATCGTGTCGTAGACCGTCCCGTCGTCGCGGACGCCGCGCTCGCCGTAGTAGAGCCCGCCGACGAGCTCGCGCACCACGATCAGGTCGACGTCGTCGCCGCGCGCCGGGCGAAGGTTGGCATAGACGTCGAGCTCCCCACGCAGACCGATGAGCCCCTGCTCGGGCCTGACCTCGGACCGGTCGAACTCCGGTGCGCCCACGGCACCCATCAGCACGGCGTCGGCCTCCCGGCAGGCGGCGAGCGTCTCGGTCGGCAGCGGATTCCCAGTCTCGTGGATGGCCGCCCCGCCGAAGAGGTGCTCTTCGACCTCGAGGTCGAGGGGAAGCGCGACCAGCACGCGCGCTGCCGCGGCCGCGACCTCGGGCCCGATCCCGTCGCCGGGGAGGAGGACGATCCTCACAGCGGTGCGTTCGTGACGGCGCCCTCGGAGGCCGAGGAGACGAGCGCCGCGTACTTGGCGAACACACCGCGCGTGTAGCGGGGTGCGGGACGCTCCCACGCCGCGAGCCGTGCGGCCAGCTCGTCGTCGGAGAGCTCGGTCCGCAGCTCGCGGCCCTCGACGTCGACGACGACGATGTCCCCGTCGCGGAGCGCGGCCAGCGGGCCGCCGCGCGCCGCCTCGGGCGAAATGTGGCCGACCATGAGCCCGTGCGTGGCGCCCGAGAAGCGGCCGTCGGTGACGAGCGCGACGGAGTCGCCGAGCCCTTCGCCCACGAGCGCCGCGGTTACGTGGAGCATCTCCCGCATCCCCGGCCCGCCGGCCGGGCCCTCGTAGCGGATCACCACCACGTCGCCCTCCTGGATGGTCCGTGCCTTGACGGCCTCGAAGCACGCCTCCTCGGAGTCGAACACCCGGGCCGGACCGCGATGGAGGAGCCGTTCGTGACCGGCGAGCTTCACGACGCAGCCGTCCGGCGCGAGGTTGCCGTAGAGGATCGCGAGGCCACCGGTCGGCTTGAGCGGCGTCTCCAGCGGGACGACGACCTCCTGGCCCGGCCGCTCCTCGACCGCCGCGGCGATCTCGCCGAGCGAGCGGCCGTCGACGTTCGGCGCTCCGGCGTGGACGAGCTCGCGCTTGAGCAGCTCGCGCGCAACCAGGGCGACTCCACCCGCCTCGTAGACGTCCGTGGCGACGAAGCGGCCGCCGGGCTTGAGGCTCGCCACGACCGGAGTCCGCGCGGCGATGCGGTCGAAGTCGTCGAGCGAGAGCTCGAGGTCGAGCTCATGCGCGATCGCGATCAGGTGGAGGACGCCGTTCGTCGAGCCGCCGGTGGCGGCGATCGAGGCGATCGCGTTTTCCAGCGCCTCACGTGTGATCACGTGCGACGGGCGCACGTCGCGGCGAAGGAGATCCATGACGAGACGGCCGGACTCCTCGGCCGCCTCGTTCTTGCCGGGCGCCAGTGCCGGGATGCCGTTGAGGCCGGCCGGGCTGATCCCGAGGAAGTCGAGGGCAGTCGACATCGTGTTCGCGGTGAACTGGCCGCCGCAGGCGCCGGCGCCGGGGCAGGCGACGCCCTCGAGCTCGTGCAGGTCGTCCGCGCTCATGCGACCGACCGCGTGGGCGCCGACCGCCTCGAAGACGTCCTGGATGGTCACGTCGCGGTCGCGGAACCGGCCCGGCGCGATGGAGCCGTTGTAGAGGACGAGCCCCGGCAGGTCGAGCCGCGCGAGCGCCATCACCGCCGCCGGGATCGTCTTGTCGCAGCCGACGAGGCAGACGAGCCCGTCGAGCAGGTGGCCGCGCGCGACGAGCTCGATCGAGTCCGCGATCACCTCGCGCGAGATGAGCGAGGCGCGCATTCCTTCGGTCCCCATCGAGACGCCGTCGGAGACCGACACCGTGTTGAACTCCACCGGTGTCCCGCCGGCGGCGCGCACGCCCGCCTTCACGTGCTTCGCCAGCTCGCGCTGGTTGAAGTTGCACGGCATCGTCTCGATCCAGGTCGTGGCGACGCCGACGAGCGGGCGCGCGAGATCGTCGTCGGTGAGCCCGATGCCCTTGAGCATCGCGCGCGCCGGAGCGCGCTCCGGGCCGTCCGTGAGCGCGGCGCTGTGCCGCTTGGCCGGGTCGGATGGGCGTGCGTACGGGTCGCTCACAGGACTTCAGCTCCCTTCGCGGACACCCGGAGCCAGAAGACCTCGACATCGGGGAAGCGGGAGGAGAGCGCCGCGGCGCAGTCGTCGGCCGAACCGTGCTCGGCCCAGACGATCACGCTCGGGCCCGAGCCCGAGATCGTCGCCCCGCGCGCCCCCGGCGGAAGGTCGGAGCGGACCTCCTCCAGGAGCGGCGCGTGCTCGGCGCGGTACGGCTCGTGGAGCCGGTCCGTGAGGGACCTGGCGAAGAGATCCTCGGACTGGGTGGCAAGCGCGGCTCCGAGGGAGGCCGCGCGGCCCACCGTGTAGACGGCGTCGCCGAACGGCACCTGCTCGGGGAGGGCGGCCCGCGCCTCGGCGGTCGCCACCGTCGAGTCCGGGACGAGGGCGATCGGCTCGAGCGGGACCTTATCCGCGAGGCGGTCGATGCGGCCCCCGACGGTCAGGCACGCGCCGCCCGCGAGCGCGGCGGCGAGGTTGTCGGCATGGCCCTCCAGCCGGAGGCCTTCCGAGAGGAGCCACTCGGGGTCGGGCTCCCGCCCCTTGACGTGTGCGGCAGCCACGAGGCCGAGCGCGATGATCGACGCGCTCGAGCCGAGGCCCCGCTCGCGGGGGATGCGGTCGTACCACTCGAACTTGAGGCCGTCGGCAGGGTCGATGCGCTCGAAGGCCTGGACGCCGAGATGCTCGCGGTCGGGCGTCCCGCCGTCGGTGATCACGACCTCGTTCCAGAGGTCGAGCGCCACGGCGGCGCAGTCGAAGCCGGCTCCCAGGTTGGCGGTCGTCGCGGGGGCGCGGACGGTGACCTTCACGCGGCTGCCTCCGCGATCGCGTCCGGGTCGGCGGGCACCGAGACCGGCGGGGTCGAGAGGCGCGCCGCCGCCTCCTGATCCTTGAGGCCGTGTCCGGTGATGACGCAGACGACGCGGGCGCCCGACTCCGGGCGCTCCTTGACGACGGCCGCCAGGCCGGCGGCGGATGCGGGCTCGCAGAAGAGACCTTCGAGCTCGGCCAGCTCGCGCCATGAGGTGAGGATCTCCTCGTCCGAGAGCGACACGATCGCGCCGCCCGAGCGGGCGACGGTCGCCTCGGCGTCGGCCTGGTGCGCGGGCTCGGCGATCCGGATCGCGGTCGCCATCGTGTAGGCGCGGGTCGAGGACTCACCGGCGAGGAAGCGCGGGGTGCCCGCGCCGCCCGACTCGAAGCCGAGCCCGAACGCGCGGGTGTTTCCGCCGCCGCCGTAGGGGAGCGCGAGCACGTCCGGCGGTCCGTCGAGCGCCTCGACGATCTCGAACGCGGCCGTCTTCTGACCCTCGAGCCGGTGCGGGTTGAGCGAGTTCACGAGCGCGTGGGTGCCGCGGTTGGCAAGCTCCCGCGCCGCTCTCAACGCGACTTCGAACGGCCCTTGCACCTGGAGGACTCGCGCGCCCACGGCCTGAGCTTGCACGATCTTGCCGCGCGCCACCGCGCCTGCCGGCTGGAGGATCACCGCCGTGATCCCCGCTCGGGCGGCGTAGGCGGCGGCCGAGGCGGCGGTATTCCCTGTCGAGGCGCAGATGACCGCGCCGGCGCCCTCCTCGACCGCCTTCGAGACGGCGATCGTCATGCCGCGATCCTTGAAGCTCCCCGTCGGGTTTGCGCCCTCCCACTTGAGCCAGAGCTCGACGCCGAGCTTCTCGGAGAGGCGCGGTGCGCGGAGGAGGGGAGTCGAGCCTTCGCCGAGCGTGACCACGGGCGTCGCCTCCGTGAGGGGGAGCCGGTCGCGATAACGCTCGGCGAGCGAAGTCACGCCCAGCCGAGGCCTGCGATGCCGCGGTCGGAGATCACCGGGAGCGCGGACGGGGCCCCGCGCGTCTCCGGGAGCGACTCTATCTCCTGCAGGGCGCTCTTGAGGTCGCCCTCGGCGCCCTCGTGCGTGACGACGTGCAGCGTCGCGCTCCCGTTGCGCTGGTGCTGGACGAGGCGGGCGACGGAGATCCTGTGCGCCGACAGCCGCAGCGCGATCTGGGCGAGCACCCCGGCCACGTCCTCCACCTCGATCCGCAGGTAGTACGGCGAGCGCGCCTCGCCCTCCGGCAGTCGGTCGAGCTCGCGCCAGCACGCGTCGTTCTGCAGGAAGCCGGTCCCGGTCGTGCCGATGATCGAGACCATGTCGGCGACGACGGCGGAGGCGGTCTCCATCCCTCCGGCGCCCGGCCCCTCGAGCGTGATCTCGCGGATGGCGTCGCCCTGGAGCATGACCGCGTTCATGGCGCCCTCGACCGCGGCCAGCGGGTGGTGGCGGTCGACGAGCGCGGGCCCAACGCGGACGTCGATCTTCCCGTCGGTCAGCGTCGCCGCGCCGATCAGGCGTACGACCATCTCCATCTCGCGCGCAGCGCGGACGTGTTCGGACGTGACCTGCTCGATCCCGTCGAAGGCAACGTCGGCCAGCGTCGTGCGCGAGCCGAACGCGATCGTCGAGAGGATCGCCATCTTGGCGGCAGCGTCGGCGCCGTTCACGTCCTCGGTCGGGTCGGCCTCGGCGTAGCCGAGCCGCTGCGCGTCGGCGAGGGCGTCCGCGTACTCCGCGCCCTCCTCCATCTTCGTGAGGATGTAGTTCGTCGTCCCGTTCACGATCCCGAGCACGCGGTGCACGGTCGTGGCGACGAGCGCCTCGCGCAGGATCTTGATCACGGGGATCGCCGCGCACACGCTCGCCTCGAAACGGAGCTGGACGCCGGCCTCGGAGGCCGCGTGGAAGAGCTCGGCGCCCCGGCGGGCGATCAGCTGCTTGTTCGCGGACACGACCGGCTTGCCCGCGCGGAGGAGCTCGAGGACGTAGTCGCCGGTCGGCTCGACGCCGCCCATCACCTCGGCGACGAGTGCGACGGATGGGTCGTCGCGGATGGCGGCGAAGTCGGTCGTCAGGACGCCGTCGACCGGCGGCTCGGGGCGCTCCTTCGACGGGTCGCGCACGAGCGCGCGCACGACGCGCAGGCGGTGGCCGGTGGCGCGCTCGATGTCCTCGGCGTTCTCGGCGAGCAGCCGGTCCACCGCGGAGCCGACCGTGCCGTAGCCGAGCAGGGCGACAGGGACGTCGATCATCGGCTCAGATCATGGCTGTTGCGGCGAGCGGCTGCGGCGCCGGCCCCGCTCAGGTGCCGACGACCCGTGCCTCCGCGCCGAGCAGCCCTTCCTTGCCCGCGAGGTCGCGGAGCTCGCCGCCGACGGACTCGACCGGGTGGTGGGCCGCCATGCGTCGCAGCGCTGTAAGCCGTGGCCGGCCGGCCTCCTCCTCGGCGATCAGCTCCCGTGCGAAGGTGCCGTTGCGGATGTCCTCGAGGAGATGGCGCATCGTCGTGCGGACGTGCTCGTCGATGACGACCTGCCCGCGCGTGAGGTCGCCGTACTCGGCCACGTCCGAGATGGAGTGGCGCATGTAGGCGAACCCGCCCTCGTAGATCAGGTCGACGATGAGCTTGAGCTCGTTGATGCACTCGTAGTAGGCGATCTCGGGCTGGTAGCCGGCGTCCACGAGAATCTCGTAGCCCGCCTGCATGAGCGCGGTGACGCCGCCGCAGAGGACGGCCTGCTCGCCGAAGAGATCGCTCTCGGTCTCCTCCGCGAACGTCGTCTCGAGCATTCCCATGCGCCCGCAGCCGATGGCGGTTCCGTAGGCGAGGGCGAGGTCGAGCGCGCTTCCGCTCGCGTCCTGCGCCACCGCGACGAGCCCCGGGGTTCCCGCGCCCGCCTCGAAGAGCTGGCGGACGCGGTGCCCGGGCCCCTTGGGAGCGACCATGATCACGTCGTGCCCCGGCTCGGGCGTGATCTGCCCGAAGTGGACGTTGAAGCCATGGGCGAAGAGGACTGCAGCGTCCGGGTCGAGATTGGGGGCGACGTCGTTCTCGTAGACGCCCTTCTGGACATGGTCGGGAAGGAGGACGGCGACCAGCTGCGCGCCGCGAACGGCCTCCGGGATGGTGCGGACGGTCAGGCCGGCGTCCTCGGCGGCGGACCACGACGGGCTCCCGTCGCGCAGGCCGACCTCGACGTCGACGCCGGAGTCGCGCAGGTTGAGCGCGTGCGCGTGACCCTGGCTGCCGTAGCCGACGACGGCCACCTTGCCGGAGAGAAGATCGACGTTGCCTTCGCGGTGGATGGTTGCTGCCATGAGGTTCCTTTCTAGATGTCCGGCCGGTGTCTCACGCGCCCAACGGGGGCGGCTGCGACCAAGCCGGGCGCCGCGGTCGCTCGCGGCGCGTACTTGTCAGTACGTGCAAGGGCGACCGCGACGATCCGGCGCAGCGTCGCAGTCGTCATCCGTGGGTGTGGGAGGCGCCGGTCGGGCATCTGCTAGCGGAGGACGTGCTGTGGACGGGGGGCGCTGTTCGTTGAAGCGCGCGCGAGGCCGATGCGGCCGGTGCGCGCGAGCTCGGTGAGGCCGTGCGGTCGTAGGACCTCCTCGAAGGACTGGAGCTCGTCGGGCGTGCCGACGACCTCGAAGATGATCGCGTCGGGACCGAGGTCGGCCACGCGCGCGTCGAAGACCCCGGCGAGCGTCATCAGCTCGACGTGCCGGCTCGGGTCGGCCTTGACCTTGATGAGCGCGAGCTCTCGCTCGACCGCCTCGCCGGCTTCGAGCGTCGAGACGCGGAGGACGTTCACGAGCTTGTGCATCTGCTTCTCGATCTGCTCGAGCAGGTCGACGGGACAGTCGACGGTGAGCGTGATGCGCGAGACGTCGCGGCGCTCGGTCGACCCGACGGCGAGGCTCTCGATGTTGAACCCGCGGCGCGCGAACATGTTCGAGACGCGCGCCAGCGCACCCGGCTTGTTCTCGACCAGGACGGAAACCGTATGGGTCACGTCTGGACGGTCTCCTCGCTGAACTCGAGGACGTCGGTCGCCGCCGCGCCGGCCGGGATCATCGGGAAGCACTTCTCGGCCGGATCGCAGCGGGCGTCGACGACCGCGGTGCGGCCGCAGGCCATCGCCTCCTCGAGCACACTCTCGAGCTCGTCCTCGCAGTCGACGGTGAACCCGGCGGCCCCGTAGGCCTCGGCGAGCTGCGCGTAGTCAGGCACCTGGTGGGTCAGGTGCGTCTGGGAAAAGCGCTCGTCGTAGAACATCTCCTGCCACTGGCGCACCATCCCGAGCCAGCCGTTGTTGACGATCACGGCGACGATCGGCAGTCCCTCGAGAACGGACGTGGCCAGCTCCTGCGAGGTCATCTGGAAGCAGCCGTCGCCGTCGATGCAGACGACGGTCGCATCCGGCCGTGCCGCCTTGGCGCCGATCGCCGCGGGGAGGCCGTAGCCCATCGTGCCGAGACCGCCCGAAGTGATGAAG
>Ga0114129_10007938_pt1 | contig 15108 bp, 15 predicted proteins | sample RhiMetdeltSRZDD1_FD_80071 | JGI IMG/M metagenome (GOLD analysis project Ga0114129, IMG submission 80071) | Populus rhizosphere microbial communities from Tennessee, USA - Rhizosphere MetaG P. deltoides SRZDD1 (version 2) (version 2) | ecosystem: Host-associated > Plants > Roots > Rhizosphere >...
CTGATGCCTAGGACAAGCTGGACAATTCACTCGCGTAAGCCGGATCACTGCCGGCTCGTTAGAGGTGTGTCTACTCAGTCCTTGACTTCGGCCTCTGCTTCATAGATGCGTCTTTGCGCGAAATCTGGATTCTCAAAAACGTGTTTCGCGCAAAGACGCAAAGATCCGCGAAGCCGCAAAGGAGTTTTCACACGATCTCTGCGCTTGTTTACAATCCACCCGGCGGTGCATAGAATCTCACCGCCCGAACGACAACCTTGAGAGGAGGCCCTATGACTCGAAGAATCCACACGATCTTGATGCTTGCGCTGATGGCCGCGGCGACGCTTTTGCCGAGTGCCGTCTCCGGTCAGTCTCCGGAATCTGCCGGGCGCGCCGGCGACATATCGAATAAGTTTCGCATCGTTCCGAACATCACCTACCTGACTGCGAACAACTGGGAAGCGAAACTTGACGTCTACGTGCCTCGCGAAATAACGGCGCCAAATTCTACGCTGATTTACATACACGGTGGCGGCTGGGTCGGCGGGATGAAAGAAACCTCGTGGCTCCAGTTGTTGCCGTACCTCGAGACCGGATGGTCCGTAGTCAACGTCGAGTATCGCTTGGCCCGCGTCTCGTTAGCTCCTGCCGCCGTCGAAGATTGCCGATGCGCGCTGCGTTGGGTTATCAGGAACGCGAAGCAGTACAACTTCGACACAACGAAGCTTGTCGTCACGGGTCATTCCGCCGGCGGCCATCTGTCGCTCACCACCGGGATGCTTCCGGCCTCCGCGGGACTCGATCGCGAGTGCCCCGGCAATGAAGAGTTGAAGGTTGCGGCGATCGTGAATTGGTTCGGCATCACCGACGTCGTCGATCTGCTGGACGGCGCGAACATGAAAGAATATGCAGTCGCCTGGCTTGGCAGCATGACGAACCGGGAAGAAATCGCACGGCGCCTTTCCCCGCTCACGTACGTTCGAGCCGGGCTTCCGCCGGTCATAACGATTCACGGTGACGCCGATCCGACCGTTCCTTATACGCACGCGGTCCGGCTTCAAGAGGCGTTGAACAAGGCCGGTGTGCCAAATCAGCTTGTGACGATTCCGGGCGGCAAGCACGGTGGCTTCAATCACGACCAGAACGTGATGGCTTATTCAGCGATTCGCGAATTCTTGACCAAGCATTCCGTTATCAAACCCGAGCAGACGGCGTCGGCGCCGAAGTAAATGGCTCCAGGTTTCGCGCAAAGACGCAAAGATCCGCGAAGTTCAAGTCGATTGCGAACGGGCATTGTCGTCCTGTTATGCTCGCTCGTCTGGTCGAGCAATTCCGTAGCAACTCGCGCTTGGCAGTCCAACAATTCAGCTCGGTCGGCGCTCGCCAAGTCCGAATTCGATGTCATCGAAGGGGTCTTTCACGACGGACTTGGCACGTTCGCCGAAGTTACTCTTGCCAACGAACTGATAGCGCAAGCCGGGCTATACCAAACTCGGTTCGATACGACGCGCAGTAATGCCAAGATGCGCGATGCAATCTCGCGCCTTCCCGAGTCCCATCCCAGTCGCCAGGTCTTCGAGCGCGAGATTGCTAATATCACAAATGCTGCCAGACATGGAGCGATCGAGCTGCTGGACTTCATCAAGCCGAATAACTTGACGCACGTGCGGCACACGGCGCGAGAATTTGCCGACGCCAAAGCCGGTGACCTGAGGCTCGAGATCGACGGCCGCGCGGATCTGCCAGTGTCGGTCAAGACTGATAAGTCCCGCAAGGTGGCTGTCGCCGAGGGACAGACACCTGACATCCGGGACAAGTGGGCCGAGAGATACTTTAGAGCGCATGCCGACGAGTCGGCCAAGATGATCCTCGAACTGGGCTTCTCGTCGATGACGGAGTTGAAGTCTTACTACCTGAACGTCGCACGGTTTGTCGCCCACGTCCTGATTCGCAAGCTGGGTTTGGTTGAGTGCGAGCCAGCGGACTTCAGCAAAGCGCGGGTCACGGATCTCGGCGCGCTCAAGTACCTTCTACATCAACTCGTGCTGTTCAAGAGCGGCAAAGATCGAAGCCGCGTGATCATCTTCGACAGATCCACCGGCGAGGTGAAGTGGGAATCACTCTTGGATGGCATTGATATCGATGGGCTGACTCCGGATCGTGTGTCATTTCTTCCATCTCGTCCTCGCGGCGGACATCCGATCGCTTCGGAGTTCGGCATCAAGATCGACGGCAAGACGGTCGTGTCGTTTCAGATCAAACACAAACGAGGTTCCGCGCGCAATACGATTCATCGCTACGAATTCTCTGACATCACCACTCGCCTTCGATTTTAAATACCTTGCTAGGTTCAGCGGAGTCTGGCTTTCAGTTTTGTTAGCGTCTCGGCATAGAACTCAACGGCCTGTGCCAGTTCACGCTTGGATATCTTTTCGCCCGGCGTGTGCGCGTCGAGGATCGAGCCCGGCCCGAACAGCAGCGGCTTGCCCCAGTTGGTTAGCAAAGGAATGTCTGTCGTGAACGCGACCACCGTTGTCTCGAACTCTTCCAGTCTTTCGGTGAACACAGGATCGCAAGCAAAAGTGTATTCGACTTCGGCGCGTGACCCGATGGAGTCTTCGATCAATCGCTTGAGTGAATCGGAGCTGGTGACGACTCGGAACATGAGTTCTGCTTCCGCTTCGGGCGGGATGACGTTGGCAGCGACGCCGCCTTTGATGACTCCGATGTTGATTGTCGTGGCGCCGAGCGTCTTGTCACGCGGAAGCTCGAGTCGGCGAAGGTCGTTGAGAACGTCGAGGAGCTTCTCGATGGCCGACTCGCCGCGCTCAGGATAAGCCGAATGAGCCGCTCGCCCGCTGGCCTTGAGAATGGCTCTCAGAGCCCCTTTCGAGCCAAGAGCCAGTTTCGATTCCGTCGGCTCGCCGTTGATCAGATAACGCGAGCGGTTGGGAATCGCGTTGGCCGCTCGCGCTCCCGGGCTGCCGGCTTCTTCACCCACGACGAACAGCAAGCCGAAGTCAGTCACGTTCGCTTCAATCAACGCTTCCCCGGCTTTCACCATCGCCGCGATGATTCCCTTGGCGTCGCAAGCTCCGCGTCCGTAGATGAATTCGTCGTCTTCGCTGAAGTCGATGTAAGGAGGAACAGTGTCGGTGTGGGTCGATAGAACGACCTCGGGATCGCCTCGTCGCGCGTAGACGTTTGGCCTATGCGGGGCTGCCTCTTGCAGCTCAACGTCAAAGTCGATGCCGCTCAGGTGTTCAGCCAGGAAGTTGGCGACTTCCTTTTCATCACCGCTGATTGAAGGGATGGAGATTAGCTTGCTGGTGAGTTCGAAGACGTTCATCGAGCACTTCTTCGGTTAGCCGATTGCAGCGGTGTCGCGTGGAGCGTCCGCGTCTTCGACGGACGTTTCGTTGGCTTCATACGGCTCATAGCAGACTCGGCAGCGCGCCTCGTACGTGCCGTCGCCGATTTCTATCTGTGAATTTCCACCGGCGACGCGTTGCGTGTAATGAGCAGGCCCGCCGCAGCGTACGCACACCGCGTGCATCTTCGAAACGTATTCGGCTACGGCAAGAAGCCCGGGCATCGGCCCGAACGGGCGCCGGAGATAATCTTGATCCAGCCCGGCAGCTATCACCCGCACACCCGCGTCTGCCAGTTCCATGCACACGCCAACGATTTCATCATCGAAGAATTGCACTTCGTCGATGCCGACGACTTTCACTCCGAACGAAATCTTACCGCGAAGCTCGGCAGAGCTGCTGACCGCCAATGCATCCAGGCCGCGGTTGTCACGAGAGATGATGCGCTTCAGGTCGAAGCGATCGTCGATCAAGGGCTTGAAAATCTGGGCGCGTTGGCGTGCAATCTCGGCGCGGCGTATGCGGCGGATCAGCTCTTCGCTCTTGCCGCTGAACATGCCTCCGGTTATTACTTCGATCCACCCTCCCCTTGGATTCACGCCGTCCATAATCAAACCTCTCGCGCCGATTCTACCTCAGTCTTTGCCGTCTACTTCTGTTGCCGCCAAGAACTGTGCTGGCGTCATTACAGCTACATCGTGGAAAGGGTGGAGCGACAGCAGATCTTTATCACCGCTGATGATACAGTTAGCCTTTCCGCTGACAGCCAGCTCCAGAAACTTGTCGTCCCGGGGATCACGGCACACACGCACCTCTTCAGTTGCTTGGAGAAAGAGCGCACGTTCAACGAAGGCCTCAAGGAATTCTTCTCGCTCGGAACTGGTCACGTAGCGATCGAATTTCTCGCGCTGGAGAACCTCCGCCAATTCTTCCAGCGTTGCCTGCGATAGCAGAATCTCTCCAAGCTTTAGAGCGCGGACGAGCGCGAGACCTGGCGTCGAGTCCTCAAACAGCAGCGCACTGAGCAGCGTGTTCGTATCAAAGATATAACGCACGCTACTCATCCAGCAGTGATTCGAGAATATCCGGGGTCAGACCGCGTTCGCGGGCTTTGCGGCTGATCTCACTCATGATCTCTTCCAATGGTCTCTTAGCTCTTGCCACTTCAGTCAGCTTCAAGCTAATCAAGGCGTCGAGCTTGCGCCTTTGCTCCGCAGGCGCCGCTTCGTACGCGAAGGCCGCTTCGGCACTGACCCGAATCGTAATGGGTTTTGTTTCCACGCGAGTCACCTCACAATAGTCCTAAAATTCGACAGCCTGGTTACTCTTGCAGTTCGCGCAACATTGCTTCCCAATCAGACGCTATCAACTTGGACGGAACGAAGGCTGTTGTAGGTGCAACAAAGAGTAGTTGATTCCAGGTTCGTTTCCCGTCCCCCAGGCTCGAGAGTATGTGTCGCAGTTGGTTCGTAGGAAGACGTTTGCGCGGTGTCCCGAGAGGGTGAATTCCAAACGGTAAGCACCATTCCTCGGGCCATACGTCCTTGACGACGCGTTCAAGATCAACGCGTGACGACACAACGAAAGGCGTTGTAAGGCACTTCTCCTTGACGCAATAAAGAAGACCCAGGGACCCAATGTGCAAAGCCTGCGCTTTTCTTTTTGCACCACCAACCTTCCTCTTTTGCTGCGCGCTTACTGCCCACAACTGGGCCCCGACCCCGGCCCAGATGTTTGTGAGAGTGCTCGAACTGAACACGAAAACGTCGATGTGATTCATCGTGATGTCGACCTACCTGACCTTAATTCAATCTCGCTTGCAGCTTTCGAAACGCACGAAGCGCAAGCGCATACTTCGGATTCAAATCTATCGCCGCTTTGTACTCGCGCAGCGCGTCGCGAACCCTTCCGAGCGCTTCGTACACTCGACCCAGATTGAAATGAGGATAAAAATAACACTCGTATCGCGAGGCGGTCATCGCGCGTTCGAGCCACGGAATCGCGTCGTGAAGATTGCCTTGCTCGATCAAGTACGCGCCGATGTCATTGTACGGGTTGCCAAAGTCCGGGTCGACTTCAATCGCTCGGTGGCATTCTTCGACTGCCTGGTCGGGCAAACTCATGAAGCTGTATGTCCAACCGAGGAACGTGTGAGCCTCGGCCGTCGCGTAAGCTTCGATTGATTGCTTGTATAGATCGACCGCTTCGTCGAGGTCGCCACGCATCTGCGCCTCATACGCCGACTGAAACAATCGGAGTGCCTCGCGTTTCGCTGATGCTTGATCTTCGGTTAAGAACTCCTCGCCGCCGAACGGCATTTCGCCGATGCCGGTTTCGAGCGCCACGCGCGTTCGAGTTTCGCTTTGTTTGGCTTGTGCTTCTTCGGACATTCCTATCACCTTTGTATTCAAAGGGGCCAGAAAGATCAAGCGGAAAGGTACCGTGACTGTGCAGTCTGCGGTTGGTTCAGTCACCGCAGACTGGACAGTCTACGGTACTTCGTCAATACCCAAGCGCCATTCCGTCCTTGCGCGGGTCGGAGCCTCCCATCAAAGTCCCGCTAGCCAGGTCGATCATGATCGCCTGACCACCGCCCATCGAGAAGCTCGAAGAAAGCGGCGCTCGCTCGTGACCTCTTTCAACCAGTCGTTTGATCACGTCATCAGTCATGTCGGGTTCGAGCAGCACGCGCTTTCCGCTCAGGTAACGAAATCGCGGGGCTTCGATCGCTTGCTGAATATTCATTCCCAGATCGATCAAGTTCGTGAGCACCTGAACGTGACCTTGCGGCTGGATAGCGCCGCCCATCACGCCAAACGACATGAACAGCTTTCCGTCCTTGAATACCATCGCCGGGATGATCGTGTGAAACGGCCGCTTGCCGGGCTCGATGCGGTTCACGTGCGCCGGATCGAGCGAGAACCCCGCGCCTCGATCGTGCAAAACAATTCCAGTATCGCCGGCCACGATCCCAGAGCCGAACGATTCAAACAGGCTGTTGATAAACGACACCGCGTTGCGATCTTTATCGACGACCGTGAAGTAAACCGTGTCGCTATTGTTGACCACCACCCCCGGCTCGGGCGTTTCAATTACGCGATCCGGATTGATCAGCGCGCGACGGCTCGCGGCGTAGTCCTTGGAGAGCAACTTCGCGACCGGGACCTTCGCGAATGCTGGATCAGCGATGTACTTGTTGCGATCGGCGAACGCAAGCTTCGTAGCTTCAATCAGAGTGTGGTAGTAAAGATCGGGCCTCGCGTTCATCGACCCAAGATCGAAGCCCTCGAGAATGTTCAGCGTCAACAGCGCGGTCAGCCCCTGCCCGTTCGGCGGGCACTCGAACACCTTGTAGCCTCGGTAGTCGGTTGCGATCGGCTCGACCCAATCTGACTTGTGCTCGGCGAAATCTTGCATCGAGAGAAACCCGCCGTTCTTCTGACAGTAGTCTACAATCGCGCGAGCGATCTCGCCTTTGTAGAACGCGTCGCGCCCGCCGCGAGCGAGAGTGCGAAGAGTACGGGCCAGATTTTTCTGGCGAAAGATTTCGCCGGCGCGCGGCGCTCTTCCATCAACCAGATAGTTCGAGGCCGCGGCCGAAGTTCTCTTCAATTTCCCAACCGCGCCCGCCCATTCCTCGGCCGACTTTTCCATCACCGGAAATCCGTTCTCGGCATACTCGATGGCGGGAGCGAGTAAATCGGCGAGTTTCATCGTGCCGTACTTTTCCAGCAGCGTTACCCACCCATCGAACGCGCCCGGCACGGTGATCGGCTCCATGCCGCTGTCCGGCATGGATTTGATTCCCTTCTTGGCGAAGTAGTCCAGGTTGAGAGCGCGAGGCGCGCGGCCGCTTGCATTCAGACCTTTCAGCTCGCCGGTCTTCGACCAGTAGACCAGCGCGAACATATCGCCGCCGACGCCGGTCATCATCGGCTCGGTAAGATTTAGCATCGCCGCCACCGCAATCGCCGCATCGACCGCGTTGCCGCCTCGCTTCAGGACTTCAAGTCCGACCTGGGAAGCAAGCGGCTGACTCGTCGCGACCATCCCGTGCTCGGCCCGAACAATGGAACGGCCCGGTTTGATCTGGGAACTCCACTGCTTCCCGTCAGGATTAGAGTGAACGGTTGTTAAGACCATAAGAACCAGCGTCGCGACTGACGCGGCGGTGCGCAGATTAGTTTGTTCGGGGAAGGGTTTCGCAAGTGCCATAACTCCTCCACTGACTTTTCTGATTCCACTGTTCTGGACTGCGAGGTTACGCCTTGTTTGGATTTGGAGCCATGAAGACGAGCAGCACGAGCCGGGATTGCGACTCATTGCGTACGCCGTGTTCGACATCTGCCGGCGCGAGCACGATCTGATCGGCTCCGAGGTCGCGCTCCTCATCTCCGATATGAAACCGCCCTGCGCCTTCGAGCACGAGGTATATTTTGTCGGCTCCCGAATGGGCGTGACGTTTCTGTTCCTGCCCCGGCTCAAGGCAATAAATGTCGGCGAACATCCGCTCGGTCTCGAACAGGTTCACCTTCTGCATCTTCTCCAGCGAGAACCGGCGTTCTGAGTTTATGTTTCGCGTTCGCATTTTGAGGACTGCTCGCGAGAGTTCTTATCGAGATGCTTGAGAAGAGTACCCCATTCGACGACTTGAAGCTTACTGCGCCGGCCGAGTCTGCCCCCGATGACAGGTGAAGCAAGTCACGCGCGCGGTGCCTCCGAGCTTCGCGTTTGTGTCGCGCACGAGTTGGATCATCTTGCGCGCGGTCTGCTTTGTAGGCTTATCGTCCTTCTCGAACTCGTCCTTGATGTGGCAATAGGTGCAGTCAACTCCGAGCGACGACTTGAAGGCGAACATGATCTTCGTCAGCCGCTCGGACGGGATTCCCTTGAGCAACTGGATGTTCTTGTACTTTTGCTCGGCCCGCTCTTCTTTGCTGCTCGCGGGCATCGGGTCGAGAGAAGGAAGCTCGGAAACCGCGCCTTCCGTAGGCGCTGAAGACCCGCTAGCAGCTCCTGACGCTGCGGCCGACGGCAGTGGGGGCGCCGGAATGGTCTGACTTGAATCGATAGGCGGATGTCCCGGCGGCAGCGCCTGTCCGGTGTTGCTGCTATTGACTGACGCCGCTTTCGGCTCACTGCCTGCCGCGGCCTGCGGCGCAGCGCCTCCGCTGGAGGAGACCTGATTGGCTACAACGAAACCGAGCACCAACCCGGCTACTATGCCGATGATTCCGTAGCTGATGTATTCCTTTTTCATCTGTTATGACTCCGAACGGCCTGTTCTTTATCAGTGGATCAAGCGATCTAATCAAATCGATAACCGAGCGTGCATTCTAGCACACCGCTCACCGGTCGCGCTTGTAACTGTCCCCGCCATAGCCGCGTCTGCTAGACTAACTTTTCCACACTATGGGAATGAAAGAAAGACTCAAGCGCGCCGCGATCCACGTTGCCGGTTGGGGCTTCATTCTCCTGGGCATTGCTGGTCTCTTCCTCCCGATACTTCAAGGCATTCTGTTCATACTCATCGGGCTGTTCATCCTGTCGAACGTGTCTCCCTGGGCTGCTCGACTGCTCGATAGAATCAGAAGACGCTATCCGCGGATAAGCAAACAGTTCGAACTGGCGAAGTCAAAGGCGAAAACAGCGCAAGCAAAAATCGCAGCACGGTTCGACGACGCGAAATCCAAAGCACGAGGCGTTCAAGCTCAGGTTTTCAAAAAGAAGTAAAGGATAATCCAAAGCGGCGCGTAAGAAGCACTCGCCGCACTCCATAAGCTTTGACTTCAACAACCACAGAGCCATAGAATTTTTCCGTGAGGACAAACCTGTTTAGCTAGTCTCACCTGCCCGCGCCATACCAGCTTTCCGAGGAGGACTCGTGACTCGCAATGTCGCAGTTTTGACCTTTATCCTATTTACGGCATCCGCGGCTCTCGCTCAGGTCTTGTCGTCCACCGATGTTGCTAAGAGGCTTCACGAGCTGTTCGATGAGGACTGGCAGTGGGGTCTCGAGCAGTATCCCGAAAGCGCGATGCTCCTCGGCGACAACCGCTACAACGACCGCCTGGCTGATTACTCAGTCGATGCAATCGAGCGGCGCAAGGCGCACGAACGAGAGATGCTCGCGCGCATTCAGAAGATCGATCGTTCGCGGCTCGCCGGGCAGGACGTGATCTCATATGACCTGTTCCTGCTCGACAAGAAGCTCAACGTCGAGGGTCAGCGGTTCCCGACAGAATACATGCCGATCGACCAGATGAACGGCGTACAGATCAGCTTCGGGCAATTAGCCGCGTCGACTCCGTTTCGCAATCCAAAGGATTACGAAAACTATCTGGCGCGGCTGGCGTCGTTCCCGAAACAGATCGACCAGTTGATCGTGCTGATGAGACTGGGCATCGAGACAAAGTGGGTTCCATCCGCGGTGCCACTTCGCTCGGTCCCCGCTCAGATCGAAGGCCAGATCGCTGGCGATCCAACGAAGAGCGCGCTGTTCGCTCCGTTCGCTCGCTATCCGCAAGACGTTGCCGCGGCCGATCGCGCGAGACTCACCGAGTCGGGAAAAAAGGCAATCGCCGAAGCGCTGGCGCCTGCGTTGAAGAAGCTGGCTGCCTTCATCAAGGAGACTTACCTGCCTGCTTGCCGAAAAGACATCGGCGCGTCGTCGCTTCCCGGTGGTGAAGCGTTTTATCAGTACGCGATTCGGCGGCATACGACAACCAACCTCACGGCTAAGGAGATTCATGAGATAGGCAAGCGCGAGGTTGCGCGCATTCGAAAAGAGATGAAAGCGATCACTCAGCAAGTCGGATTCACGGGATCGTTTCAGGACTTCCTGATGTTTCTTCGGACCGATCCGCGGTTCTATTACACAAGCGCTGAGGATCTGGTGGCCGGATACTGCTACATCGCCAAGCAAGCGGACGGGAAACTGCCCGAGCTATTCGCTGAGCTTCCGCGAACACCCTACGGCGTAAAGGTGATCCCCGATTACGAAGCGCCCGCGCAGACGACGGCTTACTATCAGCCGGGCGCGGCAGACGGCTCGCGCGCGGGCTTCTTCATGATCAACACCTACAAGCTCGAAACGAGGCCGAAGTACGAAATGGAGGCGCTGTCGCTTCACGAGTCGGTGCCGGGTCATCATCTGCAAATCGCACGCGCCCAGGAGCTGAAGGGCTTGCCTGATTTTCGGCGCAACGCGGGCTACACCGCTTACGTGGAAGGTTGGGGATTGTATGCCGAGAGCCTGGGCACGGAGATGGGGTTCTATCGGGATCCTTACTCGAAGTTCGGGCAACTGACCTACGAGATGTGGCGCGCCTGCCGGCTTGTTGTCGATACGGGCATGCACGCGTTTGGCTGGAGCCGGCAGCAGGCCATCGATTTCATGAAAGAGAACACGGCCAAGACCGAGAACGATATCGTAGTCGAGATCGACCGGTACATCGTGTGGCCGGCGCAAGCGCTCGCCTACAAGATGGGCGAGTTGAAAATCAAAGAGCTTCGGGCGCGAGCAAAGCAGGAACTAGGCGAGCGGCTCGACGTTAGAAGCTTTCATAACGCGGTGCTCGACGACGGTCCGTTGCCGCTTGCGATGCTCGAGAACCGAATTGCCGAATGGATCGCACAACGCAAGAGGAAGGAATAGAATGAACACGCATCATCTTATCAAGTCAGGCGCGGTCAGCCTAACGCTGATCGTTGCCATGCTGTTGGCTATGATCGGGTGCTCCGGAGTCACCGGGTCAAGCGTGGCTAATAACAATCAGCCCGAGAATAAGAACGCCGCGATGGAAGATCAGAACAACAAAACTGCTAACGGCGCGATCGATGCCCGCCTCGTGTCGGCTAACACGAAGTTTGGCCTCAAGCTCTTTGCGCAGGTTGCGGCGCAAGATGCAGGAAAGAACGTGTTCATCTCGCCGGCAAGCATAGGCTTGGCGCTGGCGATGACATACAACGGTGCGGTGGCAGAAACGAAAGAGGCGATGGCGAAGGCACTCGAGATTCAGGGAATGAGTCACGACCAGTTGAATCGCGGCTCGGACCAACTACGGCAAGCGCTCGAGAGTCCCGATCCGAAAGTTGAACTCAGTATCGCCAACTCGCTGTGGGCGAAGAAAGGCCTGGGCTTCAATCCAGATTTCCTTATGCGAGTCAAGCAGTTTTACAGCGCCCAAGTGACCGATCTCGACTTCTCAGATCCCGGCGCTCCGGGGACCATCAACTCATGGGTTGCCTCCAAAACAAGAGGTAAGATTGCCAGCATCGTCGATCGCATCGACTCGCAGTCGATCCTGTTCTTGATAAACGCGATTTACTTCAAGGGAAAGTGGGCGGACGAGTTCGACAAGGCGAAGACAAAAGAAGACGATTTCACGACGGGCGCCGGCCAACAGAAGCGTCATCCGCTGATGCATCAATCGGGCTCGTATGACTATTATGAGGGCAGGAACCTTCAAGCCGTCAGCCTCCCTTACGGCGGCGGGCGCGTCAGCATGTATATCTTTCTTCCCGCTAACGGATCGAGCCTCAAAGAGTTTCAGAAGAATCTGACGGCGGAGAATTGGGATAGCTGGATGCAGGAGTTTGCGAAAACCAAGGGCGAGATCGCTGTGCCCCGTTTCCGCGTCGAATATGAAATCGGATTGAACGACGCGCTGAAGGCGCTGGGGATGGGGATCGCGTTTGATCCGGATCGGGCGAACTTCAGCGGAATAATTCAATCTTCCGAGAACGTGTTCATAAGCCGAGTCAAGCACAAGACCTTCGCCGAAGTGAACGAAGAGGGCACGGAGGCGGCGGCGGCCACTTCGGTTGAGATGTCGGTGACCTCGGCGATGCAGCCGCGCAAGACTTTTCGAATGATCGTCGATCGTCCGTTTTTCTGTGCGATCAGGGACAACCGAACGGGCACGATGCTGTTCATCGGCTCAATCGTGGATCCGGTGTAAGAACAAAGGTGGGTCATACACAAAAGGCCACGTCGAGCGTGGCCCTTTGTGTTTATGATGGGGGCTTGCGTTGAAAGCGGCGCCTGCCGGTTAGATTTGCGAAACTAAGTTGTGCCGCGCGGATTTCGTTTAGTCACGTCTGTGCTTGAACAAGTAATACAATGCGCCGCCGCCGCCGCCGAGCAACGCTCCGATGCCCGCGCCCTTACCACCGCGAGCGATCGCGCCGATCCCGGCTCCTACTGCGGCAGGTCCCGCGATCGTCAGTATCATATTCCTGGTTGAATGACCACGACGCACGGGGCCATAGTACCGGGCGCCGGCGACTCCTCGGCGTGCTCTATAGCGCGGAGCGTAGTATGTGCGCCTGGCACTGTATGACGATGACGTTCGGCCGGCTGTCGCGCAGTCTTGCTGACCATCGCGGTAACCCGACCGGTAACCGTCTTCGTAGGTTGATTGGCTCGAGCCTGATGAATTATTCGCACTCGTGGATGAATCACCGGCAGGAGCGGAGTCCTGTGCCGAAGTTTGCGCGAGCTGACTGGACTGGGCGAGCGCAGTCGGGGCAGCCTTTTTGCCGTCGCTCGAAAGCCACGCCAAACCGCTCATTGCCAGAACGACCGCGATCAAGGTCGCGATGAAAGTTTTACCTGTTTGTACGTACATTATACACACCTCCCGTTCGGGCAGTCGTCGTAACTGCTTCATCCCATTTCGAATACCTACGATGACCGCAACCCGACCCTTGGATGCCGCAATCTGGATGCCAGGTCGCCTCCCAGAAAGGAAATTTTCGCGGGGTGGGACGTAACGTGTTCCATGAATATTCGTGCGCGATCGGTCACAGGGAAAGGAACCCATGTAGGGGCGGGCCCTCCGTGGCCGCCCCAGATTGATATCACGCGATTCGTCATTGCCACGCTGGGGCGGCCACGGAGGGCCCGCCCCTACATGGGTTCCTTTCCGTGTGCCAGCAATCAACTACAAGCAACTAGTTTGGTTTCTATTTCTCACCAGCCTTCGGCTTCACTATGACCGCCGGAATATCCTGCTCACGCACCATCTTGTTGAACGCCGGCAGATCGGTCCGCATCGTCTGATCGAGTTTCTGCAACTCGGCGTTGATTCTTCCGACGACCTCTTCGTACACCGCGTAAGTCTGGTCAGTAGGCGCTGAGTCGGCGCTGCCAACGACGCCGTTTAGCGCCGCGAGTTTGTTGTTGAGCCGAATCGGATAGTTGAGCGGGTCCTGACTGCTCTGGTTCTTAGTTTGATAAAGCGCCTCTTCGATCGCCGCGAGTTTAGCCTTCAGCGATTTGGCAGCGTCCGCGATTGCCTTACCGCTTGGCTGGTCCTTCAATCGATTTGAGATGTCATCGATCTGCTTGCGTGCATCGCGAATTTGCAGGATGGCGTCGCTCGTCTCGCTGAACTTATCGCGAATCTTCAGAAGCAAGTCGAGCTGCTTTGCGAAGTCGGCCTGCGTCGTATCGAGCCGCGGGTCTTTCTTAACTTCAAAACTCTGTGTCATCGTTTTGCCGTCGACCGTTAGCTTCACCTGATAGCTGCCGGGCGCGACGCGCGGACCAGTCGTGTTGCCCGCCCACATTATCAACCCGGGAAAGCGAGTCGCGTCCGGATATCGGAGGTCCCAGATAAAACGATTCAACCCGGCTTCCGCGGGAGCCCGCCTCGCGCCGCCTCCTCCGCCAAAGAAACCTTCTTCTTCGCTGGCCGGCGGTGCTGCCGGGCCTTGTCCTTCGCTGACTCTGCTTGCGATTTTCTTTATCGATCTTCCTGACGCGTCGGTGAATTCGAGCGTTACTTCGCCGACGGGTTTGTTCTTCAGGTAGTAGTAGATTCCCGCGCCCCCTGGCGGGTTCTGCCCGAGGGCACCGCCTCCGCGGCCGCCGCCACCGAATCCGCCGCCAGGCATGCGATATGCGTCTTCAGGTTTGAACAAGTAGTCACCGGCCTTCGCTGCATCGCCGAGCTGATACAGCAGCGGCAGATCATCAAGCACCCAAAACGCTCGGCCTTGCGTTGCGGCTACCAGGTCCTTCTCGCGCTTGTGAATCGCCAGATCGGTTATCGGCACGACCGGCAGGTTCAGACGAAGGGACTGCCAGTACTCACCGTCATCGAATGAAACATACAATCCAGTCTCAGTTCCCGCGAAGAGAAGCCCACGGCGATTGGGATCTTCTCGAATCACACGAGTGAATGCGTTATCGGGGATGCCGTCAGTGATCTTTTTCCAGGTCTTGCCGAAGTCGCTGGTCTTGTAGAGATACGGCTTGAAGTCGTCCAGCTTGTACATTGTCGCCGCGACGTAAGCAGTGCCCGCGTCGAAAGACGAAGCGTCAATCGAGTTGATCTGAATCCATTCGGGCATTCCCTTCGGCGTAACGTTCTGCCAGGTCTTGCCGCCGTCGCGCGTGACGTGTACGAGTCCATCGTCGGAGCCGACCCAGATCGTGCCCTTCTCGACAGGCGATTCCATCGCGGTGAAGATCGTGCAGTAGTACTCGATGCTCGTGTTGTCTTTAGTGATCGGGCCGCCCGATGAGGCTTGCTTGGATTTGTCGTTGCGAGTCAGGTCGGAGCTTATCGGCTGCCAGCTTTGGCCTTCGTTGGTTGATTTGAAGAGGATGTTTGCGCCTGCGTAGAGCGTGTTTGGATCGTGCGGCGAAAATACGATCGGAAAGTTCCACTGAAAGCGATACTTCAAATCGCCGGCGCCCCAGCCCATCGGATTATCAGGCCAGGGGTTGACGTTTCGCTCCTGC
>Ga0114129_10007939_pt1 | contig 15107 bp, 15 predicted proteins | sample RhiMetdeltSRZDD1_FD_80071 | JGI IMG/M metagenome (GOLD analysis project Ga0114129, IMG submission 80071) | Populus rhizosphere microbial communities from Tennessee, USA - Rhizosphere MetaG P. deltoides SRZDD1 (version 2) (version 2) | ecosystem: Host-associated > Plants > Roots > Rhizosphere >...
CGGCTGGCGTGACTTCCCGCAGTTCAAGAGCCAGGGGCAGTGCGTGGCGGGCCTGGCGTCAGCGAAGTAAGGCGGCCTGTCGATTCGGGGTCGCCTCGTTCGACGCATGGGTAAACCCTCGAAGCCGACTGGAGGCATGCGATGAGAGTCATGGTGATGGTGAAGGCCACCAAGGAGAGCGAAGCAGGCGAGATGCCGAGTCAGGAGCTCCTGACCGAGATGGGCGAGTTCAACGAGGAGCTCGTGAAGGCCGGCGTGATGCTGGCGGGTGAGGGACTCCACCCCAGCTCCAAGGGCGCGCGCGTCCGGTTCTCGGGCGACAAGCGCACGGTCATCGATGGCCCCTTCGCCGAGACGAAGGAGCTCGTCGCCGGATACTGGCTGTGGCAGGTGCGCTCCATGGACGAGGCGATCGAGTGGGCGAAGCGCTGCCCGAACCCGATGCAGGAGGACGGGGTGCTCGAGCTTCGGCCGGTCTTCGAGGCGGAGGACTTCGGCGACGAGTTCACTCCCGAGCTCCGGGAGCAGGAGGAGCGCCTGCGCGCACAGATCGCCGACCGCGACCAGTAGCCCGGACGTACCCCGGCCTTGGGGGCTCGAAATGCTCTAATCGGGGGCCGTGGCAGCTTCCGATGCGAACCGCGCCATCGACGCGGTCTGGAGAATCGAGTCCCCGAGGCTGATCGCCGGCCTCGCCCGCTTCGTGCGCGATGTCGGCGTGGCCGAGGACCTGGCGCAGGACGCGCTGGTGGCGGCGCTCGAGCAGTGGCCTCGCGAAGGCGTCCCGCGCAATCCGGGCGCCTGGCTGATGTCGGTCGGCAAGCGCCGCGCGGTCGACCGGCTGCGGCGCCGCCAGGTGCTCGAGCGCAAGCAGGAGGAGCTGGCGCGCGACCTCGAGGTCCGGAAGGAGCAAACCGAGCCCGAGTTCGACGCGGCGCTCGACGACGGCATCGAGGACGACCTCCTCCGCCTCGTGTTCACAACCTGCCACCCGCTCCTGTCGAAGGAGTCCCGCACTGCGCTCACCCTCCGCATGCTCGGGGGGCTCACGACGGACGAGATCGCTCGCGCCTTCCTCGTCAAGGAGTCCACGGTCGCGCAGCGCATCGTGCGGGCCAAGCGCACGCTGGCCCAGGCGCACGTCCCGTTCGAAGTACCCGGCGCGGACGAGCTCCCGGAGCGCCTCGCGTCGGTGCTCGAGGTCATCTACCTGGTGTTCAACGAGGGCTACGCCGCGACCGCCGGCGAGGACTGGATGCGGCCCGCGCTGTGCGAAGAGGCGCTCCGCCTCGGCCGCATCCTCGCCGAGCTTGCTCCGGACGAGCCGGAGGTCCACGGCCTCGTCGCCCTGATGGAGCTCCAGGCGTCACGCTCGCGCGCGCGTGTCGGCCCCTCCGGAGAGCCCGTCCTGCTGCTCGACCAGAACCGCGCGCGGTGGGATTGGCTCTTGATCGGGCGCGGGCTCACGGCCCTCGAGCGCGCCGAGCGCCTCGGCGGGGCGCTCGGCCCGTACGGCTTACAGGCCGCGATTGCGGCCTGCCACGCCCGCGCGCGCAGCGCCAACGAGACCGACTGGGAGCGGATCGCGGGGCTCTACGACGAACTCGCGCGGCTCACGCCGTCGCCGGTCGTGGAGCTGAACCGGGCCGTCGCGGTGGGGATGGCGGCCGGGCCTGCCGCGGGCCTGAAGCTGGTCGACGAGCTGATGGCGGACCCGGCCCTCGAGGGCTATCACCTGCTGCCGAGCGTGCGCGGCGACCTGCTCGAGAAGCTCGGCCGCCTCGACGAAGCGCGCGTTGAGTACGAACGTGCCGCGTCGCTGACGCAGAACGAGCCCGTGCGCAGGCTGCTGGCCGAGCGCGCCGCGGCCTGTGCCGATCCCGTCAGAAGCTGAGGTCGCTGCACAGCCGGCTGCGACGCCAGCGGCACTGCAGTGGCGCGGGATCACCCGTCCGTCTCGGACGCGAACAAAGTGCGCAGAACGATCACGCGCCCATCACTCACCGTGAGGATGTCGATCCCGCGGGCCGCTGGACTGCTGGGCGGGCCAAGGCGCCACGCCAGAGCAGCCGTGTCAGCACCGACGTACCGAGGGCCGTCCTCCTCGAGGACGTAGTCCGCCGGAGCACCATCCAGAAGCTCCTGGGCGCGGTGGTCGAGGGCTTGCCGCCCTACTACCTCGCCGTCTGGATCGATGAACTTCACGTCTTCGGCATATGTCCGCTCGATGGCCGCCCGGCGGGCCTCAGGGTCGCGCTCTGAAAAGACCTCGTGCAGGTTGGCGATCAGCAGGGCGCCGGCGTCGGGCATGTCATTCATCCTTTCGTGGTGGTCGCGTGTTGAACCGGTCGCCGTTCGTCAAGCGTTCGCCGGTTGCTTGCGGTAGCTCCCGCTGCGGAACTCGTCGACGAGTCCCGGATGGGATGGGGACCAACCGAGCTCGCGCGCCTTGGCCGCATCGGTGCCCTGATCGAGCAGCAGCACTTCGGCGAAGTAGTCGCCCAGGCGGGCCCGCGCCTCATCGTCGGAGCCGGGCACGGCTCCCGGGGCGCCGGCTGCGACGGCTGCCGCCTCGGTTATCTCCGCAACGGTCGGGTTGAGCCCGTCGCCGATCACGTAGCGACCGCGTGCCGAGTCGGCTTCCAGCGCACGCCGGTAGAAATCCGCCAGGTCGGCGACGTGGACCGTCGCCCAGTGCTGCTGTCCCGTGCCGAGCATGATCAGGCTGCCGGCGTCGTCACGGGGTGAGCCGAGAACCAGCCCAGGAACGCCTCCCCCGCCGTCGCCGTACGCCACACCGGGGTCGATGACGATCCCTCGCAGGTCGCGCGCCTCGAGAACTCGCTCGGCGATCGGCTCCTTCCAGGCGACCATCGCCGGCGCATCGATCGGGGACTCCTCTGTGATCGAGGTGTTCGCCCCATAGACCCACGCTCCCGTGACGTGGAGATACGGCCTGCCGGTGCCGTCAAACGCCTCGATCACCGCGTCGACCACCGCCGAGTCCAGGTCGGCGCTGGTCTCGTCACCGGGGCTCGCGGTGTGGATGGCCCCATCCGCATCGCTCATCAGGCCGACGACTGCCGCCCGGTCGTAGAGATCGACGACGACCGGCCTGACGCCGCTGCCGGCGACCGCGTTGGCGTGAGCTTCATCCGGAACGAGCGCCGTCACTTCGTGGCGGTGCTCCCTCAATGCCGTCAGTACATGGGATCCGATGAACCCCGTTGCGCCGGTGAGTGCCACTTTCATTGGAGACGAAGCCATTGGCCCTCCTTTAAGTTGATCAAACGCTTGCTTGAGCTTATAGCGCGGCTGTCTTGCCCTGTCAAGCAGTTGCTTGACTTCTTTCGCGGACGGCGCCCCGGCCTGCCGCCGGCTTGGTCGCGAGTCAGGCGACGGTCGTGCCGCGGAACGCCCCGGCGAGCACCGGGACGACCAGCCGCTCCAGCTGCTTCCTGGACTTGCTTCTGAGGTCCGTCCCGACCGGTGCGAGGACCAGCCAGTTCAACATTCCGACCACGATGCGCGTGCGAAGGATCAGCTCCTGGTCCTTGACCTGAGGGACGTTCGCCTTCAGCACCCGGAGGACCTCGGCTCGAATCTGATCGAACCTGGCGCTGAGGCGATTCCATCCCCGAGGGGGATCGATTCCGGAGCGCGCGACGATGCGAATCACATCGAAGTCACGACCACCGTTGGTCATAGCACTGATCATCGGTCGAGCGAAGGCGGCCGCCAAATCGTCGAGCGTCGACTCGGGGCCCAGTTCGCTGACGGCCTCTTGCTGAGCGTCCAGATAGCACTCGAGAGCGTGTTCGATCGCCGCGTCGCACAGCGATTTCAGGGAGCCGAAGTGGTAGCTCACGGCTGCGACGTTGGCCTCGGCGGCATCGGTCAGTTCTCGGAGCGTCACACCTTCTTCGCCGTTCTCGGCGATCAGGTCCAACGCGGCATCCATGAGTCGCGTCCGCGTCCGCTCGCCCGCCGCCCGGCGCTGATCTACTTTTGCCGCTTCCATGGTCGAGACCTATTCAAACAGATGCTTGAACAGGTCTCAAGCCTGGCGTTGGGTTGTCCCTACTTAGATGGCCCCGGTGAGCGAGCGTTCGTCACACGGAGGCGCGACCCGCTAGCCTCGGCGCACTTTCGCTTCCCGCGTCGAAGCAGAACCCAACCCGCAGTTGCGCAAAGGACGAAAGTGGCAGTCCTAGCTGCACCGCGACGCGCTAGTGCTTCGCGTGAGAGCAGCTGCGACTGCAAGCTCGGTCAGACGACCACGTCCGGGATCGGAAAGGCGAGCGCCAGCTCGGTGACCTCCTTCGCGACACGTTCGATGACTTCCTCGTTCTCCCGTTGCGCCGCCTCGACGACCTCCTCGATCCAACCCGCAATCCGCTCCATCTCTCTTTCGCCCATTCCTCGCGTGGTTACCGCAGGCGTTCCGATGCGAAGCCCTGAGGGGTCAAACGGCTTACGCGTGTCGAAGGGAATGGTGTTGTAGTTGGAAGTGATCCTGGCTCGGTCGAGCGCTTTCGCGGCGGGTTTGCCGGCCACGCCCTTACCGGTCAGGTCGATCAGGATCAAGTGGTTGTCGGTCCCGCCCGAGACCAGATCGAATCCCCGCTCCACCAGGCTGGCAGCTAGAACCTTCGCGTTGGCGACCGTCTGCCGTGCGTAGTCTGCGAACCGCGGCTCGAGCGCTTCGCCGAGGGCAACCGCGATTGCGGCCGTGGTGTGGTTATGCGGCCCACCCTGGAGACCAGGGAAAACAGCGCGATCGAGCGCCGCTCCATGCTCGGCATCGGACAAGAGCATCGCGCCGCGCGGCCCGCGTAGCGTCTTATGGGTGGTCGTCGAGATCACCTCGGCGTGCCCGACGGGGGACGGGTGGGCGCCGCCCGCAATGAGGCCTGCGACGTGGGCGATGTCGGCGACGAGGATCGCCTCGACCTCGCGGGCGATCTCCGCGAAGTCCGCGAACTCGATCTTGCGCGGAATTGCGGTGCCACCGCAGAAGATCAACTTCGGTCGCTCACGGCGCGCTATCTCGCGGACCTCGTCGAGGTCGGCGCGGCCGGTTTCACGTCGCACGCCGTACTGGATCGAGCGGAACCACCGCCCGGTGATCGAGACGTTCCAACCGTGCGTGAGATGGCCGCCCATCGGCAGCGCCATTCCCATCACCGTGTCGCCGGGCTCGAGATAGGCGAGGTAGACCGCAAGGTTCGCAGGCGAGCCCGAGTAGGGCTGGACGTTAGCGTGCGCTACCCCGAACAGCGTCTGGGCGCGCTCGACCGCAAGCGGCTCGAGCCGGTCGACGACCTGCTGGCCCTCGTAGTAGCGCCGACCCGTGTAGCCCTCTGAGTACTTGTTGGTGAACACGCTGCCCATCGCCTCGAGCACGGCGCGCGAGACGTAATTCTCCGACGGGATCAGGCAGACCGTTTCCGCCTGGCGGGCTGTCTCAGCCTCGATCAACTCGGCGACCGCCGGATCCGTGGCTTCGAGTGAGAGAGCTACAGAAGTCGGCACGCTCATGGACACCTCCAAGGGCTAGTCGGATGTGCCCAGGCGCGCGGCTCAGTCGCTGCCGTTCCCCGGTGGTACTCCACCTTTTCACGCCAGTTGCGGCAGCAGAGCGAGTCTAGTCCCCGATTGCTCTCAACTCAACTGCCGCTTCCAGCGCATCCGCTCAAGTGGTTACGGCGACCCCCTATACCCCAGTCAGAAGCTGAGCGCGCAGTACTTGGTCTCGAGGTACTCCTCGATCCCCTCAAATCCGCCCTCGCGGCCGATGCCGGAGTGCTTCACGCCGCCGAAGGGGGCGGCCGGGTCCGAGACGATGCCGCGGTTCAGCCCGACCATCCCGTACTCGAGGCCCTCCATCATGCGGATCGCGCGGCCCAGGTCGCGCGTGTACAGGTACGCGACGAGGCCGTACTGGGTGTCGTTGGCCCAGCGAAGCGCCTGCTCTTCGTCCGAGAACGTTTTGACGGGCGCCACCGGGCCGAAGATCTCCTCCTTCAGAAGGCGCGCGTCGTCGGGCACGTCGGCCAGCACCGTGGGCTCGAAGAAGTAGCCGCGGCCGTCCGCGCGCCCGCCGCCCACGATCGGCTTCGCGCCCTTCTGAACGGCGTCACCGACCAACTCCTCCACCTTCTCGCGCTGTTCCTCGTTGATGAGCGGGCCGACCTGCACGGCGTCGTCGGTGCCGCGACCGACGCGCAGCGAGGACATCCGCTCCGCGAGGCCCTCGGTGAACCCCTCCGCGACCGAATCGGCCACGTAAAACCGGTTCGCCGCGGTGCAGGCCTCGCCGATGTTGCGCATCTTGGCCAGCATCGCGCCGTCGATCGCCGCGTCGACATCGGCGTCGTCGAACACCAGGAAGGGAGCGTTGCCGCCCAACTCCATCGACACGTTCAACACCTGCGCGGCGGATTGCTCGATCAGCTTCCGACCCACCTCCGTGGAGCCGGTGAAGCTCAGTTTCCGCAGGCGAAAGTCGTTCAACAGCGGCTTCGAGACGGCGCTCGAACTCGAACTCGTGACGACGTTGAGCACGCCGCTCGGCAGGCCGGCCTCCTCCAGGACCTTGGCCACCGCGAGCGCGCTCAACGGCGTGGCGCCGGCCGGCTTCAGGATCATCGTGCAGCCCGCGGCGACCGCCGGGCCGATCTTGCGCGTGGCCATCGCGGCGGGGAAGTTCCAGGGCGTGATCAGATAGGCGGGGCCGACGGGCTGCTTCATCACCAGCACGCGGCCCTGGCCGGCGGTGTTGACCTGGTACCTGCCCGCGACCCGTACCGCCTGCTCCGAGAACCAGCGGAAGAACTCGGCCGCATATTTCACCTCCGCCACCGACTCGGACAGCGGCTTGCCCATCTCCAAGGTCATCACGAGCGCGAGCTCGTCGCTGCGCTCGACCATCAGCTCGTACGCGCGGCGGAGGATCTCGCCCCGCTCGCGCGGCGCCTTCCCGGCCCACTCGGCCTGGCGCTCGGCGGCCGCGGAGAGCGCCCGCACGGCATCGTCCGGACCCGCATCTGCCACCTCGGCGATCGTCTCGCCGGTGGAGGGATCCTCGACTGCGAAGACGCCGTCGGCACCGTCCACCCACTGTCCCCCGATGTAGAGCTGCTTGGGGACCGCATCGAGCGCGGAGCGCTCCCGCTCGGGCGTCGTCACAGCCATTGCCGAGGACTCAAGTAAGGCGCGCGCATGTCGATCTCAATGTAGAACACCGGCGAGGTGGGTAGGGGAAACGGCGCGACTTGGGCGCTCGCAGCGCGTTCGAAACAAGGATGAGACGAATCGCATTCACGGTCTTCGCAGCGACGGCCATGGCCGCGGTGCTCGCCCCTGCCGCCTGGGCGGCCACGACCTGGTCGCTGCGGGGAGCGGGCTGGGGTCACGGAATCGGCATGAGCCAGTACGGCGCCTACGGCTACGCGAAGCACGGCGCCGACTACCGCACGATCCTCGCGCATTACTACGAGGGCACCACCCTCGGCCGCCGCGGCAACCGCACTGTCCGCGTGCTGCTGGAGCCGAACAAGACGCAGGTGCTGTTCCGGGGCGCCGGGAGCGCGTCTGGGCGCCGGCTTGATCCGGCATCGCTCTATCGAGCCACCCGCAACGGTTCCACGGTCGTGCTCCGGAGGTCGAATGGCCGCGTCATGAAGCGGTTCCCGGGCGTGATGACCCTGACCGGCGCGCCCCGCGTGCGCCTGCTCGGGACCGCCGACAACGGCGTTCGCGACGGCGTCTATCGCGGCTCGATCGAGATCCGCACGGCCGGCGGGCCCGGCCTGAACGCGATCAACGCGCTCCAGCTCGAAAGCTACGTGCGCGGTGTGGTCCCCAACGAGAGCCCGTCGGGCTGGCCGGCGCCCGCGCTCGAGGCGCAGGCGGTGGCCGCGCGGACATATGCGATCACGACCGGTGTCGGCGGCCTGGGCTTCGACCAGTACGCAGACGTGCGCAGTCAGATGTACCGGGGCTACCTGAGCGAGACGCCGTCCACCGCCGCGGCGGTCGACAGCACCCGCGGCCAGGTTGTGACCTACGGGGGCAAGGCGGTCGTCAGCTACTTCTTCTCCACCTCCGGGGGCTACACGGAGGACGTCGAAAACGTCTTCGCGGGAGCGGCCCCGCAGCCGTGGCTGCGCGGCGTAGAGGATCCCTACGACAACTCCTCGCCCTACCACCGCTGGGGGCCCTACTCGTACTCCGAGCGCGTTTTCGCCGGCAAGCTCGGCGGCTGGGTGAAGGGCCAGTTCCAGGGTTTGGACGTGCTCCAGCGCGGCGTGTCGCCGCGGATCGTGCGGGCGGAGGTCCGCGGATCGGGCGGCAACACGGACGTGTCCGGCGCCCAGCTTCGGTCCCGCCTCGGACTCCGCGACACGTGGTTCTACGTGCGCCGGGTGTCGAGCACGACGAGCAGCGGGATGCGAGCCCGCACTGTCACGGGAAGCAGCCCCACGGCCGCCATCAGCGGGACCGTGAGCGTCACGCGCGACCGCTTCGTGACCCTGCAGCGCAAAGCACACGGCCGGTGGGCCGTGGTCGTCGACGTGCCGCTCGAGAGGAACAGCTACGAGATCCACGTGCGGGACGCCGGCGTCTACCGGATCGTCTCGGGCTGGGCGACCGGCCCGGCGCTGCGCGTCAGCCCGTAGCGGCTCAGCTCGTGAACCTGATCGTCAGCACGTCGCCGTCGGCGACCACGTAGTCCCGTCCCTCCGTGCGCAGCAGGGCGCGCTCGCGGGCGCGTGCGAAGGAGCCCGCCTCGACCAGATCGTCCCAGCCGATCACCTCCGCCCGCACGAACCCCTGCTGCATGTCGGTGTGGACGCGGCCGGCCGCTTCGAGGGCGCTCGCACCGCGCGGCAGGCTCCGCGCGCGCACCTCGGTGCCGCCCACGGCGGTGAAGAACGTGATCAGCCCGAGCAGCTCGTAGGCGGCCCGCACTATCTCCGCAAGCGCGCCCGTGTCGAGCCCGAGCTCGGCGCGCATCGCGGCCGCCTCTTCGGGGTCGAGCTCGGCGAGCTCGGCTTCGTCACGGGCACAAACGGGCACCGCCCCGCGCTCCGCGAGGGCGGCCGGCAGCTCTTCGCCCTCGCCCACGTTCGCCACCACGAGCGTCGGCTTGGACGTCAGGAGGTCGGCCTCCGGCGTCGCGGGCCGGCCCTCCTGCAGGCCTGCCACCACTCTCTGCCAGAACTCGGCCTCGCGGATCGCCTCCTTGTCGTTGCTGCGGGCCGCCTTCTCCGCCGACTCCAGGCGCCGCTCAGCACTATCCAGGTCGGCCAGCAGCAGCTCCGCCTCGACCGTCTCGAGGTCCGCGCGGGGATCGGGCTCGCCATGCGGGTGCGCAACCTGCGCGTTCTCGAACGTGCGCACCACGTGCAGCAGCGCGTCCACGTCCCTGATGTGGCCGAGGAACCGGTTCCCCAGCCCCTCGCCCTTGTGGGCGCCGCGAACGAGGCCGGCGATGTCGACGAACTCGACGTGCTCCGGGACTCGCTTGGCGATCCCGAGTGCGTCGCCGATGCGGTCGAGCCGCGGGTCTGGCACCGGCACGATCGCGACGTTCGGATCGACGGTCGTGAATGGATACTCGGCAGCCTGTGCCCCGGCCCGTGTGAGAGCGTTGAACAGCGTCGACTTGCCGGCGTTGGGCAGGCCGACGATGCCGACCTTCATCGCGGTCCGGGCATGAGGCGTGCACCGAGCATGCTCCCGAGCACCGCCCCCGCGAGCACGTCCGAGGGATAGTGCACGCCGAGGTAGGAGCGCGTCAGTGACATCAGGGCGGCGGCCGCCACGAGCGGCCCGCGCGCACCGGGCGCGAGCGTGCCGATCGCCCGCGCACCCGCGAACGAGGTGGCCGCGTGCCCCGACGGGAATGAGGGCGTCGAGGGAGCGCGCCCGACTGGCGGCAGACCACGCAGCCGCGGTCGCGGACGCCGCACCACCCGTTTGACGACGGCGTTCACACACAGTGCCGTCGGCACGACCGCGGCCGACAGGAGCCATGCGCCGCGGCGCTCTCGGTCCAAGGCCGCGCCCGCCAGCGCACTGGCGATCCAGATCGCCCCGAACTCGCCGGTGGTCGTGTAGGCGACGGCGGCGTGCTCGAGCGCGGGCGGATGGAGCCGCGTCCGGAAGGCGCGCAGCACTCTGCGATCGAGGCGCGCGAGCGCTCGCGTCACTTGCGGAATCGCTCGAAGAACGCGAGCGGGTTGCCGATCCGGCGCTCGAAGCGCAGCCCTGCCCGTGCCGCCCGCTCACGCAGCCTTCCGGACGTGACCATGTGAGGATCGCCAAAGAGCTCCCCCACCACGAGACGGCCGCCGGGCTTGAGCACGCGCTCGATCTCGCGGATGGCCGCGTCCTGATCCGGGATCTCGCCCAGTACGGCGACGAGCACCGCCCCGTCGAAGCTGTCGCGCTCGTATGGCAGCGCTTGCGCATCGCCGCGCGTCGGCACGACGTTCGCGACGCCGCGTTTCTCCGCTTCGCGCATCACGTGATCGAGCATCTCCTGCTGGAGGTCGAAGATCTCGACCCTGCCTCTCGACGTTCCGCCGTCGACGCTCGCGGCGAGCTCGAAGGTGTAGTAGCCGGTGCCCGGACCGATCTCCAGCAGTCGCTCTCCCGGCTGCGGCTCGAGCGCCTCGATCAGCCGGGCGCGGGTGATGAACGGGTGCGGCGCCTCCACCCAGAAGCGCTGGCCGTACGGGCACGCGGAGGGGTGCTTGCGCCACCAGAGCGCCGCCGCCAGGGTGCCGGCCGCGGCGAGGGCGAGAACTGGGCGCACCCTCCCCATGGGCCAGGCCTACAGGCCCGAGAAGCCGACCCTGTGCTCGCCGGTGTCGAGCTTCACGAACACGACGGCGTCGAGGTTGACCGACACGATGCCGTCGTCGGACTCGACCTCGGCCCAGCCCCCGCGCTGCACGTCCTTGCGGAAGCCATCGTAAGCCTTGGACGACAGGCGCAGGGTGATCGCCTGGCCGCCGTTGAAGCCGACCTCGACGCGGCGCGGCTCGTCGTCGCGCGCCATCAGTGCGCGCCTTCCGCGGGTTGCACGAGCTCTGTGAGCACGCCGCCGGTGGAAGCGGGGTGCAGGAACGCGACCCGGCTGTCGCGGATACCGCGCCGTGGCTGCTCGTCGATCAAGCGCAGGCCGCGTGCACGGCACTGCTCGAGCGCCACCGCGACGTCCGCGCACCGGTAGGCCGCGTGGTGCAGTCCCGGCCCGCGCTTGGCGATGAAGCGACCGACCGGCGTGTCCTCGCCCAGCGGCTGGAGCAGCTCTACGTGCGAATCGCCAACCCCGAGTAGCGCCGCCTCCACGCCCTGCTCGGCGACCTTCTCGCGATGCTGAAGCGGCATTCCGAGCCCTTTCGAGTAGAGCTCGATCGCCGCGTCGAGATCCTCGACCGCGACCCCGAGATGATCGACTGCCTCGAACATGGCGAGCCAGTCTAGAGGGTGGGGGTTGAGTGCTCCTCGTGCGGGGCCGAGCCGTTGGCGGGCGGCGGCGTGCTCGGGCGGGGCGGCGGCGGCGCGACGCTGCCTTTGCGGGGCGCGCCGTTCGGCTCCACCGGCGCAGGCGAGGGCTCGTCCGCGACCTGCTCCTCGGCGACAGTGTGCTCGGGGGCGGAGCCGACAGACCGGATGATGGCCTCGATCTCCGCCCGCTCGAGCGTCTCCTTGGAGAGCAGGGCCTCGGCCAGGCGATCGAGCGTCGCACGGTTCTCCGTGATCAGCATGCGAGCTTCGAACTGTGCCTGGTCGACCAGGCCCTGCTGCTCCTCGTCCCGGCGATGCAGCGCTGCCTGGGAGGTCAACGCCTCGCTGCCGGATCCGCTTGCAAGAAAAAACTGGCTGCCCATCCCGTAGTCCTCGATCATCGCGCGGCTGATCTCGACCACGCGGCGCAGGTCGCCGGAGGGGCCCGTGGTGGTGCGCTCGAACACGATCTGCTCGGCGACGAATCCGCCCAGCAGCACCTTCAGCTGGTCGAGCAGCTCGGGCTTGGACATCAGGTAACGGTCCTCGTCCGGCAGGTGGAGCGTGTAGCCGAGAGCCTCACCGCGCGGGACGATCGAAATCTTGTGCGTAGACACCGCGGACGGAAGTAGTTCCGCGACCAGCGCGTGCCCCGCCTCGTGGTAGGCGATCACGCGCTTCTCTTCAGGCGTGATCACGAGTTGCGTCTGTAGGCCGGCGACCACTCGCTCGAGGGCGTTCTCGAAGTCCCTGGACGTGATCGTGTTGCGCCCGTCGCGTCCCGCGAAGATCGCGGCCTCGTTGCAGAGGTTCGCCAGGTCGGCGCCGGTCAGACCCGAGGTCTGGCGCGCTACCAGGTCCAGGTCGACCTCCTCGACCGGCTTGTTGCGCGTGTGGACCTTCAGGATCTCCTCCCGGCCACGCAGGCCGGGAGGCGACACCAGGATCTGACGGTCGAAGCGCCCGGGGCGCATCAGCGCCTGGTCGAGCCCCTCGACCCGGTTGGAGGCTGCGATCACGATCAGGTCGCCACGGTCCGAGAAGCCGTCCATCTCGACCAGCAGCTGGTTGAGCGTCTGGTCCTTCTCACGCGAGATGTCGAAGCCGCGTGCGAGCCCGACCGCGTCGAGCTCGTCGATGAAGATGATTGCCGGGCGGTGCTTCTTCGCGATCTCGAACAGGCGGCGGATGCGGGCCGCGCCGAGGCCGGCGAACATCTCGACGAAGGCACTGGCGGACTGGCTGAAGAACTGAGCTCCCGACTCGCGCGCGACTGCCTTCGCGAGCAGCGTCTTGCCGGTGCCAGGCGGCCCGTGCAGGAGGATGCCCTTCGGCACGGTCGCGCCGAGCTTCTTGAAGCGGTCTGGGCTTCGGAGGAATTCGATCACCTCGCGCAACTCGTGCTTGGCCTCCTCGCAACCCGCCACGTCTGCCCACTCGATGGAGCCGGACGACTCGGGCTTCACCTGCTGCGGCTTGGTGCGCGGCATCAGCTTGAGGGTGCGCCACACCAGGTAGACGAGCGCCACCATCAGCAAGATCGGCAGCCACGTCAGCGACCACGTCTCGATTCGGTTCAGCAGAGTGAATGCGAACGGGAACATCCGTGCCCCCCACCCGTCAGGGCCACGCCTTACGGGCGATTCGAGTCCAGCAGGAGTGCTACCAACATAAACTCGATCCGAGGCGATTGCACGTTTTGTTTCGCGTGTCCGGCGCCTATTCGACCGGTTCCATCCGGTCGTTCGGCGTGTATTTCCGGCCGACCTTCGCGCGCGGCTCGCCCTCCACCTTCACGACGTCTGCCGTGTAGTCGTTCTCACCGCGGATCAGGCTCGATCCGACGCCGTACACGTCTACCGGAACGCGCTCGCGCTCGAACTCGCGGATCCGGCTCGCGGTGAAGCCGCCCGAGACCACGATCCGGACCCGCCGGTGCCCCGCCTCGTCGAGCGCGTGGCGCACGAGCCGGACCAGCTCGGGATTCACGCCCCGCGGGTCGAAGCTGCCCATCCGATCGAGCAGCGAGCGGTCCACGATCGTGTGCGAGGTGTCGAGGCGAACGCCCCAGAGCCGGTCGCCAAGCGCGTCCGCGACCTCGAGCGACGTGCGGACCGAGTCGTTCTCGAAGTCGACCAGGACGACGATGCGCGTCTCGCCCGCGAAGTGATCGGCGAAGGCGCGAGCAGCCGCCACGGTGTTCCCGTCGAAACAGGCGATCAGCGCGTGGGGGACCGTGCCGATGCCCCTGCCCCCCCACCACGACGCCTGCGCGTCCGTCGACACGCCGATCGCCCCCGCGATGTGAGCCGCCCAGCCATCGCCGGTCTGCACGAGCCAGTGGTCATGACGCGCGGGGAAGTACAGAATCGGCTTGCCGCCCGCGGCCTCCACGACGTCCCGGACGTTGCGCATGATCAGCGTCCGCCGCGCAAGCGAGCCGAGATACACGGTCTCCAGATGCGCGAACAGGGAGTAGTCGCCCTCGATGTGCATCACGGGCTCGTAGGGCTCGATTTCGTCGCCTTCATGCAGGGCGTGCACGGTGAGCTCGTCCCACCCGAGCTGCCACGCCCCGTCGACGCGCCTGCCGGAGCAGAGCTTGAGGACGGCGAGCGCCTCGTCGATCCCACCCACCACCGAGTGATGCTTCTGGAAGACCTGCATGACGACGTGCGGATGGCGGTCGGACGCCTCCAGCAGCTCCTTGGTGAAGTTGAAGTACGCGTCCGTGTAATAGCCGTCGCGGATGCGTTCCAGCGGCAGCCGGAAGATGTCCGGGTGGAGCCGCTCGCGCCGCTGCGGCTCAGCCAGCGTCATTCGGTTCGGGGAAGCTCGAGCCGGAGGATCTCGGCTATTGCCGCGCGGCCCACCTCGAGTTGCTCGGGCGTCGGCTCGCGCGTCGCGAAGAGACGCTGCATCTCGTAGCCGGGCCTGTGGAACGCACGCGCGAGCGGACGATCGGGGTGCCGCTCGGACCACGCGAACATCTCGACCGAAAGCGCCACGCTGCCGAGCGCCACGCTTGCGCCGGCAAGCGGCCCGCGGGCGCGCAACAGGCTCCGTACGAGCACGTTCCCCGCGAGCGTCGACAGCAGCATCGGCGCGACGAGGTTCGAGCCGCAGCGGTCGTGCTCTTTCGCGGCCTCCGCTGCATCGGTGCCCTGCTCGTAGGCGGCGATCGCCTTGTGCTCGACGGCGTGGTAGGAGGCCAGCTCCGAGTCCTTCAGCGCGAGCGCCGCAGGAGCGATGCCCAGCAACGCCAGCACCGCCTCGCGGCCTGGCGTCCGCGCGCCGCGGCGCACACCGGTGGACACGATGCTGGTGCCGATCATGGCTGCGAGCAGGCGGCCGTCCTCGAACGGCAGCCGCACCTCGGGGACCTGCCGCTTGATCAGCGGGAGCAGCGCGAACGCCTCCGAGAGCCGGGCGACGCCACGCACGCCCGGCAGGTCCGCGAGTGGCCCGCGGAAGCGCGGCTTGCGCCCGGAGTCCACCTGGATCGAGCCGTCCCGCGCGCGCACCGCGACCGCCCAATGCTCCGGCCCGTGCACGAGCAATCCGTTCCGAAGTGCCATGCC
>Ga0114129_10007942_pt1 | contig 15106 bp, 8 predicted proteins | sample RhiMetdeltSRZDD1_FD_80071 | JGI IMG/M metagenome (GOLD analysis project Ga0114129, IMG submission 80071) | Populus rhizosphere microbial communities from Tennessee, USA - Rhizosphere MetaG P. deltoides SRZDD1 (version 2) (version 2) | ecosystem: Host-associated > Plants > Roots > Rhizosphere >...
CACGAGGGATCGCCGATAACGCACGGGCGATTGAGGATCTGCTGAAGGCTCGTCTCCATGTTGACCGTGAGTGAGACGGGTTCCGCGGACGCGATAGCCGGGAACAGCGCCGCCGTTGCGACGAGCGCGCCAATGAACGACGGCAATCTGTACCGTATGAACATTCCTTCCTCCTCTGCTGGCCGCATGCGATGAAAGACCGCTGCCAATTTCCCCTCGTTCTCGGCGACAGCGAAATCCGTGAAATTTCTAGGGAAACCGAGCGAGGCAGAGGGGTTGCCAATTCGAGGGACCACGATAACAGCAGAGGACCGGCAATGGCTGGGGAAAGCTGTGGCGGGAAACGGCTAAGTACGGAAAACAAATGGCTGAGGCCTGGCCCGCAGTAAGATCGTGGCGTCAGATGGAAAAGTCCCCCGCTCTCTTGTTATTCGTGTTCGCTTTGTTACTGGCCCAGCCTCCGCGGCAAGGCGATCAGCCTACCCCGCGAGCTGACCTGAACTCCCAGACCGCGCATCTCGAACTGCTCGAAAAGGCTCGCCACGGACGCATCGACGTGTATTTCGTCGGTGACTCCATCGTCCGCCGCTGGGGAGCGACCGACTATCCGGAACTACTAGCGAACTGGAAGGCGAACTTCTTTGGATGGAACGCAGCGAATTTTGGGTGGGGCGCGGATCGGACCGAGAATATTCTCTGGCGCCTCGAAAATGGTGAATTGGATCATGTGCGGCCAAAGATCATTGTCATCCTGGCGGGCACCAACAACGTGGGCGCACAGCCCGGCGGGACTGAGGTCGTCGACGACACGTCCCGCGGCGTCAAGGCGATCGTTGATGTCTGTCGTCGCAAGGCGCCTGAAGCGACGATTGTGCTGACGGCAATTTTTCCGCGCAACGACAATATGGCGGTGATGCCGGCAATCAATCGTATCAACGACAATCTTGCGCGCCTCGCCGATGGAAAGAAAACCCGGTTTCTGAACGTGAACGATCGACTCGCAGACAACGACGGCCGACTGTTTGACGGCATGATGAACGAGCGCGACAAGCTGCACCCGACATTAAAGGGGTATCAGGTCTGGGCCGACGCGCTCAAACCCGTCTTTACAGAATTGCTCGGTCCACCCGCTGCCACTGATCACGCACCTCCTCCCACCGGCGATCCCAGCGCTCGAGGGCGGGGGCGGGGATAAAGAGCCGCGTTCGACGGCTCAATGCTGTGGAATGATAAGGCTATGACTTCTCGCAATCGCTCGACGTTTGTCTTCCTCGCGCTGGCGATCACCGCGCTGACCGGCTTTGCCGCAAGTGCCCAGCGGGCGGCGAGCACGGGTCCGCAGAACGTGCCGCTGACGGCGAAGGTGCCGGTCGATCCGCGAATCACCGTCGGAACCCTGCCGAACGGCCTTCGCTATTACCTGCGCGCAAACAAGCAGCCGCTTGGACGAGCCGAGCTCCGTCTCGTCGTCAACGCCGGATCGATTCTCGAAGACGATGATCAGCGCGGCCTTGCCCATTTCGTCGAGCACATGTGCTTCAACGGCACCCGCCACTTTCCCAAACAGGACGTGGTCGCGTTTCTGCAGTCGACCGGGATGCGCTTCGGTGCGCACATCAATGCGAACACGAGCTTTGACCAGACTGTTTTTCAGTTGCGCATTCCCACCGACAATCCGACGGTCGTCGACCGCTCGCTGCTCATCTTGGAAGACTGGGCGCGCGCCGTGACGTTCGATTCCGCCGAGATCGATAAAGAACGGGGTGTCATCCTCGAGGAGTGGCGAACCGGACTCGGCGCCGGCGCGAGATTGCTCGACATCGAGCTGCCGGTTCTACTCAAGGACTCTCGCTATGCCGCACGGCTTCCAATCGGCAAGCCCGAGGTCATCCGGTCGTTTCCGTACGACCGGCTCAAGAAGTTCTACAGCGATTGGTATCGCCCCGATCTGATGGCCGTGATCGCGGTCGGCGACTTCGACCCGTCCACCGTGGAGGGACTGATCCGATCGCACTTCGGGTCGATTCCAGCTGCCGTCAACGCACGTCCGCGACCGAACTACGACGTCCCCGAACAACCCGGCACCCGCTATATCGTGGCCACCGATCCCGAAATGACGTCGACGACGATCAATGTCTCGAGCATCAGGGCGGCGCCCGATCAAACAACCATCAATGCGTATCGACAGATGACGATCGAGCGCGTCTTCTCCGGCTTGTTGTCGGCCCGATTGTCGGAAATCGCGCAAAAGCCCGAAGCGCCGTTTCTCGATGCCGATACCAGTCGAGGACTGTTTGTGAATACCGCGGAGGCGACAACGCTCAGTGCGCTCGTCGCCGATGGAGGTGTGGAACGCGGCTTGGCAGCGCTGTTCACGGAAGCCGATCGCGTCGCTCGCTTTGGTTTCACGCAGACCGAGCTCGATCGCTTTCGTCTGAGCTATCAACAAGCGTTCGCGCAGCTTGCCGCCTCGAACGACGAGCACACATCGGAGTCGCTGGCCGACGAGTACATCCGTAATTTCATGCAGCAGGAGCCGATTCCGGGGATTGCGTACGAAAACGGCCTGGTTCAACGCTTCCTGCCGGAGATCACGCTGTCTGATATCAACAGCCTCGCCCGCGACTGGGTTCCCGATCGCAACCGTGTTGTCGTGGTGAGCGCACCGAAGAAGGCTGGCGTCACCGTACCAGACGAGGCGAAGCTTGCGGCCGTCATCAAGAACGCAGCTGGCAGCAATCTCACGGCGTATGTCGACACGGTCAGCTCGCGTCCGCTCCTGGAGAGCGCCCCGAAGGCTGGTTCGGTGACTAGGACCACCACCAAGGCTCCCGGCGTTACGGAGTGGACGCTATCGAACGGCGTTCGCGTGGTGGTTGATCCGACCACTCACAAACAGGATGAGATCCTGTTCCGTGCGTTCAGTCCCGGCGGCACGTCGCTCGCGACCGATCAGGATTACGTGGCCGCTGAAACGGCGGATCGGATCATCGCTGAAGGTGGACTTGGCTCGCTGAGCGAGATCGACTTGGGGAAAAAGCTTGCGGGGAAGACCGCGGTCGTGCGTCCCGAAATCGAAGAGATGTTCGAGGGGCTGAGCGGCCGGACGTTGGGTCGAGATCTCGAAACGCTGTTTCAGTTGATTTATCTGACGTTCACCCAGCCGCGTGCCGACCCGGAAGCCTTTCGCGCCGCGACCGGTCAGTTGACTGCAGCGCTGGCCAATCGGCAGGCGCGTCCTGATGCAGCCTTCGAAGATGCCCTCAATGCCGCTCTGACGCAGAATCACCTTCGCGCGCGGCCTTTGAGCCAGGAGCTCGTCGCGCAGATGAACCTGGACAAGTCACTGGCGTTCTACAAGGATCGGTTTGCCGACGCGAGCGACTTTACGTTCGTGTTCGTCGGCAGCTTCGATCTTGCAACCATCAAGCCTCTCGTCGAGCGCTATCTGGCAAGCCTGCCGGCACTCAATCGCAAGGAAGCGGGAAAGGATGTCGGCATCAGGCCACCGTCGGGCGTGGTGGAGAAGATGGTCAACAAAGGCACGACGCCAAAGAGTGAAGTCGGCGTCGTGTTCAGCGGGCCGTTTCAGAACAATCAGAAGAACCGCATCGTCCTGCGTGCGATGGCCAACACGCTCGCGGGAAATCTGCAGCGTGTGCTCCGGGAAGACCTCGGCGGCACATACGGCGTGAGCGTCGTGCCTGAATTCACGAAACGACCGAACGAGGAGTATCGCGTGACGATCACGTTCGCCTGCGATCCGACGCGCACGGAGGATCTCGTGAAGGCGCTCTTCAGTGTCGTCGACGACTTCAAGACCACCGGTCCGAGCGCCGGACAGGCTGCCGACGCCCAGGCGGCACTGCGGCGCGATCTGGAGACGGACACCCGTCAGAACGGCTACGTCCTCAGCCAGTTGTCGTACGCGTATCAGTACGACGAGCCGATTCCGGATGCGACGTCGCTGCGCCAGATCTACGATCAGCTCTCGGCGCCGATGCTCAGGGATGCGGCGCGTCAGTATCTCGATACTAATCGCTACGTGAAGGTTCTCCTGTTCCCGGAGACGAAGTAGAAAGAAATCCTGGCCTCACGCCTATGCATGTGGCCAGTGGTCAGCACGACTACTCGTCATCGTGATCGGAGCCGGGGAGGGCAGGACGTCGGAGGGATCGGCCCGCCCGGAGAGGTTCTGCGCGTGTACGTGCGTAGAAGCGTGGCAGTTATGCTGGCTTTGCTGGCACTTGTATTCGTGAGTTGCGGCCGCTCGCCTAACGCTCCACAGGCTTCCTCAATCGATCTTTCCGGTTCATGGTCGGGAGTCGTCGGTGCCGGATCCGGCGGCGGCAGGGCGCTGCGTCTGACGTGGTCGGCGACTCAGACAGGCGGCACCGTTTCCGGCCCTGCCACGCTCTCCACCTCACCAGCGGTCAGCGACTTGACCTTCACCGGAACCCTGAGCGGAGTCGTTACCGGAACGCAGCTTTCACTCACATACGTCGCGCCGGCCGGTAGTGTGAGTGGGGCACCAGAGTGTGTGATATCCGCCCGCGGCCTCGCCACCACTACCAACACGTCAATGTCTGGACAGTTCGACGTGACGTTCGCCTGGTGTGATCTCCTCGGATTGCAGCCCCCGTCCAGCAACCAGTTCACACTGACGAAGCCGTAGTGAAAGCCGGGCGTCAGACTATTACTGCTGCTGATAGATGCGAATGTAGTCCACTTCCAGTTGCCGCACCAGCGTCTGACTTGTCAGGACCGAACCCCAGTCGCGTTCCCATTGGTTATCGATCATCATGTGCAGGATCAGTTGCATCGGGCCGCTTTCGATCGTGCTCGCGTTGCCGTTGAACTGGCCGCATTTCACGCCATCGATGTACCACGCAACGTAGGTCGGCTCCCAGTCGAGGCCGAATCGTACGAAGTCGGTTGAATAGTCTTTGACCTGGCACGCGCCGTTGTTGTGCAGGCCGTTGTTGGGTGTGAAGGACGTACTGCGGCCGTTGTAGTGATACGTCATGAAAATCGTGTCGGGATGGCCGCCGAGGATTTCGACGATGTCGATTTCGGTGTTGTAGCTGAAGCTCGGATTGGTTGGCAGCATCCAGAACGCCGTGAAGAATCCTGGTGTCCCCGGGAACTTCATGCGCGATTCGATGTAGCCGTAGGTAAACGGGAACAAGTAAGCGGATCCGTTGTCGGCACGCGGTCGGGCGGTCGACACCAGTCCAGCCTTGTAGGTGCATTGACCCTGGTAACACGCGGTGCTCGCGTACGCAGGCACGAGCGGCTCTGCCACGAGCTTCGCCGTGCCGTTGCTTACTTGGACTTGCGACGGTAAGTACCGTTCCTTACCCGTATTGAATGACGCCGTGCAGGCGCCGAAGTTCCAGTCGAAGCAGGGGGTCAGTTTTGTCAGATCGAGTGTCGTCCCGCTGAACTCCTCGGAGTACGTCACCCTCCACTGTTTGCCGCCGATCACCGGTGCTGGCGGTGCCGGGAAGCAGTTCGGAGGAGCGCCTACTTCATCACTCCGGCAGGTACCAGAGTCCCTGACGATCCGAACATTTGTCGGTGGTCGGGGAATACCGGCCTGAGCCAGCATCGCCAGGACAACCAGCCATCGAAGATTCACCATGGTCGTCCCGAGGCGGCAAGATCAGCGCCACTCGGAAGCGCCTGATTTTGGCGGGAATCCAGGGAATGGACAGTCGTCGGCAGTGAAAGAACTTCTGGCACGGACAGATACGTGTATGACAAACGGCAACTGTAATCAACGGTCAAACCATCAGTGTCGCCACGCACGCCGCGTACGTCTCACCGTCCACCACAATCTGGTGAATCGCAACAACGCGCAGCTTACCTGCGCTGCCGCGGATGAATCGATTCCACAATCTTGTCATAGATGAGACGGACGGACTCGACGCCTGATGTGTATTCCCCTCGGCTGCCGTTGTCTTTCGCGCAATCGATCGTTGGGCAGCGTCGAGGATCGTTGAAACGAGGCGGTCGGGAACGAGGCGCTCGTCGACTCTGTGGATGGCCGACCGAACCGCCGCCTGAATCCGACCACGCCAGCGCAGTTCGATAAGCGAGACCAGCACGCCTGTTCCGAGAATGGCGACGACAACGGCCAGCATGTAGAGATTGAAGTTGTCACCGAGCTTGTGTTCGAGCCAGGAGTGCGCAAGCATCTTGACACCAACCGTCAGGAGCACGGCGGCGAGCGAATGCTTCAAATAGGGAAGCGTGTGCAGCGCGCCGGCGAGCGCGAAGTACAGCGAACGCAGGCCGAGAATCGCGAAAACGTTACTCGTGAATACGAGAAATGGATCCGCCGTAATCGCGAAGATTGCCGGAATCGAGTCCACAGCAAAGATCAAATCGGTCGTCTCGATCATGACCAGCGCGAGCGCGAGTGGCGTCAGCAGCCATCGGCTCGCCGATGGATCGGGTGGATCGCGCTTTACGAGAAAATGCTCGCCGTGAAACTCTGTCGTAACCGGCAACAGCCGCCGCATCAGGCGTACTACCCACTTCCGTTCTAAATCCACCGGCTGGTCGCCCATGAAGAGCATACGGCCCGCCGTTGCAATCAGGACGATCCCGAACGCAGGCAGCGTCCACGCAAAGTGCGACACCAGCTGTGCACCGATTGCGATCATGATGCCCCGCATCACCAGCGCCCCGAGAATGCCCCAGAACAACAGGCGGTGCTGAAATATCCGAGGAATCGCGAAGTAGGTGAAGAGCATCGCGATGACGAACACGTTGTCCGCGCTCAGCGAGAGCTCGACGAGGTATCCGGTCAGGAATTTCAGCACTGCCGCTCGGGCATCATTGACCTGGCCTTCTGGCAATGCCGCCGTGCGCTCGACCGCGTCGGGCGCGAGACCCATCCCGAACCAGTGCCGGTCGTAGCCGAGATAGATCACGCCGGCAAACGCGAACGCCGTCGCGATCCATATCAACGTCCAGGTCAGTGCTTCCCGCACCGACACGACGTGCGCGCGGCGATGAAAGACGCCGAGATCGAGCGCCAGCAGAATGAGAATGAAGCTCAGGAAGGCGATCCAAATGACCACCACACACCTCCATTGGTGTGGCAGTCTCGCTGGATGCGTCGATGCGTCGGTTTCAGCCGGGAGCTCGATCGAGCTCCGTGTTGACGACTGGACCACCCGCCGGGTGCGGGCCGCTACTCCCTACCAATGAGCAGCGTACTGTTGTCAGCGCGCGTGTGTCAACGCTGACGAAGAATTGCCACCAACACGCCACGACCAATTCATCTGCAATTCATCACGCGTTCATGTCGCTGACGTCTATTCGGAATAGATGACAAACCGTCATCACGCGCCTGTGCTCAGGCGCTGAAAGGAGACGCCATGACATCAATTTTCAAAGGCGGCATCGTCCTCGCCGGTGTGCTGCTGCTATCTGTGACCGGTACGGCCCAGGCCGGCATGGAACCCGTTGTCAAAGCAAACGTGCCGTTCGCCTTCGTCGTGAACGGACACAACATGCCTGCCGGCAAGTACCGGATTGAGCGCGACGATCGCTCCCCCTCGTTGCTGCTCATCCGCGGCGATCAGAAGAGCAACCACGCCGCCGCATTCGTATTGTCGATTCGAGACGGGGGACGCGATCCAAGCGGCTCCACACCGGTGTTGACATTCAAGCACGTCGAGAACACCTATCAGCTCACGAGTGTGTGGGACTCGCAGGACGAGGGATTTGACGTCGTCGCCCGATGAGCCGCCTGGATGCCGATGTTTGAGCAGCCGCATCACATGCGCGCAGTAGTGATTGTGTTTGGTGTTGCCGTAGCGACCGTGGTGGTCGCCGCACACCTGCCGAAAAGCGTGGCGAAGCTTGCTGGAGTGCGAAGCGCGCAGGCGGCGCCGGCACGAAACGCCACTTCACCAGCTGTCCCCGTTGCGGTGGCAACCGTCTCGCGCGCCGATGTCCCGATTCGACTCACCGCGCTCGGGTCTGTGACGGCGTTCAATACCGTGACTGTCCGGCCGCGCGTCGACGGACAGCTGGTGGAAGTGTCCTTCCGCGAAGGGCAATCGGTGAAACAGGGTGATCGGCTTGCGCAGATCGATCCGCGCCCGTTTCAAGTGCAACTCGAACAGGCAGAGGGGCAGCTGGCGCGGGATCAGGCGCAACTCGCCAACGCGCGGGTTGACTTGGTGCGATACCAAACGCTCTGGAGTGAGGATTCGATCGCGCAACAGAACGTCACGGCGCAGGAGTCGGCGGTCAAGCAACTCGAGGCGGCGATCAAGGTTGATCAATCGGCGATCGACAACGCCCGCTTGAACCTGACCTATTCGCGAATCACAGCTCCAATCAACGGCCGAGTAGGGCTTCGCCTTGTCGACGTCGGCAATGTTGTCACCGCTGCCAATACGGCGGGCATCGTCGTTATCACCGAAATCGACCCGATTGCCGTGGTGTTCACGCTGCCGGAAGACGCGTTGCGTACTGTGCTGCCGCGCATCCGCGCCGGCGCCAGACTACCAGTGGACGCATTCGATCGCGCGGGCGCCGCGCGGCTCGCCAGCGGAACAGTGCTGACGGTGGACAACGAGATCGACCAATCCACCGGAACCGTGCGGCTCAAGGCGGTATTCGACAATCACGACCAGGCGTTGTTTCCCTCGCAGTTCGTCAACGTGCAACTCCTGGCCGACACCGAGCGAAATCAACTCGTCGTGCCCGCTTCGGCGGTGCAGCAAGGGCCCCAGGGCGCATTCGTCTATGTCGTGCGCGATGGAAGGGCTCTCGTGCAGCAGGTGAAGGTCGGCACGACGGAGGGTGACCGCGTCTCGATTCTGGACGGCGTACGTGCCGCGGACGTCGTGGTCACAGACGGCGTCGATCGTCTGCGCAACGGTGCAGCGGTCGACGTCCGCCGGTGATCGATCCATGAGTCCGTCACGTCCTTTCATCCTCAGGCCGATCGCGACGTCGCTGTTGATGGTCGCGGTGATCATGGCAGGCGCCGTTGCCTACGGGCAGCTTCCTGTCTCGGCGTTGCCTGAGGTCGATTACCCGACGATTCAGGTCACAACGTTCTACCCCGGCGCGAGCCCGGATGTGATCGCGACATCGCTGACCGCCCCGCTCGAGCGGCAGTTTGGACAGATGCCGGGGCTGAAGCAGATGACATCGACGAGCTCGTTCGGAAGCTCGGTGATCACACTTCAGTTCGATCTGACGCTGAACATCGACATTGCCGAGCAAGAAGTGCAGGCAGCGGTAAACGCCAGCGGCACTCTGCTCCCCGCCGATTTGCCGAATCCGCCCGTTTACAGCAAGGTCAATCCAGCAGATGCACCGGTGCTGACTCTGGCGCTGACCTCCGATGTGCTGCCGTTGCGCGACGTTCAATCTCTCGCCGACACACGCCTCGTACCGAAGATTTCGCAATTGGCCGGTGTCGGCCTGGTGACCATCGGCGGCGGTCAGAAGCCCGCCGTTCGCGTCCAGGCCAACCCCACGGCGCTGGCATCGTACGGGCTGAGCCTCACGCAACTGACGCAGGCAATCGCTGCCGCGAACGCCAACCAGGCCAAGGGATCAATCGATGGCCCGCATCGCGCGTATGCCATCGACGACAACGATCAGCTGACTTCTGCTTCGGCGTACCGGTCGCTTGTTGTGTCGTACAAGGATGGCGCGCCGGTTCGGCTCTCGGACGTAGCGGACGTCGTCGATGGTGTCGAGGACGCGCATCAGGCCGCCTGGATGAATACGACCCCGGCGGTGATCGTCAATGTTCAACGCCAACCGGGAGCGAACACGATCGCCGTCGTCGATCGCATCAAGGCGCTGTTGCCACAGCTGACCGATACGCTGCCGTCAGGGATACGCGTGTCAGTGCTGACGGATCGCACGATGACCATCCGCGCATCGATTGCGGACGTTCAGTTCGAACTCGGCCTCACAGTGGCGCTGGTTGTCGCGGTCATCTTTCTTTTCCTGCGAAGGTTGTCGACGACCTTCATCCCGGCAGTGGCGGTGCCGCTCTCGCTGGTTGGGACGTTCGCCGTGATGTTTTTCGCAGGGTTCAGCCTCAACAACCTGACCCTCATGGCGCTGACGATCTCGACCGGCTTCGTTGTCGACGATGCGATCGTCATGATCGAGAACATCGCGCGATACGTCGAAGCGGGGGAGAAGCCTCTTCAGGCCGCGCTCAAGGGTGCGGAGCAGATCGGTTTTACGATCGTGTCGCTCACCGTCTCTCTCATCGCCGTTCTGATCCCGCTGCTCTTCATGGGTGACGTAGTCGGACGGTTGTTTCGCGAGTTTGCGATCACGCTCACTGTGACGATCCTGGTTTCGGCTGTGGTATCGCTGACCCTTACTCCGATGATGTGCGCACGAATCCTGCGACACACGCCACGCGAAAGCGAGGGGCGGGTCGCGCGCGCACTCGACAGCGGCTTCACGCGTATGCGCGATGCTTACGGTCGATCGCTGACCTGGGTACTCGCGCGGCAGCGGGCGACTCTCCTGATCTTCGGCGGGACGCTGGCCCTGACGGCTTTCCTCTTCGTCATTGTCCCGAAAGGCTTCTTCCCTGTGCAGGACACGGGCGTCATCATCGGCGTCACAGAAGCGCCGCAAACGATCTCGTTCCAGAGCCTTGCCGAGCGTCAACAGGCGCTAGTCAAAGCGCTTCTGGCCGACCCGGCGATTGAAAGCCTTTCGTCTTTCATTGGTGTGGATGGCACAAACGTCACCGCAAATAGTGGACGCCTGCAGATCAACCTCAAACCGATCAACCAGCGCCGCGACGATGTCAGCACGATTATCCGAAGGCTCCAGTCGCGTGCGTCCTCGGTGGACGGCATCGCGCTCTACATGCAGGCGGTCCAGGATCTCGAGGTCGAAGACCGGCTCAGCCGCACGCAATATCAGTACAGCATCGAGCATCCGGATCACGCGCAACTGGATCTCTGGGCGGGACGGCTGCTCGAGGCCTTGCGACAGGAGCGGGCGCTGCAGGACGTCGCAACGGATCAACAAAACGGGGGAATGCGCGCCGACATTGCCATTGACCGCGACACAGCCGGGCGCTTCGGTATCAGCGCCCGGAGCGTTGACGACGCGCTTTACAGCGCGTTCGGGCAGCGGCAGGTATCGACGATTTTTACGCAATTGAACCAATACCACGTCGTGCTCGAGGTAAAGCCCGAGTACAGCCGCAATCCGGACGCATTAGCGGGGATTTACGTTCCGGCGAATGACGGTCGAGTTGTCCCGCTGCAGGCGTTCACGACAGTGACGACGGCGGCGACCCCGCTCACGATCAACCACCAGGGACAATTCCCGTCGGCGACGATGTCATTCAATCTCGCGGATGGAGTGTCGCTCGGCGAGGCCGTGACGACCGTCGAAAACGTCGCGCGTCGCATCGGGCTGCCTTCTGGATTCCGTGCGGGATTTCAGGGAAGCGCTGCCGCATTTCAGGCCTCGCTCGCCAATGAGGGCTGGCTCGTTGTTGCCGCGATAGTTACGGTCTACATCGTCCTTGGTGTGTTGTACGAGAGCTACATCCATCCGTTGACGATTCTGTCGACGCTACCCTCGGCGGGCATTGGTGCACTGGTTGCGCTGCTTTTGACCGGTCAGGATCTCGGTCTTGTCGCGGTGATCGGTCTGGTGTTGCTCATCGGCATCGTCAAGAAGAACGCAATCATGATGATCGACTTCGCGCTCGAAGCGCAGCGCGAACAGGGCGCGGCGCCTCACGAGGCGATCTACCAGGCGTCGTTGCTGCGCTTCCGTCCGATCATGATGACCACTATGGCAGCGCTTCTCGGTGGTCTACCGTTGGCTCTTGCATCCGGGACCGGCGCGGAGCTGCGCCGGCCCCTCGGTATCGCGATTGTCGGCGGCTTGCTGCTCAGCCAGGTTCTGACGCTCTATACGACGCCGGTCATCTATCTCGCCTTCGAGCGCCTCTCGGCACGGTTCCGCCGATGACTCTTTCGGAACCTTTCATTCGGCGCCCAGTTGCCACCAGTCTGCTCGCGCTCGCGCTGGCGATCGCTGGCGTACTTGCGTTCCTGAACCTGGCGGTCGCACCGCTACCGCAGGTCGCGTATCCGACGATCGTCGTGAACGCCGGGTTGCCAGGTGCGAGCCCCGAGACGATGGCCTCGTCGGTCGCCACCCCACTCGAGCGACAGTTCGGGCGCATTGCCGGTGTAACGGAGATGACCTCTTCGAGCGGACTTGGCAGCACGACGGTCGTGCTGCAATTCGATCTCGGACGCGACATTGACGCCGCTGCACGCGACGTGCAGGCGGCCATCAATGCCGCGCGCGCGCAACTGCCCGCGAATCTGCCGAGCAACCCGTCGTACCGCAAGGTCAATCCCGCGGACGCACCGGCCATGATTCTCTCTCTCACTTCCGACTCGCTGCCGATCCCGCGTATCTACGACCTCGCGTCGTCGATGCTGGCGCAGGAAATCTCGCAACTGGATGGAGTGGGGCAGGTCACCGTCGGCGGCGGCGCGCTGCCCGCTGTCCGTGTGGAGCTAAACCCGAATGTTCTGAACAAGTACGGCATCTCGCTCGAGCAGGTTCGCGCGGTCCTCGCGCAGGCCAATGCGAATACCGCCAAAGGTCAGTTGGCGGATGAGCGAACAAGCTGGGAGCTTCACAGCAGTGACCAGCTTCTGCGCGCATCTGACTATGTGCCCTTGATCGTCGCCCAGTCGCAAGGAGCCGTCGTCCGCCTCACCGACGTCGGCAGCGTGATCGACGGCGTTCAGGACGTACGCGCCGCAGGAATGCTGAACGGACGCCCCGCGGTTTCGATGGTCATAACCACTGAACCGGGAGCGAACATTATCGACACGGTCGATCGCATCCGAGCCAATCTGCCGCGGTACCGTGGGCTCCTGCCGGAGAGCGTCGATCTGCGGGTTGCGGTGGACCGGACGACGACGATTCGCGCGTCGGTCCACGATGTCGAGCGCACTCTCCTTATCGCGGTCGGACTCGTCATCGTCGTGGTCTTCACGTTTCTTCGAACCGGGTGGGCGACGGTAATCCCAAGCGTTGCCGTTCCACTTTCCCTTCTGGGCACCTTTGCAGTGATGTGGTTTCTCGGCTATAGCCTCGACAATCTGTCGCTGATGGCGCTGACGATCTCCACAGGCTTCGTGGTGGACGATGCCATCGTCGTGCTGGAGAACATTTCGCGGCACCTCGAAGAGGGTCGTTCGCGTTTCGACGCGGCCCTCGAGGGTGCTCGAGAGGTTGGGTTTACCGTGTTGTCGATGAGCCTGTCGCTTATCGCTGTCTTCATTCCGTTGTTGTTTATGGGCGGGCTCGTGGGGCGAATCTTCCGTGAGTTCGCGGTGACGCTGTCGGTTGCGGTGGCGGTCTCACTTGTGATCTCGCTGACCACGACGCCAATGTTGTGCGCACGCTTCTTGCGAAGCGTCCGAACTGTGCGCGAAATGGCGGATCAGAAGTCCTCCGGAGGAACGGCGATCTTCGATCGGCTTCGCCGCGGATACGATCGCACGCTCCAGTGGGCGCTCGCTCACACCGGGATTACGCTGACCTGCCTTGTCCTGACCATTGCGCTCAATTGGTATTTGATTGCAATTGTCCCAAAGGGATTCTTTCCGCAGCAGGATAACGGCCTGATGATGGGCACCATTCAGGCGTCACAGGGAACATCGTTTCAGGCAATGCAGCAGATTCTCAGCGATGATGTGCGCCTGTTACTCAAAGACCCGGCGATTGACGCGATCGTTGCTATTCGTGGCGGCGGTGCGACCTCGAATCAGGCGAGATTGTTCATCTCGCTCAAGCCGCGCGTAGAGCGCGGTGCGAGCTCGGATCAGATCGTTACGCGTCTGCGGCCGCTGTTTGCACACGACCCGCGCGCCAGCATGTACTTGCAAGCCTCGCAGGATATTCGCGTCGGTGGCAGGAGCGCGAACGCGCAGTATCAGTACACGCTTGAAGGCGACGACACCGCCACGCTGAATGCGTGGGCACCGAGGCTCGTTGCGCGTCTGCGTCGGGAGCCGATCGTTGCTGACGTGAACACGGATCAACAGAACAGCGGCCTCGATGTACGGATCGATATCGATCGGGATACCGCGGCGCGGCTCGGCGTGAATGCAGCTGCGATCGATCAGGCGCTGTACGACGCCTTCGGTCAGCGGCAGGTCTCGACGATGTATGAGGGATTGAATCAATACCGCGTGGTGATGGAGGTTGCGCCGGAGTACTGGCAGCAGCCGGAGACGCTCAACACGATGTACGTCGCAGGAACGGACGGCAGGCTCGTGCCGCTTTCTGCAATTGCCAGATTCGGCCGATCCACGTCACCGCTGTCGATCAACCATCAGTCGCAGTTTGCTGCCGTCACTTTGTCGTTCAACCTGCGGCCCAATGCTTCGCTTGGTGATGCCATCACCGCCATCGACAGCGCAGCTCGCGACATTGGCATGCCGGTCAGCATCCATGGAAGCCTTCAGGGAACAGCTCGCGTGTTTGAGCAATCGCTCGCCAACGAGCCCTGGCTGATCGCCGCGGCACTGGCGGCGGTGTACATCGTGCTCGGCGTTCTGTACGAAAGCCTGGTGCATCCGCTGACTATCCTCTCGACTCTGCCGTCGGCCGGTGCCGGCGCGATGCTGGCGCTCGCCCTGACGCGGACCGAGTTCACGGTCATTGCGCTGATCGGACTGATTCTGCTGATCGGGATTGTGAAGAAGAACGCGATCATGATGATTGACGTTGCGCTCGAGACCCGGCGTCGCGAGGGTATTCCTCCAGAAGAGGCAATTCGCCGGGCCTCGCTGCTGCGGCTGCGGCCAATTCTGATGACGACGATGGCGGCTATGCTCGGGGCGCTGCCGATTGCTCTCAACAGCGGCACTGGTTCCGAGCTCCGTCGTCCGCTCGGGATTTCGATCATCGGTGGATTGATTGTGAGTCAGTTGCTGACGCTGTACACCACGCCGGCGCTGTACGTCGTGATGGATCGCCTGCGCATGCGGTTGACGCAATGGCGCAGCGTAGTCGGGCGTTGGGCAACAGCACGTGC
>Ga0114129_10007945_pt1 | contig 15103 bp, 15 predicted proteins | sample RhiMetdeltSRZDD1_FD_80071 | JGI IMG/M metagenome (GOLD analysis project Ga0114129, IMG submission 80071) | Populus rhizosphere microbial communities from Tennessee, USA - Rhizosphere MetaG P. deltoides SRZDD1 (version 2) (version 2) | ecosystem: Host-associated > Plants > Roots > Rhizosphere >...
CGGCCGCCGCACCAAGAACTACACGCTCTCGGTCAGCGAGCCCTACTTTCTCGACCGCCCGATCACGGCCGGCGCCGACATCTTCAAGCGCAAGATCACCTATTACAGCTACGCCAACGTGACCGGCTACACCCAGGAGAGCACCGGGGCGAGCGTCGTCACCGGCTTCATGGTGGGGAAGTGGTCGCGCGCGTTCCTCAACTACACCTACGAGATCATCAAGCTCTCCGAGGCCGACCCGGACGACATCCGGAACCCGTTCTTCCCCGGTCTCGGCACCGGCGGCATCACCACGGGACCGGCCTACGACCCGCTGCTGTTCGGAGACTTCGGCGACCGCAGAGAGAGCCGGCTCACGCCGAACTTCGTCTACAACACGGTCGACAACCCCTACACTCCGCGCGCGGGCATGCGGCACACGGCCACCTTCATGTTCGCCGGCGGTCCGCTCGGCGGCACGGTCAACTACTACCGCCCGAACCTCGAGGCGGTGGTGTACCTGCCGGTCGGACGCAAGATGTCGCTCGGAATGCGTGCCGAGGCGGCCGTGATCCAGCAGTACGGGGACACCCAGGTGCTGCCGCTCTACCAGCGCTACTTCATGGGCGGCGAGACCCAGATCCGCGGCTACGACATCCGCAGCGTGGGCCCGGTCGATTCGCAGGGGCGCGTGCTGGGCGGGAACAAGTTTGCGCTCTTCAACGCCGAGTATTACTTCGACGTGTTCGGCCCGCTGCGTGCGCTCGTGTACTTCGACGCGGGCCAGGCCTTCCTCGAAGGGGAGCCGATCGACGTGAGCGCGTTCCGCATCTCGACTGGCGCCGAGTTGCGCTTCATCATGCCCGTGCTCAACGTGCCGTTCCGGCTGATCTACGCGATCAACCCGAACCGCAAGACCGCCATCGAGAAGCTGTACACGCCCTATACCACCTTCAAGTTCGCCGTCGGTACAACCTTCTAAGGAGAAGACATGAAGAAGACGTTCGTCAGCATCCTGTCCGGAGCGCTCGTGGCCGCCGGTGCGGCTTTCGCGCAGGAGCCCGCCGCCCGCTCCCCGCGCATCGCCGTGATCGACATGGCCCGCGTCTCGGCCGAGAGCCTGCTCGGCAAGAGCTACGCCTCCCAGCTCGAGAAGCTCCAGACCGAGATCAACGCTGAGGCGACCAAGAAGCAGACCGAGCTCGGCAAGCTCGACACCGCGCTCAAGACGCTCCAGGAGGAGCTCGAGAAGCAGGGCTCGGTGCTGAGCCCCGAGGCGCGCGACAAGAAGCAGCAAGACATCGTGCGCAAGACGCGCGAGCGGCAGGCGTTCCTCGAGGACGGCCAGGCCGAGATCAACCGCATGCGCGAGCGTGCCCAGCAGCAGGCGCAGGGCATCAACGGCGAGTTCCAGCAGAAGGTGCGCCCGCTCGTCGAACAGGTCGCGAAGGACAAGGGCCTCGACCTGGTGCTCGACTCGCAGGTCGCGTACACGATCAACCGCGACTTCGACATCACGCGCGACGTGATCTCCAAGGCCGACGAGGCGGAGAAGGGCAAGCCGGCCGCGGCCGCGCCGCCCGCGCCGAAGCCGTAGCGCGGATCGCCGCGCCCAGGGCTCTCGGTGAACTCAGGCGAGATCGGACGGCTCGTCCGCCAGATCCCGACGCAGTACCCCTTCGTGCTCGTGGACCGCATCCTCGAGCACGATGCGGCCGGCCGCCTGGTCGCGGCGAAGAACGTCACGGGCAGCGAGGACTTCTTCGTCGGGCATTTCCCGCACCAGCCCGTGATGCCCGGGGTGCTGATCCTCGAGTCGCTGGCGCAGGCCGCCGGGATCTGGCTGCTCACGACTGCGCCCGACCCGCGCGCACTCGAGATCCGCGTCGTCGGCTTTGACGACACCAAGTTCCGCAGACCGGTCGTGCCCGGCGATCAGCTCCGGCTGGAGATCCAACTGGAGCGCCGCCGCGGCGAGCTGGCGCGCTTTCGCGGCGAGGTGCGCGTGGGCGAGGCGCGCGCTGCGGAGGCGCGGCTTCTGCTGCAGGTGGCGACGCTCGCGGCTCCTGCGATCGACCCGCTGGCGCGCGTGGCGCCCGGCGCGCGGCTCGAGCCGGGCGTCCGGGTGGGGCCGTTCTCGATCGTCGGTCCCGGAGTCAGCCTCGGCCGCGGCAGCGTGCTCGACTCGCACGTCGTGATCGACGGCCCCACGCGGATCGGCGAGTACAACCGCTTCTTCCCCTTCGCTTCGATCGGCCTCATCCCCCAGGACCTCAAGTACAAGGACGAGGAGACGCGTGTCGAGATCGGCGACCGCAACGTCTTCCGCGAGGGCACGACCGTCCACCGCGGCACCGCGGGCGGCGGCGGACTGACCGAGATCGGCTCGTCCAACCTGTTCATGGCGCAAGCGCACGTGGCCCACGACTGCCGGGTCGGCAGCCACACGATCCTCGCGAACTCGGCGGCACTCTCGGGTCACGTCGAGATCCAGGACCACGCGACGCTCGGCGGACTCTCGGGTGTCCACCAGTTCTGCCGCGTGGGAGCCTTCGCGTTCGTGGGCGGGGGCACGGTCGCCACGCGGGACGTGCTGCCGTTCTCGCTGACGGTGGGGAACCGGGCGCGCTTCTTCGGGCTCAACAGCGTCGGGTTGCGGCGGCACGGTTTCTCGCCGGAGCAGATCGCCGCGCTCAAGCAGGCCTGTCGCTTGCTGCAGACGCCACAGCTGCCGCTCGCCGAGGCGCTGCGGCGGATCGAGACGGAAGCGCCGCTGACCGACGAGGTGCGGATGCTCGTGGAGTTCGTGCGCGCCTCGAAGCGCGGTGTCGTCCTCGAGCGTCGCCGCGGCGCGGCGGACGACGAGGGCGAGGGCTAAGCGGGCAGTGGCCGAAAGAGGCGCCCAGGCGCCGCCCGTCGCCGCAGCGCCGCTCGGCCTGATCGCCGGCAACGGCCGCTTCCCGTTCCTGACTGCTGCCGGCGCGCGGCGGGCCGGGCGCCGGGTGGTGGCGCTGGCGCTGCGCGAGGAGACCTCCCCGGAGCTGGAGCGCGAGGTCGACGAGATGCACTGGATCTCGCTCGGCCAGCTCGGGACGGCGATCGAGATCCTGCAGCGCGCCGGGGCGCGCGAGGCCGTGATGGCTGGGCAGGTCCAGCACCGGCAGATCTTCTCGGACATCGTGCCCGACCTGAAGCTCGTCGGCCTCTTGGCGCGGCTCGCGTTCCGGAACACCGACAGCCTGATCGGAGCGGTGGCGGACGCTCTCGCGCGCGACGGAATCACGCTCTTGCCCTCGGTCGCATTCCTTGAGGATCAGCTCGCGCTGCCGGGGCCGATGACGAAACGCCGGCCCGATGGCGACGAGCAGAAGGACGTCGCCTACGGGGAGCGGGTCGCCCGCACGCTCGCGGGGATGGACCTCGGGCAGACGGCGGTCGTCAAGGGCCGAGCCGCCGTAGCGCTCGAGGCGATGGAGGGCACGGACGAGACGATCCGCCGCGCCGGGCGCATCGCGGGGCCGGGGACCACGGTGGTCAAGGTCGCAAAGCCGAAGCAGGACATGCGCTTCGACGTGCCCGTGGTGGGACCCGGCACGCTCGACGCGATGCGCGAGGCCGGGGCGCGGGTGTTGGCGATCGACGCCGGCCGCAGCTTGCTGCTCGACCGGCCCGCCTTTCTAGAGCGCGCCGAGGCCGAGCGGGTGGCCGTCTTCGGCCTCGAGATGGGCGCGCAGCCTGGCAGGGCGGATGGCTGAAGCGGTCCGCGCGGGTGTCGTCGGCGTGGGCGCCCTCGGGCGCCATCACGCGAGAGTGTGGGCGGCGACTCCGGGGGCGACGCTCGTGGGCGTCTGCGACACCGATGCGGGACGCGCCGCCGCGGTCGCCGCGGAGCACGGCTGCCGGGCCTGCCCCGATCTCGAGAGCTTGCTCGCCGAGACGGACGCCGTCTCGGTGGCGGTGCCCACCGTCTCCCACCATGCCGTCGCGCGGCTGGCGCTCGAGGCCGGCCGGGACGTGCTCGTCGAGAAGCCGATGACCCCCACGCTCGCGGAGGCCGACGATCTGATCGAGCTCGCGGAGGCGCGTCACAGGGTGCTCCAGGTCGGACACATCGAGCGCTTCAACCCCGCGACCGAGGCGCTCCTTGCCGCCGGCCGTGGGGCACGCTTCGTCGAGGTGCATCGGCTCGGGTCTTTCTCGCCGCGCAGCCTCGACGTCGACGTAGTGCTGGACTTGATGGTCCACGACTTGGACATCGTGCTGGCCCTCGACGGCTCGGACCCGGTCCAGATCGAGGCAGTGGGCGTTCCCGTTTTGACCCCGCGGGTGGACATCGCCAACGCGCGGCTGCGCTTCGCCTCGGGCTTGATCGCCAACCTCACCGCCAGCCGGGTTTCGCTCGAGAAGGTGCGCAAGTTCCGGGTCTTCGCTCCCAGGACCTACGTCTCTGCCGATTTCAGCGCACGGGAAGCCCAGGTGCATCGGCTCGAGGCGGACGCCCTGGGAGCGCCTCGGATCCAGACGACTCGCCACGGTGCCCCGGACCAGGAGCCCCTGCGCCTCCAGATCGAGGCCTTCCTGAGGGCGGTCCGGGATCGATCTCGACCCCTGGTTGCGGGGTCCGACGGCCGCCGTGCCCTGGGTCTGGCCCTGACCATACTGGAGCGCATCGCCGGACACTGAGTTTTGCACCTATGGGTTGGGGCACAGCTCCCCTCAACTCCAAGATCTGGTAGGGATTGCTTGCTGGGCCGGCACGCCCCGTGCTAATCTGAAGTCAAAGGGGCGAGGGTCACGGGGAGAAGTGTGCAGCGGTTCAACAAGCGCCAGGGCTTCCTTGTTTCCGCGATCCTCCACGTCACGATCTTGATGATACTGATCAGCAGCCCGCCGAAGCCGAGGACTCCAGAGGTGTTCGACCCTAAGTCTCTAGAGCGCAAGGACGTAGTGTTCCTGCCACCGGCCGCGATGCTGCGTGAGATGCTGCCGCCCTCCCGCCGTTCCGACGCTCCGCGCCCGGCTCCCACACCCGTGCCGACCCCGCCTCCGGCGCAGACCAAGGACCGGATCAGCGTGGGGCCGCCTTCCGACATTCGCCAAAAGGGGCCGATGATCCTGCGGAGGGAGGACGATCTTACAAAAGCGCCCAAGGGCGAAGCGAAGCCGGCTCTCGCGGCACCGCAAGCCCCTCCGCCCCCCACGCCTTCGCCAGTCGAGACAGCGCAAAAGGCTGCGGGTACTGCGGAGCAGCCGGGCCGCCAGGGCCTGCGGCTGCCGCCGGGACTCCTGGGGCAGCAGCCGCGCGGGGAAGAGGGGGTGCGCCCGCTCCCCGGGCCGATCGGCCCGTCGATCGAGGGGGCCGTCGAGGGCCTGACGCGACGCGCGCAACGCGAATCCCAGGCGGGGATCCCCACCGGGACGGGACAGAACCTCGGGGGCCTCTACTTCGACCCCCAGGGTGCCGACTTCACGCTCTGGATCAACCGTTTCAAAGACGAGGTCTACAGGAACTGGATCGCCCCCGAGGCGGCGCGATTCGGGGCCGCACGAGGTCATGTCGACTTCGCGTTCACCGTCGAGAGGAACGGATCGCTGTCGGCGTTGCGAATGCTGAAGTCGTCGGGGACGCCGTCGTTGGACAAGTCCGCGCAGTTCGCGCTCACCAGCAGCCGCCTGCTGCCGCTTCCCGATGACTACGGCCCGCCGCGCTTGACGATCAACGTCACCTTCTACTACGGCGAGGCGCCGCAAGGTTCGTGACGAGAGCGCGAGTCGTTCACCACGCCGGCCTGGCCTGGGCCGCCGCGATCGTCGGGGCTTGGCTCGTGATGGCCAGCTGCCGCACGATGCGCGACGCCACGGCCTTAGCACCCGGCTCGGAGGCCGCGTCGCCGTCGAGCGCAAACGCGGCGCTGCGAGAGGTCCGCGTGGGCGTGAGGGTCGGCGTCGAGCAGGCCGCGATCGAAGCCAGAGGCGGCGTGAACGTGCGCGGAGCGGCCGTCGGCGAGAACGTCGCGCTGCTGCGCTCGCTCCCGCGCGCCACGTTCCAGCCCTCCGAGCACGCCGGAAGGATCCGGCTGCTCGAGACGGGCGACGAGCTGGAGCACGCTCTGGTGCAGCCCGCGGACGCGAGCGCGCAGCTTGCCGTCGACTCCATGCCTTATCGCGGTGTCGTGGAGGTCCTGCCGGCCGAGGAGGCCCGCGTCACGGTGGTCAACGTGGTGCCGCTCGAAGCGTACTTGCGGGGAGTCGTGCCGAACGAGCTCGCGCCCGAGGCCTTCCCCCAGCTCGAAGCGCACAAGGCGCAGGCCGTCGCGGCCCGCAGCTACGTGCTCGCGCACCTCGGCGACTACGCCTCGCGCGGCTACGACGTGTGCGCCACGGCGGCGTGCCAGGTCTACCGCGGCTCGTCGTCGGAGCACCGGCTCAGCGACCGCGCCGTCGCGGAGACGCGGGGCATCGTGGCGACCTGGCGCGGCCGGCCGATCCACGCCTTCTACACCTCCACCTGCGGCGGCCACACCGAAGAGGGAACGGCGGTTTTCGAGGACGACGCGCCGTACCTGCGGGGTGTCGCCTGCCCGACCGAGCGCGCACTCGCGGACCCGACCGAGCGCGGCGGAAGCTGGGAAGTGCGGCTTGCGCCGGACCGCGTCGCCCAGTCCGTGGCCCGCTACGGGAGCGTCGGCCGGATCCAGGACCTCGTACCCACGCGCGTTGGCGTCTCCGGCCGCGTCGTGGAGCTCCGCGTGATCGGCTCCGAGGGCGAGCTCGACCTGCGCGGGCAGCGCGTGCGGCTCGGCCTCGGGTTGCGCGAAAGCCTCTTCGTGCTGCGCAAGGAGACGGGCCCGCAGGGCGAGCTCGAGCGCTTCGTGATCACGGGGAAAGGCTGGGGGCACGGCGTGGGCCTGTGCCAGGTCGGCGCGTCGGGCATGGCTCGCGCGGGAGCGTCGTTCGAGGAGATCCTCAAGCACTACTACACGGGGATCGCAGTCTCGTCGCTCCTTTGATCTGTCGTTTTTGACACCCGCCCGGGTGGCTCCTAGAATCCTCGAGCGTTCGACTGCGCATGAGCACCCCCGCGACACGTCTCGAGCCCTTCGCGGTGCCCGGCGGTCTGCGGGGCACCTTGGCGCGACTTTCCCTGCCCGACCTGCTGCGCGAGCTGCAGGAGCGCATGGCCACGGGCATCCTGGCGCTCACTTCCGGAGGGGCGCGCAAGGCTCTCTACCTCAAGGCCGGCCGCGTCGTGTTCGCGTCCAGCAACCTGCCCACGGACCGACTCGGCGAGGTGCTGCTACGCGGAGGCAAGATCACGCGGGAGCAGAACGAGACCTCGGTGGGTGCCCTCGCCCTAGGGCGCAGGCAGGGACGGGCGCTCGTCGAGGCAGGCGCGCTCTCGCCCCAGGAGCTGTGGTCCGGGGTACAGAGCCAGGTGAGCGAGATCGTCTTCAGCGTGTTCCAGTGGGACGAGGGTCAGTTCCACTTCGAGGAGTCGGTGCTGCCCGAGAAGGAGCGAATCACCGTCGACCTCGACGTGACGGCGCTGGTGCTCGAGGGGCTGCGCCGAGCCGACCCGGCGTCGGCCATGCGCGGGCGCGAGCTCGACGGCTACCTGGTGCTCGAGCGGGGACGCACTTCCGCCGACGGCCTGCTGCAGCCTTGGGAGCAGCACGTGCTCTCGCTCGTGGACGGCGAGAAGAGCGTCGTCGAGCTGTGCCAGGAGAGCGAGGCCGGCGAGGGTCAGACGCAGAAGGCGCTCTACGCCTTCCTGGCCACGGGCATCCTGCGCTCACGCGGGCGCAAGGTGCGGGCGCTCGACCAGGACTTCGTGCCCGAGGACTCGGAGATGGCGCTCGTCGACTCGTTCAACAAGATGTACCGCCGCGTGCTCGGCTACATGGTGCAGGAGGTCGGCCCGATCGCCGAGAGCGTCCTCGCCAAGTACCTGGGCGGCGTGCGGCAGGCGCGGCCGGAGATCCTGCAGGACGTGGCCCTGCGCAGCGACGGGGCGCTCGAGGAGGCGGCGCTGGAGCGGAACCTGGCTCGGCTCAGCGAGGACAAGCGGCGCGCGGCGCTCGTGGACGCGCTCAACGAGTTGCTCTACGCGGAGCTGCTGGCGGTCAAGCGGACGCTCGGCCCCGACCACGAGACGGCGCTCATCCGGGAGCTGCGCCCGCCGCGGTGAGCCGCGCGGTCCGGCAGCAGATCAAGGGCGCGGTGCTGCTGCTTGCCGCACTGCTGCTGCTGGTGCTGTGGCGGCTTTGGCCCCTGCTCTAGTCGCGATCGTCGGCCCTACCGCTTCCGGCAAGAGCGCCCTCGCGCTGCGCCTCGCCCGCGAACGCGGCGGCGAGATCGTCTCGTGCGACAGCCTGCAGGTCTACCGCGGCCTGGACATCGGCAGCGCCAAGGCCAGCCTCGACGAAAGGGCCGACGTTCCGCACCACCTGCTCGACGTCGTCGCTCCCGACGAGGCCTTCTCGGCGGCCGACTACGCGCGGCTGGCACGCGCGGCGCTCGCCGACGTCGCGGCGCGCGGACGGCTGCCGATCGTCGCGGGCGGTTCGGGACTCTACCTGCGAGCGCTGCTCGACGGTCTCTTCGAAGGCCCCTCGCGCGACGACGCGCTGCGCCTCAGGCTCGAAAGGCTCGCGCGGCGTTTCTCCGACCGGCGCCTGCATCGCCTATTGGCGCGGGTCGATCCGGCGGCGGCGGCTGGCATCAACGCCAACGACCGTGTCCGGATCGTGCGCGCGCTCGAGGTTTACTGGCTCACGGGCCGGCCCATCACGGCGCACCACGGCACCGCGAGCCGGCCGCTCGAGGGCTTCCAGGTCTTCCTCGTCGGCCTTTCGCCGGATCGGGCCGAGCTGCGGGTTGCGGTCGAGAATCGCACGCGGCAGATGTTCGCGAGCGGGCTGCTGGAGGAGGTGCAGGCCGTGCTCGCGGCTTCGGGCGGGGTGGCCCCGCGCCCGCTCGGCGCGATCGGCTATCGGCAGGCCGTGTGCGTGCTCCGAGGCGAGCTCGCCGCTCCCGAGGCGGAGCGCGCGATCATCAGTGAGACGATGCGTTTCGCGAAGCGGCAGATGACGTGGTTCCGGCACCAGGCCCGGGTCGCGTGGTTCGAGACCCCGGCTGAGGCGCATGCGGCGGTGCTGGATTGGCTCGATCGGCTCCCGGACCCGGGTCTCGGCAGTACCCGCCTGCCTTGACGGAGCCGGGAAGATCGGTAGAATTTGTAAGTTTGCGGGTGTCCCCATGCTGCTCCTAGAGATCCCCCGGATTCCGCCCGAGGGACTCGACCTCGACGAAGCCTTGGACGCGTCCTCCCTTCACCTCGAGGGCGAGCCGGAGGTCGTGCTGCGTCCAGGCGCCCGGCTGAAGTGCCACGTCGACCTCGTCGACGGCTCGACCTTGCACGTGCGTGGGCGTCTCGAGGGCTCGCTCGACAGCGAGTGCGGGCGATGCCTAGAGCTCTACCCCTTGTCCGTGAGCCAGGAGCTCGACCTCTTCTACCTGCCGCGGGTCAAGGGCGAGCCGCAGGAGCAGGCGGAGGAAGTAGAGCTCAGCGACCACGAGGTGGTCGTCGGGTACTACGACGGAGACCGACTGGACCTGGGCGAGGCGATGCGCGAGCAGATCGTCCTGGGTCTGCCTCTCAAACCTTTGTGTCGCGAGGACTGCCGCGGACGCTGCCCGAGCTGCGGGCAGGACCGGAACCGGCAAGCCTGCGGCTGCCCCCCGGCCGAAGAGCCGGTGGACCCGCGCCTCGCCCCCCTGCGCAAGCTGTTCGACAAGAGCTAGGAGCATCGATGCCCAATCCGAAGCGCCGTCATTCCAAGGCCCGCCGTGACCGTCGCCGGGCGCACGATCACCTGCAGGCCCCGGGCCTGAGCGTGTGCCCCAACTGCCACGAGCCCAAGTTGCCGCATCGGGTCTGCCCGCGCTGCGGGTACTACAAGGGCAAGGCCGTCTCCGGAGGCGAGGAGGCGTAGAGGGCTTCCGCCGACCTGCCATGGGAGCCGTTACGCGCGTGGCCGTGGACGCCCTCGGCGCCGACGAAGGCGCCGCCGTGGTCGTCGAGGGCGCGCTCCGTGCGTGCCGCGGGCAAGAGCTCGCGGTGTCCCTGGTGGGTCCCGAGCACGCGCTCAACGAAGCGATCGCCCAGGCCGGCGCGCGCGGCGCGAAGCTCGAGCTCGTGGATGCCCCCGAAGCCGTGGGCATGGCCGAAAAGCTGAGCCTCGCCACGCTCAAGAAGCGCTCCTCGATCCAGGTGGCGCTCGAGCGCGTCCGCGACGGGCAGGCCGACGCGTTCTTCTCCGCCGGCAACACCGCAGCCTGCTGGACGATCGCCCGGCGCGTGCTCGGCACGCTCGAGGAAGTGGATCGTCCCGCGCTCGCGGCAGTGGTCCCGAACCCCGACGGCCGTACGGTGGTGATCGATGTGGGCGCCAACGCGCAGTGCAAAGCGCGCCACCTCGAGGAGTTCGCGATCATGGGAAACGCTTACGCCCGCGGTGTCCTCGGGATCGCCCGCCCCCGGGTCGGGCTGATGAGCGTCGGCGAGGAGGAGAGCAAGGGCAACGAGCTGGTGCGCGAGGCGCACGAGGTCCTCAAGCGCTCGAGCCTCCACTTCGTCGGCAACGTGGAAGGCCACGATCTCTTCACCGGCAAGGTGGACGTGGTGGTGATGGACGGCTTCACGGGCAACGTGGTGCTGAAGGCCTCCGAGACGGCCGCCGAGCTGGTGCTCGAGCTGCTCCGGGCCGGACTCCCGCGCGGCCTCAGGGGTGCGCTGATCTCGCAGTTCCTGAAGCCGGCGTTCGACGCCGTGAAGCGGAGGAGCGACGCGGCGGAGATCGGCGGGGCGCCGCTTTTGGGGCTGCACGGCTGCTGCGTGATCGGTCACGGCAAGTCGAGCGCACGCGCGATCGAGGCGGGTATTCGCAGCGCCGCGTCTTTCTACAAGAGCGGTGTCAACGCCGCGATCGAGAGCGACCTCAAGACGCTCGGGCGGGCGCCCGAAACCACGTCCAGCTCCGAGGCCGCGAGCCCCCCGGTGGAGCAGGGCGCATGAGCCTTGCTTTCGTGTTCCCGGGCCAGGGCTCCCAGCAGGTCGGGATGGGGAAGGCGCTCGCCGAGGCCTTCCCAGCGAGTCGCGAGGTCTTCGCCGAGGCGGACGCCACCCTCGGCATGGCGTTGTCGCGGCTCTCGTTCGAAGGGCCCGAGGCCGAGCTTCAGCTCACGGCCAACACACAGCCGGCGATCCTGGCCGCGAGCATCGCCGCGCTGCGGCCGCTCGTGGCAGGCGGCATCCGGCCCGACTGGGTCGCGGGCCACAGCCTGGGCGAGTACAGCGCGCTCGTGGCGGCGGGCTCGCTTTCGCTCGCCGACGCGCTTCGCACGGTGCGCCGCCGCGGGCAGTACATGCAGGAGGCGGTGCCCGTCGGAACCGGCGCGATGGCCGCCATCCTCGGGCTCGAGCTAGAGGCGGTCGAGGCCGCTTGCCGCGAGGCCGCGCAAGCCGAAGTGGTTTCACCCGCGAACGTGAACTCGCCGGGCCAGGTCGTGATCGCGGGGCACAAGGCCGCGGTCGAGCGAGCCGCGGCGCTTTGCAAGGCGAAGGGCGCCAAGCGGGCCGTGCCGTTGCCGGTGTCGGCGCCCTTCCATTGCGCGCTGATGCGGCCGGCGCAAGAGCGCCTGGCTCCCGAGCTTCAGGGCCTGCGCTTCGCCGATCCCGTACCGCCGCTCGTGAACAACGTCGACGCCGAAGTCGTACGCGACGGGGACGGCTGCCGGGCGGGGCTGGTGCGCCAGGTATCGGCCAGCGTGCGCTGGCAGGAATCGGTCGAGCGGCTCGTGCAGGAGGGCGTCACCAGTTTCGTCGAGGTCGGTCCGGGTAGCGTGCTCGCCGGCCTCGTCCGGAAGATCGCGAAGGGCGCGCGGGTGCTGAACGTCGACGCACCCGATTCGCTCGCCGCGACGCTCGCCGCCCTTCGGGCCGGCGCGGAGGGAGCATGAGTCTCATCGCCGGTCGGGTCTCGCTGGTGACGGGCGCCTCGCGCGGCATCGGCCTCGCGATCGCGCGCGCCTTTGCGGCCGAAGGTGCCTTCGTCGTGCTCGCCGCGCGCGACACGGCCAGGCTCCAGAACGCGGTCGCCGAGATCCAGGCGGCCGGCGGGCGCGCCGAGGCGCTGGCGCTCGACGTGGCGAGCCGGGCCTCGGTGGAGGCGGGCATCGCCGCTATCCTCGCCAACCACGGGCGCATCGACCACCTGGTCAACAACGCCGGCGTGACCCGCGACAACCTGCTGCTGCGGATGAAGGACGCCGAGTGGCAGCAGGTGATCGAGACCAACCTCACCGGGACGTTCCTCTGCACCCAGGCCGTGCTCAAGCCGATGCTGAAGCAGAAGGCCGGCCGCATCGTGACGATCACTTCGGTGGTGGGCCTCGGCGGCAACGCGGGCCAGGCCAACTATGCCGCGAGCAAGGCGGGCCTCGTCGGCTTCACCAAGTCGGTGGCGCGCGAAGTGGCCTCGCGCGGCATCACGGTGAACGCGATCGCGCCCGGCTTCATCGAGACCGACATGACCGCCGCCATGACCGACAAGGCCCGCGAAGCGGTGCTCGGGGCGATCCCGCTCGGTCGCGTCGGCAAGCCCGAGGACGTGGCCGGAGCCGCCCTGTTCCTGGTATCCGACGCCGCCGCCTACGTGACCGGCCAGGTGCTGGCAGTGGACGGCGGCTTCCACATGTAGAATCGTTAGCCTCCCCGAGCGCCGGCAGGGCGGGGGAGCTTTCCGGAGGAATCCGCATGGAGCCTGTTGCCGATCGCGTCAAGAAGATCATCGTGGACCAGCTGGGAGTCGAGGAAGAGACCGTCACGCCGGAGGCCTCGTTCGTCGACGACCTCGGCGCCGACAGCCTCGACACCGTGGAGCTGGTGATGGCGCTCGAAGAGGAGTTCGGGGTCGAGATCCCGGACGAGGACGCCGAGAAGATCACCCGCGTCAAGGAAGCGATCGACTACATCGAGAAGCACTCGGGCAAGAAATAGCTCCGCCGGCCGAAGGACGCCACTTGACCCCCAAACGCAGGGTCGTCGTCACCGGGGTGGGGCTCGTGTCTCCGCTCGGGATCGGTACCGAAGAGACCTGGCAGGGTCTCGTCGCGGGCCGCTCCGGTGCCGCGCCGATCACGCTTTTCGACGCGTCGCAGCACTCCACGCACTTCGCCTGCGAGGTGAAGGGATTCGATCCGCTGCGCTTCGTCGACAAGAAGGACGTGAAGAAAATCGACCGCTTCATCCAGTTCGCGATCGGGGCGGCGCAGATAGCACTCGAGGACAGCAAGCTCGCGATCACGCCCGAGCTTGCGCCGCGGGTGGGCGTCTACATCGGCAGCGGCATCGGCGGCTTCGCCACCATCGAGCGCGAGCACTCCGAGCTGCTGAAGGGCGGGCCGCGCCGGATCAGCCCCTTCTTCATTCCCGCCGCGATCGTCAACCTGGCCGCGGGCTGGGTCTCGATCCGCAGCGGCGCCAAGGGGCCCAACTCCGCCACGGCGACCGCCTGCACCAGCGGCGCGCACGCCGTGGGCGATTCGTTCCGATTGATCCAGCGCGGCGACGCCGACGCGATGATCGCGGGAGGCTCCGAGGCGGCGATCACGCCGCTCGGCGTCGGCGGATTCTGCTCGATGCGCGCGCTCAGCACGCGCAACGACGCCCCCGAGAAGGCGTCGCGACCCTTCGACAAGGACCGCGACGGCTTCGTGATCGGCGAGGGCTCCGGCATCGTGGTGCTGGAAGAACTCGAGCACGCACAAAAGCGGGGCGCCAGGATCTACGCCGAGCTCGTCGGCTACGGCATGTCGGGCGACGCCTTCCACATTTCGGCGCCGAGCGAGGACGGCGACGGGGGCGCCCGCGTGATGCAGGCGACGCTCAAGGACGCGGGTGTCGCACCGGACGTGGTCGACTACATCAACGTGCACGGCACCTCCACGCCGCGCGGCGACGTGGTCGAAGTCATCGCCACCAAGCGGGTCTTCGGCGACCACGCGCGGAAGCTGGCGCTGAGCTCGACCAAGTCGATGACGGGACACCTGCTGGGAGCGGCGGGAGGCCTCGAGGCGGGGATCTCGGCGCTGGCGCTTCACCACCAGCTGATCCCGCCGACGATCAACCTGGAGCACCAGGACCCGGAGTGCGACCTCGACTGCGTGCCGAACCGGGCCCGCAAGGCCGAGCTCCGCTACGCGCTCAGCAACTCGTTCGGCTTCGGCGGCACGAACGGTGCGCTGCTGCTCAAGCGCTTCGAAGCCTGAACAGGAAGGAGCCATGAAGATCGTCGTCTGCGTCGAGCAGGTCCCGGACACGGAGACGCGCGTCCGGATCGGCGCGAGCGGCAACGCCATCTCGGAAGCCGACGTCCAGAGCTGGATCGTGTCGCCCTACGACGAGTTCGCGATCGAGGAAGCGCTCCGGATCAAGGAAGCCAAGGGCGGCGAGGTGGTGATCGTCAGCGTTGGTCCCGAGCGGGCGCAGGCGGCTCTCCGCACCGGTCTCGCCATGGGCGCCGACTCGGCGATCCACGTCAAGGACCCCCTGTTCGACGGCAGCGACAGCTCCGGGATCGCGCGCGGCCTGGCTGCGGCGATCCGCACGCTCGGGACGGTCGACCTCGTGCTCTGCGGCCAACAGGGCGTGGGCGGCGACCACAGCCAGATCCCCGGCATGCTGGCGGAGCTGCTCGACCTGCCGCAGGTGACGGTGGCGGTCAAGATCGAGATCGGCGAGGGTCAGGCGGCGGTCGAGCGCGAGATCGAAGGGGCCCGCGAGACCTGGACGACGCCGCTGCCGGCGCTCGTCTCGGCGCAGAAGGGGCTCAACGAGCCGCGCTACGCCGCGCTCAAGGGAATCATGGCGGCAAAGAAGAAGCCCCTGCAGGTGCTCGACGCGGCAGCCCTCGGCCTCGACGCGGCGGCGTTTGCTCCCAAGTTGCGCGTGTCGCGGCTCGAGCTGCCGCCGCCGCGCCCACCGGTGCGCATGATCCAGGGCGACCCGGAAACACAGGCGAAGGAGCTGGTGCGCGTGCTTCACGAAGAAGCGAAGGTGATC